>Ga0114979_10002954_pt1 | contig 11437 bp, 13 predicted proteins | sample S_140625_EF_Meta_FD_87315 | JGI IMG/M metagenome (GOLD analysis project Ga0114979, IMG submission 87315) | Freshwater microbial communities from Lake Simoncouche, Canada to study carbon cycling - S_140625_EF_MetaG | ecosystem: Environmental > Aquatic > Freshwater > Lake | place: Lake... | reverse complement strand
TTATTATTTCCAACAGAAACTATATTTAGTAAACCACCTGCCATGTTTAGATGTTTTATATATATGAATTATTATATTTTTATTATATTTGTTTATCCATAGAATATATAATGAACGTGGTTAAAAAAATATTAATAATAGTGATAATTTTATTGGTAATTTATATCATATTACGATTATTAAGAAACCGCATTGAAATACAAAAAAAAATATCAAAGGAAAATTTTACACTGTTTGGAAGCGCAAAAGATAATGAATTAAGTTATTTACAGAATACAAGTAGTGTAGGTATTGAAAATTGCACACATACTAATCTTCCATTACGTGAATATGTTATAAAAACATCTTATAATACTGCATTAACTGGACATTATGTAAACACTGATATGATATCATACGTCTTAGGTCGTGGATGCCGTTTTTTAGATTTTGAAGTATACTATATAGGTAAAACAACTAGAGACAAAATGGGACTTTCCAGTACTACATATACTGCTCAAGTAGCATACTCTAATGATAATACATTTACAACATTAACCACCGAAAATAGTATACCATTAGACGAAGTCTTAACAGCTGTTGTTTCTAATGCATTTTCTTCTCCATGCCCAAACGTTCGCGACCCTGTGTTTGTAAATCTTAGAATAAAATCCAACAATAAAGATGTTTATAAAGCGGTAGCAGCTTCTATAGATAACACTATTAAGGATAAACTTTATGTAGACACAACTAAAAAAGTTAATGAGACCTTCCCTGCAATACCTGTTACAAAAGATACTTTATTTTCTGATGTTGCTGGTAAAGTAATATTATGTATAGATAAGACTATTGTTAGAAACTATAAAGACTATACAAGTTGTGACGGTTCAAAGGGAGAATGTTATGATTTGACAAATTATATTAACATAGAGACTGGCGGTGAGGATTTGAATTTATTAAAATACTCTGATGTTATGGACCAGTGTGTAATCCCTATTAGTATTAAAAATGATAATGAAACTACAGATGTAAAAACAATGAAATATGTTGTCCCAAATATTAAGAATGATAACCTACTTAATCCAGGAATTAGCAATTTTATATTGAAATACTCTGCGCAAATTCCTGCATACAGATTTTATAAAAACGATAGACACTTACGTATATACGAAGAATTTTTTGATGAGCATAAAAGTGCATTTGTTCCATTAGCTATAGCAATAACATATTTTAAGAAAATAATGTGAATCAACATAGTTTAGGAGCATTAATAAAATATATCTATTTTATATAGGAAAATAAATATATGTCAAAAAGTAATTCTAGAAGTAGTTCAAAATTTGATTCTAATTTACCATTAAATAAATTACATAAAAAATATAGGTCAAAATTTTGTGACAGTAATATGACGTTTCATGATTGTGAATTAGAAATATTAAGAAACGCTATTGATGAAAGTGAAAAAACTAAAGGCGAAAAGATAGTAAATAGTGAAGACGTAAAAAAAATGTTAAAATTAGTAGAAGATTTTCTTATACGTAAAAAATTAGTATGTTATGGAGGAACAGCGATTAACAATATATTACCTAAATTCGCCCAGTTTTATAATAGGGATTTAGAAATACCTGATTATGATTTTTATTCACCCAATGCATTAGAAGACGCAAAAGAATTAGCTGATATTTATTTTAGAGCAGGATATACTGATGTTGAAGCTAAATCAGGTGTTCATATGGGAACATTTAAAGTATTTGTTAATTATATTCCTATTGCTGACATTACAACATTGAATAAAATGTTGTTTGAATCTATTTCAAAAGATTCTATTCAGGTTGCTGGAATACGTTATGCGCCACCCGATTTTCTAAGAATGGCTATGTATCTGGAATTATCAAGACCTGACGGCGACGTTTCCAGATGGGAAAAGGTATTTAAACGACTTGCTTTGTTAAATAAACATTATCCACTAACTACAAAAACTGATTGTGAAAAAATAGATTTTCAACGTAAAATGAGCAATGATACGGATTTATCTGAGAAATTATATATTTCAACTCGCGATTCTTTTATAGATCAGGGGATAGTATTCTTTGGAGGTTATGCGACTAGCTTGTATTCTAAGTATATGCTTCCAGAACAAAAACATATTGTCAGAAAAATACCTGATTTTGATGTATTATCAGAAGAGCCTGATAAATGTGCCACTATTTTGAAAGAAGCATTAGAGCGGGATGGATTTAAAAAAATTAAATTAATAAAACATGAGGAGATTGGTGAAATTATACCAGAACATATTGAAGTGCGTGTTGGAATTGAAACTATTGCTTATATTTATAAACCTATAGCGTGTCATAGTTATAACACAATTGAGGTAGAACATAAAGATGTTAATGTGGCAACCATTGATACAATATTGGCTTTTTATTTGGCCTTTTTGTATGTTTCTGACAAATACTATAATAAGGATCGTTTAATTTGCATGGCAAAGTTTTTATTTGAAGTAGAAAACAAAAATCGTTTAGAACAGAAAGGCCTATTAAAGCGATTCTCATTAAATTGCATTGGAAAACAACCAACTTTGGAAGATATGCGTTCAGAAAAAGCAGAGAAATTTAAAGAATTAGCTGATGTTAAAGGGACAAAAGAATACGAGATGTGGTTCTTAAGATATATTCCTTCTGAAAATCATAGAGAAAAAAATAATACGCATAATTTTTTTAATAGAAAAAGTAAAAAGAATAAAACACGAAAGATAACTGTTTTTGACGTTCTTAAAAAAAAACAAAGAACAAAGAAAACACGCAGTTATTTATTCTAATAATTATATATATGAAGAAATATATAATTATTTTAAGTCTATTGGTTCTTATAGGAATATTATCTTATTTATATTTTTTTAGTTTTAATAGAACAGAGGGCTTCTTTACAATAGAAGGTAGTAGTTTTTCTAATTTAAGAATGAAAGATATTAACAGTTTAGGACAAAAAATAAAAAGCATAGTATTAACTTACGACCCATCGTTGAAAAACAATTCTTGTAGCAATAAGAATGATAGAACGTGTGGTATTTCTATACAAAATATAAAATTTACGGTTGATGGTTTAGAGGTTGACCAAAATTCATACATTAATAAAATTTTTAATAATTTAATTAGAATAGACATAGTTTTTTATGATAATAATAATGATTATAATGATTCTTATATTTCAGGTAAAATAAAACAAATAAATAATGATGGAAGTAAATATTCAGGTATACCTGTTAATAATTTTTTAACATATTTTATTGATTATTTAGTAAATGGCATTTCAAGTATAGAAATCCAAAGTGATGACAATCCGAATAAATTATCCAAAATCGCTTTCCCAAATATTAATATAACAATTAATGGTAAATCTACAATGGAACAATTTATTAATAGTAATGATAAAGAGGATACGATAATTGAGAAGAAGAAGAATATAATTGATATAATAAATGACCAGAGTGTTTATATTGGTGCAAATAAAATAGATATTAAACTGAACAATTATTATACACCATTAGATACATTATTGGTTTCACCACCACCTCCACCACCACCACCACCTCCACCACCACCACCTCCACCACCACCACCACCTCCACCCCCACCTCCACCACCACCACCTCCACCACCACCAGAGCCAGCACCAACTCAATCAAATTCAAGTATTTCATATTCGTCAACATCAACTAGTCCAGTTACTTTATCATTAACTCCAAGCCAAATTAGTAAGATAAGCTTATTATATAATTAAACCAACCAAAGAAACTTATATATAAAACGACGAACATTGACTACGTAGTCAGTTCGCACGCTACGTTCCTTATGTGTGCGTTTTAATTAATTTAATTTATCGGCAATGTTAAAAGGTGTAAAATATGTGATGATTTATAATAATATCTATAGAATTATTATAAATGAATACTTTAGTAAATATGATAACAGAACCAATGCGTAATGTAAGTAGAAAATCACAATTGATGCGTTACAACCGTAAAACTTTGGGCCGTAAAACTTTGGGCCGTAAAACTTTGGGCCGTAAAACTTTGGGCCGTAAAACTTTGACAGGTATTCCTGGAAGAGGTAAATATTTAAAGGGATGGAAGAACCAGCAACCCGGATATCACGACCGAACAGTTATGATGAAAAAATGCGGCAATAAATGTTTCTTAGGCCCTAAAAAATCTTTCCCTATTTGCAGTCGTGGAACATGCAAACTTAACAAAAAAGGAATATACGCGGCCTATATTCGTGCGGAAGAATATAAAACTATGCGTAACCAGGATAAATACAGACGTATTTCAGCGAAAGCACGTAGAATACTAGGAAAGAGGAAATACTTGCACATTCATTAGAATTCAGCTAAAAAATTAGTAAATTTAAGGGTGAAATAATAGAATAATCCAAAAAGAATACTCTTGAATACTAACCCCGAGAAATTAAAATTGCCATCCGCATTATAAATTGATAAAAACGCAAATCTCTTGAAAACTAATGTGTTCACCATAGGTAATTGAAAAAAGAAAAACAATATGGCAATAAAAATAGGCACTTGTAATTCGGTCAATATCATATCTAATTTCTTTTCTTTACGATTCTTATCTTCATATTCCCGCAAGTTTTTCTCTGTCATATCTTCATAATCTCTTACATAATCCTTTTCCATTTTAGGCTTAGGAATATAATTCGGTGTTACTTGCTCATCATGGTTATATCCGGATTGGTCATTTGGTATATCACGAGACGGTAAACGTTGTTGTTGAAGTGATTGTATTTGTGCTCTTTGTTCTTCTGATATGTATTGCGGTTGTTGCTGTGTAGGAGCCGGTTGTTGAGGAGGTGGCATAATAGGATTCTGTGCAGAAATACCATAGGGGTTTGGATGGAGATTTATAGGTGTATAACCATTTGTTACTGGCGGTTGTTGCACGTTTGGATTAAATGTATTTTGAGGACCTCCAGCAGGATTATCTGGCAAATCAGCTATACGGGTAATATTTTCCATAAACAACTATACAATATTAAATATGAAAGATTGAATAGTTGGACGAACCCATTCCTAAATATTACATAGCGGGTTTCCCTTCATTAGGATCAGAGATATCAATCACGCGCTTTGTTTTGTCACATTTAGTAGGGTTTAATGAATATTTATAGCATTTCTCACCATGTTTATAAACTTTACCTTCAAATTCTGTTAAAATAGGGCCATTAAATACTATACAGTTTTTATCCTTGCATACTTTATTAAATAAACTTGCTAAACCTAATCCAAGTATTGCTGATATAAAAAAATGGCCTATATTGGTATCTAGTAACCTTTTAATGTTCATTGTATATTATACTGCTACATAATATAAAAACAAAATCAATATTGCATTGGTATTTTTGATATTTGGCCTTCGTCTGAAGGGCAATCTACTTCTTTCTGAACAAATGAGAAACAACTATCCGTCTTATCTTTATATTGAAGAATATCTACATTTTCGGGTGTGGGATAAACATAAATTTTGCGAGTATCAGGTGCTGTCATATAAACAGCAAAAAGACCAAACACTAAACTAGCAAAAAAAACAGTGAAATTAATATACTTGAATAAACCCATTAAAGTATATCTAGAAAAAAAGATGCTTACATGGTTTCCTCTTCGGGGTTCTTCTCTTCAGGAGCACTTTCACCTTCACCACCCTTTTTTAAGGTCTTGTTCTTCTTCTTAAGCTTGGCAGCATCCTTCATGGCTTGGCCGTACTTGTACTTGGGGTTCTTGGCGCGGTTCTTGTTAAAGACTTCCATAACGAGCTTTACCCAAGACTTGGCAGCGCCGGGCATTTTGCGGCTCTTTTTGCCACCAACCTTCTTGGAACCACCTTTGCAAGTTGCTTTACCACCAACCTTTCTGGACCCACCCTTTACGGGCGCAGCTGTTCCAGCAACACCTGTACTAGGGGTTGCGGGAGTGACGTTTGAAGTAGTAGCAGTAGGAGCGTGAGTCATTCTATATATTACTAAACTATTTTTTTTATAATCAGTGTTACATTCCATTTTATTTTTAAAGCAATATACTAAATGGTCTTTTTTCGTTAGTTTGGGTTGTTTTATACCTTTCAACGTTACGTTTTGCACAAACGCTAAATAGTAAAAAATAAAAAATGTGACATTAATTATTACACGCACAACCTTCTTTTTCTAATTTTATTTTTTCATCAACTTCTACGCAACCTTCTGTTTGCAGGTAATCCTAGCTACCGCGACAGACACGTCGTCACAATACTGACGGCTATATTGCTGCGTCTGGTATTCGCCTTTGTGGTCCTTGTATTTCCACTCCTGCAGCCATCTTGCGACGGTCCAGTCGCAGATTTCTTGACTTGTCTTCATTCCCAGGACATCCATGTCGTTCTTGCTGCCTGGAATCATCATATCAAACACGCCATCGCTAGCCAAAACAACCTTGTAAGATGCGTCCTGCTCGTAGCTAAACGTGAATGATGATGGTGCGTATCCAGTGATTGAGTTGTGGCCAAGAGCCTGCGTGCAAGCAAGAGTTGAACCCGCAGTGAAGTTCGCGTATTCTGTGCTAATCGGTTCCAGCTCGGTTTCTGATACTAGACGGATGCTTGAACTTGAAGTGAAATAGTATCCAGTTCCAGTTGTTACGCGTAGCCGCTCTTCTTGATTTGTGGAGTTGTGCTCCTGTGTGACATGAATGACCTCCCCGTTCTTGAAGATAACCGCCTGAGAGTCTCCGCAGGTAATAACCTCTGCCCTGTCTGCGTAGCACTTGAGAATGACTGCTGTTGCACCAGATGACCTATGCTTTGGGACACAGCCCGACCCATCAATCTTGGCGACAAGAGCGCGAATGGGGTCAGGGCTTCCAATACACTCAGCCTTCTCTTCGGGCGACAACCCTCGGATATAGTTGATGCAGAAGTCAGCCCCATGACCATCATTCAGCATGACGTATTCAAAAGACTCGCCTGTCTCGGAATCAACACCGGTGCCGTTGCAGACATAGTCTTGTCCACTTGACATTTGCTGAAGAGCAAAGTCAATGGCAATGGTGTGCGAAGGTTCAAAAGCAAATAGCGACATGATATTCGTTCGTTTTTGTCATAATCAGATTTATGACAAAAAGTTTTCAATTTTTTACGTGTTTTATTTATTGTAACGGTCCACCTTTTTCCTTTTACTTTTTATTTCTTCTTTTACGACTTACTTTATTACGACTAACCTTTTTAATAGTGTTTTTCCCCTTCTTGGAACGCTTTTTTTTAGAGCCACCTGCTTTTGTTGTATCGCTCCACGTTTTATTTATTTCCTCTTCTTCTTCTTTTCTCTTCGCTTTTTCCTTCGCTTGTTCTAAATTATTTTCAAATTGTGCTATTTTTTCTTGGTAAATTTCATCAGCTTTTTCATCCACGGCTTTTTTACGTACGGCATGAGCTTCCTCTAGTTTGTTTATCTGTTTCCTATTAAAAAAAGAGTTAGCTCTATTCCAAAGAGAATTAGGTTTTTCTGTTGCTACTTTCAATTGGGGAATATATTTTTCTGCATCTATTAAAGCATTTTTTTTAATAAAATCTAAATTATTTTCTGAAAGTATATTCTCCCAAATTTCTACTTCAGTCATATCATCTGGTGGGGCTCCCCCTTCTAAATGTTTTTTCATAATATATATATTAGACCATAATTTATTTTTCCTTTATTTCTTCTTCTTGTTCTTCTTTTTCTTCACTGACCCATCCACTGGTACTTTATCCATCTCCTTCAATAAGTCTGGGTGAATAAATGAGTTCACAGATGATTTCTCTTGTACATCCTCGCCTTCTAAACGAAATGCAAGATTATTGGGTTCTGATTTTTGCGTCAATGAATAAGTGGCAGCTAGTTTTTGCTGGGCTTCTAAGCGAGCACGCATTTCTTGTTTTTGTCTTTCTAGCTCAGCCGCCTGCATTTGCTTCTTTTGCTCTAACTTAGACTTCATTCTTTCACGTGTAGAAGCTTCTTTTGTCATTCTATCTAGTGCGTTCGTATCTAATTTCATATTCTTTCCTAAACCACCCATGCTACTTGCCATCTTTTTAAACATCTCAGCAAACTGGTCCTTGCCACCCATATCTTTCATCTTACTCATTAAATCCCCTGCTTCTTTCATTAACTCATCACGAGAAATCTCACCACTCTTCATTTTAGAATCCAATTTGCCACTTACCTTCTTCATTAGGTCCATGATTTTCTTAGGATTCTTCATTAACTTCTTTATTACATCTTGTGTGTTCTTTACATCCTTCATATCTTCGCCAACCAAATCACTGAATTCATCTGAAATTTCCTCAGCCATCTCCTTTGCTAACTTGCCTATCTTGCCATCAAACAATGTCTTCAAATGGTCTTGAATATTCTCCATATTAGGCATTCCACCAAAGCTGCTACCCATATTCTCAAACATATTTCTGAAATGCTCTCTATTTGGTTCAGACTCACCACCTTCATTAGAGGGTTCCGATGATTGGTTCTCAGTATTCAAATTTTCCATATTACTAAAAAAATCGGTAATTCCACCCATAGTTTCCTTTAATTTCTCGTGTAAATCACCTTCATTAATACCTTCAAACATATTCATGGTATCTCCAAAATTGGCCTTATCTTTGATGCCACCAACTATACTAAACAACAATAACTGCAAATATTTCCACATTGCCTTCTTAGTTTTTTCAGTAATGTCCTCGCAATTAAAAAGGAACTTAAAACTTACATTGGGTAAAAAGTAGGTATTTGTCTCACTATCTTCTTTAAAAATATCTTCATTTTGATAAAGAATATCAAAGAATCTTTCGGGTAAAACCTTTAAACAATGGTCAAGAACGATTTTCAATTGATCGTCAGAAATATCCTCGTCGTGCCACTTAGACCAAAGATAGGAATAATCAGGAAAAGTCGTAGATAAATCTTTAGTAAAGTCAGCTAGGAGGGAACGAAAGTTTGCGGGTACTTTTGTCTCCATTGAAATATAATAAACAACTATATATTTTTTATCTCATTTAGAACATAATATAATTTATTTACGTGTTTTATATGTTTTATTTCTATGTATTCGCGATAGTCTTGATTTGCTGACACATTTTTGATATTTTTTCGCTGACATGCAAAAAGGACATTGGCAATCTAATTGTTTCTCATAACTAGTTTTTATGCGTAAACATTTTTTTATTGTTCCACGTTTGCATAATTTTTTTTTCATATTTGTCACAATATATTCTTATAATATATAAATATATTATATATGCCTTTAACAGTTGACGAATTATCACCAAGTAATCACATATTAACTCAATTACAAGTTTGGATGCTTACAAATAACCAGGCTGCTTGTATTGAATTACTTAAAAATTTAGAGAAAATTGTCTACAATAAAAATGCATTTAACGACAATAGAATGAATTTACTAATATTCGCATGTCAAGAAGGATTACCCGAATTAGCGCTTTATGTCATACGTAAAGAAAAAACAAATTTAGAAGCAACCGAAACTACGTCTAGGGCAACTGCTTTAATGTGGGCTTGTTCAGAAGGATTAACTGAAGTTGTTAAAGAATTATTAAAATATAAATGTGCTGCAGGTTATGTGAATGAACGTGGTGATACTGCTTTAATTATTGCTGCTGACAAATACAATATTGATATTTTATATAAACTTATTAGTTATTCAATTGATACTAAAATAAATATCAATGAATTCCAAATTAATGACGTAGACGAGACTGCACTAGATTATTTGTTAACTGATGACTATAGAGAACACATAAATAAGGCTACATATATTAAATGTGTAAATTGGTTAATAAGCAGATACCAAGAAACAGACCCCAGTAGTGAAGTATTACAACGTAATATTGATAGAATATGTGCAGACCCAGAATTGAAAAAGAAACTTAAGATAAGTTGCGCTAGACCAAGACAAGCTGAAGTAGTTGTTGGTGTAGAAGTAGGAAAAAAATTAGGCTCACCAAAAACAAGAGGACAGAAGGCTACTGGTAGCAAAAGAACTACTGCTAAAAATGCGAGGCCAATGGTCGCTGCAAAAGCTATTCCACTCGCTTTGGCAGTAAGAGAACCAGGTGAAGATACTGGATTTAACGTAGATTTATCCGATGATGAAGGAGAACTAGTATCGCCACGGCGTTAATTAGGAAGAACCCCCGGTTCCCCCTAAATAACATAAATAAAGCATTGAATAAACCATAGGATAAATGGTTTCGTTTGCAGTATATTTAATAATTTCCTTAGAATAATTAAATTGTTTTATCTTTTTTAGATTATAAAACAATGGGCTAATTAACATCATAAAGAAAGCACCAGTTTTGAAATTACCAATATATGTAATATTTATAACACTCCATAAAATATTAAAGGCAGCAATATTATTAGCGAAATTTAAAGCAAATTCTTTCCCAAACAATACAGGAATAGTATATATTTTATTTTGTCTATCGCCATCCATGTCACATATATCCATTAAAATTTCTATACTCAATGAGCCAAAAAAAACTAGTTGATGGGCAATAGACAAAATTATTGCGTTTTTATTTATCAAACTATCTGGCATTGCTGTTAATCCAGAAAATACTATACAGAACGATATAAGTCCGGCACAAGATAAATTCTTAATAAACGGTATTTTCTTTAATATTGGTGTGTAAATCACGCTAACAAAATTAGCTACATGGGTAATAATACGCATGTCTCTATTTATATATTTAAAATTCAAATATTCAGATAACGCGAACAATAATGTGCTTATCGTAACTGCAGTTCCTACGCGTATTTCGCCATTTACCAATGGCCTATCCACCTTATTTTTAATATCCACACCAATGTCAAATATATCGTTTACAATCATACTGTTGCACATTACCAATAAAGTGATAACGTTTGATATTAAAAACGGTTTATTGTTTATTAATGAATTGAATGATGGATTTATTATAAATCCACTAGTTGCGCCAAGAAAAATAGTAGGGACAATATTTTCTGGTCTAATTAATTTAATTATGCTTTGAGTTTTCGTCTTAATTTTTTCATAACTAGGATAATTGTCTATCATTTCAAATGTTTTCAGGGGGGATAGGCGAGTGGTACGTGTGGGAGATTTAAGAGCGTTAATGCTATATAAAAACAGTAATAAAAAATAGGCAAATTTCATAATATACAATAACATATATTGTCTTTATTTATTTTGTTTTTATAATTATGGGTTTCTACCACTCATTGTTCGCATCGTATTCAAAACCTCGGGTGTAGCATAGCAAGTAGTGTTTGACTCTGATGGTATATAGGCATTAATCTCATCTTCAGGTAGAAACTCATCATCTCCAAATAGATTTTTAAACACAGTAACAGGAGGCTTAAAGAATCCAGTTTCGTCATAT
>Ga0114979_10002953_pt1 | contig 11440 bp, 8 predicted proteins | sample S_140625_EF_Meta_FD_87315 | JGI IMG/M metagenome (GOLD analysis project Ga0114979, IMG submission 87315) | Freshwater microbial communities from Lake Simoncouche, Canada to study carbon cycling - S_140625_EF_MetaG | ecosystem: Environmental > Aquatic > Freshwater > Lake | place: Lake... | reverse complement strand
CCTGGTGGCCGCCGAGCTGCTGGGGGAGCTCTACGGGGCCCTACGGCTATTCACCAACCTCTACCAGCCCTCGTTCAAGCTCAAGGAGACGATCCGCGAGGGCGCCAAGCTCAAGCGGCGGCACCATCCTCCCCGTACACCACAAGAACGGCTGCTGGCGCTTAGCCAGCTCAGGGATGCCCAGCGGAAGGCGCTGGAGGAACTGCAGCGCAGTAGCGATCCGGTGGCCCTGCTGGAAACGATGCGTCGCTGCCAGGCTTCCCTGGCCAGCATCTCGGCCGGGCAAGAAAACCAAGAGCAAAGACCCAGGACAGGGGCGATGGATCCTGAGCAGGCAGGCAAGGAGCAGCGCTCGCTCAACCGGTTCCTGAGCAACCTGCAGCTGTTGTGGCAGAAGAGCCAACCGCTGCCGGAACCCAAGCAGAAGCGCCGATACACCCCTCGCAGGCGCACTCTGTTCGCCGAGCACCAGGAGCAGATCGAGCAGTGGCTGGAGAGCAAGGCCTGCATGAATGCCGCCGAGATCCTCAGGCGGCTCATGGCACTGGCTCCGGGCAATTACCACGAGGGTCAGTTGCGCTCAATGGAGAGGCGCGTCAAGGAATGGCGAACAGCCCGAGCAGAGCGGCTGCTGGGGTCGATGCGATCAGCCGGAAAGGAGACGCAGACAGAGGAAATGACCAATTCTGTCGCGACACCAATTAGAGGTAACACTTTATGATGCAAAGCGTTGGTTCAGTTTTCGATGTCGCCTGACACCGTCAGGGCATTGGGTCTGCCGAGTAGGTCTGGGCCACAGAAGCCGGGAACCAGTGAACCCGATCACGGCACTCTCGAACTTGAACCGCTGCCGGTACGCCGCAAGGATCGCCGGATCACGACTGGGGCCCAGCGCCGCCACCTCGGGATCGGCGACGATCGACAAGCGCCGAGCCGCCACTTGTTGCATCAGCTCAGCGGCATGCTCCAGATCCGGTTCGCCCCACACTTGCCCACATGAACAACCCCCATCTGCCACCACGGACAGGAGAGCCGATAATGGCTTGAAATCAGCCAGTGGAGCAGCCCATAGCGTGCAAGCACAACCAGCTGAGCTGCCAACGACATCCCTGCAGGCACTGAAGCAGCGAGCTCACCAGCTGTTGGAGAGCCAGCGCAGCCTGCGGCAACAGAACCAGGCGCTAACCGCTGAGCGCCTCGGCTTCGAGCGCGAACGCGACCAGCATGCCACCCAACACCAGGAGCTCAGCGCTGAACGTGACGCACTACAGGCTGAACGCGACAGCCTCACCGCTCACCTTCAGGAGCTCACTGCCCAGCGAGACAGCATCCAACAGCAAAGGGAAACACTGCAAAAGATAGCGGAAGAACTGCAGGGCCAGCTGACTGCGCAGAGCGCGCAGACGTTGGATCAGAGCCAGAAACGTGAAGCGCTGCAGACGCGTGTGCAGGAACTGCGGGGTCAGCTGAGTGCCCAGAGCGCGCAGACGCTGGAGCAAAGCCAGGAACGTGAATCACTGCAGACGCGAGTGGAGGAGCTCCAACATCAGGTGAGTGCGCGCACGGAAGAGCAGCACCTACATCGCGAACAGGTGAGCAGAATGTTTGAGGATCTCATTAATCGGTTGCTCACTCTCATTGGCGACTCAACTGATGAGAGTGGCATAGCCTTTGTTTCAAGCCTTGATGAGGCAAAGGCAATGGTTAAGGATGTGTGCCATCAATCCGATGTGAACGCAATTGAGGCCTGCATAAATTCGGTTGTAGATGAGCTTCAGCATGTCATGTGCCCGCTCGTCAAGTTGTCAGCGATTCAGCCAGCATGCGCCGATTCACGCCTTTCATTAGAAAATGGCATTATTGCATTTGATAGGCCTGATTTTGTCTCCGACCTGATTCATTCCAATGTCCTTGCAAATACTCACAAAGCATCGGTCTTTGCATTTGGATCTAGAAAGTCATGGCTGCGATCTCTGTTTGATATCTATGGGTCAGACAAAGATAGCAATGACCCCTCAAATAATCTCCACAACCCCTTCGCCTGGCCTCCGCATGCCTATGGTCTTGTTTATGAGATGATTTTTGCGCCTATTCGTAAAACCGCCAGGCTGGTTTTCGAGTGTGGAATTGGCACTAGTATTCCGGGCCTGCCGTCATCAATGGGTGCAACCGGGAGGCAGGGTGCGTCGCTCCGGGCATGGAGAGACTTTTTCACAAACGCCTGGATCCACGGTGCCGACATTGATAGAAGTTGCCTTTTCTCCGAAGAAAGAATCACGACCCACTTTGTTGACCAGACTGATCCATTTATAATCAGGAAAATGTGGGATTCCATAGATTGTGCTGACTTCGATGTGATCATTGATGATGGTCTTCATCAGTTCACAGCTGGTAGTTGTTTCTTTATGGAGAGCTTTGGAAAACTGAGGAGTGGCGGGATATACGTTATTGAAGACGTTGCGATTTGTGACTGGCAGCGCTACATGGCATTCTTTAATACTGCCGCCGTCAGCGGCAGTATTATCGCATTGCAGTGCCACGAAAAACGCGACTACTTTGATAATGCACTTATTGTTATCACTAAAGACTAGCGAGCGTGCTTGTTGGCAATCTTCCGGTTCTGATCAACGGCTATTGAGCCTGCCATCAAGCACACACAAAGACTGAGAGATTTGTGATGTGCCCCCCTTCATTTGTTCAGGTACAATGAGAGTGGGTGATCGTGCAGCAACTGCTTGAGCTTCCTCCAGTGGCGTACGCTCCTGAAGGGCCAAATAGAACCTAAGAGTATCGTATTCCCCAGCGCCAGCGGTTGGCCAAGCCCTAAACCTCGGCCACCGTGGCGGACAGCTCAGTGTTCAGGAATTCATCACTGAACCGGCTCTTGAAACACTGATCGCCTCCATGGCGACTTTAGCCTTGAACTCGGGGCCGTGGATGCGGCGCTTGCTCATTGGTGGAAGACCCGTTTCAGGGACGGCACTCGGCCTCACAGGTTAACGATGGAGGCTGTCTAGAAAAAACCAGAATGCCTGCATTCTGCCTCCCCCCCCCCCTTTTATAGGGCGTCTCTGATACGATAAAGTGAACTGGCGGAGTTTTCATGCTCTATTGAGCGAGCTCCGGCATCCACTTTTCAAAGCCAATGCAGATCTGGGAAAACCAAGTAACCATTTTCAGCTCGGTAGATAAATCGTTCACGACAGAGCTGCCAGCCGCTTGCCACGAACAAAACTGCCCTGCGCTCGAGAGGTGGGCCGACCTTGAGTATGAGGATCATCTCTGTAGGGACGTATACAGCCTTCCTTGCACTGAAGACAGGGAGGGCTACTACGGGAGCGATCATTTTAGCTACTGGGCATCCGGATTGCGCGACTCAAAACTACTCTTAAAGGAGGCCCGCTCATCCGGAATAAAGAATCCACTTACCATCCTAGATATTGGGTGTGCATCTGGGAGGCTAATACGGCACTTGCCACTTCTACTTCCTGACGCCAGGATTCTTGGCTGTGACATAAACAGGCTGCATGTTGAATTCTGCAACAAGTATCTGCATCCATCGATCAGCGCGTTTCACAACTGCTCGGTCCCTCACCTCCAAATAGAAGACAGCAGCGTTGATGTGGTTACAGCCTATTCGGTGTTTACTCATATTGAGGCAATGGAAACCGCCTGGCTTATGGAGATAAGAAGAATTCTGCGCCCAGGTGGCCTTGCGTGGATAACGATACACACCGAAAACACCCTTAAAGATCTCGACGAAGGGTGGCCATTGTGGAATGCAGTAATGAACCACCCAAATGCCGAATCACTAATCGACAAGAACACAAGGCTCTTTGAAAACGACAGACTAGTACTTCGCTGGAATGGCGACAAAAGCTATTCTTCGAATGTGTTTTACAAGAAAGACTACGTGTTGAGCCATTGGAGTCGAATCATGAAGATCCACGACATCAAGAGGAAGCTACCAGAGTATCAGGATGTCGTACTGCTTGTTAAGCATTGAATTACTCTAAGCTTGATCCTTGGCCCCTTGCTTTTTATTTCATAATACGTTGATTGTCGCTTCATGCCAAGCGAGGTCAGCCTGAGCTGAGCTGAGCTTGGGATGTCTTGTGATCGACCAGTTTGCGCAATTCACAGGCATCAGAGCAGCTGAGACTTTTTGAGCCAATCCAGTTCCCACCTGCAGCCTGCCCTCAGGGCCGTGGGTGCGGCGCTGGCTCTTTGGTGGCAGCCCCGTTTCAGGGGGCGTAACCCCGCCTCATAGGTTATCGATGGGGGCTTGTTAAAAAACCAATCCACCTTAGACCAGCCTGGCCAAACGGAGCGAAAAATCTGAGATTGGGCCCTCGGAATAGTAAACGAGCACAAGCGAACGAGATAAGCTCTCAGGTTGAGAAACGCAGCCTGTCAGGCGCTTTTTCAGCAAACTCATAGGTGATCATGGATTGAATCCAAGCCAAGCGGAGGCGTTAGTGAGCCTCCCAGGCGATCCAAGAGATTTCGACTAGCTCTTTTGACCCTAGTGTATTTAATGGCGCGCGGGATTGTGTCATGCACAACGCCCACAAGCAAGGTTCCAAGAGTAAAGTGCCAGTCTTCATATCCATAGCCATCGTCTTGGCGAGCCACATGAAACTGGCACCTCTTAAGTAGAGTAGCAGACGCAATCAAATTAAGGTCATATGGGTTGGAGAAGAAGGCCGCAGCTAAAGACTCAACTTTTTGCCAATTGCGCGGCAACTGCCTATAGACAATCGACTTTTGTTGGAAGTTAACAAGAAACTCGGGGTGCAGTATTAATCTCCCCTCGGTCAGATCCTGGCCAACCTCGAATAGAGAGAAGTAGAGGGAGCTGACTAAATCATCCGAGTCAATCAATAGAACAAGACTCTTATCATTTAGAGTTGCAATCCCGGCATTGCGCGCCAATCCAGGATCTCCAAAGGATGTAACAAGGATACGAGAGCTGGCCTTGCGTTCATCAACGAGAATCGAGCTTATCTGTCTTGCGGCGTCAAGCGTCTCGGCAGAGGGGTTGTCTAACACGAATAAGAACCCTAGATCCATATAGTTAGTTGCCTTGGCGCGGTTTTCCCATGCAGAAAGAATCGACTTTGCGCAATCGCAAAGCATGTAGCCCTCATCGTGGGCTAGAATAAGAGCGGTCAACTCATTATGTTTCATGACAGATAACCAGTGCTTGCCAATGAATCAGCGAAAGCTTTAAAGGAATGACGAGAAGAAACAAGTTCCAAGAGGTTATTATTGCGTTTTTGAGCAGAGATTGGATCGGCCATTGTAGCCCTAATGGCAGATTTGTACTCGCCTATATCAGAATAGTTGCTAACAAGAAATCCCGTGCTATCGCATATCAGCTCTCTCACCCCTCCTACATCTGGAGCTACAATGGGCAAACGGGATAAAGCTGCTTCGATCAAAACCACCGGGAGTCCTTCCCACTCAGATGTCATAACGAAGCAGGTATAACGGGAAGAGTCGAGATCGAAGAAGCTCGAGTATTTACCCATATTGACCACATTATGCCTTTTGGATATGGTCAAGTTCCAGTATTCTTGATCGCTAAACAAGGCATATCCATAAATCTCGAATGTAACGTCTGGCATAGAATCTGCAACTGCTAACAAGATGTCAAGACGCTTCTGAGAGTCAAATCTTCCAGCCCAAATAACCCTTGCGGCCGCGGAGTCTTTTGAAAAAGCGGCTGATGGTGGAGCGATAACAGATTTCTTTTCTTGTGCATTTAGTACGCCGTGTGGATTGAAGACTGGTGTGTACAAGCTTTTAATGATCTGAGTGCAGTCGCTTCCTAAAGCATCGTCGAAGGCCTCGGCAAGATATGTGTTGTTGTCAGAGAATATGTAATCACAATGTCTTATGATCGCCTCCCTGAAAAGGGTGGCATACCCTTCTCTGACGCCATAGCTATTAATGTCGCTGCAAAATACCGTGACCGCGATTCTATGGCGAGCTCTTATCGCGGTACCGTATCTCTCAAGTGTTTGATAGCCTTCACGTGAGTTAATGATATGGCATGTGCATGGGCGAATGTTATTAAGAAGATGAGCCAGGAACAATGCCCGCTCGCACTCTGAAAGCGGGGACAAGATGACGCCAATATCTATTACATCAACGCCTTTTGGCACAAGATCCAATCGCTCAGAAGAGCGATCGGATGTAAGCAGGCAAACGATTGTAGAGGAATAGGGCTGATTGTTATGTTTCTCCATCACGGCATTCATATATGTTGTTGCAATATAGTCCGCCCCTCCCGCCAGCACCCAGGGAAGCAAATAAACATGAGAGATATCCTTTTCATGAAGCTGCTTTATGATGTTGAATAAGCTATTTCCTGCGCGTCCAAGCCTATCTTGGTAATGCCAAGAGTGACAGTTGACTATATTAGCAGGCTTAATGCTATCGCTTACGCTGGATAAAGTGCTAAACCATTGCGAGTCTTGTTCATACATTTCGTTCAGCAAGACGACTGTTTCATCATCTATTGGCCCAGGAATGTAAGCTATAGACTGATCGAGATGTGGAAGGTGGATCACTCTGTCAAACGACCGAGCGTGGCGCATGTTGCCATACAACCGCTTAATCTCATGCCCACGATGAATTGAGTTCAGTTCTGCAGTATAGAATCGATCATGGTCATATATTCTGTCGAGATCTAACACCTCGTACAAAAGCGCAATTGCAGAGCCGCTTAAATCTCTGTCTGCCGCCGAAGACTCTTCTGCTTCAAAAGTCGAAATAACAGTGGACAAAGCTCGCGTGTTTATACTTCTAGATCTAGAAACGCCTTGGATAAGCAGGATTGCGGCTGCTCGTTCTACGCTGCTATAATTGTTATTATCAAAGTCATCGAGTCTGTCGTAAATAGTAGCCGCATTAATTTCAGAAAAAGGTAAATACCTGAGAAGCCCGCCAAGATATAAGCACTCGAAATTAGGGTATTTATAAAATATCCTGGCATACGCAAGAATCCTGGAGGGATCTGTATTGTCTTCAAGGATAGATGCGGAAAGACCAAGTAACGAGGCTTGGGCTTTTAGTGATGAGCTGTTTATCAGATCAATTAATCTAATGGCCTGAGAAGCGCATGCACTAAAGTCTTTATCGAGAAGCTGTCGCGTAAGACGCAAGAGAACGGCTTCTTCTTGGTCTGACTTTTCTTCGCAGAGGGTATGAAAGCTGTTTTTTAGCGAATGATCAAGAGGGTTTCCTTCAAGAAGAAGGTGACAAGCTCGAAAATAAGGTGTATAATTGCTAGACGGATCTGAGGATCTTTCAGAAGGGATAGTATGATTACTTCTCCGGGCTGACTTTAAAAATGATGCTGCTCCCAGAGAGTTCTTAAGTAGATCAATTCTGCGGCGATTCATCAGGGTACGATAGCCTGGCATGAGGCTATGTGGGTTAAAAAGACTTACTTTGGTTGACCAGCGGTCTTCGAGTTCGGCAATCGCTTCTGCGAAACCATGTGCATCAAAATAGAATGAGTGCATGCACATGTTATGCATCATTTTCCAAAATGCTTGTCTATCAGTAATGGGCTTGGTAGCAAACTCTATAGCCTGCAGATTATTTTTGTAATGTGGAATTGATGAATGCACTTCGATTATGTCAGAAGGCTTTGCAAAGAGAACATCCTGAATAGCTGCATTTGTGGGATGGACCTCGATGCAAGCACATGCCTCGCCGTTTACGGTCACTTGAGCGCTTGTCGCCATCCTCTGTCTGTTTAAGATGGTTACCAAAATCCATTCTTCTTTAATCATTAAATCAATCCCGCCTCTTTTGTATTGACAAGGCAATTATTTAGCAATGAGGTCCTTCTAGGGGACCATGGCAACCTCGCAAGTTCGAACATTGTTGACTATGGTAAGATCAATAGGGTTGATAATTTGGGCGTTACTTTAATCCAGAGCGCTGGTGCATAGCACTAAGGTGCCGTCTGCATGAGGGAGTTGCTGCCCAGTACATTCTTGAAGCAATGCGGCAGTTGAGTGATGCATGACTGGAAAATCAAGCCAATGCCATCCTATCATGGGCTAGTTTTTTGTGGGGATCCTCTGCCCGGTTTCTCAAATACTCCTTCGGAAGCCCCTGGAGGGGGGGCAGGGCTCATTAGAAGTTAAACAGAGTTCAGTGCCTGAGCGGGTTCTCGCCAGCCCAGCAATTCCAGCAACCCTTTGGTGTCGTGGGACAGGGCGCCCAGGCCCCCGGTGATCGGCCAGAGCCCATCGAGGCGCAACGCATTCATGGCCAGGCTGCGGAGCGTGGCCATGATTTGAACGCCGTTGATCTCGCGGTAGCGGTGCGCGTCTTCCTTGAGCTGCGGGTCGCGGAGCCAGTGCCAGGAGTTCTCAATCGACCAGCGGTCGCGCACGTTTTGCAGCAACGCCCTAACGCTGGTGCGGAGGCTGGTGACACAGTGACGGGTTTCGTCGACGGGCTTGCCGTCGCGACTGCCTTGGCAGCGGACCGCGATTACCATTGCGCTATCGGGCCAGTTCTCCGCCACCCACTCCGGAGCCGGCATGCCCCGCATCGTCCAGGTGAGGTCGCGGCCGCGTTTGTGCTCGTGCTTGCGGGCCTGCAGCGGCGCCTTCCGTCCGTAGATCAGTCGATCTATGCTTACCTGAAACCTCTTGCTGCGGCTATGTTTCACCGCGATCAGGAAGTCGGCATCACGCTGTTCGAGGTAGACGAAAAAGGGCGGTTCGCATGCAGCGCGTCCGCTTGCACAAGCAGTCCCTCAAGCTCCACCCGATCGTGGAGCTGGCGCAGGGCAGCGATCTCACCGCCGGCATCGGTGGCATATATGCTTTGGGCGATCGCCACGCCCAGGCTGTTGGAGTAGGGACTCACCTGAGCGATAGAATGGGCAGCCCCTCAAGCGTTTACAGCGATCGACCCCCTCAGGGTCTTGCCATCGCAAACCAGGGTGTCGACCGTGTCTGTGACGCCAGGCTGAGCTGCGATCCATTGCTGCAGCAAGGCCTCAATACCCTCCACACCCAGTTGAGCGAGCAGAAGGCGGAAGGTGGAGTCCGACGGCGGCTTGGCGACATCGGTGCCAAGTAGCTTGTTCAGCGTTATGCGGTGCCGTTTGGCAAAACGCTCCATGCCCATGAGCGAGCCCTGGTTGCTGAGGATGGATAGGATCACCACCAGCAGCATCCACCACTGCGGATAGCGGATGCCCCAGCGCATGCGGCAATCGGGCAGCGCCTTGAGAAAGCTGATCAGATCGGTTGCAGCAGATGGGATCTGGAGTGGCGAGGCCAACGGACAGGAGCGAATCCTGTGTACCAAACCGAAGCTTGCGGCAGCGGGCCAGCGCTCAAGGAACAGACTACCAATGGGCCCTGGGGGGGATGTCACCATGATCTGATCGGCAGCAACCGATCGCGATTTTTGGTGAGTTTGGTGGGGTGCAAGATCAGATCATCCAGCCTAAGTATCACAAAACAGCAGATTGTAGTTTAGCTGCTCATGGAACAATCGCTCCGAGGGGATGCCGCAGAAGCCATGCAGCAACGAGGCCAGCAACTCCTCCGGGGCCAAACCGAGGGCGTCCTTCTTAGGCATACAGCTTACAGAAGGTGGGCCTGAGCTGACCGAGGGCCTGATCAGCCAGCTGACCAAACGGCTGCAGCTAACGACTGGTCGTGATTCGCTCCTCGATTGAGACGAATAAGAATATATAGCCGCTGCGTTCCGGGTGGCTTCGCAGCTCAACTGTGTAGGTAGCCCCACTGTCGCTGGCATGACGGGCTTGTCAGCGAATTTTTGGGCAAGATAGGAAGTCCTAGGTGAACAAATACTCGATGAGGATGGCTGTGGTGGTGTTTTCACTGTTGCGCACTCTGCTTGATTGCGATAGATCCTTGTACTCGTTCAGCTATATTCTCTCACGCTATAAAAGTGGCATGTCTTGGCGAGTGTGCCTAGGGAGTCCATATTGAAGTCCGAGTAGCTTGTTGCAAGGATCTCTTTCCCTAAGGGCGGATGGTCGGCAAGCTCTTGCCAGGAGGAGCCGAACTTTTGGAAATATTCAAAAAATCTAAAGGCTACCGGATCGTTGCCCATTTTTCTTCGTTCATTTACCCCCTGCCTTACGGCTGCACCATCCACGCTGATGAATAATTCGGGCTCGAGTTGAACCATTCGGAACATCGATAGCAATGCCCCATATATATCGGAGCGCACATGGATCAAAGCCTTTGGGACTTGGGATGCGGCTGCAACATGGCGATTGTATAGTTCCGGGCCAACATGGGAAGGTGTGGAACTTTGCCCTCTGGCACTCATGCCGTTTAGCTATGAGATTGATAGAAAGTTATTGCTTGCATCGCCAATAAAATGGCCGTCGTAATTGGCGACTTTGCGATTCAAGAGTACGTTAGCAATAAATGTTCCCGCTGATTTCGGCATGGATATGGCAGGTGCTGAAGGCTTGAGGCTTTGGGCATTAGGCGTCTGGTGCTCAAAGTGAGTTATGGCTCCTATCGCCGCGATATCACAAAGCTCATTGACGAGCGAGATAAGTAGGAGTGGGCGGCAATGGCTCAGCTGTACATTAACTCCTAAATCAGTGTGGCAAGCTGGTCGTAGCTGTAGCAGAGGAATCCAGCGAGTAAATCTCGTGAAGCTAGATTAAAATCTATTTAGATCTTGTGGGTTTAGAGATGAATCGCATTGCTTATGTCCACGAATTCATCGAGCAACCAGAATGTCTGTAGCGCTAGGTTCGCACAATTTGCTAACCACTTTTCTGAACGAAGAGCAATTGCGCTCGTTCATGGGGCGTTCATTTTCTGTGAGTTTACAACTTTATACCACATTTGGCACTATTTGTAGGTTTTTCGTGCTGCTATTTTGTTAATCCTATGCCTCTCTGCCGGAGGGGTTTGATCAGCCGCTGAAGCCGATAAATCGCGCCTCTACAGCTCTTGCATGCGGGCTGATCGGCAGCCGACGGTGACAGCTTGCCGCACTGTTTGGTTCAGGGCCTTGGCTCTTGAACGGATCGGGTGGCCACTGGCGCATGGAGGACCGATTAGTCCTGCTATCTAACCATTCGGCCAGGCCCCGATCGGTTATAGACGGCTACAGACGACTGCCGTTCCGTGGTTTATGCGAATCATGCATCTGCCAATGCCGGTGGGGCCTGAGGGATCCCGGCTCTTCTTGCCCCGCGGTTGCGCTGCAGGCCGGCGCCCAACCCATCCCTCCCTCGTCCGCGGTCTGCCTCGGTGATCTGGCGGTGCGAGCCGCTATCCCCAGCCTGTCAAGCGACATCGAAAACTGAACCACTTCCGACACCGAAAACTGAACCACCCCGGGGCGGTCTTTGGGCTCGGTAGTCGGAGTGGTTCCGCCCTTATGGGGGTGGTGTCTCTTG
>Ga0114979_10002952_pt1 | contig 11441 bp, 8 predicted proteins | sample S_140625_EF_Meta_FD_87315 | JGI IMG/M metagenome (GOLD analysis project Ga0114979, IMG submission 87315) | Freshwater microbial communities from Lake Simoncouche, Canada to study carbon cycling - S_140625_EF_MetaG | ecosystem: Environmental > Aquatic > Freshwater > Lake | place: Lake... | reverse complement strand
TGCTCTGGGTGAGGGGGTCATTCAGAGGGGGGGTCACCCAGACCTGCTGATGCGGGGGGTGGTGGTGCTGGTGGCGGGGCGGAGCGGGCGGAGGGCGGAGGGAGAAACTTCATGATCCGCGGATTCTCACGCTTTTCAGAAAAAATTGAAATGATATTCCATCAGTATCCAGAATACACCGATCTACATCAGACACTATCAAAATGACTTGCTCCCTTTGCCAACAATCAGGACACAACAAGAGAACCTGCCCCAGAGTCACCCAAGTCGCCACTACAGGTAAGTATGCTGGACTGAACGCGATCCAGATCGAAGCAATCTTCGCCGAAAGAGAACGCAAAAACTACGAAGAACTCGTTGCCCCCATCATCGCCGCCGCCTCCGCATTTATCCCCCCAAAATCCGCCTGTGCCGACTGCGGACAAATTGAAACCGAATGCCGTCTCGAACGCGTCGGAGAAAAGATTATGTGCTGTGACTGTATTGACCCCAAACCTACAGAATACGAAGAAGAAGAAGAAGAAGAAGAGGTTTCGGTTTGCGAAGAATGCGGTGTGCCCGAAACCGATGAGTGCCGCCCCGACTGTGCCTATCAGGCGAGGCGACAGAAGGAAGAAGAAGAAGAAAGCGTGTGCGACGACGAGCAACGCTCCTACGGTGATCGTGGTGCTCCTGCCCCCGAAAGCGATGACGAAGAAGAAGTCGGTGAATGCTCCAACTGCGACGCCCCCCTGGACGATGACGAACACATCTTCATCTTTACCAGGGGCGATGAGGAAAAGACGATGTGCCAAATGTGCGGCGAAGATCTTCACGAAGAACTGAATGCGGACGGGTGGAGGCGTGATGACGAAGAAGACAAAGAGGAGGCGAATCTCCCTTTCAAAAATCCAAAACCTACCTGCGACGACTGCGGAGGTGCCATTCGTGATCCCGAAAACCTCGATACTTGCTGGACGAACGACGGTATAATCTATTGGTGCGAATACTGCCGTGAAGAATACGTGGAAGAATATATCCGCGAAAGGGACGGCGATGACTAAAATCAAGACCCTAAAGGACACCGTGGATCCTTTTTTATTCGTCCTTATCCTTATCCTCCAATAAATACACACATTTTTCACTTACTACCGCCTGCGGATAATTCTTCGCTATTGTAACCCAACGAGTATTGAGTTTTTTCATTTCTCGCATCATATCATTCGTGATGCCTATATAATTCTCCAACATATATTTTGTACTCTTCGTCATAACTGACTTCGGGAATATTGTAACAAAATGACACTCGTTTAACATCTGACGCGTCGTCTGGCGATCACTCGGTAAATGAAACGTGAGAATACACGAGATTTTATGGTGCCGTCCAGTCTGTAAAATCTGGTCGAGTATCTTGAAAACCTCCTTGCGGTGCGACTTATTCGCGATCGTATCACAATCGTCAAAAATAACCATGCTTTCAGCAAACTCATTCGCCTCTATCGGATCACTCACCAACGTATCATCTATCTTCGGGCGTTTCAGGTTTTTTATATCATCTACCGAAACATCTTCGGGGAGCGTCGAAAACATATATACAGGGCGGTCTGGAAACTTCTTCGTATATTCTTTACAAAGCATCTTCGTATAATAGGACTTACCGCTGCCTGACGCCCCAACTACGTACCAAATCTGCCTTTCGATTTTAGGGTTAATCATCTGGCAAAACTTACCCTCATCACCTTCAGGAATCGACGCCTTCTTGAAAACCTGAATTCGCTCTTCTTTCAGCGACTTATCATCTGGCGTGGATAAATACACCTTTTTTCCCGCGTTTGACCCGCCCACGATCTTACAAAAAGGAGCACCAACTTTCTCCAAGTTCAAACTCATATTATCTATTATCTTAACAATATGATTTTGTTTTTATTCCATTTCTCATTCATATTATCGAACACAAAATTCGTTGTGCCGTTTTATTGATAATTTTCTCATTATTCTTTATGATATTATCCACCCGTGCCCGTGTGACTGACCCCTTAAAACCCAATTTATCCTGAAAAAACACCGAAACTTGATTTTTAAGCAGTTTATCACTCTCCCATTTCAAAGTCTGGATCGCCTTCAATTGCGATGTTAATTGATACAGTTTTCCAGTTTCACTATTAAACAACTTGACCAATTCAATCGAGGTCTCGGGTTCCTCGTTTCGGATCCGCATCATAGAAAACAACCTCTTCAACGCCTTCCAGTATTTCCCCTCACCAACCAGTTCGCCGAAGTCCTGCTCCAACTCCTTCAATCTATCTTCGTCCGCATCTTCCCCAACTTCTTCTTTACCCATACTGTACATACACGACGCATCAAAAAACTCATTCGACGCCTCCTTCCGAAACACCACATCAACCTTGATAAAATTAATACTATCAAACGGTATTCGACTGAAAAATCCATGCGAATACTCGGGTGATCTGTATATCCGCTCCTTCTTCCCAGCGTTCGACTGAATCTTCATCTCCACAAAATAAATCTCTGGATTACTCTCTATTTTATGGATTACATCATTCAACCCAGTAAAAACTGAATCTCTCGGTAAGTCATTTATATCCATCGTAAAATCATAATCACCAGTATATAATTGCGACTTCAATCCTGCCGTGCCGATAAGACGGGGGCGACGATCATTCACCGTGAATGCCTTCACCAGCGGGTATTCTTCCGATGTCGGATATTTCCGTTCTGTTATTGTCGTCATTTTAATTCATGGATTTTTGTGTTTATTATTATTTCGGTTTTGTTTCGTATTCATACCCCAACTCCAACGATCTTCCAAAAGCAAATTTCATAAACTTACCAGGGTCTTCTTCCCATTCGCCCTGCCATATACGACGCTGTGATGCTGTACCCCAATTACTACACTCTGCTACAAGTTGTGGTAATACATCTTCAGGTTTTAGATTAAAATTATGCCCACGATAGTATCCCTGACCCTTCCCCTTCGCATTTTTTCTTATCACAGCACACATAAAACCATAAAACTCATCTTCTTCAGCATTCGTCGGTTTCTCTCCCCCCGTTTGATGAAACCCCAAACCATTCGTCTTCAGGTTGCGTTGTGCTGGCGATATCTCTCGTAACACCCAATCATCTATATAACTTTCTGGTATAAATCTCTCACCATTCGGTCGTTTCACACTAAAACCGACCACATGTTTTGTATTTTCGGCAGGGTTTATTTTCGCCAAGATTTCTATTGCTTCACGTTGAAGTAAGTTCAATTCTTCTTCGTTTTTTTCCGCGTCCATTCTTCCCAAATCTCTCCAAAGTTTGTTTATTTTCCAACTCGTCATATCTTGATCAATTCTCCAATCCCCCCCCCATTCCATACGTATCGAAACTCTATTACCAAGTTTATCCGTGAAATAATGATCTAATCGCGGCGAAAAATTAAAAGGGTCTCCAGTCATCTCATATTGACCCCCTCTTGAAAAATTATCTCGTATTGCTGCCATTCTTTCATCTGCTTTGTAACGTTTTACTGATTTTGTCCTCTCAACCTCCTCCGCCTGTTTCTTCCGCTCTGCTCTTACATCTTGAAGCGTTTTCCGTTCGATTGCGTTTAGTTCTGATTCCGCACCTTCCCTTGCTTTTTTAGTCGCACTCTCGAATAATGGTCTTAACGCACTTACTCTTTCTTCCAGTCTCGGTAATATCTCGTTCTTCCCTATCATCAACCATTTTTGAGTCTCTACCTCCGTCCATCTTTTTACACTTTCCCTTCCAATCATTCCACAAAACCATATACCCGTATGGTCTCTTCCAATTCCTCGTGCTGTGGATCGAAAACATGCCACACCGTCTTCTTTTAACAACCCCAACATCACATCAGTCAGTTCTACGAGGGGGTATTTTTCTTCGTCCCAATTCATCACAATCTCCGCACCACCTAATTCTGGAGTAGCGAGTCCCTGGTTCTCCTCGCGTTTTGTCAGTTTCCTCTCTAATTTTATTAAATGTGCTTTTGTGTGTCCTGACGGAATTTCCGATGCTTTGACTTTAACAAAATGATCCCTCATCGCATACCAATAACCAAACGGATCATCTTGAAACGCGTTTCTTACAACTTCAATCGCACCTAACCCAAACCTCGTTGCGTTTCCAATATACTTGAAAACAGTATCCTCCACCTCTTCAATACCCTTTTTATCGAGTTGTGTCTGTTTCCTTTCCGTTCGTAATTGTCGCAACTTCAATCGTGCCTGTTTTTCTTTAAGGTCAAGATAATCTTGTACCACTTTCGGTAATATAAATGCTGACGCTTTCTTCGTCTCTACTCGCTTCTCCATCTTATCCGCTATTCTCAACTGTTCTCTCGGTGTTTGAAACGCCGATGTATTCATGCCCATCAATTCCATCACTTTTCGTGCCAGTCCGCTCCTCGCCAATAACTTCGCCTTCATTACTGGAGTCATCTGTGTTTCTCGTATCCGTGTCAGCAGTTTCCTCTCCGCTGCTGTAAATACGGGTGATTTCATCAGTTTCATATATGATCTTTGTGGTGCTTGATCGACTGCCATCACCGCCACTTCTGCTGGTTTCGCAAATTCGCCCCCTGGACTTCTCGGTTGTTCTGCTACCAACTCTTCACGTAATTCAACCCTCGCACTCGCAGGTGCTACGACTTTCAGTTTCGGTTTTCTCTTCTTCGGTGCTGGTGGTGCGGGTGGATCGGCGGGTGGTGGTTGTTCTGCGGGTTCGGGTTCTGGTTCGGGTTCTTTCGGCGGGGTCGCTTTCATCACCCGAGAGGTTCTAAATGGTGTTTCCAACTCTGGTATTTCACCTCGTTCGTCCCGACGCACCTTCGCCCTCGCCCGCTTCGCCTTCGCTGTCGCCTTCTTCTTCGCCTCCCTCGCCTCGATCTGCTGACGCTTCTGCTCCAACTTCGCGTCAAAAATCGCCTTCCACTCTTCAATCGTGTATGTTTTCCCGCCACCTTCCATGCCCCCTCCTTCAAATGCGGCATTATATAACGGGTAAATCGAGTGTGATTTAACCAATTGATCCTTCTCCTTGATCGGGTTATAATAATCCACCCTGCTCGCATTCTTGCGGATTTCCGTATTAGGGGCGTACTGTCCCATGAGAATAAACAAAGGATCGGTATCCAAATAAATACGATGGTTCAATAGGTTTTCTTCCAGGATAAATTTCTTCTCAATACTCGGATTGTATGTCACCGCTTCTTCAATAATCCCCAACTCTAAAAATCTGTCTGCGATGCTTCCTGCGAGTGATGACCCAGTCGCAACATAATAAAACTGCGATGGCGGATAATTCCTCTGAAACCGAATCAACTTCTCCAAATCTTCCTGAAATCGTGTCGTCCATCGCAGATCTTCCCCAATCCCACGACCAATCACCGCCCACGTGTATAAATCTGTCCAAGAATGAACATCTGTCCCACGGATCCCCACCAACATAACATTCTCATCATCTTTTCGGTAAAATCGTAATGATGTATCATCTTTCACCATCTTAAACCCAGGTAATTCCAACGCTTTACCCTGGATATACATACTTCTCGAGAGATTGAACGCATTTTGCCTTCCACTTGCGGCGTCTTCTCCGTAGGCGTCCCAGTCTGGCGTGAATGTCGATCGCCCCGCCTTTGTCATATCACCATCGGGATTGTAAATCAACTTTCCTGCCTTTGCCAACGCAAACTCCACCATACCACCACCTTCCATTTCGCCGTCGCTGCTGTTGTCGCTGTCGCTGCCGACGCTGCTTCGGTCGCTGAACTCCTCACCCCCTATCGGCACACAATTCGGCACCGTTCGCTTCCCTTTCTTTTTCATTCCTATCATTTCATACCCCTTCCAGCACGGTTTCGCACCTCCCGCCACTTCCGCCTGCTGTAATAATTCCACCGATCCCTGTGCCTGTCGTGTCTCCTCTTCTTCCTCCACTTCCTCTTCTACGTTCCTGATCTGCTGATCGAATTGATCAATCTGCCACTCTGGAGCACCCTGTTCCCGTAATTGTACGATGAATTCCTCCAGTTGTGCTATTCTCTCCTCCGCAGGTAACGCCGCGAAATCCGCCTGTTCCTCATCAATCGCGTCCTCCCTCCCCACCGCGTCCGCCGCTTGTTTCGCATAATATTCCTGGTCTCGCTTCGCTTTATCCGCCTCCGCAAACATCGTCATATCCTTAAAATCCTGTTTCCCTCGCTCCGCCAAATCCACCAGGCGTTTCTCCACCCTCACTTTCGCCTCACGCATCTTCGCCAGTCTCGCCTGATCTGGTTCGATTCTCACGGGTCGTTCGCCCCTTATTATAGTCTTCCCCTTCTCTTCCTCTGCTATGTCCTTCGTCACCTTCTCCAACGCATTCTTCGCAACCTGCTTGTCTTGTAACAGTTTCGCCTGTTTATACTCAATCAAATCGATTCCCGTAAGTGTCCGTGGATCTATTTTCGCAAACTGCTTCATCTCCCCTTTACTCCACCCAAAATCCTCGAATCCCTCCGCCAGTCCTTTATCTTGCTCGTCCGCCGCAAATTGTCGCAGTTTCGGATACAACTCCTTCGCCCTGTCTTCAGGTATCCACATAAACTTATCGTTCTGGAGTGCTCGTAATGAGTAATCAATATCGTCATCTTTGAATGAATTGACCCCTGCCCATAATTTAATTCCCGCCTCGGCGAGGGTTTTACTGGTCGGTTTCACTATACCAAACAACGGGTTCGGTACTCGGATCATAAACTCCTTCGCTTTCGCCGAATCGTCCCTATGAGCAATCGGTCTATACGATTCCACTTCTGGATCGGTAGTCTCGGTTTTATACAATCCTCGCGGTTTTCGCACGATCAATTTCGGATCGGTTTTATCCCGCACAATCCCCATTTCCGCCTCTTCTTTTTTGATGCGTTTGATTAGTGCCGCTTTCATATCTGCGTTATACTGGTCTTTATTAAACATAAGATTCCACGTGTCGGTCATACTCTTTTTCAAACCCATCGCGGTTTTTGCCAAAGGAGCAACAATATTTTTCATGACCTTCTTTTTACTCTCCTCTTTACCCTCTTCGGAGATGCCGAGCAATCCTTTTTTTTGCTTTTTAGGATCGTCGGATTTTCCATATATCGCATCACCAATTCCATTCTGGATCGCAGTTCGGACGGGTTGTAACGCCGCCGCCGCCGCCGCAACAGCAGAAGGGGGTTCTGGTTTCGCCGCAGGAGCAGCACCCCCACCTAATTCGTCAGCACCCCAATTCTCCGTCGGTTTCTCATAATCCTCCATCTGCTTCTTCCAGTCCTCTTCGCTGATCGGCGTGGTTTTCTTCCGCTGGTTGTGCTTTATTAATCCCGCCCTAACATCGTCCCAAAATCCCTCCCCATACGCATTCTTCTCAAGATCCGCGATCACTTCGTTCTTATCCAGTATAATCTTCGTCAGTTCCTTATTCGTGAAGGGTTTGCCCATTCCGTAATTGTGTGCTACAGCAGGCATGACTTTCAGATTTTTTCCATACGGCATTCTGGTATCATGCGTTAAATCAACGGATAGGTGCGGTAAATCACGCCCATAGGGTTCTCTACTCACCTCCCCCTGATGTTCCAACGCAAAATTACTTCGGTTCATTTATATATGATTCGATCGGTTTGTTTTTATTATTAATTGTATGTAATAATAAAATCATCTATCGATAATTTCGTTCCACGAAATCTCTCGGCATCGCCGTTTCAACGGCAAGAAAATCCTATCTTTTTAGAATCAAACGGACGGATCGTCACGGCAGGTGAAGGACATAAAATCTTCCCTACATTTACCAATCCCGAGAGAATAGGGCGAATAGGGGGTCGAATGACGGGCATTTTTTATTAATACCAGATTTGTCTTTATATTTATTGCCAAAGCACATTAATCGCAAGGTTATTCGCACTATACTTATCGGATTTCCAGTCACCTTTTATGCCCTGTGCCCTCGCGAGATAATTTGCTCGACGTTCCTGATCTCGATGACGAGTGAAATCATCATACCCTATTGCCCCAAAATTAACGATTCGTCCATCGGGCGTCTTCACAGCAAACTTCTTATTCTTCGTTGCCGAGATGAATATATCAGCATCATCAGACCCCTTATATTTCATGAAATTTTTATAAACCCTACACATATCGCTCATTCTTTATATTAAATTCCGACACATTTGTTTATTACAGTTTTTAGTACGACATAACACAGGATTTCGGTAATTGATGGAATCGGAAGTACAGAGTATAAAATAGACCAGAACATTTATGGTTTATTTTATTATATTGCTTTTATATAATCTCTCGGCGATCGTGTTTTCAACTACCGCAAGAGACGCAAACATCGTCCTCACCAAGGCAAGGAATCTTACTATAATCAAACTGGTCGGTAATATCGACTGGATCCGACATACAGGGTGAGCAATCAATAACACCTACAATAATCGGTGCTGGAATCTTATCTTTCACCTGTGTTTTAACCTTATCCAATCTCTCGGTTAGATCCTGGATCTTCTTGAATTGATCCATCACCAACGCGGATAATCTCTCGTTCTCTCTCACGACATACGTCGTATGCTCCGAAAACTTCGCGGTCAGTTCCTCCTCCTGTGCGACAAGAATATCAGTCAGTTCCTTAATGGTGATCGTTTTAGGCATGGTAAAGATATAGATAATGTGCGGAAATTCCCTTTAAACGTTATTCATCGTCCTCGCCATCGTCCCACCAGTCTTTATCGGTGTTTTCGGTTTCGACAATCGGGGCACAGCAGTAATGCTCTGGTTTATAGACGGGTTTGACGATTTCAGGGAACGCCCAGTACTGTATTTTATGAGGGTGCTCCATTTTATAATGGTATAACCTTATATTTATATTAAAATATGAGATATAGATATATATAACAATCTAACATTATGTATATAACACAGTCTAACCTATGGTTAGGGTCATTTTTCATCTAAATTAAAGGCGACCGTATGGTCGGAACAACCAATCGTTTTCAACTCCCTTTTCTCCTGGAATCGGAGGGTTTGGCGGACTCGATCCCAAAATAACACTCTAACATATTGTTATGCTGATTATAAATGACTTAAAGCGATAGTGCTCATTATCTATATAATTACCTACCATGCCCTATATTTATTGGATTGACGGAGAACCTACTATGATGAATGATGAACCCCCCGCACCATCGCCAGTCACACCCTCGGAGGAACCTATAAGAATGGAAATCCGAGAGATTGAACCAGAACAGGAAGTCAAACCAGAATGGTCTATCGGAATACCGAATGATAAAATTGAGATCATAAGGGATTTTGTGTTACAAAAACTGGAGGACGCCCCTAAAGTCCGATGCCATACCTACGATATTTATGCGGTTTTCGATAAATGGATCACGGAGAATAAGGTGGGGTGGGGTGACGATAATCATTTTTTATGGTCATATATGGAGAAACACTACACGAAAAAGGGCATGTTTTATATCGGTTGTAAGTTAAATACGGAAGATGACGAGCGATTGAAGAAGGAGAAAATGATGAAACTGGGACGAATGAAGACTGTGGTGCCCGTGCGAGGATTGCTGGAGTCTGATGAAGAACCTGCTGAACCTGAAGCGTTGAACGAACTTAAAGATATCATCACGTCTGGCGGTAAAACGATCCACCGCCACCCTGATTATTTATGTTATGGAGGCGATCTTGAAACTGGTGAGATTTTTCGATTATATTACAATCAACCTGGTAAAATCGTATCATCGTCAGTCGATAAAGGGGTTGTTTTATCGCTGGGAAAAGAAGGCGGTAGAAGGAAACAGCAGTACATTTCAACGCAAAAGTTTATCGCGGAATGCGGAAAACTGAAAAGAGAGACGAAGAATCATACAAAACTGAAGATCAATACCGACTGCGACGTCTATAAAAATAGACCCAAAATTGAATTTTATCCGCTGGGTTGTTTATCGTATGAGTATGATGGAACCCCTCCTGCTGATATTACAAAACCGTTGAGTGTGAGAGAATTGATGGATAAATGCTCATTTAAAAGGCAGATCGACGATTATATGGCGGAAATGAAGTCGCAATATAAAGCAGAACTGAAGAAGAAAGATGACGAGATTCGGAAATTACAGGAAAAAGTGAATCTACTTGAAACGCAAAACGGCAAACTAAATAAACCACTCAACGCAGGGGCACTACAATTACAGCAACTCCTTATGACGCGGGTAGATGGTGGTGAAACAATAATAGATATGTTACATTATTGTTATAGAGATATCGTAAGGGACTATCCTAAAGAAGACGACTACGACGAGATCAGCGAAAGCGATGACGACGCCGAAAATCTTATCTTCGGTCAAATGTCACCTCGGGGACTGCCTTACGATAATGAGCACATTACCAGATAAGTCTATTGATCTTTTTTTGGCAGATTTACCTTATGGTGTTTTGAACAACGAAAAAGGTGCCAAACCGACGGGACGGAAAACGCATGGAAAATGTAACGAAGGGTGTGCGTGGGACGTGAAAATCGACCTCGTTGCGTTTTGGACGCAGGTGAAGCGACTGTGTCGTAATGAATACACACCTGTCATTATGTTTTGTAATGCCCGTTTTGGTGTTGAATTGGTGAATTCGAACCCCGACTGGTTTCGATATGATTTGATTTTAAACAAAGAGGTTGGCGTGGGGTTTCTGTCAGCGGGAAAAATGCCGATGCGATCGCATGAACTAATTTATGTTTTTGCCGAGAAATCCGCATTCTATAAACGTATCGATGAATATCGTGAGGGTATGCCTGCGAAGTATCGCAAACCGTCAAACCCGCGAAAAAATAACCTGCTGGGTCATACTGAAGGAATAGAGCAACCAGATTATACTCAAGAAGCGAATTATCGATGCCCCCTGTCGATAATCCACGACCGCCTGGTGAAGAAGAAACCGCACCCGACCGCAAAATCAATACCGTTGTACCGTTGGTTAATTGAACGTTATTCGAATGAAGGGGGTATGGTGCTGGATCCGACCGCGGGGTCATTCTCCAGCGGGAGGGCGTGTATGGAATTGAATCGTAGTTACATCGGGATCGAGTTGAATGAGGTATTCTATAATGCTAATAAAATAGAAAATTGAAATGAAATGAAATGATATGTATTGTATAACACACATCATTTTCTGAAGGAATGCCTTATTTCAAGTGCGTCGATGAAGATCTGCCAAAAAACCTCGTGAATGAAATCAAGGAAACCTTCGTATTTCGTGAGGGAGATGTATATAACAAAAAAACAGGACGACAATTGAAGAGGTATGTAAGGTCGGGAGTGCCCACCTATCTCCTGCTCCTCCATGACCTCGATAAACTCGGTTCCGTCCTTTACTTCAAACTAAAAGGTCGTGTTATAGATTACCCCTGGGCGAAAGAGAATCTTC
>Ga0114979_10002951_pt1 | contig 11446 bp, 12 predicted proteins | sample S_140625_EF_Meta_FD_87315 | JGI IMG/M metagenome (GOLD analysis project Ga0114979, IMG submission 87315) | Freshwater microbial communities from Lake Simoncouche, Canada to study carbon cycling - S_140625_EF_MetaG | ecosystem: Environmental > Aquatic > Freshwater > Lake | place: Lake... | reverse complement strand
GAAATCGCCTGGGTGGGTCGTACCGAGCAGCAGCTCAAGGCCGAGGGCCGGTCCTACAAGACCGGGCAGTTTCCCTTCGCGGCCAACGGTCGAGCGCTGGGCATGGGCACCGCCGATGGCTTCGTGAAGATGCTGGCTGACGCGACGACCGACGAGTTGCTTGGGGTGCACATCATCGGGCCGGGTGCATCCGATCTGATCGCCGAGGCAGCGGTCGCCGTCGAGTTCAAGGCCTCAAGCGAAGATATCGCCCGGGTCTGCCATCCGCATCCGTCGCTTTCCGAAGTGCTGCGCGAAGCGGCGTTGGCGGTCGACAAACGCGCGCTCAACATGTAAGTCTGCGGTTGCCTGCTGCCGGCGGCGTCTGGGCACGGCAGGCAACCCTGCAGTGATGAACTCTAGTCAGATGAACGTCCTCGAGCGCTATTCGCAGCTGCTGGCCGAACGGGGCTACCGCAGCGATGCTTCGCAGCTGGCAGCGGTCGAACGGCTGCAGCGGTTATACGATGATCTGCTCGAATTCAAGCGCAGACGATCCGGACTGCTTCGCAAGCTGCTCGATCGCCCGCCTGTGCCACGCGGCGTCTGGATGTATGGCGGCGTCGGACGCGGCAAGAGCCTTCTGATGGATGTGTTCTATGAAGCCGTGCCGGTGGTGCGCAAGACCCGGGTGCACTTCCATGAGTTCATGCGCAGCGTGCATCGCGAACTGCGCGATCTCAGGCAGGTCAGTGATCCGCTCGATGAGGTTGCCCGCAGGCTTGCCGCGCGGTATCGCCTGATCTGTTTCGATGAGTTTCATGTCTCGGATGTGGCCGATGCCATGATTCTCGAGCGCTTACTGAACGGCCTCTTCGGGCATGGCGTGGTCTTCGTGATGACGTCCAACTACCGACCCGATGATCTCTATCCCGACGGTCTGAACCGCGACACCATCCTGCCTGCGATCGCGCTCCTGAAGGACCATCTCGATATTCTCAATGTCGATGCAGGAACCGATTATCGGCGTCTGGCGCTGCAGGGTGTCGATGTCTATCTCAGTCCGCTGTGCCCCGATACAGACCGCCGCTTTGCGCAGGCTTTCGAGCAGATGGCCGGACCCACCGTCGACGATCCTCGCCTGATCATCGAACATCGTGTCATTGAGGCTCTGCGTCGGTCGGGCGGTGTCGTCTGGTTCGATTTCGCGACGCTTTGCGACGGGCCGCGATCGCAGCTCGACTATCTCGAAATTGCCACCCGATTCCATACCGTGATGCTCTCTTGCGTGCCCCGGATGACTGCGGCGATGTCGTCGCAGGCCAGACGCTTCACCTGGCTGGTCGATGTCTTCTATGATCAGAAGGTCAAGCTGCTGATTGCCGCGGACGTGCCGCCGGAACAGCTGTATGTGGCGGGGGCGATGTCGAGCGAGTTCCACCGGACGGTCAGTCGGCTGATCGAAATGCAGTCGCCCGACTACCAGGCTGCGCCACGGCGCGGTCTGGTCGATTCGCTGGCCTGAGCGCGACCGGCTGCGCTGCCGTGATCAGGACCTGCCTCGTCTCGCTGTCGATGTCGCTGCTTGCGCTGGTGACGGGGGCTTGCTCGAGCACCGGGGCAAACACGGTAGCCGGCGTCGAACCGGTGTCGATCGATCCCGAATCAGTCCTCAAGGCTTTCGATGTGTCGGGTCCGATGGATGTCGAGACCGCACAAGTCGCACGCATGGCGGCAGGGCTGGCGCGCGAGGAGACCGATGATGCCCTGCTGCGAGAGCGGATTGCCTGCTATCGCCGCTTTATGGTGACGCGCTGCCTTGCCGATGTCATCTCCCGACAGCGTCTTGTCGACAGTCGTATTAATGCCGTCGAGGTGGTCGCCAATCAGTCCCTGCGCGAAAGCGCGGCACTGGAGCTCAATCAGCGAACTGCAAGAGCGCTTGAGGAGCGTGCGGCTGCAAGTGCGGCCGAGTCGGCGAAGGCACTCGACAATCTGAAGTCCTTCGAGGCCCGTATCGAGGCTGCCGAGAAGGCACGCCTCGAGCGTGAGCGCGAGGCGCCCGAACTCGAGCGCCAGGCACAGGCGGCTCGTGCCGAACGTGAGCGACGCGAGAAGGAAAACGCGATTCGGCGTGCCGAAGCCGCGACGCGCGCCGCTGAAGATCCGGTGTTCGCCGCCGAGCGCGAAAGGCGCATCGAGGAGAATCGGCTTCGACTGCAGGCCCGCGAGGCCCGAGAAAAGGCCCTGAGTGATCAGCGTCTGCTTGACGAAGCGCGCCGACGAGAGCAATTGCCCGCACCGGCGCGCGCGCCCTGAACATGGCCTGGCGCGCGATTCAGCAGTCTTTCAGACTGCTTGCGATGTCTCGATGCCACAGCCGAAAGGTCAATGCGCTTTGAATGCGGTCATGAGCCAGCCTATAGTCGGGGGCCTGGTGTAACGCCGCCCTTGCATTCGCATTGCTGACCCATTTTGACCATGCAGGATTTGCAGCCCTTGTATGACCGGATCGTCGAGCTCCAGATCGAGCATCGAGACCTCGACCTGAGCTTGCTCGCCTTGCAGTCGAGCGTGCCGCCAGATGAGCTGACGATTCGCAGGCTGAAAAAGCGCAAGCTGGTCATCAAGGACGCCATCATGCAGTTGCAGCGTCGATTGGTTCCGGATACGCCTGCATGAGTCGTTCGCGGTGACCGCCGACTGGCCGCAGGCCGATGCGAGTGCGGCGTCGCTGTCGCAAGCCACCATTGACGCCTTGGCTGCTCAGGGGGCGCTGGCCCGGGCCATGCCTGCTTTCAAGGCGCGTGAGGGTCAGCAGACCCTGGCAGCCAGCGTTGCGCGGGCCATCGAAGAGCGCAGCAGTCTGGTGGCCGAGGCCGGCACCGGCACCGGCAAGACCTTTGCCTACCTCGTGCCGCTGCTGCTGTCGGGTGCGAGGGCCATGATCTCGACCGGAACCCGTCCGCTCCAGGACCAGCTCTTTCATCGTGACCTGCCTGCGGTGAAAGCGGCGCTTGGTCTGGGAACCCGCATCGCCCTGCTGAAGGGGCGGGCGAATTATGTCTGTCACCACCACCTTGACCAGCAGATGGCCGACGGGCGCTTTGCCGACCCGCAGATGCCGGGCAAGTTGCGCAAGATCAGGCAGTTCGCCCAGATCAGTCTGAGCGGCGATCGAGCCGACTGCACCGCGCTGGCCGAGGATGATCCGGTCTGGATGCATGCCACCTCGACTCGCGACAACTGTCTCGGGCAGGAGTGTCCTGAGTTCAAGCGGTGCTTTGTTTTTCAGGCCAGGCGAGAAGCGATGGCGGCCGATGTGGTGGTGGTCAATCACCACCTTTTCTGCGCCGATCTGGCACTGCGTGAATCGTCAATGGCCGAACTGCTGCCGACGGTCGACGCAGTTATCTTTGATGAAGCGCACCAGCTGCCGGAGGCTGCGACCGAGTTCTTCGGCGAATCGGTCTCGACCCGCCAGCTGCAGGACCTGGTTCGCGACCTGACTCGCGCAGGGCTTGTCGAGGCGCGCGACGCGGCCGACTGGCGCTCGGTGGCCGGTCGCCTCGAACAGTCGAGTCGCGACTTGCGTCTGGTGCTTGAAGGCAATGAGTCAGCAACAGCCAGTGGCCGTGCTTTTGGCACGCAAGCGCCAAGCCGCACCCAGTTGGCGCGACGCTACAGCCTCGCGCAGCTCAAGTCGATTGCAGATCTTCCTGACGCACTCGATGCCTTGTCGAGTGATCTGGTGTCGATCTCGGCCATCATCGCCAACAATGCGGGTCGTGGGCTGGAACTCGACCGTTGTGGCCTGCGGGCGACCGAGCTCCTTGAGCGGGTCTCCCGTTGGTCAGCGGTGCTGACCGATGAGGCGCAGGCCGTCGAGACTGACCCCCACGAGGAAGATCCGGCGATCGTCTGGGCCGAAGCCAGCGGGCCGCATGCCACGCTCAGACGCACGCCGCTGTCGGTGGCCGCGGCCTTCGGACGCCATCGATCGGGTCCTGCACGCGCCTGGATTTTCGTGTCGGCCACCCTCTCGGTCGGCGAAGACTTCAGTCATTTCACCGAGGCGCTCGGGCTGTCGGATGCGCGCTGCGAGCGCTTTGCCAGTCCTTTCGACTTTGCCGGTCAGGCAGCGCTCTGGATACCTCGAGGCATCGGCGAGGCCTCGGCGCCCGGTTTTTCTCAACGGGTTGCTCAGATCATCTGGCCATTGATTCTTGCCAACCATGGTCGGGCCTTTGTCCTTTGCACGAGCCTGCGGGCAGTTCGCGATATTGCGCAGGCCCTGCGCGTCCTGGATGCCACTGACAATGCGGGTATGCAGTGGCTGGTCCAGGGAGAGGCGGCCAGAGCCTCTTTGCTCGACCGGTTTCGATCGGCCAGCGCGGGTGTACTGGTGGGAAGCGCGAGCTTCTGGGAAGGGGTCGACGTGATGGGTGATGCGCTGTCGCTGGTCGTGATCGACAAGCTGCCCTTTGCGCCACCCGATGATCCGGTGATCAGGGCTCGTGGAGAAGCCCTGCGCCGATCGGGTCGAGATCCGTTTTCACATGATCAGCTGCCGGCGGCTGCTCAGGCCCTGAAGCAGGGCGCCGGCCGTCTGATTCGTTCTGAATCGGATCGGGGTGTGCTGGTGATATGCGATGAACGCCTGATCACGCGAGGCTATGGTCGCAGGCTGATCGCGAGTCTGCCGCCGTTTCGGCGAGTCGAGCACTGGCAGGACGCCTTGGCTTTCCTGCCGCAGCCTGCGGGTAAGGGCTGAGGGGCGGCTGCGGGCGATACTGCCGCCAGATCCCTCAGCGCCAGACTTCCCACCATGACCGGTCGTCGAGTTTCAGACCGGTGGTCAACAAAGGAGTCTTCGGAAAATTCAGCAGGAGCACCCGCTCGGCGTCTGATCGCTGCTGTTCGAGGCCGAGCCGTTCGCTGGCCTTCATCACGATGAAGAGCGCCTCCTCGACCGCAGGCGCACCCTGATACTGAATGATCACGTTCTGAGCCCGGTTGATCGCGGCCAGGTAAGCACCACGGATGAAGTAGTAACGGGCGATATGGACCTCGCTGCCAGCCATGGCATTGACGAGATATTGCATCCTCGCCCTTGAGTCCTCTGTATAGATGCTGTTCGGGAAGCGAGTCAGCACCTGACGGAAAGCCTCGAAGGATTCACGCGCGGCTTTCTGGTCGCGCTCGGAGAGGTCCTGTCCGCCAAGACCACCGATCAGGCTCAAGTCTTCATTGAAGTTGATCAGACCTTTCAGATAGAAGGCGTAATCAAGTTGAGCGCTTGTCGGATAGAGCCGGATGAAACGTTCAATGCTGACCAGCGCCTGGATGCGCTCGTTTTCGCGATACTGGCAGTAAGCGGTATCGAGTTGCGCCTGCTGCGCCCAGACCCCGAATGGATAGCGTGACTCGAGCTTGATCAGCAGCTTGACCGCGGCCGACCAGCGACCCGCACTCATGTCATCCTTGGCGCTGGCATAGATTTCGGCCGGGGTCATCTTCGCGGTAGGATCGTATTCGGAGCTTGATCCGAAAATGCCGCAGCCGGCCAGCATCCCCAGCAACACCATCACAGTCGCAGTCCGCCGCCAATTCCAGCTTCTCGCTGTTGTCATTACTGCTCCATCAATGCAAGACCGACAGGTCGATTATAGCCAAGGGGCCTGAGTGAGCGCCGATCAGTTCGATCCAGTGGGCCTGGCCCACGCCGCTGATCAGGCGCCGCTTCGAGTCGATGCTCGCGCCGGCCTTGGTCAGCGCCTTGATCGTTTCCTTGCGGGAGCGCTCGCAGATGTCTCGCGCACGCGCATTCAGCGATGGATTTCTCTGGCTGCGGTCACAGTCGATGGCCAGGCTGTGCTGCCGCGGCATCGACTGCGCGGCATCGAGACGATCGAGGTCTGGCCGATGCCCACCGAGGCTGAGCGTTCGTTCGAGCCAGACGATATCGCACTGAGCATCATTCATGAAGACGCCGACCTGATGGTGATCGACAAACCGGTCGGATTGGTCGCTCATCCGGCCCCCGGGCATTGGCGTGGGACGCTCATGAATGGTTTGCTGCATGCACGCCCCGACTCTGCAAAGCTGCCAAGAGCAGGAATCATTCACCGGCTCGACAAGGACACCAGTGGTTTGCTGATGGTCGCCCGCAGTGAGCTTGCCTTCGAGCGACTGAGCGCGGCGATCGCGGCGCGCACCATCAGTCGGCGCTATTTCGCGGTCACCCAGGGCTTGCCGCGCGAACGCCTGACCATCGACGCACCGATCGGGCGTGATCCGCGCGATCGGCTCCGTATGGCGGTGGTGTCGCTGGAGCGAGGCAAGGCAGCGACGACGCATGTCGAGCGACTGTCGGCCGGCGATCGGGTTGCATCGATCGAATGCCGCCTCGAGACTGGGCGTACGCATCAGATCCGGGTGCATCTGGCCAGCATCGGGCATCCGCTGATCGGCGATACGGTGTATGGCGGCAGTCCTCGGGGGGATTTCAATCGACAGGCGCTGCATGCCTGGCGTCTCGAGCTGGATCATCCGGTGAGCGGTGAACGCTTGCAGATGGCCAGTCCCTTGCCTGCCGACATCCTGGCTCTTCTCGAAGCGCTGCACTTGCCCGTGCCGGTGCCGCCAAAGGCCAGCGGCAGCCCTCTTCACAAACCTGCAACCCTGCCGACGCGAGGAAAGCGCTGATGCAGGATGCCGCCAGTTCAAGGGTCTCACGGCTGCAGGGTATCGCGCCCGACTGGGCGGTGTCTGACCGTGTCCACACGCTGGTCACCATTCGGACTGGCGGGGTCAGTGCCGGGGACTTCGGCGCCGTCGATGGCTCGGCGGTCGGACTCAACCTGGGGGAACATGTCGGCGATGATCCTGCGGCGGTCAAGGAGAACCGCGCCCGCCTGCAAGCGGGGCTGCCCGGGCCGATCTGCTGGTTGCAGCAAGTTCACGGTACGACTGTGCATCAGGCAGACAGGGCGATATCTGCACAGGCGCAGGAGCCGCCGACCGCGGATGCGGCCATCACCATGCAGGCAGAACAGGTGCTTGCGATCATGAGCGCCGATTGCCTGCCTCTCCTTCTTGCCGACAGGCATGGGCGGATCGTCGGCGCGGTACATGCCGGCTGGAGAGGGCTTGCGGCAGGCGTCATCGAGGCGACTGTCGATGCGATGCGGGCGCGCCTTGGCGAAGATGCCGAACTCGCTGCCTGGCTGGGGCCCGCCATCGGGCCTGCATCCTTCGAGGTCGGGCAAGACGTGATGGAGGCCTTTTGCGAACAGGATGGCCAGGCATCGTCGGCATTCAGGCCCGGTCCTGCCGCGGGAAAGTACTGGGGTGATCTCTACGCGCTCGCCCGGCGCAGACTCGCCGCGCGCGGGGTGACCGGAGTCAGCGGCGGCGAGTTGTGTACCGTGCGTGATCCGGCGCGTTTTTATTCGCACCGACGCGATCGACGTACCGGGCGCATGGCCTCACTCATCTGGCTGATCGCGTGAACGCTGCCGGCGTCGCCGCTCGGGTGTGCCCATTAGCCAGAGAAAAAGCGCGAGAGGCGCCAGGCCATAGAACACGAGCGTGACCAGGCCGGCGATGAACGAGTTTTCGGTCAGCGCCATCATGACGACAACATAAAGCCACGCGATTGCAACGATATACATGCCAAAGCGACCGATCTAGTTGGACAAGCCGAAGCGCGAAATGCAAGATGCGATCACGCCGGCTCGTTGATCATCGCATTGCTGGCCGCTCTCGGGGAAGACCATGGCAGTTTCGACGAAGTCACGCAGTACGGCGGGTAGGGCAGGAAAGGCCGCCAAGGTATCAAGATCGGCCACCAAGGCGGCTGTTGCTTTGCCTGCGACCGCGAGGAAGGTCGCTGCCAAAGCGCCTGGCAAGGCAATGACGAATGTCGGCGCGAAAGCGGCTTTGAGTACTGCTGCGAAAAAGCCCGCTGCGAAAAAGTCAGCTTCGAAGCTGCGAGCTGCGAAAAAACCCGCTGCGCAGAGGTCACCAGCGAAAAAGCCGGCTGTTTCCTTGTTCAAGTCTGCGCCGGCCGTGTCGGCGCAAGTGCTCAAAGAGCTTGCCTCGATTGCTGCCGCTGTATCGTCGTCGGCAGGTTCCCGGCCTGCACCGACCTCACCGACCAGCCCGATGCAGGAGCTGGCAGGCGCCGTCGCTGCAGGCATGCCCGCCTGGCGCATCGATCCTTCACGACTGATGTCGCTGCAGGCTGATTACGGTGCGAAGCTGCAAAAACTCTGGGCTGAGTTCACGTCGCCTGAGCTCGCTGTGCCGCCCCTGGCCGACAAGCGCTTCGCGGCACCCGCGTGGTCGGAGCAGCGCCCCTTTGCAATGAACGCCGCGCTCTATCTGCTCAATGCCGAGTTCATGCGGCATATGGCCGATGCGGTCGATTCGGATGCGCTGACACGCGATCGGATCCGCTTCCTGACTCAGCAGTGGGTTGATGCGATGTCGCCGGCGAATTTCCTTACGACTAATCCCGACGCGCAAAAGAAGATGATCGAGACCCAGGGCGAAAGCCTGCGCAAGGGACTCGAGAACATGATGGTCGATGTCAGTCGCGGTCATATTTCGATCACTGACGAGGCGGCTTTCGAGGTCGGTGTGAATGTCGGCTTGTCCCAGGGCGCGGTGGTGTTTCGCAACGATGTGATCGAACTGATCCAGTATTCGCCTTCGACACCGACTGTCGGCGTTCGGCCTTTGCTGCTGGTGCCGCCGTTCATCAACAAGTACTACATCCTCGATCTGCAGCCGGACAATTCGCTGGTGGCCCATGCTGTGGGTCAGGGACACACGGTCTTCATGGTGTCCTGGATCAATGCCCAGGCCGAGCATGCGGCCCTGACCTGGGATGACTATGTGCAGCGCGGCGTGATTGATGCGATCGAGGCGGTGCGCGCCATCGGCAAGCACGACACCATCAACGCGCTTGGCTTTTGCGTCGGCGGCACGATCCTGGCCACCGCGCTTGCAGTGCTGGCAGCGCGAGGCGAGCGCCCGGTCACGTCGCTGACCCTGATGTCCACGCTGCTCGATTTCGAATTGCCTGGTTCGATCGGGGTGTTTGTCGATCCGGCTCAGGTGGCCTGGCGCGAGCAGACCATCGGCGAGCGCGGAATCATGAGCGCTCACGACCTTGGCACCACCTTCTCGTTCCTGCGGCCCAATGACCTCGTCTGGAATTATGTGGTCTCCAGCTATCTGAAAGGCGAGTCGCCGCCGGCCTTCGATCTGCTCTTCTGGAATGCCGACGGCACCAACCTGCCGGGCCCGCTTTATGTCTGGTATCTGCGCCACATGTATCTGCAGAACGAACTGCGCGTACCGGGTGCACTGACTTGCCTGGGCGAGAAAGTCGATCTGGGCCTGATCGATGTGCCGACCTATATTTTTGGAGCTCGCGAAGATCACATCGTGCTGTGGCAGGGGGCCTTCGCGTCCACGCATCTGATGTCGAACGATGTACGCTTCGTCCTTGGGGCGAGCGGCCATATCGCCGGGTCGATCAACTCGGCCATTCGCAATCGCCGAAGTTACTGGACTGATGGCTCGGTGCCGGCGGAATCGGCCGACAGCTGGCTGCAGTCGGCCACCGAGCACCCGGGCAGCTGGTGGGTCGACTGGTCGAAATGGCTGGAGGACTTCAAGGGTGGCGCGAGGCGAGCGCCGACTCAGCTTGGCGATGCGACCCATCCTCCGATCGAGCCTGCGCCGGGTCAGTATGTGAAGGTCAAGGCCGGTAATCCGTCGAGCTTGCCGGGCATCTGAGGTTTCTGGATACACAACTAAAACAATGCCCGCGGGCAGGGGAGACATGCGATGAGCAAACTGGCTTATGTGACTGGCGGAATGGGTGGTATCGGGACAGCGATCTGCCGGCGTTTTCATGACATGGGGTATACCGTGATAGCCGGTTGCGGTCCGACCCGCGACTTCGACAAGTGGCTCAACCAGCAGAAGTCCGAGGGCTATCAATTCTTTGCGTCGGTCGGCAATGTCTCCGACTGGGAGTCGACGGTTGCGGCCTTCAACAAGGTCAAGGCCGAGCATGGCAATCCGGACATTCTCGTGAACAACGCCGGCATCACTCGCGACGGTGTGTTTCGCAAGATGTCGCTCGACGACTGGAAGTCGGTGATCGACACCAACCTCAATAGCCTGTTCTGTGTGACCAAGCAGGTCATCGACGGCATGCTCGACCAGGGCTTCGGACGCATCATCAATATCTCGTCGATCAATGGTCAGAAAGGGCAGTTCGGCCAGACCAACTACTCGGCAGCCAAGGCCGGCATGCATGGCTTCACGATGGCTCTGGCTCAGGAGGTCGCCAGCAAGGGCGTGACGGTCAACACCGTCTCGCCCGGCTATATCGCGACCGACATGGTCATGGCGGTGCGTGAAGACGTGCGTGAAAAGATCATCCAGAGCATCCCGGTCAAGCGTCTGGGCCGTGCCGAGGAGATCGCCTCGATGTGCGGCTGGCTGAGCACGGATGAAGCCGGTTTCTCCACCGGAGCCGACTTTACGTGTAACGGCGGCCTGCATATGGGATGATTGCCAGTTAACGTCAAACCCGGAGACGCTGGATGGCTGCCCAAAGTCGACTGATCAAGAAGTATCCGAACCGTCGTCTGTACGACACGCGGACCAGTTCTTACATCACGCTGTCCGATGTCAAGCAGCTGGTTCTCGATAACGAAGATTTCAAAGTCGTCGATGCCAAGAGCGAAGAGGATCTGACTCGCAGCATCCTTTTGCAGATCATCCTTGAGGAGGAGGCCGGTGGTGCACCGCTTTTTTCTGCGCCGATGCTTTCGCAAATCATCCGGTCATATGGAGATGCGATGCAGGGGATGATGGGTGCCTACCTTGAGAAGACCATGCAGTCTTTCGTCGAGATCCAGAGCAAGTTCCAGGAGCAGTCGAAGGCCTTCTACGACGTCAAGGGATTGCCCTCGAACCCCGAACTCTGGACGCAATTCATGCAGGTCCAGACTCCGATGGTTCAGGGCATGATGAGCCACTACATCGAACAGTCGAAGAACCTCTTCGTGCAAATGCAGGAGCAGATGCAGCAACAGGCCCGGACAGTGTTCCCGGGTTTTCCGTTTCCCATGCCAACGGCTCAGAGCCCCAGACCTGAGCCGACAGGCGAAGGCCCGGGGCCCGGCGAGCGCAGCAAATAAGGTCGACCTTGCCTGCAGTCAGTATCAAGCGCCCCAAGTTTTCAAGGCGGTCATCCCCCTCCCTGATTGACAAAGCCGACTCGCCACCGCGGGTCGGATTCGTGTCGCTCGGTTGCCCCAAGGCGCTGGTCGACTCCGAACGCATCGTCACTCAGTTGCGAGCCGAAGGCTATGTGATCTCGCCCACCTACGAAAAGTCGGATCTGGTGATCGTCAACACCTGCGGCTTCATCGAT
>Ga0114979_10002949_pt1 | contig 11450 bp, 12 predicted proteins | sample S_140625_EF_Meta_FD_87315 | JGI IMG/M metagenome (GOLD analysis project Ga0114979, IMG submission 87315) | Freshwater microbial communities from Lake Simoncouche, Canada to study carbon cycling - S_140625_EF_MetaG | ecosystem: Environmental > Aquatic > Freshwater > Lake | place: Lake... | reverse complement strand
GACAAGGATTCCGGAAAAGTAGACGTGGTTCCTTTTCAGTTGGTCACCATGGGAAATCGCATCTCAGATTTTGCTGCCGACCTGTACGCCAAGAATGAGTACCGCGAATACCTCGAGGTTCACGGGCTTTCGGTGCAACTCACCGAGGCGCTGGCCGAATTTCGGCACCAGCGTGTGCGTGAAGATCTCGGTTTTTCCGCCGAAGAGCCGCAGGAGGTTGAGGGTTTGTTCAAGCTCGACTACCGAGGTGCACGCTACTCGTTTGGCTACCCAGCCTGCCCCGACCTCGAAGATCGCATCAAACTGGTTCAACTTTTGAAGCCGGAACTCATCGGTGTCACTCTGAGTGAAGAGCTGCAGTTACACCCCGAGCAGTCCACCGATGCAATGATTTTGCACCACCCCGAAGCCAAGTACTTCTCGGTGTAACCAATGTTGCAAACCGCGCCGCAGCTGACCCAACTCGCATTGGAGCGATCCAAGCCAAGGGTTTTGCAAACACCGATGTCCGCGACGCACTACTGGTTCTACCCGGCCACGCAAGACTCCAAGGGGAGCATCATCCTCGTTCATGGCTACCGCGGCACTCACGAGGGGCTGGCAGCCATCGTGGGGGCTCTTCCCGACTTCGATTGCTTCGTTCCCGATCTGCCAGCCTTTGGCGCGACCGAGCCTCTGAAGATTCAGCACAGCATTGCTAACTACTCCGCCTGGCTAGAGCAATTCATCGAAGCTTTGAAGCTCGAGGGTGACGTAACCGTTCTTTCGCACTCGTTCGGAACCATCGTGACGGCTGCACTAGCTTCGAGCGCCAAAACCCCGCGTTTGGTTTTTGTGAACCCGGTGTCGGCACCCGCACTCGAAGGGCCCCGCAAGGTGCTCAGTCAGCTTTCGCTCATGTACTACCGCTTAGCAGCGATTCTTCCCGAACGACTGGGGCGCGGTTTGCTCTCGATGAAGTTCGTGGTTTGGCTAGTTACCGAATTCATGTTCATCGGCAAAGACAGAGGGTTGAAGCGATGGGTGGATCAACAGCACCAAACCTATTTCAGTCGGTTTGCAAGCACTAAAACCGCAGCGGAAGGCTTCGAGGCATCCATCTCGCACAACTTATCGGAGTATGCAGAGAACATTCAGGCGGACGTGTTACTGATCTGCGCGCAAGACGACGACATCACTTCGATAGATCAGCAGCGCAAAGCAGCAACTCTCTACAAAAACGCTACGTATGTGGAACTAGATCACGTCGGTCACCTAACCCACTACCAACGTCCAAACGAGCTAGCCATGCACACTCGAGAATTCATTGCGGCCTCGAAGTGACAGTATTTTTCGACGCTCGTTTTATCAGACCCGGGCAACACGATGGCATCAGCCGCTTTGCGGCAAACCTGTTCGCAGAAATTTCGAAGTTACGCGATGTAACCGCCATCATCAGTGACGAGGCTCAGTTGAAACACCTGCCACCAAGCTGCAAACACGTGCTCGAATGTGCTCCAACATCCGTGCGCGAACTGGGCTTGGCAAGACGACTGAACCGTATGGGCGCCGAGCTGGTCTATTCACCAATGCAAACCACCGGTTCCCTTGGCAAAAAATTCAAGCTGATTCTCACGCTTCACGACTTGATCTACTATCGCCACCGTCGACCTCCTCGCGAGTTTTCGGTTCTTGTGCGAGCACTCTGGCGCTTGTATCACCTGACCTACGCTCCTGCGCGACTCATGCTTGCTAAGGCGGATGCGTTGGTCACCATCAGCGACACCAGCAAGATGTTGATCGAGCAAGCAAATCTGTTTCGCGGCAACATCGAGGTGGTTTACAACGCGTCCGAGACGCCAACGTTAGACGCACCCCGCAAAGCGCCGACATCAAAGTCGCTGATTTACATGGGTTCGTTCATGGAGTACAAAAACGTCGAGACCTTGATTGCCGGCATGCATCACCTTCCAGGCTTCGAGTTGCACTTGCTCAGCGCCATCACGCCCGAGAAGCGCGCCAAGTTAGATCGCCTCGCCGCTGCGGGCAATTTAAAAGTGGTTTTTCATAACGGAGTTTCTGACGAAGAGTACCTGCAGCTGCTCACTGATGCTTTCGCACTGGTTTCCGCCTCTCGCGATGAGGGATTCGGAATTCCACTCATTGAAGCAATGTCCGTTGCAACCCCAGTGGTTTGCTCGAACATCGAGATATTTCGCGAGGTGGGGGCTAACGCCGCTCGATACTTCGAAACCGAGGATGCGCCCGACTTTGCGAACGCTGTGAGAGCTCTCGAGTCAAACTGGGCCCAAGCTTCCGAGCATAGTTTGAGTAACTCAAGAAGATTTAGTTGGACAGCCTCGGCGCAAAAGCTAAATCGGCTTATCGAAGAAGTGCTGAGCTAGAAGCCAGCGAGCGAATGGCCGTCGTAGTGCAGAATCTGCCAGACGCCATCCTTGTAGACCAACTTGGTGAGCGACGTGTTGGCAAAGCGTTCGCCTTCCAGCGGAAGCCTTTTGTCGCTTGCGATGCGAACCAGTTTGCGAATGTAGGCACCGTGCGATACTGCCAAAACTCGCTTGCCGGCAAACTCTTCGGCAAACTCGCTGAGCATCGCTCTTGCGCGCACTTCCAGTTGCTCAAGATTTTCGCCACCGGGCACACCAATGGCTGGGTCGTAGAGTGTCTTCCATTCCAAATAGCTGAGACCTTCTGCCTCGCCAAATGCACGCTCCAAGAGTCGGTTATCGATTGTCAGCTCACCAAGCGCATGAGTATCGACAATCTGCTGAGCGGTCTGTCTGGCGCGTTGTAGCGGTGAAGACAGAACTCGATCCCATTCTGCTGCCACGATGGCGCCAGCGGCCGCCTGAGCCTGGCGCAGACCCATCTCATTGAGCGGGATGTCGCTGGTGCCCTGCAATCGGCCCTCGACGTTCCAATCGGTTTGACCGTGGCGAAGTAGCCCGAGGATAGTTTCAGACATCGAGGAGGGCTCCTAAAACGAGAGAGGTGTTGGCTTCAATCTTGGCGATGGCAAGATCGTCGGCTTTGGTTGGGCCAAGGTTCACGATGACCACATCGATGCCTGCACGGTGTGCCCTTCGAGCGAATCGCAGGCCAGAGTTGACCTGCAACGATGTTCCGGCGACCAGCAGCACTTCCGAGCGAAGCACCGAACCCATTGCAAACTCAACGGTTTGAGTAGGAACAGACTCGCCAAAGAACACCACGTCTGGTTTGAGCAGGCCCTGACACTTTTGACATTTTGGAACCTTGAAATCTGTGCTGGCTTCAACCTCGGCGTCGCCATCCGGGGTGAACTCAAACGAAACATCGCGATTCACCGAAGGGTTCAGTTCGGCGAGCGCCGTGTCCATCTCCGCGCGAGAGATAACCCAGTCGCAACTCATGCACTTCACTCGGTCAAGGCGTCCGTGTAGGTCTACCACGAGGTTTGAACCAGCCTTCTGGTGCAACCCATCAACGTTTTGAGTGACAATATGCTCAATGCGTCCAGCCTTCTCGGCCGCCGCTAGAGCAAAGTGCGCGGCATTGGGCTTAGCGAGATCGATCCTGCTCCAGCCAACGAACGACCTGGCCCAGTAGCGCTGTCTGGATTGCTCACTGCCCATGAAGGCGTCGAATGTCATTGGGTGACGAGCGATGCGTCCAGCGCCACGGTAATCGGGTATGCCGGAGTCGGTTGAGATGCCCGCGCCCGTGAGCACACCGATGCGCTTGCCGGCAAGCCGCTGCTTGGCCGACTCGAGTGCGTAAAGAGCTGCGACACTCAGTTGCTCGGGCGGGTTGTTCATCGTTCAAGTGTAACTTTGACGAGTGATCAAGTATTTGGGTTCTAAGCGCACACTGGTGCCGGTGCTCAACAAACTCGCTCTTGCCAGCGGCGCTAAAACAGCGCTCGACCTTTTCACCGGTACCACCCGTGTGGCCAGGGGATTCAAAGAACACGGACTCCATGTCACCGCAGTAGACACAGCGTCCTATTCGCACGTATTCGCTAAGACCTGGATTGAGCTCAATTCACAAGCTTGCGACACGCGCGAACTTGAGGCGGCTTTGGGTCACCTATCTTCGTTGAAACCAGAGGCTGGTTACTTCACCCAAACCTTCTGCCAAGACGCCAGGTATTTTCAACCCAAGAACGGCGAGCGCGTAGATGCCATGCGCAACGCCATTGAAAACGAGTACCGGCACACATGGCTCTACGAACCTCTACTTGCCGCCCTGATACTCGCCGCCGACCGCGTCGATTCAACCACTGGAATCCAGATGGCTTACCTAAAGCAGTGGGCCAGGCGATCGAGCAACTCCCTCGAGCTCCAGAACCCGGGTCTTATGCCTGGGGAGGGCCGCGCCATCCTTGGTGACGCTCTCGATGTAGTTGAACACCTAGAGCCGGTCGACTTGGCCTATCTGGACCCGCCTTACAACCAGCACCGATACTTTGCCAACTATCACATCTGGGAGACCCTGGTGCGCTGGGATGCCCCCGAGACATATGGGATAGCCAATAAACGCTTGGATGTTCGCACCGACACCAATCGCAGCGCTTTCAATTCCAAGCCAGCCATGGCCAATGCTCTGACCGAGTTGGTGAAAAGCGTTAAAGCCGAGACGATCGTGCTCAGTTATAACAACGAATCCTGGCTCAATCGCGAGCAACTGATAACACTTTGCGAGAGCAAGGGAGAGGTGCGGGTACTCGACGTGTCTTTCCGCAGATACATCGGCGGTCAGATTGGTGTTTACAACCGCGCAGGCGAGCGGGTGGGTCAACCTGGGGCCAAACGTAATACAGAACACATCGTTATCGCCGGTCCAAGGGATGTTGTCGACCGCATGCATCGTGCCGCGTTGGTTTAGCGCTTAAAAAGAAAATCCCAGGCCTAAACCTGGGAAGTTCTAGTTAGCTGTCTCAAGCTACGTGTCCGAAAGGGGACTTGAACCCCTACCCCCTTGCGAGGACTAGCACCTCAAGCTAGCGCGTCTGCCATTCCGCCACCCGGACGAGGTGTTTGCCAATAAACCGGCAACGACTAGCAACAATAACACGAAACGCCCGAGCCACTAAAACGCGATTACTTCTAATCGGCAGCGTGGAGCGGTAGGTTTGGCTTATGGCACAAGAACCTCGTTTTGCACTTCAGCAGTTCATCGCAGCGCTAGAACGGCACCACGAAGCGGCGGCTATGCGTCGCGGCGACGAAGACCCGGCGGTACAAAACGCCTACGAGGTGCTCAAGAACGCATTTCTCGACTACGAAGAGGCTCTTGAGGCATCCTTCGGCGAATGGCTGCCGTTTGAAGAAGCCGACGACGCAGAGTAGCGGCAAACCGTTTTGAACGTCTTTTCCGCAATTTTTCTCGGCCTCATTCAAGGTCTCACCGAGTTTTTACCGATTTCTTCCAGCGCTCACGTGCAGATCGCTCAGCAGTTGCTTGGTCTAGATCGCAGCATGACTGCTCCCGAACTAACGGCCTTCATTGCCACCATTCAGCTGGGCACCGAGTTCGCAGTTTTGATTTTCTTCTGGAAAGACATAGTTCGCATCGTTAGGGCCTGGTCTAAAGGGCTATTCAGCTCGGCAGAGCGAAAGAACCCAGATGCCAAGCTGGGCTGGCTCATCATCGTAGGTAGCCTGCCGGTGGTGGTTATCGGCCTGGCCTTCAAGGATGCCATCGAGGGCACTCTGCGAATCCTATGGATTATTGGCGTCACGTTGGTGGTCTTCGGCTTGATTCAGGCTTGGGCCGACAAGGTTGCCAAACCGCGACTTGAAATCAAAGACCTCACCACTTCTCACGGATTGGCCTATGGCCTGGGGCAAGCGCTGGCTGTCATTCCCGGAGTATCTCGCTCGGGCGGCACCATAACGGTTGGACTTTTGTTGGGCTACAGTCGTGCGGCTGCGGCACGCTATTCGTTTTTGCTTGCCATTCCTGCGGTGTTGGCTAGTGGTTTCTATGAGTTCTACAAGACCTACGCCGACCTAAGTTCGGCCGACCTAGTTGCCACAGTTGTTGCCACGATCGTTTCATTTGTCACAGGATTTTTGGTAATCGGCTACTTGCTGAAGTACCTCACCAAGGGCTCATTCTTGCCATTTGTCATTTGGCGAGTAGCAGTCGGTGGTCTGTTGCTCGTTGGGTTGTCCACGGGCGTGCTGGTGGCCTAAGCCAGTCAGCTACTGGTTTTCTTCGGTTCCCTCGGATGTGCTCGGCTCTGCCTTAGAGCCGCCATTTTCGTTTTGAGTCGCCAAAAATCTCTCAAACTCGAGTGCGATTTCGTCTCCTGAAATGCTTTCCGTATCGGCTGAGTCGCGAGATTCCTCGAGCTGCTGAATGTATCCCTGCATCTCTTCGTCGCTCTCCGCGAGCTCGTCGATGTTGCGCTCCCAGGTGAAAGCGTCGCTCGCGAGGTCGGTTTGCTCAAAGCTAGCGCCCGTGTACTTCTCTAACTCGGACACCAGTGCGAGGGTCGCCTTGGGAGATGGGCCGTTCTGCACGTAGTGAGGCACCGATGCCCACAGCGCCATCGTAGGAATGCCGTTCTTCTCGAACTCGAGGGCCAAAACCGTTTGAATGCCAACGGGCCCCTGGTAGTTGCTCTTCTCAGCACCGTGCTGATTGCGAACCATGGCGTTTTGGCTGTTTGCCACAATGTGGATTGGTCGAGTGTGAGGAGTGTCTGCCGGAATCGAGCCCAGAAAGATAACCGACTCGATGCCTTGCTCAAGCACCCATTCGGTCACTTCGGAAACAAAGGCCTTCCAGTTGCGGCTCGGCTCGGCTCCAACCAAAAAGTAGAGTTGCTCATTCGAAGCGGCCGAGAGGTGATCGGGGTTTGGTGCGAAAAACTCGGTGCCAGGCCAAGTGAGTTGGCGAGCGCCATCCTCGTCTAGAGAAACCGTTGGTCGCGAATACTGAAAGTCGTAATACTCCTCGGATTCCACCGAGTAGACCACGTCGGCATCGGACTGTAAAGCCATAAAACGAACGGCGCCACTGGCCGCCTCGCCTGAGTCGCTCCAGCCTTCGAAACCTACGACTAGGGTTCGACCCGAAAAGATGCGGTTGTTCAATCTGACCCCTTGAGTATTTGCTACATAAAACTCTAAGCGAAGTTTGCCCGAGTAAAATCGAAACATGTTCCGAAAAAAACTTCCGGCAGCCGTGCTGTTCGACCTAGACGGAACACTCATCGACTCCGAACCTTATTGGATGAAGTCCGAGCGTGATTTGGCTGCAGCTCATGAGAGCGAATGGACCGACGAGGATGGCGCGAAGCTCATTGGCCTTAGCCTCTACGATTCTTCAAAACTGATCAAAACCCAGATCGGTTCCGACCTCGATCACGAAGAGATTATCGAAGTGCTCACCGATGGCGTGAACCAGCAGCTGGCCAGAGCTATCCCTTGGCGTCCTGGTGCCGAGGCTCTACTCAGAGAGCTCAGGCGCAAACGCATCAAGACCGCTTTGGTAACCATGTCGATGCGCAGAACCGCGTTGCAGGTGGTGGAGACCATCCCGTTCAAGGCTTTCGACGTGATCGTTGCGGGCGACGATGTTGTGCATGGCAAGCCTCACGCTGAGCCTTACCTCAAGGCTGCCGAGCTTCTTGGTGTTCGACCAGAAGACTGTGTGGCATTCGAAGACTCGATAACAGGCATTCTTTCGGCGGAGGCCGCCAGAACCAAGGCTGTAGGAATTCCGAACATGATGATCATTCCTCAGCACGAAGGGCGCATCCTCTGGACAACGCTCGAAGGCGTAAACGTAAAGCAACTCAAGAAGCTGTTCGGTTAGGAAAGCAATGTCCGAAAACAACCACCGCGGCCCATTTCGCGCCGGAGACCGAGTGCAACTTACTGGCCCCAAGGGGCGCATGAACACCATCACCCTTGTCGAAGGCGCTGCCTTTGGCACACACAGGGGAGACCTCAAGCACGATGCCATCATCGGTCAGCCAGAAGGTTCAATCGTCAAAAACCAAAACGGTGTGGAGTACTTGGCTTTCCGTCCGCTCATGACCGACTTTGTGCTGTCTATGCCCAGAGGTGCAGCGATCATTTACCCGAAGGATGCTGCGCAAATCTTGGTCGAGGGTGACATTTTTCCTGGCGCGCGAGTAGTCGAAGCCGGCGTTGGTTCCGGTGGTTTGAGCATGTACCTGCTGCGCGCCATCGGTGAGAGCGGCCACTTGCATTCATTCGAACGTCGAAGCGAGTTTGCCGAAATTGCTCAAGCGAACGTGGCCACCGAACTTGGGCGCCGCCCAAACAACTGGGATGTTCACATCGGCGACCTCCAGGAACGCCTTGGGGAGACCGTTGAAGATGGAACCATCGACCGAGTGGTTCTCGACATGCTCGCGCCATGGGAGTGCATCGAAGCGGTGTCGAAGGCTCTTAGTCCTGGAGGACTGTTCATCGGATACGTGGCAACGGTCACTCAGTTCTCGCGACTAACCGAGGCGCTTCGCGAATCGGGATACTTCGCCGAACCAACCGCTTGGGAGTCGATGGTTAGAGGGTGGCACCTGCAAGGTCTAGCTGTTCGCCCCGAGCATCGCATGATTGGTCACACCGGATTCCTCGTGACGGCAAGGCGTCTAGCGCCCAACACGGTACTGCCCGAGTTCAAGTCTCGACCAAGCAAGACCGACTTCGCCGACGCAGACATCTCTGTGTGGAACCCCGATCATCTGGGAGAGCGTCAGGTTGGCGAGAAGAAACTTCGAAAGAACCTCAGAAACGCCTCCGCTGCTGCCGAAAACAGTGCCGTGCGAAGTGCCGAATCTGGCTCAACCGCCAACTAAACTTAGACCATCTACGAACGAGGACAATAAATCTTGCGCAAAATATTCGCTGCCATCGCAGCTTCTGCACTTGTTGTGACCATGGCTGGTTGCTCCAATATCAATTCGGTCGCCGCCATGTACGACACACTAAAGCCAGTCTGCGGCGACGTGACCTCTGAAACATCGGGAACCCGTCCGGTTGACTCAATCACCGTAGGAACCGAAAAGGGCGAGCCAACTTACAACTTCGCAGCGCCACTAACCGGCGACAAGATCGAGAGCAAAGTCATCACTCAGGGAACCGGTCCAAAGATCACCGGAAACCAGAGCGTAGAGATGGAATTCGTCGGCATAAATGGTGGAACCGGTAAAAAGTTCCAAGCCTCAGCTTTTGATGGCAGCGACGCCGCCACGCAGTACCTAACGCCTGAGATGGCTCCGCCTTTCTGCACCGCTTTGGGTGGCGTTCGTGAAGGCGGAAGAGTCGCGATTCTAATGCCAGCCAAGGATGCTCACAACAGCCAGGGAATCGAGCAGCTCGGCATCGGTGCAAACGATTCGGTCATCTTCATTTTCGACATCCGCAAGGTGTACCTTCCTTACGCGGTGGGCAACGAAAAGGGTCAGCAGTCAGGTTTCCCGAGCGTTGTTCGCGCAGCAAACGGCACACCTGGAATCACCATCAACAGCAAGGCCACGCCGCCATCTGTGGAGAAGGGCGTCGGTTCCACCATCGCACTTGAAACCCTGATCGAAGGCGCTGGAACCGTTGTCTCGAAGGGCGACACAGTAACCCTGCACTACTCTGGCTACGTTTGGGCAGATGGCACTAAGTTCGACTCCTCATGGGATGCCAAACAACCTGCCACCTTCACCTTTTCCGACGGCGCGCTGATTCAGGGCTTCCTAGATGGCGTGATTGGTCAAAAGGTTGGTTCGCAGATTGTGGTAGTCATTCCACCTAGCCTCGGTTACAAGGATGTTGCGCAAGGCAGCATCCCAGCCAACTCAACCTTGGTGTTCGTTATCGACATCCTTGGAATCAAGGGCAAGTAACAGCAAATCGGGGGAACATTGGGCCAGGATGACGCCCTCGGCGACGAGGGTACGTGGAACCTAGAAGGCGATGAGAAAGCCGAACGGTTGCTCAGCCTTGCTTTGACCCTGATCGGTAACAAGGCCGGCTTCACCAAGGAAGAACTTCTCGGCTCCATTCGCGGTTACCACAACGCAATTGCTGCGGGAAAAAAGACCGATGCGATCAACAAGCAGTTTGAACGAGACAAGGCGTCTCTTCGTGATCTGGGCATTCAGGTTGAAACCTTCATCCGCGATTCCGATCTCGACGACAACACCGAGTCCCGCTATTTCATCCCCAGCAACTCCTTCGTTTGGCCTAAAAACGTCAAGTTAAACGCCAACCAGCTGCGCCTTTTGGAGCTTGCCGCCAAGGTTTGGGCTAGGGCATCGTTTTCGGTTGACGCGCAGCGAGCAGTGACCCGACTCAAAGCACTCGGGATGCCGAGCGATGGTCTCGACCTCAGCGGCTTCGCACCGCGCATCATGACCAGCGAACCTGGCTTCCTGCAGCTTGAGGAAGCTGCTCGAGATGGCGTCGAGGTCACTTTCAGTTACCGTGCGCCAGACAGCGATGTTACAAAGCGCACTGTGCAACCTTGGCAGCTCAGAAACATCTCCGGACAGTGGATGTTGGTTTGCTGGGATGTCGACAAGCAAGACATTCGCAACTTCTTGCTCAAGCGAATAGTCAGCCGGATCGGTGAAACCGGAAATACCTTCGAAGTCGCCACACACGAGCAGGTTGCTGAGGCTGAGCAGCTGCTAGACGCTCACATTCAGAAAAACGTAGCAGTTATTACCGTGACGCCAGGAACCGAAGCGTGGGTCCACTTCGATCTGGATGCCCCAGGGGCGTTGGTGAATGGTCAGTTCTCCTTCAACTTCATGGATGTTCACCTACTCGCCGAAGAGCTTCGACAGTATGGCTCGAGCGTTCAAGTAGTTTCTCCCGAAGCGCTTAGGTTGGCAGTGAGAAAAGGTTTTGAGAGGGTGGCCGATCTACATGCCTAAACTCAAGAACGTTCTCAGTGGCGATGACCAATTCAACTTTTTGATTTCACTTATTGGACTGATAAACACCGCGGGCGAAATTCACATCGACGACGCAGCCAAGCAACTTGGCATGTCTCGAGAAGCGGTGCGAGAGGCAATGTCAACAATCGTGGTTGCTGGTCACTACCGCAGCGACGGCGGTGAGGTGAATCCCTACAACTTCAACTGGGGCGCATTCGAGCAGGATGATGTCCTCTGCTGGGATAACTCAGACGTGTTCTTGGGCGCTCCAAAGATTTCCGTTCGTCAGGCGGCAGCCATCGCTGCGGGTCTTTCGTTTCTGAGATCGCTACCGGAGTTTGCAAGCGAAAAAGACATGGATGGATTGGTCGAGCTTCTAAAGACCGCGCAACCAAACGCTTCTGCACCTACTATCCGCTTTGAAATAGGTTCGGTGAGCGCCGACATTGAGATCCTTCGCAAGGCTATTTTGAATGGCCGACGGGTCACCTGTAACTACACCAACCAACGCGGCGAGGAGAGCGACCGCGAGTTGGATCCGATTCGCCTAGAT
>Ga0114979_10002948_pt1 | contig 11450 bp, 11 predicted proteins | sample S_140625_EF_Meta_FD_87315 | JGI IMG/M metagenome (GOLD analysis project Ga0114979, IMG submission 87315) | Freshwater microbial communities from Lake Simoncouche, Canada to study carbon cycling - S_140625_EF_MetaG | ecosystem: Environmental > Aquatic > Freshwater > Lake | place: Lake... | reverse complement strand
GGGATGTTCCCGCCAATGCACCTCGACGAGGTTCGCAATGAGGCAGGTGAAGTCACCCGGGCGGGAGTCGATTACTACCTCAAGCCGATGAACTGCCCATTCCACATCTTGATTTATCGCTCGCAGGGACGTTCCTACCGTGATTTGCCAATGAGACTGTTTGAATTCGGCGGTGTTTACCGCTACGAGAAATCGGGCGTTGTTCACGGTTTGACCCGCGTTCGCGGCATGACACAAGACGATGCTCACATCTTCACGACCCCGGAGAAGATGGAAGAGGAACTCGTCAAGGTTCTCGACTTCGTTCTCACCCTCCTTCGCGACTATGGCCTCAACGATTTCTATCTTGAATTGTCGACTCGGGACCCCGGAAGCGACAAGTTTGTCGGTTCGGACGAGATGTGGAATACCGCGACGGCTACCCTCGAAAAGGTCGCAACCGATTCGGGTCTGACTCTTGTCCCGGACCCAGGCGGAGCGGCCTTCTACGGCCCCAAAATTTCAGTTCAAGCGCGCGATGCAATCGGGCGGACCTGGCAGATGTCGACCATCCAGCTTGATTTCAATTTGCCAGAACGTTTTGGTCTGGAATACACCTCATCCGACGGGTCGCGCCAGCAGCCCGTCATGATTCACCGTGCGCTTTTCGGCTCGGTTGAACGATTCTTTGGGGTTTTGTTGGAGCACTACGCGGGCGCATTCCCGGTGTGGCTAGCGCCGGTTCAGGTCGTTGCGGTGCCCGTCGCGGAAGAGTACTCGTCATATCTGGCCGATGTCGTCGCCCGCATGAAAAAGGCCGGAATTCGCGCCGAACTCGACGCATCGGACGATCGAATGCAGAAAAAGATTCGGAACCACACGATGCAGAAGGTGCCGTACATCGTCATCGCGGGCGAGGAAGACCGTGCGCAGAACGCTGTGAGTTTCCGGTTCCGAAATGGCGAGCAGGAAAACGCCATCCCGGTTGACGTCGCCATCGAGCGAATCACGGGAATCATCGCCACTCGGTCAACGGACGTCTAGTTATGGTCCTGGAATCAAGCGAGATTTTCGCGGGCGATCCGGACGGCATGGAACGACTGTGGACCCCGCATCGCATGGTGTACCTCAACAAAGAGGATGACCGTTTGCGCTGTCCTTTCTGCGTCGCGCCCGAACGAAGCGACGAAGACGGGCTCATCGTGCACCGAGGCGAACGCGCCTACGTCATTATGAATCTGTTCCCTTACAACTCCGGGCATCTCATGGTCTGCCCGAATCGCCATGTCGCCACTTATGACATGGCGACACCTGAGGAAGTAGCCGAGATTGGGTCGTTGACACAAATCGCAATGCGAGTTCTGTCGGCCGCTACCGGTTGTGCGGGTTTCAACCTAGGTATGAATCAGGGCGAAGTGGCGGGCGCAGGAATCCAAGAACACTTACACCAGCACATCGTCCCGCGCTGGCACAACGACGCGAACTTTTTCCCCATTATCGCCAAAACCAAGGCAATGCCGCGGCTTCTGGGCGAGATGAGGGAATTGCTGGCACAGCACTGGCCGACCGAGTCTTAGACTAAAAGAACGCCCGCTCGGGCGAAATTCAAGGAGTGATAGGTATGGCGGAAAAGACCGTCGGAACGCCTCTCGTGAAGAGTGGGCTTGCAGAGATGCTCAAAGGTGGCGTCATCATGGACGTCGTCACGGCCGATCAGGCGAAAATCGCGGAAGACGCCGGCGCCGTTGCCGTCATGGCGTTGGAACGTGTTCCCGCCGACATTCGTTCACAAGGTGGCGTCGCGCGGATGAGTGACCCCGACCTCATCGATCAAATCATCGCTTCGGTGTCGATTCCGGTGATGGCGAAGGCCCGTATCGGGCACTTCGTCGAGGCCCAGGTTTTACAGTCGCTCGGTGTCGACTACATCGACGAATCGGAAGTTCTCTCGCCCGCCGATTACGTCAATCACATCGACAAGTGGCCCTTCACGGTGCCGTTTGTCTGTGGCGCGACAAACCTTGGTGAAGCCCTTCGTCGTATTACCGAAGGCGCGTCGATGATCCGTTCGAAGGGCGAGGCGGGAACCGGCGACGTCTCGGAAGCAACCAAGCACATCCGAACCATTCGTGGAGAGATTGCTGCACTGTCTGCGAAGTCTGAGGACGAACTCTACGTCGCGGCCAAAGAACTTCAAGCTCCGCTGGAACTCGTTCGTCAGGTTGCGCGCGACAAGAAACTGCCCGTTGTGCTGTTTGTCGCGGGCGGAGTCGCAACTCCTGCCGACGCGGCAATGATGATGCAACTCGGTGCTGACGGCGTGTTTGTTGGCTCGGGTATTTTCAAGTCGGGAAACCCGGTCGAGCGTGCGAAGGCGATTGTGAAAGCGACGACCGCGTTCACTGATGCCAAGGTGATTGCCGATGTTTCGCGCGGACTTGGAGAAGCGATGGTTGGCATCAACGTGTCCGACCTTCCCGCACCCCACCGCCTCGCCGAGCGTGGCTGGTAGTAACCTGACGATTGGCGTACTCGCTCTCCAGGGCGATGTGCGCGAACATGAGCGGGTTCTCGACGGGCTTAAGGTTGCGCATCGTCAGATTCGCACTCCGGCTGACCTTGTCGGTATCGACGGGCTTATTATTCCTGGCGGTGAGTCGAGTGTCATCGACAAGCTATCTCGAATTTTTGAGGTTCGCGAACCGCTGATTTCGGCAATCGCCGAGGGACTGCCGGTACTCGGTACCTGCGCGGGTCTGATTCTGCTGGCGTCAACAGTACTCGGCGCAATTGACGGACAACAAACATTTGGCGGTCTCGACATTGAGGTCGAAAGAAATGCGTTCGGGGGACAAGTTGAATCGTTTGAGATGGCAATCGAGATGTCGGTGATCGAAGGTGGTCCTGTGAAGGCCGCGTTCATTCGCGCCCCAATCATTCGCGACGTTCGAGGAAGCGCGGTGATTGCGACGCTGCAGAATGGCGAAATCGTCGGTGTGCGCTCAGGAAACTGCGTCGGAATCGCGTTCCACCCCGAACTCGTGGGCGAATCGCGTGTCCACGAGTGGTGGTTGGACGCAGTTGTCCTGAGCGCACAGCGGTAACATCATTTCGAACGATAGATAGGGAACAATAATGTCCGGACACTCAAAATGGGCGACAACCAAGCACAAAAAGGCTGTCATTGACGGCAAACGCGCGAAGGCCTTTGCCAAGCTCATCAAGAACATTGAAGTTGCCGCCAAGATGGGTGGCGCAGACTTCGCCGGTAACCCTACTCTCGCGGACGCCGTTTACAAGGCGAAAAAGGCGAGTGTGCCCAACGACAATATTGATCGCGCTGTCAAGCGCGGGGCCGGACTCTCTGGCGAGTCGATTGATTACATGACAATCATGTATGAGGGTTACGGACCTTCCGGCGTCGCACTACTTATTGAATGCCTCACCGACAACAAGAACCGAGCAGCAGCAGAGGTTCGAACGGCGATGGCTCGAAACGGTGGAACAATGGCCGATCCCGGTTCGGTCGCGTACAATTTTGCCCGCAAGGGAGTGATTTCGATCACCAAGGTCGACGGTGTCACCGAGGACGACATCTTGCTCGCGGTGCTCGATGCGGGTGCCCAAGAAGTGGTCGACCAAGGTGGCGGATTCGAGATCATCACGGACACCGCGAACCTCGTCGCAACCCGCGTTGCTCTGCAAGAAGCGGGTCTTGACTATGACTCGTCGGAAGCCGAGTTTGTCCCGTCGCTGACCGTCGACGTGGATGCAGTTACCGCGCGCAAGGTTTTTCAGCTAATCGACGGTCTTGAGGACCTCGATGATGTGCAAAATGTGTTCGCCAACTTCTCGGTTCCTGCCGACGTGCAAACTGAACTCGATTTGGACGAATAAGTGACCCGAATCCTCGGCGTTGACCCCGGGCTCACCCGGTGTGGCGTCGGGGTGATTGACTCGGCGACGGCACGAGCAGTGTCGTTTGTCGATGTGTCCGTGATTCGCAGCGACGCTGACGCCGCCCTAGAACAAAGGCTGCTCACAATTCGCGACGGACTCAACCGGGTTCTTGATTTGTTTCGTCCGGATGTGATCGCAATCGAACGGGTTTTCGCTCAACACAACGTTCGATCCGTCATGGGAACAGCCCAAGTGGCCGGAATTGCGCTGCTTCTTGCCGCCGAGCGGGGACTCGCGGTCGCTCTTCACACACCGAGCGAGGTGAAGGCGGCTGTCACGGGTTACGGTCGAGCAGACAAGAAGCAAGTTACGGCAATGGTCACCGCAATTCTGAAATTAGATTCTCCTCCGAAACCGGCCGACGCTGCGGATGCATTAGCGCTAGCAATCTGTCATGCGTGGCGCGGCGGGAACGTCCCTTTGGAGGGTGAAACGGACGCCCAGCGCGCGTGGCGAGCGGCCGTGAAGGCTTCACGCTCGTAGGCTGACATCATGCTTGCGACCGTGCGTGGAATCGTGGCGTCGACTGGCCTTGGCGACGTCATCATCGAAACGAATGGGATTGGTCTGCACGTGGCCGTCCCTCGTGACGTCGCAACCAGCCTTCGCGTCGGAAAAGACGCGTTCCTCCATACCGTCCTCATCCCGCGCGAGGATGAATGGCTTCTTTTTGGCTTCTCTACCGCCGAGGACAAGCAGCTGTTTACCATTTTGCGCGGAGTGTCCGGGGTTGGACCACGAACGGCACTGGCAATCTTGTCGACAATGTCCGCACTCGAGATTGCAGAGGCTGTCGAATCTGGCGATGACTCACGATTCCGAGTGGTTCCAGGCATCGGACAAAAGACAGCGTCGTTGATCATCGTGTCACTCACGGGAAAAATGCCCCAAGCCTCCAACTCCGAGACCACCGACCTCGCCGACGCCCTGACCGGACTGGGTTGGGCGCACGCTATGGCCCGCGAGGTTGCGCGGGACGTCATTCGCGATTCCCCAACGGCCAACCTTTCCGAACGTCTGAAAATCGCGCTCGCGTCACTCGGCGGAAACTCGTGACCGAGGTCGACTCCGACGCCGCTTTTGAGGGGGCGCTGAGACCCAGTTCGCTTGAGGAATTCATTGGCCAAGAGAAGGTTCGGGAACAATTGTCCGTCATGTTGTCGGCCGCAAAGATTGAAAGACGAACGCCCGACCACGTTTTATTGGCGGGCCCACCCGGACTGGGAAAGACGACTCTCGCCGTGATCGTCGCCCACGAATCGGGCTCGCCGCTGCGCATGTCCAGCGGACCAACGATCACGCACACGGGCGATCTGGCAGCGGTGTTGTCGTCGTTGACTGAAGGGGAGACCTTGTTCATCGACGAGATTCACCGGCTGCCTCGAGGTGTCGAAGAGATGTTGTACATCGCGATGGAGGATTTCCGAATCGACATTATGGTAGGGAAAGGCCCAGGGGCAACGACCGTCCCGCTGCAAATCGCGCCCTTCACCTTAGTTGGCGCAACCACTCGATCAGGCCTCCTGCCATCCCCACTTCGCGATCGTTTCGGATATACGGCTCACCTCGAGTACTACGAAGTGGGTGAAATCGAATTCGTGATTCGCCGAAGCGCGCGGCTATTGGGAATTGAACTCGACACGCACGCAGTCAATGAACTAGCGCGCCGCTCACGGGGGACGCCTCGGATTGCAAACCGACTGCTTCGTCGAGTCCGCGATTATCTTGTCGTTCACGATTCCGCAGGATCACGGGATGCGGTGCATGCGGCGCTCACGGTTTTCGACATTGACGACCACGGACTAGACCGACTCGACCGCGCCGTGTTGACCACTCTGATTGAGTCGTTTCGTGGCGGTCCCGCAGGAATCACGACGCTGGCATCAGCCGTTGGCGAAGAGCGGGACACTCTCGAATCGGTGGTCGAGCCTTACCTGGTTCGGGTCGGTCTAATTGCTCGAACCCCGCGAGGTCGCGTTGCGACACCCGCTGCGTGGTCATTGCTCGGGAAGGAGCAACCGAGCGGTCTATGATGGGAACGTTGTGTTCCTAGAGCCTCGAAAGGACGGTCACCGCCCATGGATCCGTTTAACTTATTGATGGTCGCCGTGTTGGCGCTCATGGTTATCTTCATGATTCGCAATTCGCGCAAGCAAAAGGCCGATCGTGAAGCGCTCGTTGCCAAGGTCGTGAAGGGTGCGAACGTCATGACGACCTCGGGCATTTTCGGAACAATTCTGTCGATTGACGTTGAACAAAACGAGATCCTGCTCGAGACGACTCCGGGCACCAAACTCCGCATTCATCGACAGGCCGTGACGAGCGTTGTAGAAAAGTCTGCACCTGTTGTTGCCGCCAAGACTGCAGAGTCGAAGCCCGCCACCACAAAGCCCGCGACAAAGTAATTCACCGGTAGAACGTGGCGACAACAAGTACCTCTTCCCGAGCGCGTCGTGCGCTCGTCTGGCTTGCTGTCATCTTCGCGGCCTTCGGCGCGATGATTGCCTCAGGCGTTGTTTTCGACAAAGCCGGTTGGACTCCAAAACTAGCGCTCGACCTCGAGGGTGGCACACAGATTATTCTTAATCCGCAAATCGCGGTCGGTGCGACAGTAACCGAAGAAGAACTCGCTCAAGCGGTCGGAATTATCCGGCAGCGAGTGGACGCGACGGGAGTCAGCGAAGCGGAAGTAACTACTCAGGGCGGTACAAACATCGTCGTGTCAATTCCGGGTACTCCCGATCAGGCGACCCTGGATCGAATCCGCTCGTCCGCAAAACTCGAGTTCCGCCCTGTGCTCATTACGGATGTATCGGACATTGTCAGCCAAGTAGCGACCAACGTCGCGGACGCGCTGGCCAAAGACCCCAACGCGGACCTGAGTACGCTGGGCACACCCCAAACTCCTGCTTCATGGGCGGTGCCGGCTGGTGAACCAACGAGCTTTAGCGATCTAAATTGGGTGACACCTGAGATTTATCAGACTTATTTGACCAGCTCGTGTGATGCGTTGGATGCATCTGGCGCAAACACTGCCGACCCGAAAAAGCCGCTCACGGTGTGTGCAGATGACCAGTCTTACAAGTACATCCTTGGCCCGGTTGAAGTCGATGGCACCATGGTGTCAAACGCGTCGGCTAATTATCTCGCCGGCGCAAACGGTGTGCAAACCAACGAGTGGGGCGTCTACCTGACGTTCAACGGCCCCGGAACTACCGCATTCGCTGATGTCACGGCGCGGCTCACGACTCTCGTCGGTGCGCAAAACCAGTTCGCCATCGTGCTCGACGGAAAAGTTATCTCAGCACCGCGAACACTTGCGGCAATTCCCGACGGTAAGCCCGTCATCTCTGGTTCGTTCACCGAGATCTCATCGAAAGCTTTGGCCGACCAATTGAAGTTCGGTGCCTTGCCCATCGGGTTTGAGGTTCAGTCCAGTGACACCGTCACCCCGACCCTGGGCGTCGCACAGCTCGAGAGTGGACTAATTGCTGGGGCAATCGGGCTACTTCTTGTCGTGGTTTATGCACTTTTCCAGTACAGAGCCCTCGCGATTGTAACCATCAGCTCGCTCGCAACCGCTGGAGTTCTGACCTACGTGGTGATTACCTACTTGTCGCAGGCAAACGGTTACCGCTTGTCCCTCGCAGGTGTTGCCGGTTTGATTGTCGCCATCGGAATCACTGCCGACTCGTTTATCGTCTATTTTGAGCGTGTTCGAGATGAACTTCGTGAAGGACGTAGCCTGATTTCCGCTGTCGAAACCGGGTGGAAACGCGCAGCGCGCACGATTATCGTTTCAGGAGCGGTCAACCTGTTGGCCGCGATCGTGTTGTTCGCTCTCGCGGTTGGTAACGTTCGTGGTTTCGCGTTCACGCTTGGAGTGACCACGGTCGTCGACCTTGTGATCGTCATGTTGTTCACTCATCCACTCCTGCAGTTGCTTGCCAGAACGCGTTTCTTTTCATCTGGACACCCGTGGAGTGGATTGGACGGAAGCGCCCTCGGTGCGGTCTATCGCGGGCGTGGGGAATTCCGGGTTGACCAATCTGTGTCCTCGGGTAAGCGTTCTCGCGTCTCGAAAGAAGCGCACAAACGTCGCTCAATTGCGGAACGAAACGCGGCGGAAAACGGAGGTGACAAGTGAGTTCCATCACCCAGTTCGGAAACCGTTTATATACGGGTGAGACGAGCATCAATTTCATTGGGCGCCGGGTTATTTGGTATCTAACCTCGCTGGCAATCATCCTCGCTGCAGTCGCTATTACCGTTTTACGAGGCGGTTTCGCCTTCGGAATCGAATTTCGCGGTGGTTCCGAATTTCAGGTTTCAAACCCGGCATCGACCGATACCTCGATTGCCGAACGGACAATCACCTCAGCAGTGGGAGCGGCTGCAGCCCCGAAAATTTCGATTGTGGGTGGAAAATCTGTTCGAGTCCAGACCGATCAACTGACGGCAGAAGAAACCGACGCCCTTCGGGTGTCGCTCGCAGATGCTTACTCTGTCCCGGTCGACAAGGTGACGTCCTCGTTCATCGGAGCGTCGTGGGGGTCGGACATCACAAGCCAAGCCCTCCGAGCCTTGGCAATCTTCCTCGTGCTCGTGAGTATCGTCATGGCGTTGTATTTCCGGACTTGGAAAATGTCGGTTGCCGCAATGGTGGCCGTTGTTCACGACCTCGTCATTACCGCGGCAGTTTATGGTGCGTTTGGGCTCGAAGTCACGCCTGCCGCAGTGATTGGGCTGCTCACCATTCTCGGTTATTCGCTCTATGACACCGTCGTGGTGTTCGACAAGATTCGCGAGAATACATCCGTCGCGTATGACGAATCTAAGCGTTCGTTCGCGGAATCCGTCAATCTTGCGGTGAACCAAACGCTCGTGCGCTCAATCAACACGAGTGTCGTTGCTGCTCTGCCGGTATCGTCGATTCTCTTCATTGGATCGATTCTCTTGGGTGCAGGAACGCTGCGCGATATCGCGCTGAGCCTGTTCGTTGGAATTCTCTGTGGTGCGTATTCGACAATCTTCATTGCTGCCCCGCTTTACGCACAACTTCGCGAAGGTGAGTCAGAATCTGTGAAGCAAGGGCGCAAAGAACGAACGGAAATCGTCCGAAACGCATCGGGAGCAGTTCGCTAACGTCTGACGCCTAAACTGAAGGCAGGAGGCGCCATGTCGGATACCAGTTCCATCGGATCGGCACAGCGTCGCGCGCTTCTTCCGAGGCTATTCTCGCGCTCTGAAACGGGAGGAGCGCTCGAAAGAATCCTTAGGGCTCTTCGGCAGACTAACCCACGGGCAGACGTCGCGATTGTCGAACGCGCCTACCAGGTGGCAAAAACAGCCCACGAAGGTCAACTTCGAAAATCCGGTGAACCATACATCACACACCCACTCGCGGTCGCCGAGATTCTCGTGGAATTGGGTATCGGAGCCAAGACGATTGCGGCCGCACTCTTGCACGACACGGTCGAAGACACTGCCTACACACTCGAGGCGGTCACGCGAGACTTCGGCGCTGAGATTGGCCTGCTGGTCGATGGAGTCACCAAACTTGACAGACTGAAACTCGGTGAGGATGCTCAGGCCGAAACCGTTCGCAAGATGGTTGTGGCCATGTCCAAGGACATTCGCGTGATTCTGATCAAACTCGCCGACCGTCTTCACAATGCGCGAACGTGGGGCTTCGTCGCGTCGGAGTCAGCCGAGCGCAAAGCCCGCGAAACGCTCGAAATTTACGCACCGCTCGCGCACCGGCTCGGAATTCAGACAATTAAGTGGGAGTTGGAGGATTTGTCCTTCGCGGTGCTCCACCCGAAGTTGTATGTCGAGATCGACTCCCTCGTGACCGAGCGCACTCCAGAGAGCGATCGTTTCGTCAAAGAAATCATTGACCAGATATCGGGGGACCTTAAGGCGGCCCGCGTAAAGGCCCAAGTCGCTGGGCGGCAGAAGCAGCACTATTCGATTTACCAAAAGATGATTCGGCAGTCCCGTGATTTTCAAGAAATCTACGATCTCACGGGAATTCGGATTTTGGTCTCGTCAATTCGCGATTGTTACGCGGCGCTCGGTGCAGTTCACGCGCGATGGAATCCAATCCCGGGGCGCTTCAAGGATTACATCGCAACGCCCAAATTCAACCTTTACCAGTCGTTACATACGACAGTATTTGGCCCCGATGGCAAGGCGGTCGAGATCCAGATCCGAACAATGGATATGCACAAGCGCGCGGAATACGGTGTGGCAGCCCATTGGAAGTACAAAGAACGCCAAGTCTTGGGCAGCAAATCGAGTGATGAGATTTTGCCGGATGAGAACATGGCGTGGCTCGCGCACATCACCGACTGGGAAGGAGAGACGGAAGACCCTTCCGAGTTCTTGGACACTCTTCGATATGAGATCGGTGCTAAAGAGGTTTATGTTTTCACGCCAAAGGGAAAGGTCATTGGACTTTCCGTTGGTGCGACTCCGGTCGACTTCGGTTACGCAGTCCACACTGAGATTGGACACCGGGTCATGGGGGCCAAGGTTAACGGTCGCCTTGTACCGCTTGACACAAAACTTGGTTCGGGCGACACCGTCGAGGTGTTGACGTCAAAAAATCCCGAGGCCGGTCCCAGCCAGGACTGGTTGAATTTTGCAACAAGTCAACGCGCGCGTTCAAAGATTCGTAGTTGGTTCACGAAGGAGCGTCGCGATGACGCGATTGAGAGTGGTCGAGAGGCTCTGGCGAAAGTTGTTCGCAAGAAGAACTTGTCGCTTTCGCGGGTATTGTCCGCGCAAAATCTTGCATCCGTCGCCACTGGACTCAAATACGAAAACGTCGACAGTCTCTACGCCGCGCTCGGCGAAGGTCAAGTCTCTACGCAGTCTGTGCTGGAAAAGATCATGGTGTTCGTCTACGATGTAGAGCATGACGACGACAGCGTTTTCGTAGTGCCAACGAGTAAACCGACGAATACTCGAGACAACGACTCAGGGGTTCTTGTCCGCGGAGCGGCAGACATTCTTGTCAAACTCGCGAAGTGTTGCACCCCTGTCCCCGGCGACGGCATCGTCGGGTTCATTACTCGCGGAAATGGCGTGAGTGTCCACCGCGAGGATTGCCCCAATGTCAAGGGTTTCGACGACGAACGTGAACGCATGATTGAGGTTGAGTGGGCGGGGTCATCATCAACGGTTTTCCGGGTTCACATCCAGGTAGAGGCTCTCGATCGTGGCGGGCTCTTGTCGGACATTACGCGCGTTCTCTCAGAGCATCATGTCAACATTCTCACGGCAACCGTGCAGACCGATTCCCAGCGACTCGCAACATCACGTTTCGTCTTCGAAATGTCGGATACCACCCACCTCGACCGCGTTTTGTCGGCGGTGAGGAGAATTGATGCTGTCTACGACGTGTACCGCGTCAACGCGGGTTAGCCGATAGCGGCGAGCCATTCCTTTTTGGAGGCAATTTCGGACTGGATGCGCGCCATCGCTTCAGAATCGGAGAGCCCAGC
>Ga0114979_10002946_pt1 | contig 11454 bp, 21 predicted proteins | sample S_140625_EF_Meta_FD_87315 | JGI IMG/M metagenome (GOLD analysis project Ga0114979, IMG submission 87315) | Freshwater microbial communities from Lake Simoncouche, Canada to study carbon cycling - S_140625_EF_MetaG | ecosystem: Environmental > Aquatic > Freshwater > Lake | place: Lake... | reverse complement strand
CATCACCAGCACATGGGTACAGTTGGAGATGCTCGCCGACACATCGGCGGTCATACGGTCCAGGATGAAGCTGCCGGTGTTGCCGTACCACGCTTTTCCTTCGCTCCGGGGTGCGCTGGGTAGTTGTGGTATCCACGCTTTCGTCTTTTGTTGTACTATTAGTGCAGTTTCACCTTCCGGTGCCAAACCGAAAAGAAACGTCGTAAAGTCAGTCATAAGTTGTTCTCCGAGTAGTTAGCCCCCGCCCTCGCGGGGGTTTTTATTTCACCGCAACTAAACCTACCGCGTGCAACTTGCGGTCGGCCATGTTTTCTTTCGTCGTCCCGTACACCAAATTAACCAACTGATTGTTTGTTTTGTCGCCGTCCAAGTGGCGAATCTCACCCCTTCCGTCTAACTCAGGACGCTGGCCGACAAACGCCAATAGCACAAGCTCATGCACGTATCTTGTTTTGGTGACGCCAGCTTTGGCCAGCTTCACGCTCAAATACGCGCCGGACACAAACAATTTCAAATCTCTGCCTGTGTATGTCATTCCCTTGTGTCTGCCGTAGGGGACAAACCGCGTCAATGAGCGAACATTTCCGTAGTTGCTGACTTCATAAAACCCGTCATAGCCGGGTATAGCTGTCCACAATTCCATATCAACCCTTTCCATAACGACGCATGATCTTTACCGCTGCGCCCAACGGTAGCCCTGTCGCCCACTCGGGCGGCTCGCACATCACTTGCTCGACCTCTGCTGCCACGCGCTCGCCGTGTTCCTCGGCGCACTCCACTACCACTTCGTCGTGAACGTGAAGGACAACGCCGTCGAGTCGGCGCAACGCGTAGCGGAGTAGGTCATTGGCGGCGGCTTGGGTGATGTTCTCGACAGCCAGACCGCGCCAGAGACGGGCGCGGGGCCATTCGGTTGCGTCGGCAGCGGGCTTCCATGCTGCCTTGAGGTAGGATACTCCGTCCGACTCCAGTTTGGCAAACGGGTAGCACAGTATCCGACCCGACGGCAGCATGTACCACAGGTGCTGACCGTCAAACTGGTACAGCACGCGACCGGCCCGGAACTCATGCCCCTTGTTACGCAAGGCGCAGGTGTAGGCGTCCTCCAGATCGTGGCCGTGCTTCATCGCCCACGGGTTAGCCCTGCGCCAGGTCTTGATGGCCAACGTCACCTCGGCCTCGGTCAGGCGCACGCCGTAGACCCGCCCGAACGTCTCGAACGATCCTGGCCCGCCCAAGAACCCCAGCGCCAGCTCTTGTACCTTGCCGATCTGCCGCATGTCGCCCGTCACGTCGTCGTAGGCCACGCCGAACGTCGCAGTGGCGTTGACCTTGTACGGGTCCAGACCCGAGCGAAACACGTCCAGCTTGGCCTCACCCGCCGGGCAGTTGGACAGCCATGGGTTGACGCGGCCCTCGATGGCCGACCAGTCGGCCACCACCAGCACGTTACCGGGCGCAGCCATCAGCGCCGGGCGCAGCATACCCTTCAAAACGTCGGTGACCCGCGCGCCGAACGTCGGGACTAGCGCGTGCCCGCGAACGGCGGCTTGCCGGACGGCCTCAGGGTCTGCGGCGCACTTGCGTGTGAAGTTGTGGACTTGCGCGCCATAGCTCGACGCGCGGCCCGTAGCTGAGCCTCCAGCGAACACAAACGCGCCTCGCACTCGGCAATCCTCTTGGTCTGCGAGCTGCGCCAGTCGATTGAACTTAGCCACCGAACTGGCCCATAGGTCATCAGCGCATTGGATAACGTCTTGAACATCATTAGGAACCTCATCTAGGTTGTCCATCGCGAGCAGGTTAGCCCGGACGGTCTTGTCAATCGAATACCGCTCACCATTCCACATCAGCTTCAACGCCTCGGGACCGACGCGCTCCTGCACCCAGGTGCGCATCACCGGCGAACGCACGCTGGTCACCACGCCACCGGTGATCTCACGCACGATCTGCTCGATCTCGACGCGCTCCGTCTCGGCGTAGCTGCCCGCCGCTTGGCACAGCGCCACGTCCACCAGCACACCACGGTCGTTGATACGCTCGTTGACGTGGTAGTCAGCCAGCTCCTCATTGGACAGGGAGCGCATGGCCTTGCTGATCTCGCGCATGGTCCTGACGTCCTGCTCGCAGTAGGCCACCATCTCGGCCATCAGACGGGGGTCGTTGTTGAACGTGCCGTCCTTGCGAGGGATGCACAGCAGCCGGATCAACTGCGAGCCGCGATGGTCTTTGCGCATCTTGCTGGACACGGCCCGGCCTACATCTTCCAAGCTGCCGGGTAAACAGTTCGCGCGCGCCTGTGCTGCCGTACAATAGTAATGTTCCAGCAGTGGCTCAGGCACACCTACGTCCGGGCAGAGTACATACCAGAAGATCAGCCGCTCGAAGGCGGCGTTGTGCGCCATGATTTTATGGCCGGCGATGTTGGGGAATGGTTGCCCCGGCAACCACGTCTGCACGTCGTCGTCACCGAAAGCGTAGGACATGCACAAGATTTCAGTACTGGGGTCTTGCGCATAGTTATAAACGCCGCGAGTCTTGAGGTCGCAGCGGCTGCGGGTTTCGAAGTCTAGCCAGATCATAATTGGCGCGGGGGCCGAAGCCCCCGCATCTCTCTTAGGCCCGACGACGCCGACCAGCCGGGGCTGGTGCGTCGGCCTCCGGCTCCGGCTCAGCAGCAGCCGCCGGCTCGCCACCGGTGATGCTGACCCATTCCAGCACATCGAACGCCGGCGTATAGATACGACCGTAGCTCTTGTGCTGGTAGTAATCCTTGCCCAACGTCACCACCGGCACCGGTGATGTTGGCTCCTTGTCCACCTGGGTAGCGATCAACACCGCAAGGGCTTGCACAGCCCGCTTACCGCCCACCGAGGTGGACGTGAACCGCGCTTCCATGCCGGCGTCCTCGCCAGAGATACACTTCAACGACATGCCGACCTGCGTCTCCCAGCCCTTCTTGGCACCAGGGGGCGCTACGTCCAGCTCCGGCAGCGGCGCGCTGATCGAGGCCATCTTCTCGCCCAACACCTCGCCGTCGCCCCAGGCGATAAAGCCGTGGACAAACGAGAACGGATTAACGGCCCAACGACTGCCCTCCTCGACCTCAGTTTGGTCAGCGCCGAACACCCAGTGACCCGTGCGGTCCATCTTAATGATGACAATACCTGACGGGCCGCTCGTGGACTCCATCTTGCGCAAGGACAACGCAAGGCTGGTGACGGAAGGCAGGTTTGCACCTGCGAAAGTTACGATATTTGACATTTTGTATCCCTAAAGTTTAGCGAGGGCAGCACGGAGTTGCTGCCCGAGTTGCAACACCGCCGGCCTTGGATCACTGTCCGGGGCCAACGTATCGCCCGACGATACTGAAACAGCCAGTCCATCGGGCAGATTCTTCTTCAACAGCTTTTCGGCTTGCGCCGGTGAAATCAGGTCGGTCTTGTGCGGGTCGATGCCCAACGCCATCAAGTCCTGGGCTACCGTTGCCGGCTTGACCCAGGCGCGCCGGCCCTGCTTGGCGACCATCTTCCAGCCCGGCACCTTCGCGCCTGACTTGATCTTCGTCTCGACCAGCTTGTTCAGGTCGTCGATCCAGCCCTGCAACAACACCGCGTTGGCCGCGTAAGCGCCCAACGTGTCGTTGTCGATGGCGTCCAGCTTGACCTGCAACGCACGCTCGACAGCCCCAGTCATTTGCGGGCATGTCGGGCGGGCTGGGCAGAAGCGGCAATGCGCTCCAGCCACCAGCTTGGCGTCGGGCAGACGGGCAACCGCGACGGCCTTCTTGAGGTCACGCTCGAACCGCTTGATGCGCTCCGGCGTGGTGTTCCACCGTTTGATCGACGGGGGCTGGATGATAACGCACTCAATAGAAGTAGCGCCAGCGAACACCCACTCGACCTCGGGCGTGCGCATGGCAGCAGCCGCGTAGTACATCAGTTGCTCGTTCTCCTCCGCCTCCACGATCACGCCATCGCCAAACTTCCAGTCAATGACGTAGGCCGTATCACCGATGCGGCCCAAGAGATCAGCCGAGCCAAACGCACCCGGCAAGAACTTGCCAAACCCGACGCGCGTCTCAACGGCAAACTCCATGCGCTTGTCAGGGTCCAGTGAGTCCAGCAGATCAAGCGCCGGGCGCAGCTTATCGTCCAACATGTCGTTGTCGAAAACTTGCGCCTCGTACTTGGTGCCAAGCAACAGCACCGGGTCGGTGTTGAGGTCTAGCACCTCAGCGATCAGGTTGTGCAACAGCGTGCCCTTGTCGGCGTAGCTGCTGCTCGGCGAGCGCGGGGCCAGTTGCACCCGCGCCACGCTGCCGGGACAGTTCATCACGCGCTTGGCGGTCGAACCGCCAACGACTGTGGAGTGTTTCATTCTGCCACACCGCGCAGCGAGGCAGCGCCGCCGCCCCACAAGAACTCACGAACTGCAACCGCACCGGCGTCCAGTAATTCTTGCTCCTTGTACACGCGGCTCTGCTTCTCTACGTGACCGGGGGCGACGTAGACCGGGCGCTGGTAGTGCGGGAGGTACGGGATGCCGTTGAGACGGTAAACGGTGGTGGCGACGATGGGAGCTGCGTAATTGGCTTTCATTTTTATTTCCTTTATTGGAGTGGAGAAATAATAGTATCACGCTTTTATTTTATGTGCTAAACTTTTTTACATGCTAGAACGTGACATCGAGAAGCACTTAGTACGCCGCGTTGCCGAGCATGGCGGCATTGCGTACAAGTTCGTATCGCCGGGGCGGGTTGGTGTGGCCGACCGCATCGTAGTGTTGCCCGGTGGTGTGGTGTGGTTTGTAGAATTGAAAAGTGTAAGGGGGCGCTTGTCACCTTTGCAGCAGGTGTTTGCGGCTGACATGGCACGGCTGGGGATGAACTACATTGTAATCAGATCAAAGGGTGAGGTAGATGGATTCATTGCACAAACAAGTTGATGGCAATCATTATAAAGACATGGCGATCCAGCCAGTGGAGTACATCCACGCCAACGGCATCGGGTACTTCGAGGGCAATGTCATAAAGTATGTGACGCGCTGGCGCGCCAAGAACGGCATCGCCGATCTGGAGAAGGCCAAGCATTACATCGAGCTGTTAATCGAGCTGGAGTCACAGTGAACTATTACAACGAATTTGATCCGTATGCCGCGCAGTGGTTGCGAAACTTAATCGACGCGGGGCATATCGCCAAGGGCGATGTAGACATAAGGAGCATCAAGGATGTTAACGCAAGTGAGCTTGTTGGATACGTGCAGTGCCACTTCTTCGCCGGTCTTGGTGGCTGGAGCCACGCCCTGCGCCTTGCCGGATGGCCCGACGACCGACCTGTTTGGACGGGCAGTTGTCCATGCCAACCCTTCAGCGCCGCAGGCACCCAAAAAGGCACCGCTGATGACCGACACCTCTGGCCTGTCTGGTTCAGTCTCATCCGCGAGTGCCGCCCTAGAGTCGTCTTTGGCGAGCAGGTTGAAGCAGCGATTAACCACGGATGGCTCGATCTTGTTCAATCTGATTTGGAAAGTGAAGGCTACGCCTGCGGGGCGGTTGGTCTACCGGCTGCGGGCGTCGGCGCGCCGCACATTAGACAACGACTGTGGTTCGTGGCCGACGCCACAAGCAAGCGTGGGGACAAACGATTTGAACTGGAAAGCCACGGACGGGCGAATGAAGCCAAACAAGATGGGTTGGGCGGCAAGTTTAGCCAGTTGGCCGACCACCTCGACACGCGATTACAAGGGCGGCTACCAAGGGGGGCGCATGAGGAACGGCAAGATCAGCCACGACGTATTGGATGTGGTGGCGCAGTTAACTTCTGGGCAGACTGCGATTGGCTTCCCTGCCGCGACGGAAAAGCCCGGCCAGTTGAACCCGGCACATTCCCGTTGGCTCATGGGATACCCGGCCGAGTGGGACGCCTGCGCGCCTACGGCAATGCCATCGTCCCGCAAGTCGCCCAAACCTTCATAGAGGCTTACCTTGAATCTTAGGCCGTACCAAGAGACAGCGGCTGACTTCCTCTACGAGCGCGACCGGGCCATGATCTTGGCACCCGTTGGCGCTGGCAAGACCGCCATCACGCTGACCGCCATGCGTGACATGCTGGCAGCGGGCGAGGTGCAGCGGTTCCTCGTCGTTGCGCCTAAGCGCGTCGCGGAGCATGTCTGGCCTGTGGAGGCCAAGCTATGGGCACCGGGGCTGACCCTGGCCGTGGCCCTCGGCACTGCTACGCAGCGCGTCAAGGCGCTGCACGCCAACGTCCAGGTGGTGGTCACGACCTACGACAACCTGCAATGGCTGGCCGAGCAGCAGCTACGCTTTGACGGTGTGGTGTTCGACGAGCTGACGCGGCTCAAGAACCCGTCCGGCAAACGGTTTAAGGCGCTGCTCAAGGTGCTTGACGCTATGCCGATCCGCTGGGGTCTGACCGGCAGCTTTACCAGCAACGGGCTAGAGGATGTATTCGGCCAGTGCAAGGTGATTGACCAGACGTTGCTGGGCCGGGCCAAGGGTGCTTTCTTGCAGCAGTACTTCCACTGCATCAACCGCGACCTTGGCGACTGGGCACCGGCCACCGGTGCGCTGGCGCAGGTAATGGAGAAGATCAAGCCCGCTACGTTCGTGTTGGACGCGGGCGAGTACGCCGACAAGCTGCCGCCGCTGCACACGGTCGTCATGCGCTGCGACCTCGGTGACCGTGCGCCCTACGACGAGATGAAGAAAACCTTTGTTGCGCAGTTTCCACACGCCCAGGCGGTGGCGATGAACGCGGCGGTGGTGACGGGCAAGCTGCAACAGATGGCGTCCGGGTTTGTCTACAGCGACGCGGGCGCGGTGTTCTTTGACGACGCCAAGTTCGAGCTGCTCGACGACCTGCTGGCCGAGAACCAGCACGCCAACACGATCATCGCGTACCAGTACAAGGCGGAGCTGGAGGAGTTGCAGCGCCGCTACCCCTACGCTTGCACGCTTGACGCGCCGAACGCCATCGACCGTTGGAACGCGGGCAAGATCGAGCTGCTGCTGGTGCATCCTAAGTCAGCCGGCCACGGGCTTAACTTGCAGCACGGCGGCTGTCACATCGTGTTCTTGGCGCTGCCGTGGTCGTTGGAGCTGTTCGAGCAGACTATCGGGCGGCTGCACCGCAGCGGGCAGAAGCACGCGGTGTGGTGCTACGTCCTGATGGCCAACGATACGGTGGACGAGAAGATATACAAGGCGTTGCACGACAAGAAATCACTATCACAACTAGCTATGGAGGCGTTGGCATGAACCGTATCGACACACTGAAAGAGAAGCTGCGCGCGGCGCGGTCTGAGTTGAAGATCAGGCAGCGGCAGTTCCAAGCCGCATGTCGTTGTCTGGACCGGGTACTTAAGAACATCGACAACTTGGAGAAGAAACTTGCAACCACTAACCTGGCGTGAGAAGCACGACGCACTACGGACCAAGCAGTTGACTTGGCGTGAGCTGAACCATGTACTGGCGACCAAGACTGAGCGCGAAGTACAGGCGATGCTGGACGTTGAGATCGCCGGCCCACGCCGCGTCGTGGTCCTCGAACGGTTGCACCAGCGGTACAACACCCTGCGCGTCACGCGGGAGCGGCTTGAACTTTTACGGAGATGAAATGAGCTTAACTACACGAGCAAGACAGTTGTACAAAGACCGCCTCAACGGAGCCAAGTGGGTGCTGGCGGTACGGTACATGCGCCGGCGCAACATCTGGGTGCTTGAGAACGGTATGCGTCCGAACTGGGGCAACAAATGAGCGATGACAGGATGCAGGAGATATACCAGCTCCAGCAGCACATACGGTCCTTGAACGCAGCGCTGCCAATCGACTCGATTACACTGCGTGACTTCTTTGCTGCGAGTGCGATGCAAGGATTGGTCTCACGGCAAACAATTCTTGCAAATAATTACGCAACTCTAGCGTATGCGATCGCCGACACAATGATCGAAGCGAGGAAAAAATGAACGACGAACTGAAGGAAGCTGCGTGGGCTGCTGAAAAGGCTGTGTGGGAGGCTGCGAAGGTTGCGAAAGCTGCTTGGGCTGCTGTAGATGCTGCGAGGGATAAAAAATGAGCGACGAACTGAAGGAAGTTGCGAAGGCTGCGAAGGCTGCGAAGGCTGCGAAGGCTGCGAAGGCTGCGGAGGCTGCTGCGGAGGCTGCGAGGGCTGCCATAAGGGATAAGACATGAAACACATACACGCAGACTTGATCCACGCATGGGCAGACGGTGCTGAAATAGAAATTCGACGGAGCAAAAACGCGCCGTGGGAGAGAACCGAAACACCCAAATGGTATTTTGAGTTTGAGTACCGCATCAAACAAGAGCCTGTGCCTGATGTTGTGGCGCATTATTACGCCACTATTTGCTCAGTATCTCTGGCGAGTCGTTTTGACCGCGTACCAAATCTCAAACTCACTTTTGACGGTGCGGCAGGCAAACTCAAATCAGCGGAGGTTTTGTGAGAAAAAGTCTGCACCTAAAAACAGAATTTTTCCCCCGCAAATGGCCGTGTTTTGCCGTTGGGTTTACCAGCGCTGGCAACGAGTTTGTGCTGCACTTGTATCTAGTCTGTTTCACTATTCGGTGGGGTTAAAAATGAAACGCTGCAAACACATCAAGGGTTCTTACGAGTGCGGAAGTTATGCGTTCAATTTGCACGCAGATGGCATCGAGCAGGGTGATCTATGTGATGTGCACTACTGGCAAGATAAATTTGAAAATACTTTCAAGCCTGACTACGACACCGAAGCCACGTTGGTTGAGGAAATGCAACGCATGGCAAAGAGGATAGAAGAATTGGAAACTTTACTAAGGTCCATATAATGCCCTACGCACCTATCACCCAGCCGCTGCGTTCCGTCACCGTCATCGAGGGACAAGTCAAAACCGTAACGCAGTTAGCTGACATGGCAAAGCGCGCAACCGCACAGCGGCAGAGCATGTCCACCCAGAAAGCAACGAGCCGGGCGCTGATCAAAGAGTGTCACGCGTTGGCGGAGCTGAAGTTCAGCCACAGCGAGATTTCCCAGCAGCTTGGTATCAGCCCCGAGTCCGTTCGCTACTATCTGAAAAGAAAGATCGTGTCCCCCGCCGGTCAATTACTAACGCTGACCGGCGTGGAGTTGAGGACGGTGAGCCAGGTATAGAAATGTGCGTCCAGGAGTCAAACTCTCGGATGATCTGGTCGTAGGGTAGCCTGGACGCGATCACAGCCATCACAACCGCGTCAGGCGTCATCCCCGGCACTCGTATGTCAGCAGCGCAGCCAAGCCTGTGCTGGCTGTTGTCGTGGCTTCCAACAGCATCGTTGACTGCCTTTGAGCGGTACGCCGAGTTGACCATCACCGGCTTACCGCCCAATACTTCTTTGACCGTTTCTAAAAACTCAGCCAGCCGTTGCAGGTTGAGCCGCGCCGCCAGGTCCGGGGTGTTGTCCAGCGTCCGATGGTCGGTGACGGTCAACTCTGCAAGCGTGAAGTGCTCGGTTAGTTTCAACGATCAGCGCGAACAGCGCCGCCCAAGCCAAGCGCCGCGGCAAGTCCTTGGACCAACAGTTGGTACTGCGGTGGGACCAGTGGAATCCCAACGGCAAACAATACCCCTAGACCTGCCAAAGTTGATGCCTCTCCAAACCGTTTTTTGAGCCAGCCCATATCGATCCCCTAAAAGTTACCGCCTACCGGGTTTACAGTACCAACAGGCGCGTCGGTGAATACTTTTGATTTGTACTTCACACGCCCGTTTGTAAGCGGCGATTCGTTGATCGGTCCGTAGCATGACGCAAGCTGCACACCGTTTACCAGTTTGGCTTGTTTATCACACAAAAACGACCACTGATTGCTCATCCCTTCGGTCTTGCTTGTTACAAGAATGCGTGGGACCAGTGGTGCCACGGCCCAAGACGGTGCTTGTGGAGCTTCGCTGACGGTTGAGAACAGCGACCAGACCTTGCCAGGAGGCGCTTTGCAACTGCCGTTCATCAGCGCACCGTTGGCAATAGACTTGCCTTGCAAGACCGGGCAAGTCGCCATGCCTTCGGCAAACCGTTTGCCTTGTACCGTAATTATCTTACCTGTTGGCATCGAACCAGACGCGGCGCAAAGGGCGTACTCGGTATCGCATATCATCAGATCCGCAGCTACGGCAGCGTTGGTAAACAACAGCAATATAAGAAGTTTTTTCATTTGTCAGCTTTGTTGTCAAGTTTATTGTAGATGTTCTTAAGCATCGATTTAATATCGTCTATGTCACGAACGTAATCATCCTTGCGAACGTACTTATCCGGCATTTCTCTTGCATCTTTGTCCAGCCTGTCAAGCGTAGTCATGATCCGGTTCAGTACCCAGCCGCCAAAACATCCTGCAACGGTAATGCCGATGTTAACAATCGATTGCGTGTCCATGAGCGGCCTATTTTGAGAGCTGGTTTTTGTTCTCTTGCGGGTTTGCAAGCGCGTTAGCGCCCCAATTCGTTGTTCTTATTACTTTGTCAACCAACGCCGAACTTTCCGGTGGCATACGCCGAAGAAGCGCAGCATAGCTATCCGCCGACACGCTGGCCTCGGCAAGTTCTCGCATTACTTTTTTTCCAACCTTTTGCTCTAAAATGTCTAAACCTTTGTTTACTGCCGCTCCTTTGGGGCTAAGACCCCAAGGCAGTTTAATCCGCCCAATGTTACTTTCTAACAAGTCTGCGTATGCCTTTTGTCCTTTCCCGGCTTGCTCAACCGCGCTAGCGCCGCGCTGTGTAATATCTGCAATACCTTTCAGTTTGGTTAGCGCGTCCTGCGCCAACTCTTGTCCAAGGTTATAGTTACCTGGCCCAAGAAAACCCTCTACCACGTCGGGTGATTCACCTTGCACCAGCTTTACAAACTGAGAGGGGGAGTCTTTGTACAACCGCATTGCTTCGGCGGCCAGTTTTTGCTTGGCGATGTTTTGCAATTCGCCGCTGTATTTTTCTAGGTACGCGCCATAACCCGTGCCTCCTGCCTGTTCAACCGCGTCAACTATGGCGGGCCGTAGGCTAGCAGTTAACTTACCCGCAAGCTGTTGTTGCACCGATGGCGCTGCGTTGCCCAATAATTTTTGCACAGTAGAGTTTACGGCGTTCTTGCGGATGCTATCTAGCGCCAGGGGATTGATCAATCCGTCAGCGGTAGTCCAGCGTTTAATCTCTTTGCCTACCAAATTCAACGCGGTTTGCATTTCGCTTAACCCGGCAAATTGAGGGTCTTTAGTTACCCCGTCAATTTTGCGTAACAATGCATCTACGTTTACCGGACGCAACCCTGCGGTTTCAAGCTGTTGAAGCGTCTGTTGCGCGTGCAATGCTGCGTCAGTAAAACCCCCGGCGCGATTAACAGCTTCGCGCGCAGCGCTGGCTGGCAGTTGCCCCAGCTTAATACTTGACTGCATTTCACGGAGGT
>Ga0114979_10002945_pt1 | contig 11455 bp, 12 predicted proteins | sample S_140625_EF_Meta_FD_87315 | JGI IMG/M metagenome (GOLD analysis project Ga0114979, IMG submission 87315) | Freshwater microbial communities from Lake Simoncouche, Canada to study carbon cycling - S_140625_EF_MetaG | ecosystem: Environmental > Aquatic > Freshwater > Lake | place: Lake... | reverse complement strand
TGCTGTAGCGCGCGGTTAAATTCAGTATTCAATTTTTGCACGATCGGCATCGGTGTCCCGACTGGCACAAAAATCCCGACCCAAATACTGCCATCCATGCCGGTCGCACCCGACTCTGCAAGTGTGGGTGTATCAGGTAACAGGTTGGCGCGTGTTGCGGCCGTAACAGCCACCGCATGCAACTTACCCGTTTTAACCTGCGGCAAGACCGAACCCAGCGATAGCAAGGCAACATCAACGTGGCCACCCATCAAATCGGTGAGCGCGGGCGCTGCACCCTTATACGCAGTGTTCACCAAATTGATGTTCATAGCCTTTTTGTATTGCTCACCCAGCAAATCACCAAACGTCCCCGCACCGGCTGTTGCCCAACGCAAACCTTCGGTGGTCTTGCCCTTAGCAATCATGTCGGCTGGTGTGCGAATCGTTGAGGTCGTGGAACTCACAATTGCACCAGGCGTGATCGTCAAGTGAACGACCGGCGTAAAGCTTTTCAGCGTGTCGTAGCCCACGCTTGGGTTTAGCCAAGGGCTCACCATCACGCTATCGGTTTGCGCCAACAATAAGGTGTAGCCATCGGGTGCGCTTTTTGCCACGGCCTCGGCAGCTAAGTTACCGCCTGCGCCAGGTCGGTTTTCTAGGATGACAGTCCATTTAGTCAGTTCGGCGACCTTGGTGCCCACCACCCGACCAACATAGTCAGTGCCGCCCCCAGGGGGATACGGAATAATGAGTCTGATGGACTTATTGGGATAGTCTTGCGCGAAGCTGGGCTGCGGCAATGCCAAACAGGCAGCACCCGCGGCAACGAGTAAGGCTAACAATCGATTGCTGTTAATCACTTTTTGTCTCCTGATGGATGGCGCGTTTAGTTGCGCTCTTTTGTCGATTCGCGTCGTGTTAAAGGTTGATCTGATCCATTCTAACCCCTTGCTTCGGCAGCATGAACGCAGCCCCGCCGAGAAGGTCTGATTGATCATTTTACTTAAGAAACTTTTTTGTATGTTAAGCAAATAGTCACGTAAGTATTTGTTTATAAATAAAAAAATCGGCAAGCCGATCTTTCTAGCAACGAGCAAACGCTAAAAGTCGCTCGTACTCGCCAGTGTCGGCGGCACGCAGAGCCTCAAGATACTGTTGGCGCAGGACACTTCCGGTTAGTAACGAATTCGCACCCCACGAAAACCGTTTTCTACCCAGCCTCACAACTAGGGTGTCAGCGAATAGTCGCGCGTGGCGTCCGTTACCATTCGGAAACGGGTGAATCCAGACCAGTTGATGGTGAAACCGCACGGCGAGTTCGTCCGCCTCGAATATTGCATGGCTCATCTGGTATTGCGTATTTGCCAGCAGATTGTTCAGACGCACCGAGACGTGCGCCCAGTCCACTCCGATATTTTTATTAGTCGCACGAAAGGTACCTGCCCAACGCCAGGTGCGGTTAAACATCTGTTTATGCAGCTCACGGACAAACCCCTCTTTCAGCAGTTCGCGTTTCTTTTGACGTTGAGCCCAAGCAGCACCCTGCAAAATATTGGCCTCTTCCCACGTATTGAGGTCGCTTTGCGTCGCAATGTGCGAGGGGATTAAGCCAGCAGCCTCGTCAGCATCTATAGGTGTCGCCCCAACGGCATAGGTGAACTTCATGCGCGCTGAGCTCTTACCAAAGATTTCGGCGTGGGCCGTCGAGTATCTCAGTTGTTAACAGCTCTAACTGAATCGTATTGAAATCAGCTTTGACCGACTGATCCTCAAGTGACATTGAATGCGCCACGGGGTCGATACGCTCTTGTGCAAGGTGCATCGCACGGCTCTTGATCATTTGCTGTAATGACGCCTTCGGCACTAAGGCGTAACGGAGTTCGCAATCTAACGCAGCAGCCATTTTTTTTAGAGAGGCCAAGGTGATTGTTTCATTGGCCTCTGCCTGCTCAAGCTTGTGCACGCCGGCGGGGCTCATCCCCAGGCGGTGTGCAAAAGCCACTGCAGTCATCCCCAGTGCATCTCTAATCGCACGCGTCCACCCCCTGGCAGGCGGCGGATTCAAAGGCCGCTGCTGCCAAGGCGTGAGTGTGGCGTCCATTTGCTGTAGCTGTAGGTTTTGAAAGCGTCGATTCATAAAACACCGATAGGTTAATTATTTTTAAAATAATATAACTCATAAGTTAATTATTATATACAAAAATATACCTTTAGGTTAGTTTTATATGTTTTTAGCCGAAATCAGACCAATGCTGATGCCCAGCGAAACCACTAAAAAATTAGGGTTAGCTCACGCCAGCAGCGTGTGCCTGTTCGTCTGCGTGGTACGAAGACCGGACCATTGCCCCGACTGCGGCGTGGTTGAAGCCCATGGCATAGGCTTCGCGTTCGAACATTTTGAACGTGTCGGGGTGCACATAGCGCAGCACGGGTAAATGGTGCTGCGACGGTTGCAGGTACTGACCGATGGTGAGCATTTCAACGTCGTGGGCGCGCATGTCGCGCATCACTTGAAGGATTTCGTCGTCGGTCTCGCCCAAGCCAAGCATCAACCCCGATTTGGTCGGTGTGCCTGGGTGGCGTTTTTTAAACTCTTGTAATAGCTTTAACGAATGCAGATAGTCTGAACCAGGACGCGCCTGCTTATACAAGCGCGGCACGGTTTCTAAATTATGGTTCATCACATCAGGCGGGCCGCCGTCTAAAATTTCAAGCGCGCGGTCAAGCCGCCCTCTGAAATCAGGCACTAAGACTTCGATTCGGGTCACGGGCGATAACTCACGCACTTTTTGGATACATTCAACAAAATGGGCTGCACCACCATCGCGTAAGTCGTCGCGATCAACCGAGGTGATCACCACATAGGTCAACTTAAGCGCGGCAATCGTGCGCGCCAAGTTCATAGGTTCATCCACATCAAGCGGATCAGGACGACCATGGCCGACATCACAAAACGGGCAACGACGGGTGCACTTGTCGCCCATAATCATAAAGGTCGCGGTGCCTTTACCGAAGCATTCGCCAATGTTGGGGCACGACGCCTCTTCGCAAACCGTGTGCAGGTTGTGCTCGCGCAAAATTCGCTTGATGTCATAAAACCGTGAGCCCGCTGGCGCGGCTTTCACACGAATCCATTCAGGCTTTTTCAGGCGTTCGGCCGCAACCACCTTAATAGGGATGCGTGAAACTTTGTCTTGTGCCTTCTGTTTCTGCGTTGCGTCGTACGTCACGGTGAGTTCCTAAGCGTTAGGCACGTAGTTTAACTGTTCACAGGCATTTTCTAGCAGATGACCACATCAGGCTAACAGTCGCCCATCTGTAAGCCGCAACGCTTGATAATTTGCCGAGCCAAGGCTTGCGCAACGTCATCCCACTGGGCTTGAACGCCACAACTTGCCATGCTGACAGTCTGCAAACCGGCATAGCCACAGGGGTTGATGCCTTCAAAGGGGGCCAAATCCAAATCAAGATTCAGTGCCAAGCCGTGGTACGTGCAGCCCTGCTTCACTTTGATCCCTAGGGCCGCGATTTTGGCTAAATCGTGCTCGCCCGGCACATACACCCCTGGGGCGCCCGGCTTGCGGCAGGCTTGGTCGATACCGTAAAGCGCCAGCGTGGCGATTAAAGAGTCTTCAAGCTCGAACACCAACTGTTTGATATAACGCCCAGAGCGCTTTAAATCAGCCAGCACATAAGCCATGATCTGACCAGGGCCGTGATAGGTGATCTGGCCACCGCGGTCAGTTTTGATGACGGGAATATTGCCCGGATTCAGCAGATGTTCGGGCTTGCCCGCCTGGCCTTGGGTGTACACCGGCAAATGCTCAACCAACCAGATTTCATCTGGAGTTGTGGCAGTACGATTGTTGGTGAACTCTTGCATGGCGACCCACACCGCTTGATATTCGGTTGGTCGCGGCCAAGTGCGAATCACTGAAGCACCGTTTGTCGATCACGCCCTGCCGTCTGACGCTGACCCGATACTGCGGTGGTTGATGCCCTGACTAGCGCGCGCACGATAAGTGGCTCAGCCACACTAAAGCACGACCGAGACAGCAGGGTGCGCGTGCAAGGCACGATATAACCCGTCTAGTTGCGGGCGCGAAGTTGCTCGCACCGTAAAGGTTAAACCTAGATAGTTGCCAGCCTTACTGGGCCGGCGCTCGATCGTTACGGGATTAAAGCCTGGATCGAACTCAAGCACGATCGCCGTAAGCGCTTCGACTAAATCAGGCACAGCCTTACCCATCACCTTGATCGGAAAATCCGACGGATATTCGATCAGCGATTCGTCTTCAGACTGCGATGTATTCATTGGGTATCAAGCGAGCGCGGCAATACGCGCATCGTAGGCCGCACGCAACCGCTGGTACACACCGCCTGGCTTGCCCTGACCTACGGGCTTACCGTCGAGTTCAACAATCGGCAACACTTCACGCGTTGCTGACGACATCATCAGTTCGTCGGCATTGTTCACCTCGTCTTGCGTGACCACGCGCAACTCAAACGGGATCCCCATTTCGGTCGTGAGCTCTTGCAGCAAACCGTAGCGAATGCCTTCAAGCACCAAATTATCTTTTAACGGGGCAATCAACTTACCGCCTTTAGCCACCCAGATGTTGCACGAAGCGCCTTCGGTGAGATTGCCATTACGAAACTGAATCACCTCATCCACACCTGCATTGACCGCAGCTTGTTTAGCCAGCACGTTACCCAATAACGATACTGATTTGATATCGCAATGTAACCAACGCTCGTCGGGGATGCTGATTGCGCGCAAACCTTTTTCACGCACCGCAGTTGTGGGCGGCGTCATGGGCGCCACCATGCCAAAAATCGTAGGCGTTACAGCAGGCACCGGAAAAGCGTGATCACGCTTGGCAACACCACGCGTAATCTGCAAGTACACCATGCAATTTTTTTCAGTTGAGCGGCTGAGCAAATCTTTCACAAGGGCTTCCCATTGAGCAAGTGTCATGGGCTGTTGGATGTCAAGTTTCTTCAGGCTGCGCTCTAAGCGGGCCAGATGTTCTTTCATCCGAAAGAGCTTGCCGTGATACACAGGAACGACTTCGTAAATGCCATCACCAAAGATAAAACCACGATCCAGAACCGACACTTTGGCTTCAGACAAGGGCCCGAAGGTCCCGTTCAAATACACAATCGGGTCACCCGAGACGCCTTGAATCAACATGTTCTGAACCATTTCACTATCCTTGTTTTTGAATTTTTTATCTAAACCACAATCTGATCGAATCAGACCAGCGCCCAACCACACCCGCACGCTCGACTGGGTCGATCACCTCAAGCGGTTCTGTGCGCAGCAATTTGTCTTCAAGCATCAGGCTCAGCGTGCCAACTTTTTGGCCTTGCACCAGTGGTGCAAAAAGTGGATCTGGGCGCTTGGCGACTGGCTTAATGTCACCAGCCTTACCCCGCGGCACAGTCACCCATAACGGTTCAGCCACACCGAGTTTGGTGTTCTCAGTTTTACCTTGCCACACACGCGATTCGACGGCAGCCTGTGCTTTATCAAAAATTTTGATTGTTTCAAAATTTTGGAAAGTCCAGTTTAAAAGTTTGAGGCTCTCTTCGGCACGCGTGGCCATGCTATCTGACCCAACAAGCACCGTGATCACACGGCGATCGCCACGCTTAGCCGTGGCCACCAGGCAATAGCCAGCCCCCTCGGTATGACCTGTTTTCATGCCATCCACTGAAGGGTCGGCCCACAACAACCGATTACGATTGGGTTGCTTGATCTTGTTGTACGTGAACTCGCGCAACGAGTAATACGGAAAATATTCTGGATGATCATTAATCATGCGGCGCGCTAACACAGCCAGATCACGGACTGTGCTGAAATGTTGCGGGTCGGGTAAGCCGCCCGCGTTTGTGAAGTTTGTGTTTGTCATGCCTAGGCGTTGCGCCTCTTCATTCATGAGCGTCACAAACGTGGCTTCAGTGCCCGAGATGGCCTCAGCCAAAGCAACCGAGGCATCATTACCAGATTGAATAATCACGCCCTTGATCAACTCATCGATCGTGACAGGCTTGCGCGGTTCAATAAACATACGTGAGCCGCGAGTTTTCCAGGCCGTTTGTGACACGTTGGCTTGTTGCTCAAGCGTTAAACGCTTTTCTTTAAGCGCCGTAAACGCCAGATAGGCCGTCATGATTTTGGTCAGTGAGGCGGGCTCAATTTTTTGATCGGGATTCACTGACGCCACGACCTGACCACTAGTCACATCAAACGTGATCCAAGCTTTTGCGGCAATCGCTGGTGCAGGCACGCTAGACAATTCACCGACTTGAATCGGAGTGAGCGACGGTGGCGTCGTGGCAGAGATCGCAGCGGCAGAGGGCGCTACAGGCTTTTGCTCAGGCTTGGCGCTGGCCTTAGGGTCAGCCTTAGAGTCAGCCTTCGGATCAGCCTTTGGATCGCCCTTGGGCTTGGCCTTCGGGTCAGGCTTAGTATCGGCTTTTGGATCTACCTTGGCCTCAGCCGGCTGACCGGTTTTAGGCGTTGTGCCCGTTGCGGCTTGGGCAAATGCTGCCGTAGGGGCAACAAGCACGGTTGCGCTAAGACAGATCACCGCGGCGACCGAAACAAAACGTGCAAAAGGTTGCACCACAGAAATGACTAGATTGATCATCAAGGAGCCGCCCCCAAGTAAAGATCTCATTATAGGCAATCCACTATCGTCTGGGGCATTTCTGAATACCTCGAAACAGTTTAAAGGGCCCGCAAACGCGTTTGCACCAACTGGCGCAAAACCAAAAGTTTGCCGTGAAAAAAGTGCCCTGCTTCGGGGATGACCACAACGGGCATGCCCAAGGGACGCGCCCAATCCATCACCTCAGACAAGGGCACCACTTCGTCTACCTCGCCATGGATCACCAACGCATCTTCAGGGGCCTTGACGTCGCTATGCCGAAACCGCAGGGCTGCCGAGCCAGTCAACACTACAATATTTGGCAGATTTTTTTCTAAGCGATCCCACTTGGCATACAGTTGCACCGCAATCGAGGTGCCGAACGAAAATCCGGCCAACACCCAAGGCATCGCTGCAATCTCTGGGTAGCGCACTCGAAATTGCTCAACCAGCGCAGCCATGTCCAACAACTCGCCCTTGCCATGATCGAAGGTGCCGCCCGAGCTACCAATGCCACGAAAATTAGGGCGTAGGGCCAACAAGCCGTGCTGAACACAGGCGCGAGCAATCGTTGTCACCACTTTATTGTCCCGTGTGCCGCCTTGTGAGGGGTTAGGGTGTAAAACCAGCGCCCAACCGGTGGGGGCATCTTCTGGCCAATCTAGCGCACAATCAATCACACCGGCTAAGCCGTCAAAGGTCGTCGTTTCAGTATAAGCAGGCATGGTCAATCATCAAATTTCTATTAGTGGTCATCGTGTGGGGTGTTACCGCTTGAGCTGCACAGTCAGCCATTGTGCCACTTGTTCGGCCGCCTGATCGGTGGCATCTCTAAGGGCTTGCGCCCCGCCCAACGCATCTTGAGTACTGGCCGGCACCTTAATGTCTACCAACTTCTGCTCAATCACTTTAGTGCCCTGAATAAAAATCGCCTGCAACGTGACTTGACCGACGCTCGAGCTGCCATCCGCGCTAAAGGTTTGTTCAAAGCGCTGCAGATTTAACCAGACCTGGGGCATGTCACCTAGCGCATTTTGCTGCAGCACAGGCCCTTGCAAAGACAGACGATCAACAATACGTTGCGTGACTAGACGCACGGGTGGCGCCACCCACTGATAGGTTGTGTAGGCCTGTGGTTGACCCGCATCTCCGATCCGCCAAATGACCGCCGACTCAGTCAGCAGCGACGCGGCCGAGCCTGCCGGCACTGCAATTGGAGGGTGCCGCACGGAAGCAATTGGGCTCACTTTCGAGTCAGCATAGCCGGCGCCCAAATCCAGTTGCTGAGGAGCCGCGCCGCTACGACCCGCACCACAACCTGCTAGCAAAACAAGTAGCAGGGCTGCCATTGCAGCCAACGCACCTTGTCGCCAGGTCGCTTGAGAAATCAGCGCTCTGGCCAACTGGTTGGCCGGTCGATGCTCTGAGCGAGAAGGCGCTTGCGTAAGTAGAGTGCTAAAAAACCAAGTCAGCGAGGCAAGGGGCGCCTGCGGGCGACAAACAGAAAAAATAAATTGCATGAACGCAAATCCTTTTAAGACAGCACCACTAGCAAGACAGAACCACTAGCGCGGTGTCGCACCAAAGCCAGAAAAACCAGGCTCACCTGGGCCTGGCACCGCGCGCGGTGGCCCAAAAATCAGCGACTGCGGCGACTGCGCAAACTGGCGTGCCGTCACCGAAAATGAGCGTGCAGCATCGGTTACGCCCGACGACAATCTGCTGACCTCTGGCAACGTCGAGGCACGCAACTGCGCCGCGATGTCTTGAATACTTTTTAGACTTTGAACCGCCTGCTGCATCGGCCCGAATGGCGCGTTAAGCAGCCTGATCGTGTCTTGCGACGAGAGCGCTAACTTACCGATCTCGCCAACGGCGGCATCCACTTTTTTGGTGGTCTCGACTAAGCCCTCGATCATTTCAGGGATTTTTTTTAAGCCTGGATCCATCACGCTGACCGACCGCTTGATTTGATCTGACACGAGCGCCACGTTCTGCAAACTTGTTTGTAAGGCTGCAATATTTTCATCACTCGCGAGCTTTTCAATTTGCACCAAGATACGGTCAATCGCCGGTAAGGCTGCAGTGGTCTGCACCGACAAGCGTTCAAGAAAACTTGGTCGGATTGGAATCAGTTGTAAATCCGCCGCCGAAGACACCAGTAGCTTGCTGGATTTACCATCGTCGCGCAGCTCAATATTTGAAATACCCGTCACCCCGGCGGTCACGATCTCGGCCCAACTCGATTCGGTTAGTGGGGTTTTAGGATCGACGCCAATCAAAATACGTACCTGGCCCGGCTTGTCTGGCATAAAGCGCAATGAGTTCACACGCCCGACCGGCACACCTTGGTAGCGCACCGCTGACTGCACCGAGAGCCCAGTGACCGGAGAGGTTGCAACCAGTTCGTAGGGCATTAAGGGAATATTCTTTTTACTCACCCAGACCGCACCGATCGCACCAGCTGCAAGCAGCAGCAGCGTAAACAAGCCCGCGATTAACGCATGGCTACGGTTTTCCATGACTTACCCCCTTGGCCTCATGGCCTCCAAGCGCCCGCACTCCGCGTTCACCATGAAAAAATGCGTCGATAAAAGGATGTTGTGTTTGCATGACTTGATCAAGAGACCCTTCAACCAGCACTTTCTTTTCAGCTAACACAGCCACTCGCGTGGCCAACGCTCCAATCGTATCCAAGTCATGTGTCACCATGACCACTGTAAACCCTAGTTCGCGGTGCAAGACACGGATTAAATCCACAAATTCATCCGAGCGCTGCGGATCAAGTCCCGCAGTGGGCTCATCCAAAAATAGCAACTCAGGATCAAGTGCCAGTGCTCGGGCCAACGCCACGCGTTTGATCATGCCGCCCGACAATTCAGACGGCATCAAGGCCGCGTCGCGAGGGGTTAACCCCATCCAGCTTAAACGCATGAGCACCACATCACGAATCAGATCTTCTGGCAGATGGTGCACTTCGCGCAAAGGTAGGGCAATGTTATCGAACACCGGAAGTGCCGAAAACAGCGCCCCCGCCTGAAACAGCATACCCCAGCGATGGGTCAGCGCAATACGCTCTGCCCCAACATAATCGTGCACGGGCCGACCAAAGACCTTCACCACACCACTTCGTGGTCGATCCAGACCCAAAATCTGCCGTAACAAGGTTGTTTTGCCTGAACCCGAACCACCCACTAATGCCAAAATTTCTTTTGGGTATATTTTTAAATTCAAATGTTCATGCACAACATGCGAGCCAAACGCTGTTGTCAGATCTTGCACATCGATCAGCGGTGTTGCGGTATTGTTGTTGAGCAACATCTCGCTTGGTTGTGCAATCGCAGCGCTCGTCGTCATAGATTCATCTCGTTGAAAAGAATCGCGTACAACGCGTCGATCAAAATCACGCCGGTGATAGACGTCACCACCGAAGCGGTCGTGCCTCGCCCCAAACTTTCGGTGTTGGGTTCAATCTGCAAACCAAAATGACAAGCTGCCAAGGCAATCCAAGCACCAAAGGTCACACCTTTGATGACACTGATCCAGTAATTGGTGAGCCCAATCGCGTCGGGTAAGCGGTCAAAGAACCAAGTGATCGATAAGCCTAGCTGCCACTTTGCAGCGAGCATCCCGCCTAATAGGGCAATCGCATCGGTCCACAATACCAGCAACGGCATCGCGATGGCCAACGCGATCACGCGGGGCATAATCAAACGTTGACCGTGCGAGATGCCCATCACCTGCATGGCGTCAAGCTCTTGGGTCACACGCATGACACCAATTTGCGCAGTAATGGATGAGCCCGAACGCCCCGCCACTAAGATGGCGGCGAGCACTGGGCCAAGCTCACGCACCGTGGCAACCCCCAGCAACTTGACGATGAACTGACCGGCCCCGAACACAGCGAGCTGTTGCGCCGACAGATACGACAACACCACGCCAATTAAAAAGCCCACCAAGGCGGTAATGCCCAGCGCTTGCGCACCCACCCGATAGATTTGCGCAGAAATCTCTCGCCATGGGCCACGCGAAGGACGCGCAAGCAACAGGCCAAGATTGAAGACCAAACCACCTAGCAACAACAGCAACTCGCGGCCATGACCGGCCACAACGTAACAGCCCTGACCAAGGGTGCGAATCCACTCGTACCACTGGGTCGCTTTAGGAGCGGGCTCGTCTGCAATCGGGTGCTGCGCCAACACTTCTAGCAAAGCTTGCTGGCTTGCAGTGAGCACCGTACCGGCGGGGATACATTGCCCCCAGGCCTGCCAAAGCAATTGCGCACCCACCGCATCAAGCGTTTGAATGCCAGATAGATCCCAACATGCAGCGCTTTTCACCTGAGCCAAGGCCTTGCGCCGCGCCAACACGGCGCCGCGCGCCGAAAGCTGTTGTACGTTCCAGTCACCCACAAGCCTGCAAATCGCACCGTCGTTCACGACAGTCTGAGGCGCTGCAGAGTTGGCTAAGAGAGGGTCTGGCAAGGCTTGGATCCTAAAAATAACGGGTTTGCGGGAGCACAAGGGGACTAATCTCATCTTAGACGATCAATTTTACCTAAGCACATAGGTTGGTAAGATGACTCTTATGACAGACCTCACTGACAAAAACCATCGCGCTGAGTTCCTGACGCCGGCGACATTCGTTGAGCGTTTACGCTTGGAGTTACCTGATTTTGGTTCAGTACAGTGGGAGCAAGAGACCGGGTCTTCAAATGACGACCTCAGTCAGCGGATCAAACACGGTTCGCCACACGCCCTGCCCTGGTTATTAGGCGCACACGCGCAAGGCGCCGCCCGAGGCCGTGCCGCCCGCCC
>Ga0114979_10002942_pt1 | contig 11458 bp, 9 predicted proteins | sample S_140625_EF_Meta_FD_87315 | JGI IMG/M metagenome (GOLD analysis project Ga0114979, IMG submission 87315) | Freshwater microbial communities from Lake Simoncouche, Canada to study carbon cycling - S_140625_EF_MetaG | ecosystem: Environmental > Aquatic > Freshwater > Lake | place: Lake... | reverse complement strand
TCGCGAAACTTGCCCTGACGGAACAGGGCGATCTCACGCGCCTTGCGCTCGTCGGCGATGACCACCACTTCTTCGCCGGCCGAAGGCACTTCAGACAAACCCTGAATCTCGACCGGAATCGAGGGACCTGCTTCGGTGATCGGTTTGCCGGCTTCATCGAGCATGGCTCGCACCCGGCCGTAAGACGAGCCGGCCAGCACCACATCGCCCCGCTTGAGCGTGCCCGAGGTGACCAGCATGGTCGCCACCGGACCCTTGCCCTTGTCGAGCCGGGCTTCGATCACCAGACCTTTTCCGGGTGCTGCGACCGGCGCCCGAAGCTCGAGCACCTCGGCCTGCAGCAGCAGGTTCTCCAGCAGATCATCAATACCCTGGCCCGTCTTGGCTGACACCGGCACAAAGGGGGAATCGCCACCGTAGTCTTCGGGCACGACCTGCTGAGCAACCAGTTCCTGCTTGACGCGGTCAGGATTGGCTTCGGGCTTGTCGATCTTGTTCATCGCCACCACGATCGGCACGCCGGCCGCCTTGGCATGGTGGATGGCCTCGATGGTCTGGGGCATGACGCCGTCATCTGCCGCCACCACCAGCACGACGATGTCAGTGGCCTTGGCGCCCCGTGCCCGCATGGCCGTGAAGGCCTCGTGGCCTGGGGTGTCCAGGAAGGTGATCACGCCGCGAGGCGTCTCGACATGGTAGGCGCCAATATGCTGAGTGATGCCGCCAGCCTCGCCCGAGGCCACCTTGGCTCGCCGGATGTAGTGCAGCAGCGAGGTCTTGCCGTGGTCGACGTGGCCCATGACGGTGACGACCGGCGGACGATTGAGCTGCTCGACATCGACATGCTCGGCCGACTGCTCATCGAGCATCGCCTCGGGATCGTCCAGCGCCGCGGCAATCGCGGTGTGCCCGAGTTCCTCGACCACGATCATCGCGGTCTCCTGATCGAGCACCTGATTGATGGTGACCATCTGGCCCATCTTCATCATCAGCTTGATGACTTCCGCCGCCTTCACCGACATTTTGTGAGCCAGGTCGGCGACCGAGATGGTCTCCGGCACGTGGATCTCGCGAACGATCGCTTCAGCAGGCGCAGCCATCTGGGACTGGCCACCCGAGCCACCCCGACTGTCACGGCCGCCCCGGCCGCGCGGACCGCGCCAGCCACCGACGCCGCCGCCAGCATCGCCACGTGTCTTGATCGCGCGGCGCTTGGCGGCATCGTCTTGCCAGGTCGACGAGAGATTCTCGGACTTGACATGCTTCTTGACGGTTCCGGGTGCAGCCGGCGCTGCGGCCGTGCCAGGTGCGCGCGGTGCGTCAGTGCGCGCAGTCGGCCGGTGCAAGGTCCCGGTTCGGGCGGCATCGGCCGCCGGCTTGGCGCCCGCTGCGGCTGCAGCCGGTGCCGGTGCCGGGGCTGCAGGGGCCACTGCGGGCGGCGCTTCGACCGGCTTGGGCGCAGGCCGGCGGGAAGCGGTCAGCAGCTTGTTGATAGCGGCAGCCTCATCCAGCGCACGGCGCCGGGCAGCCTGCTGGGCAGCCGCCTCTTCCTGAGACTTGCGGGTCGCCTCAAGGGCAGCCTGCGAAGCAACTCGAGCGGTTTCGGCAGCCGCTTCAAGCTGAGCTTGCGCAGCCGCCTGTTCGGCCTTCTGCGATTCAGATTCAGCCAATGAAGCGATCCGCTCCTGCTCGCGACGCGCCTCTTCTTCCAGACGGGCCGCCTCGGCTGCAGCCTCCTCGGCGCGCCGGCGTTCCGCCTCCAGATGCGCTTCGCGTTCGCGCATGGCCTGTGCCTCGCGCTCAGCCGCCTCACGCTGCAGGCGCTCTTCTTCCTCGCGCCGCTGCTGCATCTCGGCTTCCACCGAGGATTGTTCTGGTTCGTCCAACGGCGCCGAGACCGGCACCGGCTGCTCGCCTTCCGCGTCGCGCTGCACGAAGACCCGCTTCTTGCGGACCTCGACCTGGATTGTGCGAGCCCGCCCGGTTGCATCAGCCTGCTTGATCTCGGAGGTCTGCTTGCGCACCACCGTGATCTTCTTCTTGGGCGAATCGTCCGCGCCATGCGCACGACGCAAAGCCGTGAGCAGCTGGGCCTTGTCGGTCTCGGTCAGCAGATCATCCGCCGACTCTTTCTCGACACCGGCCGAGCGCAATTGCTCGAGCAGGACATCCGCCGGCATTCTGAGCTCGGCGGCAAAATTTGCTACGTTGGTGCTTGCCATTCAGTTCCTTGCGACTCAGACCGACTCATTTTCGAACCAGTGCGCCCGCGCCTTCATGATGAGCGCCTTGGCAGGCTCCTCATCCAGGCCGGTCGCCTCGACCAGTTCGTCCACCGCGAGCTCGGCCAGATCGTCCCGGGTATGCACATTCACATCGGCCAGTTTGGCGGCCAGGTCACGGTCCATACCTTCGAGGCTGAGCAGATCCTCGGTCGTGGATTCGAGTTTCTCTTCCTTGGCGATCGCCTCAGTCAGCAGCACATTGCGCGCGCGATCGCGCAGCTCGTTGATCGTGTCTTCGTCGAAGGCTTCGATCTCGAGCATTTCATTGAGCGGCACATAAGCGACTTCGTCCAGGCTGCTGAAGCCCTCATCGATCAGGATATCGGCGACTTCTTCGTCGACATCGAGCTTGCTCATGAAGGTCTGTCGCAGACCGTCACGTTCAGCCTGCTGTTTGCCCGCACTTTCTTCGGCGGTCATGATGTTGATCTGCCAGCCGGTGAGCTCGGAGGCGAGCCGGACATTGCGACCGCCGGTGCCGATGGCAAGCGCCAGGTTGTCCTCGTCGACCACCACATCCATGCTGTGCTTTTCCTCGTCGACCACGATCGAGGAGACATTGGCCGGGGCCAGGGCGCCAATCACGAACTGAGCCGGATCGTCCGACCACAGCACGATGTCGACGCGCTCGCCGGCCAGCTCGCCGGTCACCGCCTGCACGCGGGAGCCGCGAACACCGACGCAGGTACCGATCGGGTCGATTCGGCGGTCTGTGGTGTGGACCGCAATCTTGGCGCGAACACCCGCATCGCGCGCGGCCGCCTTGACCTGAAGCAGTCCCTGTTCGATCTCGGGCACTTCCAGGCGAAACAGCTCCATGATGAACTCAGGCGCTGTGCGCGACATGAAGAGCTGCGGCCCGCGGCCTTCACGATTGACCTTCGAGACCCAGCCACGAACCCGGTCACCCACACGCAGATTTTCTTTAGGGACCATCTGGTCACGCGGCAGGCGCGCCTCGATCTTGCCGGATTCGATGACCGCACCCTCACGATCCAGGCGCTTGATCGTGCCCGACAGCAATGAGTCGCCGCGATCGAGGAAGTCGTTGATGATCTGCTCACGCTCGGCATCACGGATCTTCTGCAGGATGACCTGCTTGGCAGCCTGCGCGCCGATCCGCCCGAACTCGATCGGCTCGAGCTCTTCTTCGATGTGATCACCGATCTGGATGTCAGGGATCTGCTTCTGAGCCTCGGTCAGGATGACCTGCAGGTCGTGATCCTCGAGTTCGCCATCGGGCACGACCAGCCAACGCCGAAAGGACTCGGACTCACCGGTCTCGCGGTCGATCGAAACCCGGACGTCGGTCTCGTCCTTGAAACGCTTCTTGGTGGCCGAAGCCAGCGCACTTTCCAGCGCAGCGAATACAACCTCGCGGGCCACGCTTTTTTCACGTGCCAACGCATCGACCAGCAGCAACACTTCCCGGCTCATCCTGAAGCCTCCTAAAACTTGAGCGGCGGCACCAGGCGCGCTCGCTCCACGTCTTCCAGTTCGAACGACAGTCGCCGAACCGTCTGTTCACCCTTGTCTGAATCCGTTGCCGGCGCCTTGACCGGCTTCGCCCGGGCCGCCGCCTTGCCGCCTGCAGCACGCTTTGCGCCCGGCGCTGGCTTGGCCGGCGCCTCGACCAGGTCAAGCGCCCACCCGCCCGGGCTGGCCTCGTCCTGAACCAGCAATCCGACAAAATTACGCCGCCCCGACAAGGGCATGCGCAATCGCAATGACACCATCTCGCCCACGAACCGTTCGTAATCGGACGCTTTTTTCAGCGGCCGATCCATCCCGGGTGAGGACACTTCGAGCCGGTCGTAATCGATGTTCTCGACCGTCAGGACATGCGTCAGCTGGTGACTGACCCGCTCGCAATCCTCGACCCGAATCATCGGCTGCGCAGGCAGGTGAGCGGGGCGATCCAGCTGATCCGAAGAAGACTCGGTCGCGCCCTCATCGGGTCCCGACGCCGCCGACGCCCCGGGCGGCAGATCGATGAACACGCGCAGCAAGCCCCTGCCGGCAAATTCCAGATCGACCAGCTCGTAGCCCATTGCAACAACGGTCCGCTCGATCGCGGCCTGAACCGGATTCACGCCGGGCAACACCTTACAAATTCGACCCGTAAAAAAAAATGGGCCTGACCAGCCCATTCCCGCACTGCACGGCCTGTTGACCAGGCCCGTGCTCCGCGCCCGCCAACAAGGCGAACAAGCTTCTTAATTGCACGGAGCAAAGCCAGCAGAGTATAGCCTAAATCCGTCCATTCATTCGAGAATCAAAGCACCGCAGACGTGCTGCGGCCGTGAAACCCCGCGATTCAACCCGCCGGCCCGCGCCGGCGCCCGGGACCGGGCGGTCGTGCGGTGCCGCGATTGCCGCCCGCACCCGAGCGGTTGGCCTGTCCGGCGCCGCCGCGCTTGCCGGCACCCGATTTCTGCCCGGTTCCCGCTGCCTTGAACCCATTGCCACCGGCCTTCTGGCCGCCGCCCGCACCGCCGGGCACACCCGGCACCCGAGCGCCGCCCTGCGCTCCCTGACCGGCCTTGCGACCGCGACGCCCCTGGCCCTGCCCTTGCCCCGGCGGCCTGGCTTGGCCGGGTTGAGCAAAGCCGCCCGGGCCATAGCGCTGCTCACGCCCCTGCTTTCGGACAGCGCGGGTGATGCCCGACAAGTGCGCATCCGCAGACGTGGGTTGCCAATCATCGTCCTCTCGGTTGACGTGGGCGCCGCCCCGACGGGGGCCGCCTTGCAATCCATCCTGTGGCACGCCCCGATACGGGCCGGCCCCCTCATAGGATTCCGGCTGGACATCGTCTTCATCTTCGTCGAAGTCATCGAGCGCATCGTCTGCGGCGAAGCGATCGGCACCTTCAAGCGGCTCGGATGCGAAGCCGTCCGCTTGCGGCCGGCCGCGGCTCGCCGCCTCGATCAGCGCGGGATCCGGCTCATCCAAAGCAGGCTGAGCCGACCCGTCCTGAGTGCGTGCATCGGCCGACAAGGAAGCCTCGGACATGGATCGCCTGGGCATGGCGTCGCCCTGATCCGAAGCCGGGGATTTCCGGCTGGGTGCCGGCGCGTTGCGGCCAGCCTGCTTCAGAAGACCTGACAGCGTGACCACATCGCCCGAACCCAGCTCCACCCACCGACCACGGGCCAGGCCGGGCGGCAAACCAATGGGCCCGAAGCGGATTCTCACCAGGCGCGAAACAGCCAGTCCAACCGATTCGAAGATACGGCGCACTTCACGATTCCGGCCCTCTGCAATCGCCACGCGATACCAGTGATTGGCGCCATCGCCCCCCACATCGTCGATTGCCGCCAGGCTGGCTGGTCCATCTTCCAGAGGCACCCCCGCCAGCAAGCGGGCGCGCAGTTCCTCGTCGATGCGACCCAGGATGCGAACCGCATACTCGCGCTCCCAGCCGAATCGAGGATGCATCAGCAAATTGGCCATCTCGCCCGAGGTGGTGAAGATCAGCAGGCCCTCGGTGTTGAAATCGAGCCGCCCGACCGCGACCCAGCGCTCGCCTTTGAGTCGGGGCAGCCGCTCGAACACCGTCGCCCGCTGACCGGGGTCGTCGCGACTGCAAATTTCACCGGGTGCCTTGTGATAGATCAGCACCTTGGTCGCCGGCTTCTGGACCCGTCGATTCAGGGGACGGCCATTGACCCGAACCTGATCGTTCGGCCCGATTCGCTGCCCGACATGCGCCGGCTGACCATTGACCGACACACGCCCTGCGACGATCAGCTCTTCCATCTCGCGGCGCGATCCGATGCCGGCATCTGCGAGCAGTTTGTGCAGCTTGGGAGCGTCGTCATCGAGGACAGGGCGAGCGGTGCGCTGCGCACCCGCCCCACCCTTGCGACGCGGATCGGTCGCATTCAACCCGACCCGGGCCTGATTCGAATAGACCGGAATCGCCAGTTCCGGGTCGGTCGCAAGGGCCCGCTGATCAGAGGCGCGTGGTCCGCGGGGCTGTGCAGCCTGATCCTCGCTTGCCGGGTCAGTGCCTTCCCGAGGACCACGCCCCGGCCTGCGGCGCCCGAACCGACCCCGTGGGCCGGTGTTGCCGGGGCGACGCTCCGATGAGCCAGGGCGTAATTCAGCGCCATCGGGCTGAGCATCGGTCCCGGCGCCGCCCTCGGATGCGCTCACTGCCTCACTCGACTGATCGACGCTCATCGAGCCGTCGGCCGCCTGGGCCGATACTGCCCCATCCAGAGGCGCCGGCTGATCGCGCCGTCGACCACGGGGCCGCCGGCGCGGCGCGGGCGCGTCGCCGTCGGTGACCGGCACTTCGGAAGAATCAGTCGGCTGCTGGGGGTCGATCATGGGTGGAATCGTCAAGGTTCAGTGGGGTGGCCTCGGGAGACTGCGCCGAGAAATCAATCATCCGCTGCCCGATCGCATCGGCGATGGGCGCATCCGCATCAAGCGAGGGCAGATCCCTCAGGTTGCGCAAGCCGAGGTCGTCGAGAAAGCGCTGGGTCGTTGCAAACAGTGACGGACGCCCGACGACGTCCTTGGTCCCGATCACCTCAATCCAGTCCCGCTCCTCGAGGGTCTTGATGATGTGCGCCGAAACCGTCACGCCCCGGATTTCCTCGATATCGCCGCGCGTGACCGGCTGGCGATACGCAATGATCGCCAGCGTCTCGAGCACGGCCCGCGAGTAACGCGGCGGCTTTTCCGGATGCAGGCGTTCGATGTAGCGCGCCACATCGGGCGCGCTCTGAAAACGCCAACCCGCAGACAAAGGAATCAATTCAACACCTCGGCCCTGCCAGTCGGTGCGCAACTCTTCCAGCAGGGCCCGCACGGTGTCCGCACCGATCTCGAAATCTTCAGCGAACAGGCGGCGCAAGTCGGCCACGGGCATGGGCTGCTGGGCGCACAGCAATGCCGCCTCGATGATGCGCTTGACTTCCGCGGTATTCATCACGCGGTCGGAGCCTTGTCGTTCAGGTGGCCCTGCGAGGGAACCACGGTCTCGGTGAGGGAACGTATCCGGTGTCGCCAGGACCGGTCGGGGGGCATGCCTGCCCGGCGAAAAACCTTGCGCTACTGAAGATCAATCCGGGAAAGACAGAGAGCGTGCCGGGCGTCGGCCCGAAGCTGGCCACAATTCGATTCAACGGGCCGCGGTGGTTGCGGGGGCAGGATTTGAACCTGCGACCTTCGGGTTATGAGCCCGACGAGCTGCCAGACTGCTCCACCCCGCGTCCGGAAGACAAAGACTATAACAGGTTTTGTCATCTGATTGCAAACCCGGTCGCTGCCGTCCTGTCGGTCCGAGCGCTCGGCCAGCGTGCTTTGCTACACTGGATCCGCCCCTTTTCAGGTCCGACGCATGAAATTCTGTTCGAGCTGCGCGCAGCCGGTTGTCTACGAAATCCCGACTGGCGATAACCGCGAGCGCTATTGCTGCCTGAACTGCAAGGCCATCCACTATCAGAATCCGCGCATGGTGGTCGGTACAGTCACCACCTGGGAAGACAAGGTGCTGCTGTGCCGTCGAGCCATCGAGCCGCGCCATGGCTACTGGACCTTGCCGGCAGGCTTCATGGAAAACGGTGAAACAACCGGTGAAGGGGCCGCCCGCGAAACACTCGAAGAGGCCGGTGCGCGCATCGACATGGGCACCCTGTTTTCGATGATCGACGTGCCCCATGTCGAGCAGGTCCATCTGTTCTACCGGGCCACACTGCTGCACCTGGATTTCGTCCCGGGACCGGAAAGCCTCGAAGCCGCCCTGTTCGCAGAGCATGAGATTCCGTGGGAACAGATCGCCTTTCGCACCGTCGGCCAGACCCTCAAATGGTTCTTTGATGACCGACGCAGCGGACGCTTTGACCTGCACACCAGCGCCATCCGATACGAGCCTCGTCCCGGGGCCTGAGTTGCCGTGCGCCAGCCGCTGACCTGGATTGAAGCCGATCAGCCGCTGCCAGCAGCACGGACTGCGCGGGCCGAACCGAACGGTCTGGTCGCAGCCGGCCGTGACCTCTCACCGCAGCGACTGCTGGAAGCCTATCGGGGCGGCATCTTTCCCTGGTACAGCGCGGGTCAGCCGGTGCTGTGGTGGTCGCCCGACCCCAGAATGGTGCTGTTCATCGAGGAGTTTCGACTCACCCGGTCGCTGACCAAGACGCTGCGCCGGCTCAATCGCGAGCAGACCTGGACGGTCAGCCTGGATACCGATTTCGAGGCGGTGATGCAGGCCTGCGCCGAACCGCGTCCTGACCAGGACGGCACCTGGATCACGCCGGCGATCATCGCCGCCTATGTCGGTCTGCATCGCGCAGGCTTGGCCCACTCGGTGGAGATCCGCGAAAACGGAGAGCTGGTCGGCGGCCTGTATGGCGTTGCGATCGGGCGGATGTTCTACGGAGAATCGATGTTCGCGCGCCGCACTGATGCCTCGAAATGCGCCCTGACATCGCTGATCTGGCTGCTCAAGACCGCCGGTTTCAGCATGATAGACTGCCAGCAGGAGACCTCGCACCTGGCCTCGATGGGTGGGCGTGCGATCTCCCGGGCAAGCTTCCTTGAGGAGATTGCCCGGCTGACCGCCCTTCCCGCCCCCGACTGGACCTCGCTGCAGGTGTCATTTCCCGAAGTCTGAAGACCTTCGCGCCGACATGACCCACCTCAATGAACTGCCGTTTTCGGCTCTCCAGTTCTACGCCACGGCGCCTTATCCGTGCAGCTACCTCACAGGCCAACAAGCCCGTTCGCAGGTCGCCACACCGAACCACCTGATCAACGCCGACATCTATTCAGAACTGGTGCGCAGCGGCTTTCGTCGAAGCGGCATCTTCACTTACCGCCCGCATTGCGATGGCTGCCGCGCCTGTGTGCCGGTTCGCGTGCCGGTTGCCAGCTTCGAATCCGACCGCAGCCAGCGCAGGGCCTGGCACAAGCACCGCGAATTGCGCACCCTGGTCGCCCGACTCGGCTTTGCGCCCGAACACTACGCGCTGTACCTGCGCTATCAGTCGACCCGCCATTCCGGCGGCGGCATGGACCAGGACAGCCGCGACCAGTACGCTCAGTTCCTGCTGCAAAGCAAGGTCAACACCCGTCTGGTCGAGTTCCGCGAGCCGGATGGCACGCTCAGAATGGTGTCGATCATCGATCTGCTCGATGATGGCCTGTCGTCGGTCTACACCTACTTCGACCCCGACATCGAAGGCGCGAGTTACGGCACCTACAACGTGCTGTGGCAGATCGATCAGTGCCGCCAACTCGGCCTGCCCTATCTGTATCTCGGCTACTGGATCGCCCAGAGCCCCAAGATGTCCTACAAGGCCCGATTCAGGCCGATCGAGCAGCTGATATCCGGTCAATGGCTGCCGCTGGTCCCCGGGCAGACCGACGCGCCCGATACCGTCTGAGCTCATGAATCTCTACCCGCTTGCACGACCGGTGCTGTTCACGCTCGACCCGGAGCGGGCCCATGACCTCACCCTGGCCGCGCTGCGCCCCCTGGCCGTCAGCGGGCTGCTGCGCGCGGTCTGCGGCGAGACGACGAATGATCCGGTCGAGTTGATGGGCCTGCGCTTTGCCAATCGGATCGGTCTGGCGGCCGGCCTGGACAAGAATGCCCAGCATATCGATGCGCTCGCACAGATGGGTTTCGGCTTCCTCGAGGTGGGCACGGTCACGCCGCGTGCCCAGGCAGGCAACGCGCGGCCACGCATGTTCAGGCTGGAGGAGGCGTCTGCCCTGATCAACCGGATGGGCTTCAACAATCGCGGGCTCGATGTCTTTCTGGAAAACATCGCGCTGGCCCGCTACCGCGGTGTGCTGGGCGCAAACATCGGCAAGAACGCCGACACCCCGATCGAGCGCGCTGCCGACGATTACATCCTCGGACTGCGACGGGTCTGGCCGATCGCCGACTACGTGACAGTGAACATCTCTTCGCCCAACACGCAGGCCCTGCGTTCACTGCAAGGCGGTGATGCGCTCGATGCCCTGCTCAAAGCCCTGTGCGCCGAGCGCATCGTGCTGCGGCGCACGCACACCCGGGAAGTGCCGATGCTGGTAAAAATCGCGCCCGACCTGGAGGATGCTCAGATTGAGGCCATCGCTTCGCTGCTGGTGGCGCACTCGGTCGATGGTGTGATCGCCACCAACACCACCATCGCGCGTGACGCGGTCGCCGGAATGGCGCATGCCAGTGAGGCCGGCGGCCTGTCGGGTCCACCGGTTTTCGAGTCGAGCAATCGGGTGATCGCGGCCTTGCGTCAGCTGCTGCCGGCGCGCTACCCGATCATCGGCGTGGGCGGCGTGATGTCAGCCGAGGATGCCTGCGCCAAGCTCAAAGCGGGCGCTGATCTGGTTCAGCTCTACACAGGCCTGATCTATCGCGGCCCGGTCCTGGTGGGGGAATGCGCACGCGCCGCGCAGGCCTTTGCCGGTTCGCAAGTCCGATCGCAAGCCTGATCGCAGCGATTCGGCATCCCAGCCCGCCGCCACGCGCAGATCGCGCCTCAGGGGGCTGACTTGTCGTTGGCGAGCTGAGTGATCAGCAGGCCAAGCAGCAGCAGGGTGATCCCACCCGCACGCATCAGATTGACCGGCCGCGGCGTCACGCCGAACCAGCCGAAGTGATCGATCAGCGCCGCCACGACGATCTGGGCCACCATCGCAAACAGGATGAAGTTGCCGACCCCGAAGCGCGGCGCAAGCAGCGTGGCACTGATGACATAGAAGGCGACGATCAGCCCGCCCGCCAGGTTGAGTGCATTCACATCGGCGAGCATGACCGGATTCGGCAGGCTGCGCGTGCTCAACAGTGCCGTCGCCACGCAGGCCAGCAGCCCCACGACGAACAGAATCACCGGTGCATGCAGCGGCTCGCCCAAGCCGCGCCCGAGCCGACCGTTGAGCACCGCCATCACCGGAATCAGCGCACCGGCGGCCGCCGCCCACAGTGCAAATCGAAGCGACACCGTCAGGCCCTCTCAGAGACGATCTGACTCGTCAGAACCGACGAGCCCGCGTCGAAGCGCGCGCTTGAGTACAACCGGCTGACCATGTGGCGTGGCCTGCGCAGACAGTCGCCAGGCTTCGCGCAGCCCAGCCAGCACCAGAGGCGGCGCAATCTGCTGCTCAACAAGGAGTCGCTCCAGCGCAGCGACCCAATGCTGGTAGTAGGTGT
>Ga0114979_10002941_pt1 | contig 11461 bp, 11 predicted proteins | sample S_140625_EF_Meta_FD_87315 | JGI IMG/M metagenome (GOLD analysis project Ga0114979, IMG submission 87315) | Freshwater microbial communities from Lake Simoncouche, Canada to study carbon cycling - S_140625_EF_MetaG | ecosystem: Environmental > Aquatic > Freshwater > Lake | place: Lake... | reverse complement strand
CGGCCCAGCAAGTCGGGAGCGTCAACGCCCACCTGGCGATCAAAGCGGCCGGGTCGCAGAAGGGCAGGATCGAGAATGTCGGGGCGGTTGGTGGCCGCAATCATAATCACGTTGGCCTTGGGGTCGAAGCCATCCATTTCAACCAGCATCTGGTTGAGCGTCTGCTCGCGCTCATCGTGCCCGCCACCCATGCCGGCGCCGCGGTGACGACCGACGGCGTCGATCTCATCAATGAAGATGATGGCGGGAGCCGCCTGCTTGGCCTGCTCAAAGAGGTCACGAACACGCGAGGCGCCCACGCCCACGAACATCTCGACAAAGTCTGAACCCGCAATCGCGAAGAACGGAACGCCCGCCTCACCGGCGACAGCACGGGCCAGCAGGGTCTTTCCGGTTCCCGGAGGACCGTAAAGGAGAACGCCCTTCGGGATGCGCGCACCGACGGCCTGAAACTTGGCCGGCTCGGCCAAGAAGTCTTTGATCTCGCGCAGTTCTTCAACGGCCTCGTCGACGCCGGCAACATCGTCGAAGGTGACGGTGGGGGTCTCCTTGGTAACGAGCTTTGCCTTCGACTTACCAAATTGCATGATGCGGTTTCCGCCGCCGCTCATCGACGACAGCATGAACCAGAAGAATGCGCCAATGAGCAGGATGGGGAGCAAGAAGCCGAGTGTGGAAAGAATCCAGTTCTCGCGCGGGACGTCGTCGTTGAAGCCGTCGACAAGGGTGGCATCGTTGACGGCCTTGACGATTTCGGCGCCACGAGGCGTCACCCAGTAGAACTGAACCTGTTCGCCATACTTGGCGTCTGCTGTGGTGAGCGTGAGGTCAACGCGCTGGTCGGTGTCAACAATGGTGGCTTGAGATACCTTGCCGCTCGAGAGCATCTTGAGGCCCACCTCGGTGTCAACCTGCTGGTAGCCGTTCATTCCGATGAGAGCCGAACCAATCCACACGGCGGCAATAGCCAGGATGATGTAGAGAAAGGGTCCGCGAAACAACTTCTTGAAGTTCATGATGCCTCTCAGGCTATCGGACGCCGGACGGCTATCTGCTGGATGTCCGCCGAAAGCGGACAGGAACTAGGCGTGCGGGTCTTTGCCCTCGTAGATGTGCGGTGAGAGCACGCCGAGTCCGCGCACGTTGCGGTACTTCTCCGCGTAGTCGAGACCGTAGCCCACAACAAAGGCGGGCGGAATGTCGAAGCCCACGTACTTCACCTCTACCGGAATTTTTACGGCCTCCGGCTTGCGGAACATGGCGCACACCTCGACGCTTGCCGCCCCCCTCGACATCATGTTGCTGACCAACCACGACAGGGTCAAACCAGAGTCCATGATGTCCTCGATCAGCAAAACGTTTATGCCGGCAACCTCGGTGTCGAGGTCTTTGTTAATCTTGACCACACCAGACGACTGCGTGCTCGCTCCATAGGAGCTGACGGCCATGAAGTCGAGATGGGCGTGAAACTTGAGTTCGCGCGCCAGGTCGGCCATGAGGATAACCGCGCCTTTCAGCACGCCAACGAGAATGACATCGCCCGCGGGGTAATCGCGCTCAATCTGGCGTGCCATTTCGGCAATGCGGTCGGTGATCTGCTTTTCGGTAAACAGCACCTCGCTGAGGTCGCTCCGTACATCCTCGATATCCACCGCGCTGCCTCTCGTTATTTGTGCTTCGAAACTACACGGCGACGCCCTCGGGAGGCAGCGGGCTACACCGTGTCTCGAGGGCATTATCGCGGCGAGTAACGCTCCCGCCGGGAAGGTCGAGGGCGTCCTGGCCGTGCCAATTCATAATGAGCCCATCCACCGCAGCGAGGTGCGCCGCCGAGAGTTGGCTGAGATCGAACGCACGGGCCAGCCAGATTCGCAGGCAACGGCTTCGGATGGCAGGGTGCAGTGGGGCCAAGATTTCCGTGGAGAGCGCCCCTGCGTTGGTCAGCGACGATTCCACGGTTTCGGCTGCGAGGGCATCGAGATAATCGGCGTCATCGGATAATTGGGCCGCAGTGCGGGCAAGGGCTTCCGCCATGCCCGGACCCAGCTCAGCCTCGAGAGCGGGCAACAAATTGTTTCGCACTCGAACACGGGCAAACGCCGGGTCGGCGTTCTGCGGATCATGCCACGGTTCGACCCCCTGATCCGTCAGCGACCTGTGCACGAGCTCACGCGTCAGGCCAAGGAAAGGGCGAACCAGCAGGAGATCACCCCGTCGCGTGTGCCTGCGCATCCCGGCCAAACTGCGTGCGCCCGAACCGCGGGCAAGGCCGAGCAGCACCGTCTCGGCCTGATCGTCGAGCGTGTGGCCGATCAGCACGGCGGTGGCACCCGTTTCACGCGCAGCGGCCTCAAACGCCGCATATCTCGCTGCGCGGGCATCCGCCTCGGGCCCACCACCCTCGTTGGTAACCACCACGTGAGATATCACGACCGGATCGAGTCCAGCCGCCCGCGCCTGCTCGGCCGCCCGCTCGGCCACATCGGCAGAGCCCGGCTGCAGCCCGTGATCCACAATCACCGCACCTGCCCGAACACCGCACTTGCCCTGCTCACAGCCGAGCGCCACGGCGAGCGCCAACGAATCGGGTCCGCCGCTGAGCGCCACCAAAACCAGAGGCGCGCCTGTGGGCACGACCCATCCACCGGGTGCATCACACGACGGATCGCGGTGCACGCGGTCACGCGCACTCGGAAACGCCAGGGCCAACGCATCGCGCACGGCCCGACGAACGTCGGCCATGGCAGGGGTGAGGCGCGGGCGAGTAGGCATCTTCCAGTAACCTTAATGCCGGCAGTGACCATCCCTACATAAGGAGCACCCGTGGGCGACTACGACGTCATCATCGAGATTCCGCGCGGAAGCCGGAACAAGTACGAAGTCGACCACGAGACCGGTCGCGTTTACCTCGACCGCGTGCTGTTTACGTCGTTTGCGTACCCCACCGACTACGGCTTCTTTGAGAACACGCTCGGCCTTGATGGCGACCCCGTCGACGCGCTCGTGCTGCTCGAGTACCCGGTCTACCCGGGTGTGGGCGTAAAGGTGCGTCCCGTGGGCGTGCTCAACATGAGCGACGAGGCCGGCTCAGACGCCAAGGTCATTTGCGTGCCCTACAAGGATCCCCGCTGGGCGCACATTCAAGACCTCGCGGATGTTCCCGAACAGACGCGCGAAGAAATCGAGCATTTCTTTACCCGCTACAAGGACCTTGAGCCCGGCAAGTTTGTGAACATCGAGGGCTGGGGTGACGCCGCCGAGGCCGAAGAGATTGTTCAAGCCGGGTTTGCCAAGCTCAAGGCCGAAGGTCACTAGGCCCGGTTTCGATACGTCGCTGCGCGACTACTCAACCAACGCCGGTTGAGCCTGTCGAAACCTGTCGGCTAGATACCAACCCCGCGATTGCGCAGGAACGGCAGCGGATCAAGAGATGATCCCCATTGACGTATCTCAAAGTGCAGGTGGCATCCGGTCGAGGTGCCGGTTGTACCGATGCGGGCAATCACCTGGCCGGGAGCTACGTATTGGCCGTAGCTAACCAAAATTCCGCCGCTCACGATGTGGGCGTATGCGGAGGTGATTCCGTCGCCATGGTCAACCTTGAGGTAGTTACCGTAGCCGCCATACCAGCCGGCGTAGGTCACCGTTCCGCCCGAGACGGCGTAGATGTTCCATCCACATCCGGAGCCGATGTCGATTCCGTGGTGCCACGACGATGACCATCCGTTTGAGGTCCACACGGGCGTGCGCGCCCCGTAGTAGTCGACAATCCGGCCCTGTGACGGAATCGTCCATCCCGCGTCGCTGACCGCAATTCCGCGCTGAGCGGCTTCCTCTTGAGCGCGCTTTATCGCCTCTGCCACGCCCTGTTGGTATCCCGCAACGGTTTTTGCCGTCTCGTCCTGTAGGGCGGCAAGCTGCGCGCGCATGGTGTTCAGATTGCTTTGGTTAGCAGCGAGCTTGTCGGCCACGACCTTCTGCGCCGCGACGGCCGCCTGCATGGCAGCATCGGCCTCAGCTTTGAGTTTCTCTCGCTCGACCTTGGCCACCTTGGCCTGGTCCGCTAGCGACTGTGCTTCGTTTTGCGCAGCCTTTGCGGTGTCATAGACCTGGGCTGATCGTTCTACCATCTTGCTCATGTTGCCGAGCTTGGAGAGTAGTTCGTCGGCCTTCGTGCCACCGTCGAGAAGCAGCCCAATGCTCATGTCGTTTCCGCCCGACCGGTAGAGCTGGGCTGCGAGCCGCCCCGCTTCCTTTGTGGCCTTATCTGCCTGAGCCTGCGCCTCGGTGGCGGCCGCCATGAGTTCGTTGTAGCGCACATCCGCGGCATCAAATTTTTCCACGGCCGCGCTGTACACCTCGCCCGCTGCCTGTGCCTTCTCGGTGGCGGCGTCGAGCTCGCCCTGAAGTTGCGCGATGTAGCCCTGCAGCTGGGCCATCTGGGCCTTCTTTGCGGCCTCATTATTCTTGGCGTTCTGAACGTCGCTCCACGACGGGTATGCGTTCGCGGCGCTCACATTGATGCCGGCGGTCGCCACACATGCCCCCACAACGAGGGCAACCGTGAGCAAACGCCAGGCAGAACGCATGGCGTCACGCTAACAGGCGCACTTGAGAGAACCGCCCAAGACTGCCGGACTGGCGGAAAACTCTCAGGTGAGACTTGAGAGTCGCGCTAGCGGACGAAGAGGGGCACCAGAGCGCCCGAAAACACCTGCCACGCCAGAACGCTCTTGGCAATCAGGCTCAGCGTGATGTACATACGCTCACCGCGCAGGTAGTCGCGCCATCCACCGATCTGGCGGTACTGCAGCACCTGGTTGATGGCGAAGGTGTTGAAGAACACGAAGAGCGAAACGATGATGCCGATCACAAAACCGGGAACTTCGGCCGCACTCGTAGAGCCGGGCTGAAGCGTGTAAATAAGGATGATGATCCACGGCACGATGCCCGTCATCGAACCAAAGATAAACGGCAGGAACTTCTTGTTGCCCGGCGTTTCGTACTTCTCCTGGAGCGCCCCAAAGAGAATCATGGATGCGTTGACGGCGAAGATGGAGAACAGCGCGGCCATGTTGTTGATTCCGTTGAGCTCCGCGATGAGCCAAATCATGACAGACGAGCTCAGTGCGTACTCGGTCCAGCGGAAGTAGTTGTGGTTTTTCTTGAGTCCGGCGGCGTAGCGGTTGAAGACGCCCGGCAGCGAGATAAGGAAGTGGAAGATCGCCGAGAGGAACAGGAAGCCCACGACACCCAGCCCGAGGTTGACCTCAAACAGGGTGACGTGCTCGGTGGGCAGGTCCACTCCGGGCGGGCCCGTCATGTAATCGACGGTGACGGGGAACATCACCTGTGTGCTGATCTTCGTCAGCACGAAGAGAAAAGCGAGACCCTGGATCAGGTGAACGGCACCGGCAACAATGTTATAAACGCGTAAGCGTTTGATCTGCTCGTCGGCGGTGCGAATCTTGCGAGCCATGGTGGGACCTCCCGGAATTCGGCGTGAAACTTTCGACGCCTCCCCCGAGTTTGGCGGGATTCTGGCTCGGTGTCTAGCCACCCCGCCGATTCGCGCCCGCAGTCGCGTCTCCCCTATGCTTATGACTCGGTAATCGTTAGCGACGAAACATCCGGCCCCATCGTTTAGCGGCCTAGGACACCGCCCTTTCACGGCGGCAGCACGGGTTCGAATCCCGTTGGGGTCACGTCCGGATGTAGACTCAATTCGGTTGCCGCAAGGTAATTTGCAAGGCCCTGTAGCGCAGTTGGTTAGCGCGCCGCCCTGTCACGGCGGAGGTCGCGGGTTCAAGTCCCGTCAGGGTCGCGGATGGGGCCCTTCTTCGGAAGGGTTTTTCATCTGGCGACGTCGCTCCCCGGAGCGGCCTGCCAGGCTCTGTAGCTCAGTTGGTAGAGCGCACGACTGAAAATCGTGAGGTCACGGGATCGACGCCCGTCGGAGCCACATTAGCTAAATCGTCGTGGCGTCAATCACGAAGCGAAACGCCACGTCACCGGCAACAACCCGGTCGTAGGCCTGGTTGACGTAATCGGCGGCAACCACTTCGACATCGGCGGTAATGCCGTGCTCGCCGCAGAAGTCGAGCATTTCCTGCGTCTCAACAGTGCCACCGATCATTGAGCCGCCAATGGAGCGGCGGCGCATCATGAGACCGGGCAGGGTGAGAGGACGGGTCAGGTCGTTGACCGCGCCGACCACCACGTAGGTTCCGTCGAGCGTCAGCAGCGAAATGTACGGGTTCATGTCGTGGTCACTGGGCAGCGTCGAAATGATGATGTCGAAGCGCGAATCGGAAGCAGCCATGGCGGCTGGGTCTGATGAGATGAGTACCTCGTCTGCGCCGAGCTTCAGGCACAGGTCGCGCTTGTCTTCACTCGACGTGATGGCCACGGTGTGTGCGCCCAGCGCGTGGGCGAACTTCACCGCGAGGTGACCAAGACCGCCGATGCCGGCCACGGCCACGGTCTTGCCCGGACCCGCACCCCAGTGCTTGAGGGGCGAATAGACGGTGATTCCCGCGCAGAGCAGCGGAGCGACGCCGGCAAGGTCGAGTCCCTCGGGAATGCGGTAGACAAAGCGCTCGGCCGTCACGATTTCTTGTGCGTATCCGCCGTAGGTGAAGGCTCCCGGAATCTGCGGTTCGGGATCAGCGTAGGTGAAGCGGGGGCCAGTACCGGTGCAATAGCACTCGAGGTGCGCGAGGCACTCGGGGCAGGTTCCACAGCTGTCCACGATGACGCCCACACCCACGGTCTGGCCCACGGTGAACCGCGTGACGCCTGAGCCGACCTCAAGGACCGTGCCTACAATTTCGTGGCCGGGAACCACCGGATAGGGGCGCTCGCCCCACTCACCACGAACCGTGTGAATGTCGGAGTGGCAGATGCCGGAGTGGGTGATGGCGATGCGAACGTCGTTGGCCTCAGGCGTGCGACGAACGATATCAATCGCCTCGAGGGGGGCGGCCTCAGCGGTGGCGCCGATGGCGCGAACGGTGTTAGTCATGTTGCTCCTTTACTAACCGACGAGCGCCCGTAGCGCCTCAACGACCAATGCGTGGTCATCCTGTTGGGGAACCCCACTGACGATGACGGAGCCCACCATCGCGTCATCAACGATGAGCGGGTACCCGCCCCCGGCGGGGGCAAAGTCCACCTCTTCCACACCGAGGTCATCGAGCGTCTTGCCCGCCGCGGCGAGGCGCTGGCCCACCAAGAAGCTCGGCTCACCGGTGAGTTCAATGAGGTTGCGCTTGCGGCGGATCCAGTTGTCATTGATCGGTTTTGCGCCCGGAAGTGCCACGTGAAACACTTCGTGTTCACCGAGTTTCACCGAGACGGCCATGGGCCAGCCCTTCGCGCGGGATCGTTGGACAAGGTCTTCGCCGAGAGCCACGGCTGCCTCGTGGTCCATCGCGGTGAAGCGAAGTTGGACGAACTCGGCTTCGAGCTCGGAGACGTCGGCAAGTATGGGAATCTCAGATGCTGGCACGTGACCTAACCTATCGGCTCGCTTCTGGCGCCCACGGGTTTGTCTCACGAAATTTTCAGAATCGCGCCCTACGTTGGCAGCATGGGATTTCTTGATCGCCTCTTTGGCGCCAATTCAGAGGACGAATACCGCGAGACAACGGAGAAGGTTCGGGCCGCTTCTGCAGCCAGATCCCAGGACGAAATCGCCGTTGAGCGCTACCGTTACCTCTTACGCACAGCGCCCCCTGAGACCATTGAGAAGGTGCACGAAGAGGCTTTTTCCCAACTGAGTGTCGAGCAGCGAAAAATGCTCTTTGCGCAGCTGTCCGCTGACGCTCCGCGTGGCGAGGCGCCGAAGGCCGACGATGCCCACTCGCTGGCTGTCTCGGCTACGCGATCTGAGATGCGTCGGCCCGGCACCATGGAGAAGTCGTTGACAAACGTGAGCGCGGCAAACGGTCAGGCGGGTGGCCCGGCTGTCGGTGCCGCGCCCGGATTCGGCTCAATGTTTGGCAGTTCTCTGCTGGGCAGCATCGCGGGCTACGTGATTGCATCCACCCTGATGAGTGCCTTCCTGCCCGGCCCGATGGCTGGCGATACCGGGACATCAGACAGCAGCGAGGCGGGCTCCGAAGGCGGTGACTCCGCCGGAGATTCAGGCGCCGGTCAGGATTCATCGGGAGACTTCGCCTCAGCCGACGGTGGTTTTGATGGTGGCGGGTTTGATGGCGGCGGCATGGGTGACGCTGGCTTTGGGGATTTTGGCGACTTCGGACTCTAACAACGTCCCTCGGTGGCAGCGACGCACAATCAGCTACCAGAAGTAGACCGGGTTCAGCGCGATCAGGAGCACGGCTGTCCAGTGGCACAGGAACGCCACCAGGGTGAGCGTGTGAAAGATTTCGTGAAAGCCAAAGACGCCGGGCACCGGGTTCGGGCGCTTCATGGCATAAATCACGGCACCAGATGAGTAGGCAGCGCCACCCACCATGATGAGCACCATCATGGCCACGTTGGCGTTCACGAGGTCTACCACGTACATCATGGCCGCCCAGCCCAGCAGCAGGTAGAGGGGAACGTAGAGCCAACGCGGCGCATGGATCCAAAACATCCTGAACCCGATGCCGAGCAGCGCTCCGCTCCACACCAGGATGAGCAGCAGGGATCCTTTGTCGAACGGAAGTGCCATCACGGCCAGGGGCGTATAGGTGCCGGCAATGAGCAAGAAGATGTTGGCGTGATCAAACCGCTTGAGCAGCACGCGTGTTCGCGGCTTCCAGTTGAAGCGGTGATACAGCGATGAGATGCCAAAGAGAAGGATTGATGTCAGTGCGAAGACCGCGGAGCTCCACTTGGCCGAGAAACCGTCGGCCAGCACCACGAGCACGATGCCCGCGGCAATGGCAACCGGCAACGTTCCGGTGTGAATCCAGCCACGCCACAACGGTTTTGCCTCGTCCTCGGGAATCGGCGCAGCCGCCTCGAGAAGCGGCAGGCTGGGCACCTTCGTCTCAGCGACGTCATCTTCTGTCGTCGGGCGGGCGAGATTTTTGGCGTCTGACATGCGACCCCTTTCGGCCCGTTTTCCAGCCTACGTGCTGATGCCTGCGATTCCCCCGTTGACACCGCGCCCGTCGTCGCCTCTGGGGTTGGCAACCGGCCGGGTGAGGGCATCGTAGGTGTCGGGGCGACGTGTTGCCAAGAACGGAAAGAGGTCAAGCCAATCACGCCGCTGATCCAGATCGAGGTCCGCCACCAGAACGGCATCTTCGGCGCGGCCCGCCTCCACAAGTACCCGCCCGTAGGGATCCGAGATGAACGACGATCCGTAGAAGTCAATGAGTCCCTCATTGCCCCAGCGGTTGGGCACCACCATGAAGGTTCCGCTGTTAATGCCGTTGGCGGTAATCACGTGTCGCCACAGTGCGGCCGTATCGAAGTCGGGGTGATCAGGTTCGCTTCCGATGGCCGTGGGGTACACGAGCACTTCGGCGCCGGCGAGCGAGTAGGCCCGGGTTACCTCGGGAAACCATTCGTCCCAGCAGGTGGGCATACCTAGGCGCAGTGGCGTTGATCCGGCGTCAAGATCGTAGACAGGATACGGATCCTCGTCTGGTCCCGCTGCAAAATACTCGTCTTCGAAGTACCCGGCCGTGACCGGAATGTGTAGCTTGCGGGTGCGCCCGCGGAGGTTGCCCTGGGGATCAACGACAATCGCCGTGTTGTATCCGCGCCCATCTTCGCGCTCAACAGACTCGAACAGGCTGGCCTGCACCCAGATGCCATGCTCGCGCGCCGCGCCGGCTGCGAGAGCAAACGTAGGTCCGTCGGTCAGCGACTCTGCCGTCGCGCGAGGCGGGCCCGAGGGGCGCTCGTCGGCCATGTATCGGTTGAGGGTGAGCTCGGGAAGAAAGACGATTCGTGCTCCGGCCTCGGCAGCCAAGCCAATTCCTTCGCGAAGGTTCTGTGCGTGTTTGGCCGGGTCACTCACCCAGTGCATCTGCACCGCGGCGACGCGCACCGGCTCGCGTTCGGCGGGAACAACGCGCGAGAGCGGGGCGGGGCTGACGCCCGTGATGACCTTCATTCGAGCAACCTATCGCTGGTCCATACGCGGCACGAACACCTGTTTGATGATCAGGATGATTGACGCCGCAATGGGGATGGCCACGAGGGCGCCCAGAACACCCATCAGAGTGCCGCCGGCCAGCGCCGCAATCACGACGACCGAACCGGGAATCGATACGGCCTTATTCATGATGCGCGGGCTGATCACGTACGCCTCAATCTGCATGTAGATGAGGAAGTAAATGAGAATGACGAGTGCGGTGAGCGGACTGGCCAAGAGGAGCTGGCTCAGAGCAACAACGACGCTCGAAAGCACAGTGCCGATGAGGGGGATCAGAGCCAGCAGGAAAGCCACGAACGCCCAGATGATGGCTGATTTGCCACCAATCGAAACGAGAACTACAAAGCACAGCACGCCGTTGAGGGCCGCGAGGGCAATCTGCCCCACAACGTACTTACCCACTCCGCCCGTAATCTGTTCGCTCATGTCAACGAACCTGTCGCGCGTGCTGCGAGGAACGAGCGTGTAGGCGAACTTCTTAATGCTGTCGAGTGAGGCCGTGAAGTAGAGCGTGAGGATAACCACGACGATGGTTCCGGTGACGCCCGAGGCCACACCCACCCCCACCTTGAGCAGCCCGCCCGCAACGTTCGAGAAGTTTGCCGGGTTGGATACCCATACGGTGACCTGCTTGATGATGGCTGTCAGATCAACCGACGTGCCCATTTGCTGTGTAATCCAAATAAACCACGGCTGAGTCGTGAGGTTCTTGATGAACTCTGGGAGGCCCTTAATGAACGACAGCGTCTGATCGACGAGTGGCGGCACAACGGTCCACGTCACTCCCACAACCACGACAAGGAAGATGATGACCACGGTGAGCAGAGCGGCCCAATGCGGAAAGCGGCGACGCACGAGGAAGGCAACGGCGGGGGCGAGCCCCAGCGAGAGGAAAAACGCAACACCGACGTAGGTGAGCACCGTGGCCAGCGAGCCAATCATGGTCATGAGGAGCAGGGCGAGACCAACGCCCAAGGCTCCAACAAAGCCGAGCCGGAAGGGCTTTTCGATGTTCATGCTGCCATCCTCACGCGGTTACCAGGGCGCCGCACCGATTCCCTCATCTCCGAGGCCCATCACTAGACAATAGACCGCAAACACACCGGCCATGAAACCGATGATCTGAAACTGGCGCCGCATAGTCCACGCGTAGAGGCGCGTGAGCGACGCTTCGGCTCGAGGCCCGCGAATGAGGCGCCAGAGGGCTGGCGCAATCGTGGGCGAGAGAGCCAGGGCAAACATCACCGCAACGCACAGTATCTGCGCGAGAATCGAAATGTCTGACGTCGCGATGTCGTGGAGCCCCGGAACGAGCAGAGCGAAACTCGAGAGGTCCTTAAT
>Ga0114979_10002940_pt1 | contig 11462 bp, 10 predicted proteins | sample S_140625_EF_Meta_FD_87315 | JGI IMG/M metagenome (GOLD analysis project Ga0114979, IMG submission 87315) | Freshwater microbial communities from Lake Simoncouche, Canada to study carbon cycling - S_140625_EF_MetaG | ecosystem: Environmental > Aquatic > Freshwater > Lake | place: Lake... | reverse complement strand
GGCAAGGGTGCGGGCATCCCTGCGGGTTCAGGGGCAGGGGAGCAGGGAGCTGGACGGGCTTAGGGGAAGGGAGCGGGGGCCACTTTTCACTCCTCGGGCATAGCCCTCCCGTCATGAAAAGTAGCTCCCGCTCCCTGTCAAAATCCGTGTCGAGCAGCGCCCCTCCTTAGCCCGAGCGGCCATGACGTTTTCGATCCCAGTCGCTTGATTCAGTCGGCCGGCCCGGCAGATGAATTGGCCGTCCGGACCTGTTGTTGAATTCGGCTAGGCGCGGACGTGACCCCTGCGATCATGCCAAGTCTCAATAACTCTCAATCTCAACGGTCACCGGCGCATGATCCGACGGCTGCTCACGCTTGCGCGCCTCACGATCAATGCTGCAACTGCGCGCCAGCTCAGCTAATGACCGGGTCAACAGAATCAGATCGATCCGTAACCCAGCGTTTCGTCGGAAGGCGCCCTGACGATAGTCCCACCAGCTATAACTTTTGGGGGGTGGATCAAAGGATCGGAAGGCGTCCACCAATCCCCCGTCCAGAAGCGCAGCAAGCCAACCACGCTCGGCGTCGGTGCAATGAATTTGCCCACGCCAGGCCTCGGGGTCATGCACATCAAGATCATCGCGGGTAATGTTGAAGTCACCCACGAGTGCCAAGTCTGGATACTGCTTCCTCTCCTGGTCCAGCCATTGCGAGAGCGCCTCGAGCCACGCTAATTTGTAGACAAACTTGTCACTATCGGGAGCCTGGCCGTTCGGGAAGTAGCCGTTCACCACGCGGACGCCCTTGAAGGTGGCACTGATCAGTCGCTTTTGTTCGTCCGGAAAAAGGGGGTTGCCGATCACGACATCCGTGGCTTCCCCGACTGTTTCGATTCGGCTGAGAATCGCGACGCCGTTGTATGTTTTTTGCCCCGAGTAGATCGCCGCATAGCCAGCGTCGAGGAGGGCTTGGGTGGGAAAGCGGTCGTCAGTCAGCTTCGTTTCCTGAAGACACAGCACGTCGACAGAATGCGCGGCCAGCCAGTCGAGAACATGGGGTAGCCGCACATTCAGGGAGTTCACATTCCAGGTGGTGATCTTTAAAGGCATCTTAAGCAATCAATTTTTTGGGAGCAGGGTGTGGAGTCAGTGGACATTCTGCACTGCCGTGTCATCCCAGGAAAATTTGTAAATCCCCAACGCGATGGCCATCTCATTTTCTTGCGGCGAGTGAGCGAAACTGGCATTCTAGTCACCATGACTAGAAAATCACCGAGCTCTGAACCGCTTGTTGCCCATCCAATGAGCAGTCGATGGCGCCTCCAGGACGCCAAAGCTCGATTCAGTGAGGTGGTTCGCATGGCGCATCGCGACGGGCCACAAGTCGTTACTTTGCATGGACGAGATGCGGTCGTGGTGATCGATGTTGCTGAATTCAATCGCCTTAAGGGCGCGCGCAACGGCGGTTTGTTGATCGAAGCCCTGCAGGCGTCACCGTATCCCGAGATCGAAATCGAGTCGCGACGTTTTGAGATGCCAGTCCGCGACGTTGATTTGTGATCGGCTGGCTTCTCGATACCAACGTGATCTCGGAGTTGCGTCGACCGCGCCCCGATTCACGTGTGCGACGCTTCATCGAAGGTCAGCGGCTCGAGGATTTGTTTATCAGCGCCGTTACGTTCGCTGAAATTCGTTACGGTATTGAAACCGCAACTGATCCGATACGCCGCGCTGAGCTCGATACCTGGCTTCTTTACCGAGTTCGACCCATGTTCGATCAGCGGGTACTCGAAGTTTCCGAGGATGTCATGTTCAAGTGGCGACTTTTGTTTGAAGGAGGCCGCAAGATTGGTCACACGTTTTCGCAGCCCGACCTGATCATTGCGGCAACCGCCCTTCAACATGGGCTGACGGTGGTTACCCGGGATACAGGTGACTACCGGCTGGCGCGAGTACCGCTGTTTAATCCTTGGCTCGACGAATCGGCATAGGAATAATCAAAGTGTATTGACCAGGTGGCCGCCATCGACCGGGATCACTGTGCCCGTCATGTAGGACGACGCTTTGGATGCCAGCAATAGCAGCGGTCCGTCGAGTTCGTGCAGCTGGCCGACGCGTAGTTGGGGAATTCTCGAGATGAGTTCTTGTCCCATAGGCGATCGCAACATCTCGCGATTGATATCCGTTTCGAAATAACCTGGCGCGATCGCGTTGACCCGAATGCCATCCTTAGCCCACTCGAGCGCAAGGGCCTTGGTGAGTTGGACGACGGCCGCTTTGGTGGCCGCATAGGCAGCAACCTGGTTGCGCACGCGCAAGCCCAGGATCGATGCAATATTGATAATCGAACCGCCGCTGCCGGCCTGGATCATGGCACGTGCACTCTCCTGAGCCACCCGGAATACACCGGACAGGTTCACGTCGACGACGCCGGTCCATTCTGTATCGCTGACATCGACACTTGGTTTTCGAATGACGGTCCCGGCGTTGTTGATGACGATGGTCGCAACACCCAGTTCAGCCCGGGCTTGAGCAAATGCCTCAGCCACACTGTCAGGATCGGTGACATCAAGGGAGTAGGCGCGAATGTCGCCTGATCGTCCAATTTTTTGGTTGAGTTCCGTGGCGACTTGATGGCCGAGTTCGATCCGCCGTCCCATCAACGCAATCCGAGCGCCTCGTGCGGCCAGAACGGACGCGAAGTGCAGGCCAAGGCCGCTGAAGCCTCCCGTGATGAGGGCGGTGGCGTGGTTGAGATCGAGCAAGTCGCTTGCAGCAATTGGATCAGGGGTCGTCATGATGGTGGTCAGCATTAAGGGGCAATCCTGAGAGAATAGCGGCTGTTGATTGATCGTTTCTGTTGTCGTTACCCCTAAGCGAGGTTGTCCATGAAGTATCTGCACACGATGGTCCGTGTGACCGATCTTGAAGTGTCATTGGCCTTTTATCGCGATGCCCTCGGTCTCGAGGTTCTCAGGGTTCAGGAGGTGCCCTCGGGGCGTTTTACGCTGGCGTTCTTGGCAGCGCCTGGTGACCACCAAGCGCAGGTTGAGTTGACCTATAACTGGGATCCAGAGGCGTACACGGGGGGGCGCAATTTTGGACATCTGGCTTACGCGGTCGACAATATTTATACGCAATGTGAGCGTCTTCAGAAACATGGTGTGACGATCCTGCGGCCGCCGCGCGATGGGCGAATGGCGTTTGTGCGTTCACCTGATCAGATCTCGATCGAGTTGCTTCAGCGCGGCGGTTCATTGCCACCCGCCGAGCCCTGGGTGTCGATGCCCAACGTCGGCAACTGGTGAACATCGTGGCGAACTTCATGGTGGACAACGTTGTGGCCAATGATGTGGCCAGTGATTTGGAACTTGAACAGGCGGCCAATCGATGGCCGGCGCATCACACTGTTGCGGTGATGCCGGGCTCTTTGCCAATGGGTGGCGTTGTCCCCATGACGCCGGTCCATGCGTTTGAAGAATCGCCTCAGTGCTTGTGTTTTGGTGAATTGAATGTCTCTCCAGTCCGAACCGACATCACTCTGGATGGGTTGCTGGCGTTCTCGATCGCACCCGTTGTGACCGCGCGCGAAGCCGATGCAATCGTTGAGGCCACGGAGCGGTTTGGCTACCGAGACGAAGCGCCTGGCATTGCGACACCGCCTGGCATGCGGATGAACAAGTCGGTGCATTGGGTCGCCGACGATGCCTTGTTACGGCCGATCTTTGAGCGCATTGGGCCGTTATTGCCGGCGGAGATCGATGGTTTGACGCTCCAGCCTAGTCTCAGTCATCGTTTGAATATGTATCGTTACGATGATCAGGACGTTTTTAATCGCCATACCGATGGCGATTGGCCTGGTTATGGTTTGACGAATGACCGGCGCGAGATGGTTGAGTGGCTTGGGTTGCGTTCATGTCTGACCATGCTGCTTTACTTGAATGGTCCTGACGATGGTGTGCAAGGAGGTGCGACGCGCCTGTACTCGCCAAAGGGACTGTGGGTTGACGTCACACCGCAAAAGGGCGCAGCGCTATTTTTCCGGCACGGATTCGGTCCGGGATCGGTTCTGCATCAAGGCTGCCGAGTGAGCGGCGCCGTTTCAAAATACGTGGCCCGAATCAACGTCATGTACGCCCGCATCTAAGGGCCGGGCGCCGAGCGTCTGTTCTATTAGCGGTTGCCACCTGGTGAGGGTTTGGTGGGTGCCGTTGAGTCTGAACGTCCACCCCTGTTCGAGGGGCTGTCGGAAAAGGTTTGCAAGTTTTCGGACCATGCGCGATCCGAAGCGGCCGGCGGTGGCCCGTGGGGCCCACCATGGATTTGACCTGGTGGCATCCCCGGCGGGTGTCCTGGTGGGAGGCCAGTTGGATAAGGGAGTGGATATCCGGGTGGGCCAGGTGGGTAGCCGGGCTGAAATCCCGGGGGATAGCCTGATTGATAGCCGGGGGGATAAGCGGGCGGATAACCAGCTGGATACCCCGGCTGTGGCCCCCGCGGATCAAACCCGCTGCTCGCGCCTGCCGCGCCCCGATTGCCAGGGTCGGGGCGAGCCCAGACACTCAAAGGGTATGCGGGTGGTGGTTGCCATGCCGGCGGAAGTGCGGAGGGTCGGGGGAAACCTGCGCGGTCCAGGGCGCCGCCCCAGCTGGGTTCCTGAAAGCCGCTGAAACGTTCTTTGCCGACGGCGAGGGCGGGAAAGCCAACGCCGAATCCCAATCTTCTGTAAGCGGTCAGGTCAGCCGTGGTTTCAACCCGCGCCTCGAGAAAAGGGACTCCTCGGGAGAGGAGCCAGAATCGCGCCTCGTCACAGGGCTCGCCGCAGTTATCGGGGGTATAGAGCACCACTGGCGAACGCAAGGCCAGTGATTGCAACGCAGGTGGGACCCCTGCGAGCCAGGCCGGTGCTTGCGGAGCGGCAGGAACCCCTGGCTGGCCAGGTTGACCGGGTGACCCCGGAGTTCCTGGCGTTCCTGGAGCCCCCGGCGTTCCTGGAGCCCCCGGCGTTCCTGGGGTGCCTGGAGTTCCTGGTTGACCGGGCATGACCGGATAACCCGTGATGATCTGGGGCCGCTGTGAGCTCCTGGGTGCGTTGGTGATGGTCTCCGCGATCACGGAATTGGACACCGTGAGGGTGGCTGCTAGAAGTATCGATGCCGTCAGGCGAGACACATAGCGAGCGCCGTCTCGCGATGGCTGATTTTGATTCGGCATCAAAAATCTCCTAAGCCGCGAGGGCGGGGTCTTCAGCCATGCCCTGATGCCGCAGGAGTGCGTCGATACTTGGATCGCGGCCGCGGAATGAGCGGAAGGATTCGATTGCAGGCCGGCTGCCGCCGACCGACAAGATTTCGTCGAGAAATCGCTTTCCCACGAAGGAATCGACAGGCCCTGACGCGGCCTCTTCGAAGGCTGCGAAGCAATCGGCGGAGAGCACTTCGGCCCACTTGTAGCTGTAATAGCCGGCTGCATATCCGCCTGCAAAGATGTGCGCGAAGGTGTTTTCGAAGCGGTTGAAAGCCGGCGGGACGATCACAGCGACTTCGTCGCGCACGGACTGGATGAGCGCGCGAACGTCGGGGGCTTGACTTTGGCTGGTCGCTGCGTGGAGCCGCATGTCGAAGAGCGAGAATTCGACTTGGCGCAGTGTCTGGAGACCGGCCTGGTAGTTCTTGGCGGCGACCATTCGGTCAAACAGTGCCTTTGGAAGTGGTTCGCCGCTATCGACCTTGGCGCTCATTGCGCGCACGACGTCCCATTCCCAGCAGAAGTTCTCCATGAATTGACTCGGCAACTCGACCGCGTCCCATTCAACGCCATTGATTCCGGCGACGTCAGAGGTTGAAACTCGGGTGAGCAGATGGTGTAGCCCATGGCCGAATTCGTGGAAAAGGGTGATCACGTCGTCGTGCGTCATCAGGCCCGGCCGATCGCCGACGGGCGGCTGACCATTGCAATTGAGATAAGCAACGGGCGTTTGCAGCTGGCCCTCGGGACGCAGCCAGCGGTTGCGAGCGTTGTCCATCCACGCGCCACCGCGTTTGGTTGAGCGGGCGTACAGATCAACATAAAACTGCCCGACAAGGTCGGGACCGGTTGACCCCGCGCGCTCGACTCGCCAGAAACTCACATCGGGATGCCAGACTGGGGCTTCATCGCGGCGGATGGTGACGCCAAACAGTCGTTGAATGACGCCAAAAAGGCCCTCAAGGACTCGTGGGGCCTGAAAGTAGCGTTTGACTTCCTGATCCGAGAACGAATATCGAGATTCTTTAAGTCGCTCGCTGGCAAACGCGATATCCCAAGCCTCGAGTGCGGGCAGGGCCAGTTCTCGTTGTGCGAATTCGCGGATGTCGGCGAGGTCGCGTTCTGCAAAGGGCCGGGCGCGGCGGGCCATATCTCGCAGAAAGGTGATCACATGTTCGGGCGACTCGGCCATCTTCGGCTCTAGCGACAGTTGGGCGTAATTGTCGAAGCCCAACAACGCAGCTTCTTCGCCGCGAAGTGCCAGAATCTCCGCAATCAGGGGCGCATTGTTTTTTTCAGCCGATCCGAGATCAGAGGCGCGGGTGACATACGCCCGATACATGCGCTCGCGAAGGGCGCGGTTCTTGGCGTATTGCATCACCGGGAGGTACGACGGCATCCGAAGGCTAAATGCCCAGCCGGGTTTGCCCGCCTTTTCTGCCTCGGCGCGGGCCTCGTCACAGACGTCCGTAGGCAGACCGTCGAGTTCGGCTTGGGTCTGGACGAAGATTAGTTCGGCGTTGGTCGCGTCGAGCACATTTTCGGAAAATTTTTGCGATAACTCGGCCAGGCGTTCGGCAATCGAGGCGAATCGGGTGCGCTGAGCGCCTTCGAGTTCAGCGCCACCCAAACGGAATGCACGGAGCGAATGTTCGACTGCGCGCTGCCGCTCCCGCGCAATGTCTGCGTCCGAATGAGCCCAACCGGCGGAGGCAGCGAGCGCTTTGGTGCGGCTGTAGAGTGGGCGGTTCTGGCCGAGTTCGGTCCAAAACTCGGTCACCTTGGGCAGGGCCGCGTTATAGGCTTCGCGCAGGCTGGGTGAATCATCGACGTGGTTGAGATGCCCGACCATATTCCATGCTCGGGCAAGACGCTCGGTCGCGGTTTCCAGGGGGGCGACCAGCGTTTCCCAGCGTGGCTCAGTTGTGTCGTTTTGCGCGCGCTCGACGGCCTCACGGGCGCCCTGGAGTAGTTGCTCAATGGCGGGGCCAACGAGTTCCGGGCGGAACTGGTCAAACTGAGGCAGACCGGTGAAATCAAGCAGGGCGTTCGAGTCAAGGTTAATCGCGTTGTCAAGCATGTCGATTTTCGCGTTTGATTTGTTGTTCGGCGGCTTCAATGGTGTTCATTAAGAGCATGGCGATGGTCATTGGACCGACCCCGCCCGGAACGGGTGAAATGGCCGACGCGACGCGCGAGACGCTTTCAAAATCGACGTCGCCGCATAGGGTGCCATCGGTTTGTCGGTGGATGCCCACATCAATAACAACGGCTCCAGGCTTAACCATGTCGCCATTGATCATTTTGGGCTTGCCTGCCGCCACGACCAGAATGTCAGCGCGGCGAGTCTGTGCGGCCAGGTCGCGGGTTTTGCTATTGCAGATGGTCACTGTGGCGCCGGCCGCCTGAAGCATGAGTGCCATCGGTTTGCCGACGATATTACTGGCGCCAATGACAACTGCTTCGGCGCCGCGAAGTGGAATCGTTTCATGTTCGAGCATTGCCATCACGCCAGAGGGCGTGCAGGGACGCGGGCCAGGGCGTCCGGTCATCAGCGCACCGGCATTCGCGATATGAAAGCCATCCACGTCTTTCGCGGCTGAGATGGATTCGATCACCGTATGGGCGTCGACCTGGGGTGGTAGTGGCAATTGCACCAAAATGCCATGGACGTCGGGTGCCTGATTAAGAGCCTCGACGCGTTGCAATAGATCAGCCTGAGTGATGTCTTCTGGCAAGTGCTCGAGGATGGACCGGATGCCGGCCTCTTCGCACGCTTTGACCTTGTTGCGCACGTAAACCGCAGAGGCGGCGACGTTGCCAACCAAAAGGACTGCCAATCCTGGCTGGTGGCCAGACGCTGTGAGCGTTGCAGCGCGTTGCGCGACTTCGGCGCGGATGGCTTGGGCGAGCCGGATGCCGTCAATCCGGCGGGCGATAGGTTGGGTCAAGGCGGGCTCCTCTTAAAAGATTCTGAAAATAGCATGGGGAGGGCCTACGAGGGCCTTGAAGCCACTGACAGGTTGCCCCAATTGCAAACCTTGTGTACAGTCTCGCACTCTTCGCTGCTGCCGCAGACGGGGGTATAGCTCAGCTGGGAGAGCGCTTGCATGGCATGCAAGAGGTCAGCGGTTCGATCCCGCTTACCTCCACCAAGTTCGGCAGCTCGTTGGACCAGTCGCGCTAGTTGATTTGTTTTGCCTCGTCCCGTTCGTCTAGAGGCCTAGGACACGACCCTTTCACGGTCGGTACAGGGGTTCGAATCCCCTACGGGACGCCATAGAGTGATGAAAGACCGCTTGAAGCGGTCTTTTTTTTCGCCCAAAATAAAAATAACCCGCCGAAAACACTAGAGTTTTTTTAAAAACCCATCTCAGGTCGTCTCGCGCCGTCTCAGCCTAGCAAAAGTTTATTGGTACCTAGGTTGGTACCTAGGTCGGGGCCTGGAACACATCTTTCGCTAGATCGATGTCAATCGTCGCAATCTCCATGATGGGCGTCCATCCCATCGCTTACCCCCCGCATGGCTGCCCAGCAGACTCAGGTGGAGTTGGCGGCTGCGATGGGTATCGGCCAGGACGCCATTTCCCGGTTGGAGGGGCGCAGCGATGTGCTGCTCTCGACCTTACGGCAGTACGTCGAGGGGATCCCGTCTATTGCGAATCTGATCAGGCTCCTGAGGGGGCGATTCGTAGCATCAGCGTCACCGAGTCGACCGCGTGAAGTAAAACTCGCCAACGACTTGATCATAGATGGCTGGGACCTGTTCATGCCCGACCGACTTGGCCATCCGGACGACCTCGTTACGGACCTGTCGGACAACCGCGTCGACGGTCCGATCTGGCGTGCTCATTTCGCGAATAAAAACGCGAGTGAAAATGCCGTTGCGCTCCTTGTCGGCAGGACCGAGATTGTCTAGCGCCTGCTGACCCGTCCCTGCGGAGAAGACGACCATCTGCCCGGTCGCGGCGGTGGTTGGGGCGAGCCCGCGGCCCTGCCCGATGGAGCGACCGGCTGACTTAAACGGGTTGTCCCGGCAAGCGTCGATCAGGGCGAGGGTTAGTTTGGCTCGACGATCTGCCATGTCATCCAGGATTCGCTGCAGCGGGATGGCCTCGTCCTTGACTTGCTCGATCGTATCGCCAGCAACGTCGATCGGAATCAGATAGTTCGTATTCTCGAGCTGAATGCCATGTCCAGCATAGAAAAACGCGACTTCATCCCCGGCCTCGACCTGTGACTTGAAGGTTCGAATCGCGGCCTTCATTTCCTTTTCGGCAACGTCCGTTCTCAAAGTCACGGTGTAGCCAACCTTCGTTAGATTTTCAGCGACGGCTCTGGCATCCTCGCGGGCATTCGAAAGTTTGGAAATAAAGCGGTAGGAGTCATTGCCAATCACCAAGGCCCGTCGCTTAGCCATTTGAACCGGCGCATTGTTTTGGGCAGTCTGTTGCTTCAATTTTTCGAGTTGCGCCCGAAGAGCGACAAGCTCCGTATCCTTCGCCTCGGTCAACTGACGCTCACGCTCACGCTCTCGGATCCGCGCCTCGGCTTCGAGTCTGGCTCTCGAGTCGGCTTCTGCTTTCAAGCGTGCGTCGGTTTCTAACTTGGTTTTGGCGTCTGCTTCCAACTTGGCTTTGGCGTCGGCTTCCGCCTTTAAGCGTGACTCGATCGCCAGCTTCGTGCGCGCATCGGCCTCAGCCTTCGCTCGGCTTTCTTCGGCGAGTTTGTTGTATTCCTTTTCTCGGGCCTTGGCATCGGCCTCTGCCTTTCGCCAAGCCTCATCAACAAGGCGTAGTTGCTCACGCGCGGCCGCATCGGACTCAGCCTTTCGCCAGGCCTCATCCACGAGCCTCAGCTGCTCGCGCGCGACGGCATCGTTGGCCCGCTCGTCCCGCACCGGCGTTTGACTAGTGGAAGTAGGAGGGCTCTCGACTTTGACGCGTTCGCTGGCCGTACGCATCGCGTAGCTAGCCCCTAAGCTCGCCTTAGCGTCCGGGTTGCCCTGTGCGGCGGCCTTCAGGTACCAGCGGGCCGCATCGTCGTAATTTTGCGCGACCCCCACACCGTTTTCATAGGCGCGGCCCAGGGCATTTTGGGCCCAGGGGTTGTTCTGAGCGGCGGACAGTCGAAAGTTTGCAATGGCTTTGGCAACACTTCGCTCGACGCCTTGCCCGTTCAAATACAACTGCCCCAGGATTTCCTGGCCACCTGAGTGACCCTTTGCAGCAGATCTTGATGCCCATTCGAATGATCGGCTGAAGTCTTTCTTGTCGAAGGTTCTGCGGTATCCGTCGGCGAGTTCTGCCATGGCAGCAGCGTCACCCTGAGTCGCAAAAGGTGTCAGAAGTCGGATTGCCTCGTCGTCATTCTTTGGAGTTCCGTCGCCTTCGCGATACGCCGACCCGAGCCTCAGTTGAGAGGGCTGATGCCCACCGTCAGCCGCCAATTTCAACCACTTGAAGCCTTCGGCTGGGCCCTTTGGAACGCCATCCCCTTTGTAATGAATATCGGCAATGTTCGAGGCCGCGCGGTTATAGCCCTGGCTCCAGGAGAGTTGGTACATGCGCATCGCCTCTTTTGGGTCTTTGGCGACCTCGAAGCCTTCGCGATGCATATTCCCCAGGACATTCTGGCCGGCTGAATCACCCAGCGCGGCTGCCAATTTGGCCCACTTGGCCGCTTGAGACTTGTCGATGATGGCCTGGGGGCCGCTCCAGAGTGCTTGAGCCAAGAACCCTTGCGCTTGCCGATCTCCCTTCTCGGCGAGTGCCTTCATTTGGGAAAGCCCCGCCAAATTCATACTGCTCTGGTAAGCATTCTGGGCGTTTAAGAAGTCCTGGTTGGTGCCCTTGGCTTTATCCGCGGTCGCCAATTTCTCGAATTTTTTGAGCAAGGCGAAGCTTTCAACTCGGCCGTCATCGATCACGATTTGGCAATCGCAACCTTGCTTTTCGCAACTGGAGATTGCCCCTTGCCGCCTAAGGTTTGGTCCCTGACTGAACCCCACTAAGTTACAGGCGCCTGATTTGGGCGCGGCGATCGCATAGGCGGAATTCGACCCCAAGAGTTCCCTGACGCTCCTACCCCAACCCGCCGCCTCAAGATTGTAAATTTCATAGTTGGAGAGGCAGGAGGGCGCGTTCGCAGGGGGGCCGCTTAGTTTGAGCAAGGGTCGACAGGCGTCGTTTGCGAGGGTCTGCGCCGTCGAAAGCCCGGTTGAACTCAGGGCCAT
>Ga0114979_10002939_pt1 | contig 11462 bp, 20 predicted proteins | sample S_140625_EF_Meta_FD_87315 | JGI IMG/M metagenome (GOLD analysis project Ga0114979, IMG submission 87315) | Freshwater microbial communities from Lake Simoncouche, Canada to study carbon cycling - S_140625_EF_MetaG | ecosystem: Environmental > Aquatic > Freshwater > Lake | place: Lake... | reverse complement strand
AGTTTCCAGCCCCACGCTTACGGTTTTCTGCCACCGGATCTCTATCGCTAATCAAACGCTATTTTAACGAAAATAGTAACGGGATTTGGCGGAGTGGACGGGACTCGAACCCGCGACCCCCGGCGTGACAGGCCGGTATTCTAACCAACTGAACTACCACTCCTAAAACTTGGTGCGAGTACCCGGGGTCGAACCGGGATGCCATTACAGCGAGAGATTTTAAGTCTCTTGAGTCTACCAATTTCTCCATACTCGCATATAATGCATTTGTTTAGTGCTATCGTGCAAATTTAGACGTCGGGTGCTTCCCGGTCAAAGCCGATGCAGTTATGTTAGGACCTTTTTCCGGCGGATTAGGCCCGCATAGTGTATGCGTCCATACACGATACCTTGATAACACTAAACAAATGGTACTCGATAGGGGAATCGAACCCCTCTTTCCGGCGTGAAAGGCCAGCGTCCTAACCGATAGACGAATCGAGCACAATGCCGCTAAATTGTAAAAGAACTCTTAGCAAGTAACACAATGATTTCTTGCTGTTAAGTGGTTATTATATACTGCTTTCGCTTCTATGTCAACCACTTTTTGAAATTTCTTTGTTGTATTTTTACAACACTTACTTTTATCCTTTTACTGTACTGCTACAGTATGTTTCTATTATATGACAAAACCTATGTCTTGTCTACTACTTTTTGAAACTTTTAAAAATATTTTATTTGGAGCGGGATATCAGTTTCGAACTGACGACCTAGTGCTTGGCAAGCACTCGCTCTACCAACTGAGCTAATCCCGCATCAAATAAAATACCTCTAACAAAAAACCTCGGAGTGTTTAGTTCCGAGGCTTGATCAATACAGATGTGTAGGATCAAGCCAGTGGATTATCCTCCACAGCTGGCGTATATGTACCTGGTAATCGTGTATTCATCATAGTGTAATTATATATCCTTATATTGAAAAAGTCTATCTCTTATGGCGAAAAATTTAAGATTTTTTATCACCATGAACCAAGCGACACGTTGCTTCAAATTCTTCGTAAGCTTGTTGAACCATTGGGTGATTCATGAGTTCTTGTGCTTCCTTGACCATGGCATTAACACCTGCTTCAGTAATCTCTCTAGAGCTAGCCCATTCAAGTTGGCGAGCATCTGGGCCAAACTCCTTGACAAGATTTTCCCATGCGTCTTTTTGAGCAACTGTCAAAGGTACACTACCACGTTGCATACGAAGGTCACTGGCTTTCCTGAGTTTCTCACTGATAGCTTCTTCGGCAATTCGCCCAGCCGCGATCATAGGAGCATACTTTGGATCAATGTTAAACCTACGCAGAGTTCCGCCTGGATAACTTTGTACCAGATGTGTGCCTTTAGGGAAGGCATCACATAATTCAGAATCGTATTCGCTTACAGGCTCATACCTACGACCTACTTTTCTGTAGTAGGTTGTTGATTTTTTATCGGGTTCCATTTTGTGTTGGCTTGTAATTTTCGACATTCTTCTTTTACCTTGAGTGGAATATCCGGACTAATTTCTGCAATACTACAATTATACACCGCTTCTTTTGGAAATCCAATATTGTACAAAATATAAATGCATACGCAAAATGCAGTCAATGCACCATACAATTCCCAATTAATGTTCGGCAGTTTCATCTTCGTATATACCTCTTGCTTCAGCATGTTCTTGACACAAGGTAGTAACCCACCCTCCACCAACACGCTTGCCGGGCTTGCCACAAGTTTCACATGTTACTGCGCTCATGCTTTCTGCCATGGCAACCAAGCCACGCACAAACTCGTTTCCACCTGTGTAATAGAACCTTAGTGTACCAAACTTCTCTTTTACTTGGTCTGCGGTAACTTGTACAACTAACTCAGGAACTGGTCTAAATCTAGCATGTTCCACATCATTCTCAACACTTTTATATGTTTGTGGTGTAGGATCATTGCCATATGTGTAGTACCAAACCAGGCCTGCTGTGTCACCGGCAATGGCTCGACTCAGGCAACGATTGTATTGTAATGCACTAGCACGTTGTTGTCTACGCCAATCAATATGGTGTTGGATGTTGGCACACAATGAAGCAATGATATTATACCAACCATTGCCGCAGTCAAAACCCCAACACATTGCAGTTTCCTCCATGCTTTTATATCGGTTCACAAAAATCTTTGGATACTGTTTACAAAGTTCTTGATCAAGATTACTATTCATTACTGTTCTCCAAAATGTTTGATAATCAAATTAAGAGCCTCAATGGCCTTAATGTTACCTGCTACATCATCTGGGTGTAACCAATATCCATCAGGGTTAGTTTCTGTCCTGGGATTTTTCTTCCACAGGTTCAATTCCGTTTTAAGATACGCACGATAGTCTATCAAGTTTAAAACTGTAATGCGATCTGCGGTTTCCCCATCTAATTCAATTTTCCTTGCAGTTTTCTTTGCCATCTCGGTAACTTCCTTAAAATACGCTACGTGCCATAATTGATACGCCTGTGCCTTGTACGCCAGCTTGTCCGCCTGCGTTGAACTGTCTAACTACGTTAACACCAATTGATGACGTGTTATTTTGTGTTACAGTATAGCCCAGTACCAAGTTCATTTCACGTGCCTTGGGAGCCAGGCTCACACGTTCTGTTTGCATAACTGGATTGGCATCTGTTGTACCATCTGCATTGTCAGTATAGGTGTAACCTGTTACACCCATAACTGTAGCTGAACCTTTACGTACTGCCACAGGTGATGCTACTGTAAGGCTTAATGTATCCTTAGTCTTGCCGCTGAACGCCAAATTACTTTGTGCTACACCCAGCTTCCATGAGTCAGCAATTACGCTAGAGTCAAGTTGAACCATGCTGCCTTGAACATTGCCTGTGCGAGTCAAGCCAACTGTATAACTACCAATTAAGTTTGTACTACCAACAATGTTCTTGCTAAAGCCAAGGCCGGTCCATGCAGTATTAGATCCGCCAAACGACATTGCTCCACCACCATGTGTACCTAAGAAGCCATTGCGTTCTGACAATGCACCTACCTCGATGCTCAAACGAGTATCATCAGTCTGTTGCCATTCGTATTGACTAGACGAACCTGAGTCACTGGCCATGATTGACAGCAAGCCATCTCGACCAACTGGTGTAACAACCTGTCGATAGTTTGAACCACCAAAAGCCATCCAAGGTGTACCATATTGGTAACTTAGTGCATTGTTGTAACCAACTGCCTTTGTCATGTCAACTGTATAGTTGCGTCCTATGGTGTCTACAACTTGGGTGTTCTGCAACACAGAGCTGGTACCTAAACTTGACGAACCACTTGTAACAATACCTGTACCAACAACTGCTGTACCCGTAATACCACTGCCAGTAAGTTTGGTAAGGTTGGCAAGTGTAAGCTGACCCATTGGTTGGGTAGCCTTGTCAAAGTTCACCATACCTTTACCATATACATTACTATCGCCCAATGGGGTAGCAGTATTCAATACCAGAGAAACAAGCTGATTGGCTCTTAACTGAGGCCATGCTTGCTTCATCAGTGCAATACCACCTGACACTACGGCGGCCGCTGGACTAGAACCACTGACCCCACCAACACCATTTGTCTTACCTGCTGTGATACTTGCGGCTGTTCTGGCACTGTCGGGAATAGCACCTAAGATACCTGTACCTGGTGCTACAACATAAAAATCTTTGACATAGTATTTGTCTTGGCATACACTAGCAACAATGTTTGAGCATAAGCTACCAGCCGCACTACTAGTCTCACTCATGATCCAACCACCCTTGCCGTCGCCTTTGACATTGCCAACAATGATAACACGGCCGCCAAGCAATAGATTACCATTGGCATCTGTTTGTGTAGCATACGCACCCGGGAATTGTGCAAAAGGTGTAGCAGAGTTTCCACTTGCGGCAACAATGACAGCGTTCTTGGTAGTACCAGCAAATGCCGCCACATCTTTAAGAGATGAACCATACAAGTAATCAAGACCACCAATTTTGTTTGTGTATGAATCAGGGGCATTGTAAATGCCCGGGGCAATCATAACAGTCTTAGATTGGAAAGTGGAATCGTATGTAGAACCAAGGCTCAGATTAATAATGCTGGCACCTTGTGCTTCAGCCCAGGCCATACCTTTAAGCACTGAAGCCATGCTGATGCCTGTGCCTGCTAAGCCAGTTGATGAACTTACAGTACTGTTTGCTTGTGCAAGGACCAACTTGGCATCTGGAGCAACACCAACTGTACCATTGCCGTCTGCTACGCCTGCGGCAATACTGGCCATTTGTGTACCATGTACACCTACCACTACAGCAGTAGAACTGAAGTTTGCAAATGCTAGGACATTCTTTTTAATGTCTGTTTGCTTTAAGTCAAAGCCGTTGTCAACAACACCAATGATAATACCCTTGCCTGTAAAGCCGCGGGCCCACGCTTGTGGAGCACCTACTGCCTTGAGGTAACTTGTTGTAGCAACAGTTTCTTGGTTGCCAAATACTTGTGCATTGGCGCCAGCAGAGAGAGCCAATGCGATAGCTAAGGTAAGTGTTTTGAGTTTCATGTTTATCCTTAAACAGATTTAGAAATTTTATAACCTTCAGACTTTAAAAAAGCAATAGCCTCTTTAATCTTTGTCTGCTTGCGCTCTACTGTGGCCAAGGCCTTGACTGCGCCTTCTCTAGTCCTGGCACTGACCTCTATGCCAGTAGCTGTATGGACTCCAAAGTAATGTGTGGTGGCGTCAGTAAAGGTTCTTTGTGTGTAACCATACATACAAAATTCTGCGCTGGCTTTACCCATTGGCAGTTGTGCTTTAGTGCTTTTACTTGGAGGATATTTGGCATTCCAATATTCCTCAAATGTGCCTCTTTTACGGACTGTATCTGTTGTAGCCATTTTGGTTCCTTGTGTGTGTGTTAATTATACTAGATTTTTTAGATCCTGTCAACCTAAAGGAATGATCCTGGGGTTGTTGGCAAGTACCTGCTTGGCACTTGCAAGGAACTTGGTATCACGTTTGAAATCCTTAAGGCGGCTTTCAGGATAAAACTTGACAGTGAGTTGATCAATATTATGGTGTGCTTGTACAATACGATCTGCTACCTTGTTATAAGGTTGTGTCTCTAGCTGTTTGATAAGGGCCTGTTCTTTTGCAACAGCTTTTTCAAATCTAGTTTTATCTCGATGATAGGTTGCAATATAGTCTGTTCTAAGTTTAACATTGGTGTGGCACATGGCAATGCCCCATTGTAAATGATGCTGAGCTTCTGCTAGGCTTTTGTACTGCCGTGGCGTCTTACGCTCGGTCCAACCCAAATCATTTACCTGCAAGTAGGTACCATTGTCTAATAGGATAGTGTGTTTCATTTTGGTAACTTCCTTTTTAATTGCAATACAAGTATTATAGCAAACAATCTGTTTTAGGTCAACCGAAATCCCGGACCCATGCCTTTAGGCCGTTGGGGTCTGTGCTGGTGTCAAAATACTCTTGCTCTTTGAATACACGATAGCCGTAAATGGCGAGCTTGTTGATAGCCTCACGGATCTCCTGTGCGGTAACTTCAAAGTCATCCAGGCATCTCTTGCACTCTTTAACTGAGCTAGCAGTCACAGTTAGACCTGAAAAGTGGCGCACCTCATAGTGCTCAAAAGGCTCATACCACGAGTCAGTGTCTTCATCATAACCGTCGTCACTTACTAAGTGGTAAGTGCCAATGTTCTTGTAAACTACCATGTTATCACGAGTAATCATTTGGACTCCTTTTGTGTGTATGTTATTGTACTATTAAACAGGCTTGTTGTCAACCAATCTGCGGATACGGTGGGCCATGTCCTCGGGTGTATCACCTTTGCCAGTAAGCATGAAGGCCACGTGCTCCACCATGTCTGCAGATTTAAACTCCAAGTCCAGGCCCAAGTTCTTAAACACAAGGTTCACTTGCTTAAGAGTCTCAACCACTGTATCGTGTACAATAGTACAATGTTCGTTTTCAATTTCATCTTCGTCATAACCCATGTCTTCCAATAAGTTATTGTAGGCGCACTGGTCGTCCATAATACAAAACTTACCAAAAGCCTCGTTGAGCTCTGGGTCGCTAAAGTCATCAATGCCCTCACCAATGTCATTTGTATCAATGCTATTAAGGTGCTCTTGTTTAGTAAAATTACGCATTATAAACTCCCTTTTGTGTTGACATGTATGTATTATATGCGGTTTTGAACCAAGAGTCAACCATTTTTATCAAAAACCCTATAAAAAGTGTGGTTTTCTGTTGTTTTTATGCTACAGCCACAAAAAAGCCCCATTTAAGGGGCTAATCTGTCTAATTTTTAAGCAAATTAGATTGTGATGCCCATGCTTTGGGCCTTGTATGCCAAAGCAACCATGCGGCGGCTGGCTTCACCATGACGATACTCAGTAACTTGAACGCCATTGCCTGCCTTACGTGGGTTAGCATAAACTGCATAACCACGTTGACGGATAACGCTGATTGTAGCAGTTGGGTTCTTGATGCCAAAACGCTTTTGGATTGCGGCTTCTGTCAATGACTCACCATTGATAACCAAAGCTTTGAACAATTTATACTGTTTTGTGTTTTCGTCGAATTTCTTTAACATTTTAATTTCCTTATTTTTGATACATCACTTAGTGATGGTATAACAATTATAACAAGCATTCAATAGAAAGTCTATATAGTTGATTACCATATAGACTCCTTTTGGCTAAACTAGTTTATCTTATTTTGTATTGATAAATTCGTTTAGAACCTTGGCCTTCTTGATAATCTCTTCCTCGGTAGGGAAAGGTTTGAAGGTTGGGGCAGGTGGTACAACATTTTCGTCTTTTGAAGCTTTGGTATGGTAATCTGTCATTACCGCTTCGCGATGTGCATGCCAGTCTTGCTCTAGCATTTCTTTTGACATCTTGAGTAGTTCAAGACGAATGGTGTAGCCGTTAGGGGCAATTGTACTCATTATAGTTCTCCTGTGTTTGAGTGTGTGCGTAAAACTTGTGTTCTACAAAATTAATTATAAACGCAGAACTTACTTGTACGACCATCTATGTGTTCAATGACCAAACGCATTTTGCCATAAAGCAACTTTTAGCAAATATATACTATCGTACATAGTACATTGCTATTGTGTTCTCCATGGTAAATGTTTATAATTATTTTAGTAAGATTTACAAAATATATAAACCATACAAATGTATGATAGGAGAAATTTATGAACCAATTAAAGGCCGCAGTTGTAACAAAAAATACACTGGCCCACATACCAATTGGGGTGACAGTTGAGTATTACTCAACCGTTAATCAAGTGTTAGACGAGCTATCGTTAAATAATAATCCAAATTTAATAATCCTAGATTCAGGTGATCTATACAAACAAAATTACACACAATTATTTGATGATCTTCACATTGCCAAGGCAGTAATTTGTTGTTTTAAAAAATATATGCCAGAAAACATTGGGCCAAAAGTAGCAGTAGTATTTGATAACTCCGCCAATATAAGACAAATAAAATCAACTATTGCCAGAGACGATGTAAACGCCATACTCGGATCAGATGATTTAGATCATTTATCCGAGATTTTTTTGTCTTTAAAAACTGGAATAGTATATATTTCTCCAACTATACAGAAACTCGTTGAACCTAAAATTAAAACACTCAATGAGATTCAACTTACGCCACGTCAGCGAGAAATCCTAACCATTATACAACAACGTGGCGCTAGCAATAAGTCCATTGCTCGTATGCTTAACATTACCGAAAGTACAGTTAAGCTTCACATTACCAGTATCCTGAAAAAGTATAAAGTAAGAAACAGAACACAGTTAGCATTGTTTTCTAACTGAAGTCGACCGTCGACCATGTCAATATAGCATCAGCTGATTTTGCTTCTAAGTAGTTAAGAATGAATGATAATCATTCTTAACATCCTAGGAGATATAATATGGCTGATATGACAAGCTTTACGCTAGACCCATTTTACGCATTATCAAGAGAAATCGAAGCTACAAAAACCAAAGTTTCTGATAGCATTTTCGAAAATTACAAACTACAAGTCGCTCAAACAAACGACATCAACAACCGTGCTATGCAAGTGGCATTACATGACACATCTGCATTGGCTGACCTAAAGCAATCTGTTGCTGATGGTACATTACAGACTATGTTAGCTGCCGCTCGTACCGATGCCGCAATTGGACAGACAGCAATGTCTACTCAACGCACAATCATGGAACAAGGCGAATTAACACGTGGTCTAATCAACGCATTAAACACACAAAATCTAAACACAGCTTTGATCAATACAAATACAGCCTTAATTGGTGGTGGCGTAAATTATGCTGGTCTTGGTCTTGCATACGGTGGCGTGAATGCCGCTTACCAAAGTGCTAACACTACAAGTGCTATCAATGCTTTCCAAAGCCAATTAGCTCAACAAGGCGTAGTTAACACTGGTACTATGACTGGTACTACACAAACAGCTAGTCCAACAACAATTCGTTAATTAGGAGAATACTATGGCTGACGGAACAACTCCAACTATCACCATTGATCCATTCTTTGCATTGGCTACAGAAATTGAATCAACAAAAACTAAGGTAGCTGATAGCGTATTTGAGGGTTACAAATTACAGGTAGCCCAAACAGCAGACGTGAATAATCGTGCCATGCAAGTGGCATTAAGAAATGCGGCTGCTCAGTCTGATCTTAAGGCGGCAGCTTCGAAGAAAACTCTTGAAACAATGTTGTCAGCAGGTCGCACTGATGCCATAATTGGATTGACAGCAATGTCTACTCAACGAGAAGCAATGCGCCAAGCTGAACGTGATCGTAATTTAATTAATGATCTAAACACAGAAAACTTGAATACCGCATTAATCAATACAAACACTGCCTTAATTGGTGGTGGGTTGAATTATGCAAGTTTAGGCCTGGCATATGGTGGGTTAAATGCCGCTGTACAAACAGCTGATAATTTTAATGCTACTAACGCATTTCAAAGTTCAGTTGCTGGACAGCGAGTAGTCAACACCAACAGTATGGCAGGTACTGTACAGTCTGCAAATCCAACAACCATTGGTTGATTAAGGAGGAACAAAGATGTTTTTTAATGGATTAGGTTATAGAGGGTGGGGAGGATTTCAACGTCCTTACCTGGCCGCTGGAATCGGTTACCCATACTATGGAGGCTTCATTGGCCTACCATATGGTGGATACGGTTACGGTGGGTATGGCGGCTACGGCGGCTACCCTTACTACTGGTAAAAGTAAACAGGCTTGTCTATCAAGCCTGTTTTTTAATAAACATGGAGATTTAAATGTTTGGAAGTTACTATTATCCTTATTATAGGAGCCCTGGTGCAATTATGCCATATCCATATTATGGAGCATACAATCCATACTACAATTACTTGGGTATAAATGCATATCAAAGTCAATTGTCTAATCAGACAGTTACAAATACAGGAATTGCCGCTGGAATTAACCAAATTGCTAATCCAATTAATATCTACTGATTATGTATAAACGAGTTTCACATAATATACAAGAAGAACATTATGGTGTGGTGCCACCTAGTGCAGGTAGCATTGACATCCCAGCACAACCATTTACGGGTCCGTTGCCTACATTTGTAATAAATGAATCAACATTGACATTTCGCATGGATTCCAGAACAATATGGACAAAGTTTGCTCTAGGATTGGTAAATCTTTCTGTTGCCAGGCAAGGCAAACTTGATTCTGCTGGCCAAGTCGAAGGACGACTAATCAAGGCAGCAAGCTCTATTGGTGATTTTTTTGTTCCATATTATGGAATGACTGCAGGCTATAAAATTGGTGCATTGCTTGCCGCGTATGCTAGGATTGGCATTGACACAATACACACTGTGCAAAACGGAAAAGACTTGAATCAATTTAGAACACTATGGATCAGTCCAATCAATGAATTGGCAGATTATCTAAATGAATTAAACCCATCAAATTTCCCTAAAGAACTTTTAGTAGATATGTTTACCAATTTGGCCGCATATTGGACAGATAATATTAAAGCAAGATTTGCATCTGATGAATCAGCTGACGCCATTAGTTTAGACAACATAAGCAAGTTAGTAATCACTGGTATTCCTAATCATATTAATCGCGGCTATACCAGTCTTGCTGATGTTCTCAGCAGAGGAGTTATTGCACAATTTCCATTATCATTTACGGTATAAAATATGATTGTAACACGAACAACTATTCCTAGCCCAGACAACATTGAAAAAGAAAACTTGGCCGCGCATGTGGAAATTTCTATACAACGATATAATGCACTGGAGCATCGTATTGACGCTGTTGAAAAAGAAATTGATCACTTTGTTATAGAAAATGATTCTACTAGGCAAAGTGTTATACAAACCATGGTCGCCGGAGGTACATTACTTGCAGTATTAATACCTGCGGCAATTTTATTAGTGGATAAAATAAAATGAAAGAATTTGAAAAACTTGACAACATAGAAGAAATAGAAAAAGAAAATCTAGCAGTTCATGTAGAGCTTGGCATTGCTCGTCATTTGAGTTATGAACAGCAATTGGCAGAGTATGATGAAGAAATTAGAAAAATAAAAAATGAACTTCAAGAAGAGAAGAAATTTATGGCCAAAGTTATTACTATTGCGGTTGCTGTATTATCCAGTTTTGCAACCATAGCAGTAATTGCTTTAGATAAACTTAGATGAGGAGAATCAATGAGTAACAATAATGTAACATCAAGACTTGAACTTCTTCGCATGGCAAGAGAACTTGTTATTAACGAATATATTGATAAACGAGCGCAAGATCATAATCGTTGGCTATCCGAGGCCGATGTTGCTTGGCGAACTCGCGGCATCAAGCTAGCATATCCACCATTCCCGCATTATCCCACAGAAGTAGATATTGTTACTCGTGCCACGGCACTTGGTGAATTTTTAAATGGGCCAGTACAAAAAGAACCTAATGTGGTGAAGAATGATGAAGCAACCATTGTAAGTGTTAAACCACAAGAAGTAAAACCAATTATTGAAGAAACAAAATTAACTGATGAATTGGTACCAGTTAGCGTTGAACCAGTGGTTGACCATGAAGTAACGCAAATTAGTCCTGTACCTGTAGAGCCTGTTGCAGAAGATGTAGAAGTTAAGAACAAAAATGAGGGGAAAATATTTGAAAAAATGATTCCTCCAGTGCTGGCCAAGATTGACCAGTTTAAATCAACATGGGCAATACGATGATGCATTTTTATAGACGACCGATTATTAGGAGAATAATTAGACCAATTTTTCGGCCAATTGCGCCGGTGTACAACGAAAGCGGACCAGGTAGCATTTATGTAAATGGTGGAGGTGGTGTAGGTCCACCGGGACCTCCTGGACCTCCAGGACCAGCAGGTAATCCCAGTCCAGTAGCTGTCACAGATGTTGCT
>Ga0114979_10002935_pt1 | contig 11466 bp, 9 predicted proteins | sample S_140625_EF_Meta_FD_87315 | JGI IMG/M metagenome (GOLD analysis project Ga0114979, IMG submission 87315) | Freshwater microbial communities from Lake Simoncouche, Canada to study carbon cycling - S_140625_EF_MetaG | ecosystem: Environmental > Aquatic > Freshwater > Lake | place: Lake... | reverse complement strand
CACCCAACTTGATCTCGATCGCGCCCCAGCGGCCATCGCGCAACTGCACGATCGCATCCACCTCAATGCCGTAGTCGTCGCGGTAGTGGAACACCTCGACGTCCAGCGCCTGGGCCAGAACCCGCAGGTCGCGGATCACCAGCGATTCGAACAGCAACCCCAGCCACTCCAGATCCTTCAGGACTCGATCGGGGCCGCCACCGCCAGGGAGGGGTCGCAGAAATGGCGCCGGGGGGCCTGGCGCAGGGCCGCCTTGGACCGCAGGTGGGGCCGCCAGGCGGGTTGGAAGAACTTGTCCTGACTCTCGTCGTGGCGCTCGGCCTAGCTACTGGTGTCGCTTAGCGGGCTATCAGCGGCGTGGGTCAACGGGACGAACAGTTTTGCTCCCTCAGAATGGCAGCAGGCTGATGCCCGGGGTAAGGGTGGCGAATAAAGCGAAGGCGTATCAAAAACATGGGGACCTGATTGAACCGAACCTGCTCGATCAGAAAGCATCCCGATCCAGCTGCAGCAGCCGGATTTCCGAGCGTTCGAACACCTGCTCGGAGGCGTGGCCATTGCCCGGTCGGCCCAGCAGGTAGCCCTGCAGAAAATCGCAACCAAGCTGGCTGAGGATGGATTGCTGATCGGCCGTTTCAACCCCCTCAGCCACAACTTGAATGCCAAGTGAAGAGGCCATGCGGATGATCGTTTCGACAATCACTTCGTCGTCATGGTCGTGGCCAAGACCTGACACAAAGGAGCGATCAATCTTCAGCATGCCGACGGGGAATTGCCTGAGATAGCGCAGTGATGAATAGCCAGTGCCGAAATCATCAACGGCCAACCTGACGCCAAGACGCTTTAATTCAATGATATTGCGCTGGGCCCGCTCGACATCGCTCACCAGGGAAGTTTCTGTGACTTCCAATAGCAGGTTGTGGCCATCAAAGCCCGATTCATCGAGCACGGCGGCCACCCGTTCCACCAGGGCTGAATCCACCAGGCTGGCGGCGGATAGGTTGATCGAAAGCCTGGGGGAAAAGCCCTGCTGCACCGAGCTCCAGCCCGCCAGGCAGAAACAGCCATCCTTGAGGATCCGAGCATCCAGATCCCGAAGCAGACCCGCCTCTTCCGCCACGCCAATGAAGCCAATCGGATCGAGGAGGCCCCGCTGGGGGTGGCGCCATCGGGCCAGACCTTCAAACGCCACGACCCCGGAATGGGCAGCGGAAATGATCGGTTGAAAGAAGGTGGTGAATTCGTCCGTTCGTAAACCGTGGCGGATTTCCGCCTCCAGATCAGCCTTGCTCCGCGCCTGTTCCCGCATGAAGGGTTGATAGCAGGCGTAGCGACCGGGCCCCTTCTGTTTGATGCTGTACATGGCCAGATCGGCCTTGTCTAGAAGGTCCTCAGGGCCATCGCCTGGCTCAGCCAGGGCCAGCCCGATCGAGGCGGAATACTGAAGTGTGCGGCCGTTGATGGACCAGGGTTGTTCGATTCGCTTAAGGATCTGCTCGGCGAGACGGCAGAGTTTGTCCATCTCCGCCATGGCGGCTACTACCACAAACTCATCACCGGCCAGGCGGCCGAGGAAAATGTCTTCGTTGCGGAATTGGCCGAGGGCTACACCGATCGCCTGGAGATAGGCATCACCAGTGCCGTGGCCATAGACATCATTGATGTTCTTGAAGCGATCCAGATCAATAAACAGCAGACCCAGTTCGCCAGGGCGGCTGGCCCGGTGGGCGAGCCGGTCGGCCAGGTAGGCCAGCAGGCAGCGACGGTTGGGCAGCCCCGTGAGCGAATCGACCGTGGCCTCCCGGATGGCTAGCTCCTTGGCCTGCTTTTCGGCCCGCAGGGCTTCCTGCTCGGCCTTCACCGCCGCCAGCACCTGGGTGCTCAGTTGGATGCTGCGCGCCATGGCCCTCAGCAGGGCGCGCTCCTCGAGGCTGTACTCCTCGCGGAAGCGCCCCACCACCATCGATTCCCCCTGGTTGAGGGGGGCCCAATAGAGGTGGAGGCAACCGCCGCTCAGGGTGAGCATCGGCGTGCGCTCGGCGGCAGCCGCCTCCAGCAACGCCTTCTCCTGATCTTCGAGGCCCACGAAGAGCACAAACTCGCCCTGGCGGACGATGCCCATGATCTCCGCATCCACGGCCTCGGCCACCCGGCTCACCACATCCCGCAGGGCGGTGGGGCTCTGGACGGTGAAGGCCGCCAGAACTTCCGAGAGCAGGTGTAGGGACCAGGGCGCCGTACTCATGCAAGCGCCAGGGCCACCACCGTTTGGTTGTGGAGGCCCCCAGATCCTTCGGTGCGGGCAATTTCGCCGTAGGTGTAGAAGCCCCCGATCGTCGCCTCATCGCGCACCGTGGGAAGCCGCAGGCTTTCCTCCAGCAGGCCGGCATTGCTGAGCAGGGATTTGCGGGCCACGCACTCGAGCAGCATGAAGCCCTTGGCGGGTTGACCCCCCAGGGCTTCCTCGGCCAGGGAGCAAACCTCCGAGGTGGCATTCAGCACCGAGGTGGAGCTTCCCTGCATGAGGTAAGCCATCCCACCCTGGGGAACCTCGGCAAAGATGGTGAGGCTGCGCTTTTCATAATCGGCGCCATAGACATAGCGAATTTCGGTGCGATTACGCCGGGCGACCCCAATGGGTCGGGTGTGGGCGAAGTCGAAGAAGGCGGCCGGGTTGTTGCGCACCTCCGCCGGAGCATCGTAGGTATCGAGGTAAACATCCAGGGCCGGGCGGTCATCCAGGGTTTCGAGGGTGGTTCCCCGGCTCTGGGTGACCAGCATCGCCTCGCTGAGGGGTTCCCATCCATGGGCGATGCCGATCGCCATGGGGGCATTGGAGGTGATGGCGGCGGCCACCACGGCATGGCTGAGGATCTCGCCACTGTGGATTTGCTGGGTCCCTTGCAGGGCCATGTCATCCCCTGCGCAGCCCCCCATCAGGGGAACGCCGGCGCCGCTGACCTCATAGGCCCCGCGCACCACCTCCATCTGGTCGCCGCAGAGGCCATCCGCCAGCACGAAGAGAAGCGTGTGTTGCTTGCGCTCCAGGCGCTTCAGGCACTGGGCAGCGTCATGGGCGGCGTCGCGGAGGCCGGTTTCCGGGCTGCCGATGCCCACACCGGTGGTCACGGCAAAACCATCGCCCCCGAGGGCCCAGATCAGCAGGCCGCCCGACAGGGGCTGGTCCCGCAGCAATTCACCGGCGGTGGAGCAGCCGATCACCTCGCCAGCGCCAACCGCCGCCTGAACCAGCCTGGAAACCTCGGCAAGATTGAAGGCCGGCGAACAGAAAATGATCGTGAGTTTGGGTTCGCCACGCCCTAGGACAGGAGCCAAGGCCTCCTGAACGGCCAGCTCGGTCTGCTGTTTGGTGGATGAACCAACCTGAATCCAACGGTCGGCTTCCAGACCGGCGGGATCGGCGGGGGCGAGCGTGGTTTGCATGGTGGATGGGGTGAGATTGGGGCGGTAAACGGCAGCCAGGCGGCGGGGATGATCGTCGAATCGATGCCCAGGCCAAGCGTTGCTCTTCAAGCCGGGTCTTTCCGCACCACCAGGAACGGATTAACCCTAGGCCATGTAGCCACAATGTTTTCCCTGTGTCAGTGCTGCCCCTTGCCCCGTTGCCGGCTTGATCGATGCCCGCCACGCTCCCTGATCAGCAGCTGCGTTCGACCTACGCAGTGGCCCATCTGGATTGGGCGGGCTTCTACCTGGCTTGGGGCAGGCTGGAAGGCCTCACCGGTTCAGGGCTTCCCCGTAAACGCCAGCAACTGGGCGGCGGTGCCTGGGGCAATCGGTAACCCCACAGGATTCAACAGACCCAGCTGGGCGAGTAGTCCTGCTTGATCCCAATAAATGTGCTCGTAGGCCACCTTGCCGTCGCGCACGCCAACGATCACCACCAAGGCCATCTCGACCCGACGGCCCGTGGGGGCCACCCCGGGGAGCAGGTGGCCGATGGGCTGGCTGTGGGTGAAACGAATCACCATTTCATCCACCAGCCGCTCCCCATCCACCGTGCGCGAGATTGGAATGAACTCCACATCGGGCGGGAAGAATTGCCCGATCAGATGGGTGGCATAGAAACCCCTCACGCCCTCAGTCCCCTGGCCGCCGGTTCCCGAGCCCAGGTTGATGAGATGGGGGTCGTCCACCATTGTGGCCATGGTGGATTCAAGATCGGCAGCGATCTCGGCTTTCATGTGCGCTTCAAACAGCGCGGCAGCTGGGGAGGTTTCGGCAGCCATGGGAGCAAAACAGAATGCCCAGCTTACTTTGGCGGCCGCTGAATGCGGCGCCGAGTTGCAGAATGGAAAACGACCAGGCGAACCAGGAAGTCCTCCGTGATCTGCCGTGCAGCACCATTTGCTGCCAAAGAATTACACGATTCGCTAACAAGCGGGTGACGGCATGATGGGAGCTCTAACGAATATTGAAATGATCAGCATTGACGTCGCCGCTCTTTGCCTCCATCGTTTGACCACGCCGAGGGCGGAGCGTTCGTTTCCCTGTAGGGATCTGATCAACGCTGCTCCCTGTCCTCCGAGGGCTGGCTGAGGTGACCGGCATCGAGCAGCTGGAGCGGCTCGATGCCCAAGGGCCACATCGCTTGCTTGTGTTGCACTTTGCGGCATCCTGCCCTTCTTATTGCCCAGCGCCGCCACTTGGGCGCAGTTCGGCCGTCCTCGCGCCCGCCGGGGTTGTGGCCTTCCCCTTCCAGGCGCCTGGCCGTTGTGATCCAACCAACATGGCCGGCGCAACACGCATGGCTGCAAACAGGCCCTCCGTCGCCCAAGGTGGGGTGAATCCTCAGGCCAGGCCATGAGCAACGCCAGCGACAGCAACGCCATCGGTTCGCAGCACCTCGATGGCCCGGTGAATCCCGCCGTTCAGCAGGTCCTCGATGCCATGGAGACGGCTGCCATCAACCCCGAGGACGCGCTGCAGATCAGCCTGGTGCTGCTCAATTTCGTCGAGGAATACCACCTCGACAGCCTGGAGGAACTGCTGGCCGAGGAGCAGACCGATGGCGTTGGCATCGCCGTTTGGGCCGCCGATAGCGCCCGACTCAAGACGGCCCGGGAGCTGTTGGAGGAGGTGCTCGGCGACGACGACGAGGGCGATGACGAGGATCTGGAAGCCGAAGAAGGCGATGCCGAAGTTCTCTAGGTAGGTCGGCGAGACCACCAGCCACCCAGCACCCAACCTTCGCAATTCTGCCTGCCATGCCCCTGCTCCAGCGTGAAAGCCCCTATCCCCACTGGGAGTTCAGCGATCCTGCCAGTGGTGACCTGCTGCGGCTGGTGCCGGAGCGGGGCGGCCTGATCAGCGGTTGGCGCTGCGCTGGCCACGAACTGCTCTACCTCGACCTGGAGCGCTTCCTCGACCCTGCCCAGTCGGTGCGGGGTGGGGTGCCGGTGCTCTTCCCGATCACCGGCGGCTTGCCCGGCAACCAGCTCACCCTGCCGCAGGGGGTGTTCAACCTCGGCCAGCACGGCTTTGCCCGCCAGTTGCCCTGGCAGCTTGAGGCCCTCGACGATGGCCGGGGCGTGAAGCTCCAGTTGGCCGATACGGCGGCCACGCTCGAGGCCTACCCCTTCCGTTTCCTGCTCACCATGGAGGTGCGCCTGGCTCCAGGGGCGTTGGAGATCAGCACCAGCGTTGAAAATCGCGGCAGCGAATCGATGCCGTTCAGCTTTGGTTTGCACCCCTACTTCAATCTTTCCGGCCTCGACACCGTGCACGTGGAGGGGCTGCCGGAGCAGTGCCTCAACCACCTCACCATGGAGAGCGCCTCCACGGCCGAGCAGATGGAGCGCCTCTCCAGCGGCATCGACCTGCTGGTGCGGCCCACCGGCCCGGTGCGGTTGGTGGACGAGGCTGCCCAGACCACGCTCGAACTGCAGCTCAGCCACCCCTTCGATCTGGTGGTGCTGTGGACCGAGCCACCCCGCCCGATGCTGTGTCTGGAGCCCTGGAGTGGCCCCCGCCAGTCCCTCATCAGTGGCGATCGCCGCATTGACCTGGCAGCGGGCCAGAGCACCAAGCTCGATACCCGTTATGCCTTTGGGGCGGCGAGCTAAGGCTGACGCCTAGCCGCTGGCATACGCGGGGGGATGGCGCCGAATTGCCCAGTCGGTCGGTTCAGCCCCCAGCTGCCGGTAGGGCTTCAGCGCTGATCGGGATCACCCGATCCCGCCCCGCCTGCTTGGCTTGATACATGGCCGCATCGGCTCGGGCCACGAGGGCATCCACGCTTTCGCCGGGCCGGCAGAGGGTGATCCCGATGCTGAGGGTGGTTGTCACGCTGGTGGCACCGATCGCCACCGGCTCCCTTACGGCAACGCGCATCGCTTCCGCCAGGGCCAGCGCCTCCTTGATGTTGGACACGCCAACGAGCATCACCAGCAGCTCATCCCCGCCGATCCTGCCCACCAGGTCGATGCGGCGTAGCACCCGCTGCAGTCGCTCGCCGACGCACTGCAGCAGGGCATCGCCGGCGGCGTGGCCATGGCGGTCGTTGATCTGCTTGAAGTGATCCAGGTCGCAGAAGGCCAGGGCCACGCTGGGGCTGTCGGCGGCATTGGCCTGGGCATTGGCCTTGGTGAGCGCGGCCAGCCTGCGGAAGGTTTCGCGGCGGTTCGGCAGGCCGGTGAGGGCATCGGTGCTCGCCTGGCGCTCCAGGGCCGCCTCCGCTTCCACCTCGGTATCGATGGTGCGGAAAAAGGCCACGATGCCATCGATGTCGCCGCTGGCGGTGCGGAAGGGACAGGCGTGGGTCTCGGCCCAGTGCCAGCTCCCCGATCGGTCGCGGATGCGGTCGCGGGCTACGACGGAGCGGCCCGATTGCAGGGCCTCCAGATTGGCGCGGTAGGTCTCGGCATCACCCTGGTGCTCCAGGAATTCGGTGCCGAGCTGGCCGATCCACTCGGATTGCGCCCAGCCCAGCATGGTGGTGAGGGAAGGGGACACCCAGCGAATGATGCCGTCGTTGCCGAGTTGCATCACCACATCGGAGGAGTTTTCGGCCAGCAGCCGGTAGCGCTCTTCCGATTCCGCCAGGCGCCTCGCCGCTTCATAGCGGTCGCTCACATCGCGCCAGCTGCAGCTGAGGGAAGCGGCCCCCCGCACCGCCCGGATGTCGAGGAAGCGATCACCACCGCGGTGGGCGTGGTGGACCGGCACATCGTTGAGGGCGAGGGGCTCGCCGCTCTCCAGCACCTGGATGTAGCGCTCCAGCAGGCCGGCCTCGGCGTGGGCGGGGAGAAGCTCCAGCAGGTGGGCGCCGACCAGCTGCTCCCTTGGCAGCTCTTGGTCGGCGCAGGCAGCCGTGTTGGCATCGATGATGCGGAAATCCAGGATGGCCCCCCCGGCGCGGCGCACCGGCTGGAGGATCAGGTGGGGATCGAGCAGGGAATCGAGTGTGCTGCCCAACCGGGCCTGGTCCCGCTCCATCGCCCGGCGGGCCACCACCTCTTGATCGATGTTGGTCAACACCCCCTGCCAGAGGATGCTGCCATCGGCCTGGGGCTGGGGCATGCCCTCGATGCGCACCCAAGTGGTGGCTCCCTCCTGTTGCAGCCGCCCTTCCCAGAACAGCGGTTCCCGGCCAGCCCCGCAGCTGCGCCAGCAGCGATCGAAGGCTTCGCGATCTTCCGGGTGGATGCGCTCGAAGGCCAGGCTGGAATCGGCCAGCACCGCGTCCCTGTTCAGCTGCATCAGCTCCAGCCAGCGGCGGCTGACGAACAGAAACTGCGGCTTGGCCTCCGCAGGGATCCGCAGCGCATAGAGGCCCACCGGTACGTTTTCGGTCACGGCCAGGGCCCAGCGGCTTGGGCGAAGGGCAGGCTCGCCCTGCGATCCGGAGCCGGAGGCGGCGGGGGCGGAGTTCTGCGGCCAGCTGGATTGCGCACCCTCCACCTTCAGGGGCGCCGCCTTGCCGTAATACCAGCCCTGACCGACGCTCCAGCCGAGGTCGAGCATGGTGGCCGCCTCCGCGGCGGTTTCCACACCTTCCGCCACCGTGGTGAGGCCCAGCCCTTCGGCCAACCCAGAGAGGGCCTGGGCCAACCGCACACACTTGTGGTCTCCCACCGCGATTCCGGCCGTGAAGGAGCGGTCGAGCTTGATGCCGTGGATCGGTAGATCGCGCAGGTGGCTGATCGAGGAGAAGCCGGTGCCGAAATCGTCGATCAGCCAGCGCACCCCCAGGGCCGCCAGGTGCTCGATGCAGGTCCGCACGGCGGGATCAAGGGTCAGCAGGTCGGTTTCGGTGATCTCCAGATGGAGCCGTTGGGGGGCTACACCGGCCTGCTGGAGCCATTGACGCACCGTTTCGGCGAGGTCGGAATGGCGCAGGGTGGCAGGCGTCACGTTGGCCGCCACAAAAAGGTTTGCCGGCAGGGCCGCCAGGGCCGCGATGCTCTGACGAAGCACCTGCAAATCGATCTCCACCGCCAGGTTGCCGCGGCGGGCGGCGGGCAGGAAGCTATCGGGGGCTTGAACCGTGCCGTCGGCCTGGACCCAGCGCACCAGCGCCTCGTAGCCGATCAGCTGGCCTTCGGCGATGGAGACCACGGGCATGAACCAGGCCTTGAACGCATCGGCGGCCAAGGCTGAACGGATGGCGCTCTGCTGGGCCAGCCCCCGGCGCGCCTCTTCGGAGGCCTGGCGATCGCCGAATTCCCACCGGTCCCGCCCCAGGGCGGTGGCCTGACGCATGGCCAGGTGGGCATCCCGTAACAGCTCGTCGGCGCTCTGGCCGGGTTCGGCGATCGCAATGCCGATGCTCACGGTGGGGGTGAGGTCTTGCCCTGCGAAGACCACCGAGCCTTTGCAGGCCTGCCGCAGGCTCTCGGCGGTGGTGCTGGCCGCGTCGATCGAACCCAGCCCATCCAGCAGCACCAGAAACGTGTCGCCGGTGCCCCGTGCCACGAGGTTGGGCCGGGCCACAACTGTGGCAAGCCTGGTGGCGAGGTTGAGGAGCAGCAGGTCGCCGGCCCGGTGGGTGAGGGCATCATTCACCGCAGAAAGCCGATCGATCCCCACGCTCAGGACCGCCAGCACCCCGCCACCGCCGCTGGGCTGGGCCAGGCGCTCCTCCAGCTGGGCGATCAGCGCCATGCGGCTGGCCAGGCCGGTGAGGGGATCGGTGCGCAGGGCCTTCTCGAGCTGGCGGCGGGCCTCCACCTCCGGCTGGATGTCGCGCCAGCAGCTCACCACCCCCAGCCCCGCTGCATCGGCATCGGCGGGCCGGGCCGTCACCCCCATCCAGCGGGTTGCGCCGCGGGCGGTTCGCATCCGCAGCTGGGCGCTGGCCGAGGTCCCTTCCCTGAGCTGGGCGTTGAGGGCTGCGAGGGAGGGCTGGTCGGCCTCGAAGGTCAGATCCGCTAAATCGCGCCCCACAAGCTGCTCGGGCGCCCAGCCGAGTTGGCCCCTTACCGCCGGAGAGATCCAGCTGATCCGACCACGCGCATCACTCAGGCAAACCACCTCGGAGGTGTGCTCGGCCAAAAGCTGGAGGCCCTGGAGCGGGTCAAGCCGAATCGCGCCCCCCGCCCCCCGTTGAATGCGCCCATCCCCGATGGTGGCGTCGTCCGTGCTGGTTGGCGCGGGAGGGGCACTGACGGGGTCCTGCGCGGTCAAAGGGTTAGGTCCTCCAGGCCCAGATCCATTGCCAGCCCTTTCGTTGTTCGAATCTTGCCGCAGTCTGCCCGATGGTGCCGCAGCCTGGTGGGCTGCATCCAAGCGGGGGGGCTATCCATCACCCCCCCCGTCTTGCCCATGGCCGCTGGGGTCACGGGGGTGGGTGTTGGCCCGGAGGGCTACTGCCACCCACACCTAAGTAGAGGGCCTGCAAGGTTTGATCGCCCCGCAGCTCCGCCGCGCTGCCCTCCAGGCGCAAGCTGCCGCTTTCGAGCACCACGGCGCGGTCGGCGATGGCCAGGGCGGCGGCGGCGTTTTGCTCGACCAGCAGCATGCTCAGGCCCTCCCGGTGCAGCGCCGCCAGGGTGGCCATCAGTTCAGCCACCAGCTTGGGGGCCAGCCCCAGGCTGGGTTCATCCAGCAGCAACAGGGTGGGGCGGCCCATCAGGGCGCGGGCGATCGCCAGCATCTGTTGCTCACCGCCCGAGAGGCTGCCGGCCAGTTGGCGGCGCCGTTCAGCCAGGCGGGGGAAGAGGCCGTAGCAGCGCTCCAGGTCGGCGTTGATGGCGCTGCGTTCGCGGCGCAGCCAGGCACCCAGCTCCAGGTTGGCGGCCACGCTCTGGCGGGCCAGCACCCGGCGGCCCTCCGGGCAGTGGCCGATGCCCAGCTTCACGGTGCGCTCGGTGCCCAACCTGGCCAGGTCGGCGCCGTGCCAGAGGATGCGGCCGGCGCTGGCGTTGACCAGCCGGGAGATCGCCCGCAGGGTGGTGGTTTTGCCGGCACCGTTGGATCCCAGCAGGGCCACCAGCTCGCCCCGCCGCACCTCCAGATCGATGCCCCGCAGCGCCTGCACGCTGCCGTAGTGCACGGCTAGCCCCTCCAGCCGCAGCAGCGGTTCGCCGGTCCCGGTGGCGTTCATGGTGGGCTCCCCCCCAGGTAGGCCTCGATCACGCGGGGGTCCTGGCGCACCTCTTCGGGGCTGCCGAGGGCGATGCGCACGCCGAAATCGAGCACGGCCAGGCGGTCGCACAGCCGCATCAAGAGCGGCACGTGGTGCTCGATCACCATCACCGTGAGCCAGTGGCGCCGGCGCAGGTCGCCGATCAGCCGGCAGAGGTCATCCTTTTCGGCAGGATTCATGCCGGCGGCGGGTTCATCAAGCAGCAGCAGGGCGGGACGGGTGGCCAGGGCGCGGGCGATCTCCAGCCGGCGACGGTCGCCGTAGGCGAGGGTGCCGGCCGGGCGCCCGGCCAGGCCCGCCAGCCCCAGCTCCTCCAGAAGTTGGGCGGCCTGCTCCAGCCGCTGCCGCTCGCTCCGGCGGTGGCCGGCGCTGGCCAGCAGTCCCCCGACCAACGAGGCGGGGGGCTGGCGCTGCAGGGCCACCAGCAGGTTCTCCAGCACCGTCAGGCCGTTGAAGAGGCGCAGATTCTGGAAGGTGCGGGCCAGCCCCAGGCGGTTGCGCCGGTGGGGCGCCAGGCCGGTGATGGCGGCGCCACGCCAGAGGATCTCGCCGCCGCTGGCCGGGGTGACCCCGGTGAGCAGGTTGAACAGGGTGGTTTTGCCGGCGCCGTTGGGGCCGATCAGGCCAAAGATCTCGCCCTCCTCGACCGCCAGGCTCACCCGGTCGAGGGCCACCAGGCCGCCGAATCGGCAGCTGAGCTCCCGCAGTTCCAATAGGGGAGCCCCTGCCTCAACGGCCCCTGCCGCCATTGCCCCCGCCGCCGGGGCCGCGCTGCTGGGATCGGCCGCCCCACCGCCCCCGCTCATGGCGCCGACCTCCCCGGCCATAGCGGACGCCCCAACCTCTCCAACAGGGTT
>Ga0114979_10002934_pt1 | contig 11468 bp, 16 predicted proteins | sample S_140625_EF_Meta_FD_87315 | JGI IMG/M metagenome (GOLD analysis project Ga0114979, IMG submission 87315) | Freshwater microbial communities from Lake Simoncouche, Canada to study carbon cycling - S_140625_EF_MetaG | ecosystem: Environmental > Aquatic > Freshwater > Lake | place: Lake... | reverse complement strand
AAACTTCTAAAGCAAGTTCAAATCACAAAATCGGAAGCAACTCCAAGCCATGATGAACGAGAGTTCTCATGCCACAAGATTATTCCGCGACCTTCTACAGAAGATGATAATTGGTATGATTGGAACTCGGAGAACTGGGGAAGCAAGTGGGATTTATGTGACTTTGAGTGGATAGATAACGATTGGGAAAATGGATTTGTTCATGCTTCTTTTTGGACAGCGTGGAGTCCTATTCCTCTTGTGTTAGAGAAGTTATCTAAACAACATAAGTCTTTAGAAATGACTTATCGCTTCCATGATGAAGGTGCTGGTTTCTACGGCACTTACTCTTTCAAGGGTGGATTGCTAACAGTTGATGAGGAAGGTGATGATTTCACCTGTGATGTAAAGACTCGTTACTGGGGAACTACTGACCACCATTGTTGTAACGAGTGCGACAACTATTTTGAGTGTCCTGATGAAAACTACGAAGGTCGCATTGAGGAAATCTGTTCTGATTGTAAGACTTCTTTAGACGAAACAGAACAATCTTTATGGGAGGAGAAAGAAAGTGTTGCGTGAATTACCAATCCTTCAACTCAAACGAGAACCAAATAAAAAAGGTGGGGGAAGTTACTTATCACAAGACAAGCGTATCTATGTCTTACGAAATGAGGACAAACTATGGGCGTGGGGATACCACGACTACAACGATAAAGGTGAGTTCATTGGTAGTCGTAATGGTGACGACTCTCTGTATGGCTCAAAGACCCATTGTGTTGAAGCCATAAACAAAGTTCTTTATGAACAAGCCTATGACGAAGCACTATGGCAAAACTAATGGATTACGAAACTGTAATTCTAATAACTGGGCAACCTTCTTTAGAAGGTATCAACCCGAAGTTGAATAAAGGAATAAACCAAGATAACCTGAGGTTATACATAACAGAGGAGGCAACAACATGGCAATAAAACATTACCTAGTGGAATTGGCAACGGAAGTTCCAATCACTATCAACGACAAGAACCTAAAAGACAATTCAATTTATGAAACTGTCTTAGAGGCTACGCAACATTACATCAACGATTACATAGAAACTGATGAGCAATTCTTTGTAAAGATTGTTGCGGAACAAACACATAAGGAGAGTGATACAAATGTCTAACAAGACACTACAACGCAAAAAAGAGTTGGCTAAGAAAAGAGTTGCGTCTAAAGTTTGGCGTGACTCTTTCAGAGAGTTGAAGTTGCGTTACCCTGCTGATTGGGAAGCGTTACACGCAACTACAAAAGGCGATAGAGAAGCAACAAGACGCAAACTAAGAGGTATGTATCCTGCTGACTTCTACGCTATTTATACACGCCACGCAAAACAAAACGGCATAACACCACACATCACCGAGATACATCAGGAAGGAGGTAGTCCAATCCAATCACAAAATCTGATAATCAAACAAGCAACATCACAATCATCACCATCAGACTTCACAAAAGAAGGTTACTCTCTAATTGCTAGAGAACTTATGCCTTCTCCAAGCGGAGGAGTGTTCTCGTCAATGAGCCGAGTCCTATTCGCTGATAACATAGACGGCACAGAGTTTGAAGCCGTTGGTTGTAACAAGTGCTTTATGTTGTTTAGAAATCTCCAAGCAACAGCACACCATGTCGGTAGAGTCCATAACGGAAAAACTGGCAATCACAAAGCAAAGCCTAAAAAGGCAAAGGCAAAGCCAATCGCAAAGCCTTCAACACAGCCTGTAGTATCAACAACACCGCTTATCCCTACTGGCATTGACCCTGTAAAAGCCATTACAGACCTTGTAGCACAGCGACAGTATTGGGAAGCACAAGCAAAGGCGTATGAGGAACAACTCAACGCAATCCGCAAAGCCTTCAACGGCAAGTAATCTATTCACCAACAAGTTGATAGGGGCAGTTGGTTTGCCCCTATCAACTTCTATAGAAGGGAGTATCCAATGGATACTACGAAAGAAAAGCAAACAGCAGAACAACTAATCATGGTGTCTCACAGCCTGAAACTATCAAGCGACATCTTTCTTGAATTAGTTGAAAAGGGTTATCGCCCTGAAAACATGGAGAACATCTATGCGTTCATGTTCGGTATGAGAACTACGGCTGACGCATTAGGCAATCTAATAGAAAGCCAAAAGGCATTACTGGTAGCCTCTAAAGACCTTGATAGCCTATAAAGAAAGGACAACAACTATGGATTGGCTTACTACTAACGAAGTATCTGAAAAGACAGGATTGACTAGAGATACTCTAAAGACTTATCTAAGCAATAAGTCAATGCCTCAACCTGACCACTACTTTCAACGAACACCTGTTTGGAAAGAGGAAACAATCAACGAGTGGATAACGACAAGACAAAAGACAAAGCCTGTTCCTTCTAAAGAAGGTTCAGACTTCTAAATAACTTAGAAGGGGAACGAGTTGCTTCGGCAACTTGTTCCCCTTTTTTTGTGCCTAAAAGTTACTCATCAGTAACTTGGCTTTAGTCCTACTCGTTGGTAACATAGGGTTTGAGGAGAGGAACTCAAATGGCGTATGTAGTTACCCGAAATAAACGGCATACAGGCTATTACCGCAGAAGCGGTAAGGTTCAGAGTGCTGGAACTTATGGCACTAGAGCCAAAGCCTTGAACTCTGCCCTGCTCGCAGAGGAAGGCATAGTCTCAACTAACCCCGAACTTATTACAACCCTTGAAGCCTATGTAAAAGAGTGGCTCATCAACCGAACAGATGTTCGGGTAATAACAAAGAAAACTTATGCCATAACTCTAAAGAAGTATGCCCTACCTTATTTGGGGCATAGACAAGTAACAGGCATAACTCGTAAAGATGTTAGGCAACTTATAGAGAAGTTGCTCTCCGAAGGTATAAGTCCTGCCACAGTTTCCCATGTAAAGACAGCGTTGGGTTCTGTGTTTAGGCAACTCGTTGAGGAAGAACAAATCCCCGCAAACCCCACGCATGGCATAAAGATAAAGACTTCTAAAGCAGACCCCACAAGTTCTTTAGAGCCTTCAGATTTCAAAAAAATTGTTGAGTCTCTGGAAACTGAAGGGGCAAAGATGTTTGCTCAATTCTTAGTTGCTTCGGGTTGCCGATTTGGAGAAGCCACAGAACTAAGAGTAAAAGACTTCAACTTCAAGTCAAAAGAAGTTTATGTTCGTAGAACTGTGAGTGATGTAGGCAAAGCCTTGAACAATGGAAGCCGTTTCCTCGTTGTGCCTTCAACAAAGAACGGGCATAAACGCACAGTAATCATCAACAAAAGCCTCAATGAAGCCCTAAAGAAGTATGTTCGGGATAGAAAATTAGGGGCTAATGATTTGCTGTTCTCCAAAGCCTTAGTGCTAGAGTTTGGTAAAATAGTGACCACAGGTAGTCAATTGGAAAGGACTAAAAAGCCTTACACCGTTGGAAGTAGAGTATTCCAACACGCAACTCCGTATTCATACAATGTCGGTGGGTGTAGGTGTGACCTGTGTAAAGAAGCGGTCAGTAAGTATCGCAAACAATACAGAAAGGACAAATCAAAAGGCAGAGAAAGCCTTAGCCAAAGCCTTAGTCAAAGCCAAAGCCTTGACCAAAGCCTTAGCCAAAGCCACCTCAGTCGTGACAAGTGGAGAACCACTTGGAACAAAGCCATAGAAAAGTCAGGTATTGGTTGGTATCCAAGAACGCATGACCTAAGACATGCCAACGCTACTCAACTCCTAAAGAGTGGGGTAGATGTGCATGAGGTCAAAGAGCGTTTGGGTCATCAGTCAATCACAACGACAGAGCGGTATCTACACCGTCTCCGTCACCAAAGTTCAAATGCTGCGGAAGCAGTAAATGATTACTTTGGGGAAAGGTGAGAAACTATGAAACTAACAAAACGCGGAAAAAAAGTAGTTGTTATCGCAACTATGACAGTAGCAAGTTCATTGTTCTTTAGCGGTTTTGCAATTGCTAAAGCACTTGAACCTTTGAAGGTAGTGGTTGTTCAGCCAGTTCAACCCGCCCAATCAACAGTCGAGAAAGCCTTGAAAGTAAGTCCGTCAAAGAAGTTGGAAGCGTTGAGACAAAAGCCTCAACTCTCAAAACTTGAATTGAAAGCCTTACTAAAGGAAGTTGGGTTTGAGGGTAAAGCCTTGAGCCAAGCATGGGCTATTGCTATGCGTGAAAGTCGTGGTCGTTCTATTGCCTTCAATGGTAATGAAGCGACAGGCGATAACTCTTATGGACTCTTTCAGATAAACATGATTGGGAAAATGGGAGACATGCGTAGAGACAAGTTCAGCATGGTGTCTAATGCAATGCTTCTAGACCCTGTGACAAATGCCCAAATTGCTTATTACATGAGCAATGGTGGTAAAGATTGGTCAGCATGGAAGGGCATGACCCCTCGTGCTAAAGAATGGCTCAAATCTTTTCCAAAAGCATAACTAGTAGAAAGCCCTCCTGTGTTGGTGACAGGAGGGCTTTCTGTTAGACTTACAGTTCTACAAAAGGAGAAAGCCTGTGGGTAAGCATTTAGATAAAGTTCAAGCAGCATTATTAGTTAGACAAAATAACATGCCAAAAGGAGCAGGATTTAAAAAACCTGGAAGCATGAACCCAAGAAAAACTGGCTACATGAGCATAAAGTCAGACCAAGCAAAGAAGATTTTAGGCAAGTAGCAATTACTAAAGACCCATTAGCCAAGTGCTAGTGGGTCTTTTTTTGTATCATAACAAGCATGGAAGCAATGCCTTTAGCACATGCAGGAGACCGTTCATTTGAAAGAGACATGAATTGGGCTGCTGTTCAACATGTTGTAAAGCATGGTGCTCAAACACAGCAAGACAACGGAAACATAAAGCATGTTGGGTATCACAAAAGCGATACTGACCACGAATACACCGTTGTAACAACTCCACACCCTAAGCACATTGTTACAGTTTTTAAAAATTACAAGCCGTTAGAGAAACTTCTTTCCGAAAGACAGCAAAGAGAGAAAGCCGAAGCCTCAGCCAAAGGTGCTGAAAAAGAAAGAGCAAATACATCGGCTCGTCGTCAAGCATTACAGCGAGAAAAAAAGCGTTTGCGTTCTGCTAAAAACAACAACAAAAACACAGGTAAATAATTACTGGTTGTCTTTTATCAACCTTACTTCACAAGCGTCTGTAGTGCAATAAGCCTCTCCAATAGCATCAGAAGCCATACCTGCATAGACACCACTGAAGTCAATAGGCATAAGAGTCATGCGACCTTCTTCATACTCAGCCTCAGTAATTTGTGTGTAAGGCATTTGAGGATACACAGCGTTACCCATAGGTAAGAAAGAGATTGTCTTTAGTTGTCCGTCGTGCATGTGAAGTATTGAAGCAATAGAGTCTGCTTCTTTTTCAGGGTCAAAGGTCACAGTTACAGAGACAGAGTTATCTGACCAGTATCTTTGAGTTACAACTGCTAAAGAAACTTTTTCATAAACAGAGACTTCTTTCTCTGCTCTTTTAGCATTGGTTTCAATAGGAAAGAAAACAACAGAAGTTGTATTAGGAGATTCAGAAGCAGGTTCAACTCTGTAGTTACCCATTTTGAAAAGCGGAAGCATTGGGTCAGAGTTAGCAAAACGAATTGCTCTGTTAAAGAACTTACCTCCTGAAGCCCAATGAACTCCAGGACTTTCACCAGCAAGGATTGAAACTGTGCCTGAAGGCTTTACTGTTGTCATTTTGATTGACTGACGAATACCAAGCCATTCAGAGTAAGACTCGTCATAAGCCTTGACTGTAGCGTAACCAGCGTCAAGCCAATCACGAAGCACAGTCCAACCATTGTTATCTGCAAAGTTAGCAATACCTGAAATAGAAGTTCCAATACGACGATTGCGTTGCATGATTGCGTTGGTCTCTTCCCAATGTGTTGGAAGAAGAGTTACAGTCTTTGCATACAAGTAAGCAAACTTCAATGTTCTTTTGAAATCTTCTAAAGAATCGTGACGACCTAAGTAAGTTTCAACCAATGTGCAACACTCAAAAGACTCAAGGCTTTGTTCAGCACAGGGGTTGTATCCTGATACACGCCAATCTTTGTTGTTAGGTGGGTCAATCAAACGACCATACTTGCGTGATACATCCATCCACACAACCCCAGGCTCACCGTTACGAACAATGCCGTCAATAATCTTAGAGAAGTCTGAACCAACCTTTGCTTCTACAGAGTTATTACTCATCCAAGCCCAACCAGGATTAGCAGGGTCATAGGAGTTACGCTCAGGATAAACCTCAGAGTTCTTTAGGTTTAGGAAGTCCTCATCGTCAATACGACCAATGAGAAGTTCTGCTGAACGACGAACGTTTCCTGAAACTACGCATACGCCAATAAGGTTTCCGATGTCTGCTAAGTCTTTGCGTGTGACTTTTTCTCCAGAACGGCCCTTAAACAAAGCCTCAATGTGGTCATGTAACTTCTTTAGAGGTTCATGTCCTGCTGCCGTGCCACCAAAGATTTTAATAGGAGCACCTGCTGGTCGAATCAAAGAGTAGTCAAAGCGTTGCGTAGGTTGTTCAGGCTTTAGGTAGGAATTTATTAAAGAAGTTACAGACTCAACCCAACCTTCTCTAGTGTCTGGAATTACGGTTGTTTCTTCTTCAGCCTTTGGCTCATAGATAGCAAACTCTTTATCAGCACCCTTATCGTCAAAGCCCACACCTACTCCAAGCATAGAAGCCTCCATAAGGAAGGCAAAAGGCTTGGCTGGATTGTTCTTAGTCATCTCGTTAGTGGAGACAAAAGCACAGTTCTGTAGGGCTGCGGAGTTACGCTGTTCATTGACTAGCGGAGTTCCCATAACCCAAAGCCCTCGACCAGGTGGAGTCCACTTTAAGTTCCAAAGGCGGTCAAAGGCTTCTTTAGCAGAAGCCTGAGCCTTAGCGTCATTCCATGGAAGTCGTTGAGATTTGGCATGGTCTTTCTGAAGTGAATACATGCCGTTGATGACTCGTTCACAAACATCTACCCAAGTCTCTTTAGTGCCGTCCTCTTTCAACCGAGAGTATGTGCGTAAGAAGGTTATCTCTCCGACTGAGTTACCAGCAGCATCCCTATAGCCAAAAGGGGCTTGCTTGGAACGGTATCCCGCTACATAGTCTTCGGTTAGTTTGAAAGAGAAAAGGGACATAGGTAAAGCCTTTCGGGTTGTTGGGATTGAAAAATGAAGAGGTAAAGTTAATCGTAGTTCAGAGGCTCATGCACCTAATAACAATGCTCCACTTGCCCCCACCTTGTTCCACTCCTCTCCACTTACTGTTATCAGATAATTACTCTAGGCTTTGTTGAATGATTTTATTGGTTTCATTAGCGGTCAAACCTCCGTTTGGAAGGTCTTTTAGAGCCTGTGCTCTGTCACCAAAAATGGCTGAAAGTACTCCTCCTGACGACTGCCGTTCAGCAGTAATTCTAATGAACTCTCGGTTCTCTTCTAACTCTTTCATGCCCTTGACCAGTTTAAAAAGACGGTCAATTTCCTGCGATGTGTTGGGGTCAGGGTAACCACCATTAAGTTCTTCTGCAAACCGAGAGAAGGCAACTCTTGCTCCCTGCATCCCAATAACGGTATTTAATAAGGCTTTTAGTTGTTCTTTAGTCTTTACCTCAACAGGTAGGTTGAAGGCACAACTGTTCTGAGGTTTGAAGGCTGGACAATTAGAAGCAACAAAACAGGTGTCGCATTGTCTTAAAGAAGCCCCTGTTGTTTGAACCATTGGAACGTCTTTAAGGACTTCATTGCCCTCGTCATCTACATCAACAATGGTCTTCATTTTGTACCCAAAGACAGGGAGGTTTGTTACCTCTGTTGGGTCTCTTTCTATGAGTTTTTTAGGCTCTTCAAGTGCTGAATCTTTCCGCACTTCAAGGTCACTGTTATCAGAAGCACCCCCCCATGTTTCCGCGAAAGTACTCATAAGGGGTGTATCGCTGTTATCAGATAATAAAGGGTCACTACCGCCTTCAATAATGTGAAGGTCAGGGCGTTTTTTATCCATTGAGGACTCCAATTGTTTGTAAGACCATACGGCAACTTTAGATGACTCAACGCCATCGTTTTCTAAGAACTTATCAAAGTCTAGTCCTGCTTTAGTCACTATGGCTTTATACCGTGGTCTGGCTTGAGCCATCATTTTTTTAGGGTAACGGACAATCTGTTTGCCATCCCAAATGATGGTTTCACCATTCCTCATAGGAGACAGCCATGAGAGGGTTGTAGAGGTGGCAAAGGGTATCTGACGCAGGTTGTCTGGCTTGGCTGAACCCAAAGCGTGGAACTTCGTACCTTGCTGGGCTACAAGGGCTTTTGTGACCCCTGCAAGGGTCGTAACAGACTCAATAGTGGCGTGGGGTATGGCGACATTACGGTAGGTCTTAGACCACTCTCTGAGGCTCTGAAGCCCATAAACCTCATGCCAAACAACCCACAGTTTTGGGTCGTGTTCGTAGGAGGCTCGCTCTTGAAGTACCCAATCTAACCCCAAGACCTGTGAGTCAAACTCAACAAATCCACTGATGCGTTCCAGGTTGTTTGCTACAAAATCTTGGTATTCGGCTGCTAAAGAAGTTAGTTCTTCTTTAGAGAGGTTATCTCTTTCTGCCTGGGCCACACCAGAGTCCAAGATGACTTTAACTTCTTCTGGGAAATGCTCAGAGACTAGCCATAACTTGTTCTTTGGAAGGTATCTCTTCTTTAGAGCATAAAAAGACAGGCTCATAACTTCTACAGACATTCCTTCTAGAAGGGTACGGTTGCTACCAACTTCTGCTCCACCAAAAATAATTTTCATTATTCATACCTGGTAAATGATGTATCTGCTTTTGAAGCGTCTAAAGAACGTTTGATGTTTCTTTTAGTTATTACTTCTTCTATAGCACCCCAAGCCCGTACCTTTGTAGGTGAATCTGGGCGATTAGATAAGTTCATGGTGTCTGGATTAGCAAACAACAAAGAGGGTAATCCTTGCTCAAATGTCCAAGCACATAATACTGGGTCTGCACTTACCACTAATTCCACAGGGTTTTTTGACCGTGCCAAATTAACTTGGCGTTTTCCCAGTTCTTCGCCAATCAACTCGTAAGTGTTGTCTATCAATTCATCATAACCAATAAAGCCATTAACCATAAGCCAATGTTCTGCATCTTTTCTAGACCAAGAAGTAAATATTGCTACACGGTTATTGGTTCTTAAAGCATAGTAAAGCAAAGCACCAGTTCTATTTGGATTATCTGTGTTATCCGAACTGAGTACCCCTTCTAATGCTACGAGTATGTTCACTTAGTCCTATCTTCCCGCCCTATACGTCAAGGCTCTTCGCACTAATGTTCTATCGTCAGGCAGGGTAACTCCATACGTCTGCAATTCATTTGACTCTTTAATAGAATCTAAATAATCTTTCAAAGTTTTAAGAGCAACAATAGTTCCAAGTCTTTTACCTGCTTGCCAACGATAATTATAAAAGTCTCCATAACCTTCTCCTGTTTCAGAAAAGGCTTTTTTACGACTGCTGTGTATGTCTTCCCATAAAGCAGAGGCTTGTTCTAATAACGCCATTAGTTGTACTTCAGCATTTCTACGACCAGCAGGATTAACGGCTGCTTGTAGAGTAGTAACAATCTGTGAGTAGCGAGACACTATTTCAAGAGCCTTGTTACGGTCTTTTTCTGCTGCTTGTTCCCATGCAGGTTGTTCAACACCACGAGCATCTGGATTGGGATGAACAGTCCATTCGTTATGAGTTAAATCGTATGCTGCATAAGGTTTAATAATCCTAATGTCTGTAGCACCAGGATTAACATAAAAAGTAACCTCAAACCCTTCCCAACGTTTAGTGTTGGGCATTAAACCTAATCTAAAATCTTCGTTTAACATTTTGCTAATTTCAACATCTGATAACCCCATGTAGTCTGGGTTTAATTTTCTAAAGGTGCGGTAATCAACCCCAACAAGAACATCTAGGTCTCCTGGGTCACGTTGTACTTTCCATTGATAGGACACACCAGAACCAGCAATCCAAGTTGTTGACCAAAGATTAGGGTTACTGTATTTCGTAGATAAAAAATCATTTAACATTCTTAATAGGCTATTGCGTACCCATCCTTTTAATACATCACCATCAAATAAAATTGGGTCAAGGACTTTTTCAGGTTCGCTAAAATACGAAGTGGTTGACTCTGCCAAAGTGACTGAGCCAACCACCCGATTTAAAGCATCGTTGCGGTTCATGCTTTTAGTTTACTCGTCATTGTCCTCGCTGAAAGGCTGGATGAACCTCTTTTTCATTGGTCTGTGTGCTTCGTTTTCTACAGACGGTGGTTTGATAAATCCACATGTTGTATGAGCAGCAGTAAACCTATGAGTGAGATGCCAAATTTGTTCGCTTTCTTTGTCATCTCCTGCAATAGAAATAGAACTTTCACAGCCTCCGCAAGACATCTCAATGGTAATCATTGATTACTCAACAACCTCTGCATTTACAACTTCTGTATCTGCTGCAAATTCAACAGTCTTTGAACCAGCGTCAAACTCAACGCCACGAGCCTTTAGAGCATCGCTAACTTTGTCACTGACTGTTGCTTCACGAGAGTTCAAAACGTTTAGAACTCCACCAATTACACGGTCAGCAAGAAGTTGCTGGTCAATGTCTGAGACGATTTCCTTACATACTTTAAAAATGTCGTATGTGTTAGGAACACGTTCTGCTTCAATATTGTCTTCCCATGTTGCATGGGTTTGAATTGTTCCATCCTTCTTTACTTCAACATAAAGAAGAAGTCTGATTTTTCTGTTTTACTCATTAGTCGTATAGTCCCATCAGTTGTCGTTTACGTTGTACTACCTTACTATGGATTGGACAGAAGTGACACAAGTAGTTTTTTGGACCTGTATCGCCTATCTTATCCATACCCAATTCTTTTCGTTCTTTTGCTGTGTCTGGCAACAGTCTTTTACGTTCAGACTGGTATTCATCACAGTTATCTTGAGGTCTGTTTTTTTGTTTCCAACAAGACATAGCGTCTTCACCAAATTGGCTTTTAGTATCGTAAAACGAATCATCAATTTCAGCAAGACCTTTAGAGCCTCCGCCTTTAATTTGACGAATAACGTCTTTACGAGCATCGGTGTTTAACCATACTTTTACGGGAACAATAAAAAGAAGACCTTTGTGTTCTTCTCCTGAAGGAAACTTGTGTTTTTCACAAGCAATTTGAAGTAAATGGTCTTCTTCTGGTTTGCCGTTAAATGGCGGAAGTTCTTCTATAGAAGAACAAACTTTACAATGCAACAGTCGTAAAACTGGACCTGTGTTATTGTCATCTGGTTTACGAGTACCAAGTAGAGGTACATTTCCCATTTTGTGCTCCTTGTAAGTAGTGGTTTATGGTATCAGATTAGGAGTTCCAGAGTCCTTGCTCTTGTGTTTCTGTTGCTGCTTTTTGTTT
>Ga0114979_10002931_pt1 | contig 11479 bp, 18 predicted proteins | sample S_140625_EF_Meta_FD_87315 | JGI IMG/M metagenome (GOLD analysis project Ga0114979, IMG submission 87315) | Freshwater microbial communities from Lake Simoncouche, Canada to study carbon cycling - S_140625_EF_MetaG | ecosystem: Environmental > Aquatic > Freshwater > Lake | place: Lake... | reverse complement strand
TGATGCCTAATGAGTTTACTATTCCTAGTACGCAACGGGTGCCAACTACGAATAGTTCGGCACGAGTTCAACAGGTTGCTGGTAATCAATTTGTTGCAGATATTCGTTCGGGTGCGCATGAGCAAGCGTCTTTGGATGCCAGTCTTGCTAAAAGTTTAAAAGAAGAAGAAATTATCCATTTGGAAAATTCTCAAATTGTTTCTGCTGAGGCTCGTGCGGAAATCAAAAAACTTGCTGGTCAGAAGGGTGGTTTGACACGAGCGCAGAACGCTCGTGCAGCCCGTGCCGAGGCAGCCCGTGAGCAGTTGATGTTAACGAATAGCGTGGACATTGAGTTGAATGGTGTTAAACAAACTATTACTCGTGAGCAAGCGCAGAAAGCGTTAACTTCACGGCAGGTAAAACTTGAAAATGCTTATGTTCAGTTGGATAAACGGATTGATGCTATTTATGTTCGTAATGGTGTTCCACGAAGTGGTTCCAAGGGTGGGGCTGGTGCGGATGCTGTAACTGATTATAGAAACCGTATAGCGATGTTGATGGATGACGCAAAAGTTTTGAAAACTTGGTCATCTACAACTGCACAGATTTTGAAACGGGACATTGATGACATGCGTGTGCTGTTGAGTTCCCTCCCTAGGGATACTGCTACTGCTGGTGAGGCTTCTGCGTGGGTTCGTAGGGTTGATGCAACTTTAAATAGTTTGGGCGGTATTCAGGACCCTGCCATTAGGTCTGCGTATGAGCGTGTTACAACGCTGTTGCATGCCGATGAGGCACAGTTGGCACGGTTGGAGGCTGTGGCGTTGCCTGCTGTTGAGATGGCTTTGAAGGATGCTAAAGGTGGTTGGTTGGGTCGGATGGTTGAAACAACTGAAAAAGGTTGGGAAGAAATTGCTGGTTTGGGTGTGCAAATGCCTGAGGAGTTGTTGGCGCATTGGAAACCTAATTTGGCAAGGCTGAGAAAACCTGAAGGTATTCAAGAGTTTTATGAAGCATATAAAATTACAACATCTTTCTTTAAAGTTTATGCAACTTCTACTGTAGGGTTTTTTACTCGTAACGGTATATCTGCTACTTTTGCCAATATTGTTGATGGTGTTAAAGTAAAAAATATTGCTGACGGTTTTGATGCTGCACGGGCTATTGGTAAGGGTGCTGACGGTAGCGGTCATTGGTGGCAGCATGCCAATTGGGAAGAATTTTTGGCTTCTAAAGGTGCGGAGCGTGAACTTTATGAAACCGCTTGGAAAGCAACAGAAACATCAGGTCGTGGTATCGCAGACGATTTTGGTGGTTTAAGAGTTAGCCAAACTCGTACACAAAAATTGACGAACAACCCGTACACAAGGGCGTTTCAACAAAAAAATGAGTTTGTTGAGCGTGCGGTGCGTATGCCTATGGCGTTGGATAGTTTGCGTAAGGGACAAACTTTTGACCAAACTGTTTCTCGTTTGGTTCGTAATCATTTTGATTATAGCGATTTGTCCCCGCTAGACGAAGCAGCAAAACGGCTTATACCGTTTTGGATTTGGACAAGTCGTAATGTGCCCTTGCAGGTGGTGCAGCAGTGGGCTAACCCTGCTGCCTATAGCGTTTATAATAAGTTTGCGGAAGCGAACCCTGTTAGTGGTGATGTGTTAATGCCAAAGTGGATTGCTGACTGGAATCCGTTGGCTTTGGGTGGACCAAACGGTGAGGGTGGTCAATGGGTTGCTACACCTGATTTGCCCAATGTTCGTTTGGAACAGCAAGTAAAACAAATTGGTACTGTTAAAGGTTTGTTGGGTCAGTTGAGTCCGATTATGAAAGTTCCACTAGAGTTTGTTGCTGGTAAGCAGTTGGGTATTGATGTTGGACCGTTTCAAGATTTGAAACAAACAACTGAGGGTGCAAAAGGTTTGGACAAATATTTGTTGGCACCGCTTGCACAGGTTATGGGTGGTGATGCTTGGGTTAAAACTAACGCTAAGGGTGAAACAATTTTGGATTCACGGGTGGCATATGCGTTTCAGAACGCTATGCCTGCGTTAGCGCAATTGAATCGTATTACTGGTGGTCAAACTGGTGGCAAGTCATCGTATGGTGAACGACAGTTAGGTAACATTGCTAACTGGTTTGGTATTCCTGTCAGGTATGTTGGTCCTCAACAGCAGGAATCTGAGGCGGTTAATCGTCAGTTTGAAGTTGCAGCAATGTTTCAAGATTTGGTGAATAGCGGTGAAATTTTGAGTACGAAAGATTTGAAAGCGTTTTTGAAATATGTGCAAGCAAACCCACAGGGTTTGACTACACCTTAAATTCCTTCTACTAGCGCACGCTCAATTTCGGCAATGATTTTAGCGTACTCATGCAACGAAATATTTAGACTTTTGGCATCGCCATAACAGGCTTTAATCCATTCGCCAACTAGTTCTTTGGCGGCAAGTTTGCTGATTATAAATTCCATAACGAATCCTGATTCGTTATCGGATATCATGTTTGCGAATATGCCTTCTAGTTCCGACATGTCATCGGGGTTAAAGTCATTATCGTCAGCCAAATTGGGGGGCATGTTTCTTCAACCATTTTATTGATGCTTCAATGTCATGCACTTTGCGTATATATGTCATGGGTGCGCCAGCGATTTCTAGTTCTGTTTCTAAAAGTTCCAAATAATCTTTTAGGCTTGCGATGTTTAGTTTTTTGTGTTTCATAGTTCGTATTTTTCGCCCATCATGTCAATAAAATCTTGGTTTTTTAGCAACGCTTTTTTCAAGTTTTGTGTTGCAGAGTTCACTTTGCGCCATGCGTGCGACTTGGCTTTTATGCCAATGTCGCTGGCTAGTTCTTGGTATGTTTTCCGTTCATAAAAGATTCCTGATAGTGCGTCTTGGTCGGATTTGCTTAGCGTGGACAGTGTAGCCTGCACAATGTCTACTAGTTCCCAATTTGTGTCATCGTGTTTGATGCCGTATGGCATCATTAGCCATGCGATGTCCGAGTTGTCATGGTGCGATATTGGTTGGTACTTCATCATATTCCGTGTTTATCATCATGTCCATAACATCTTCGGGTTCCAGCAAATAGCCTTTTGACGGGTTGCTGGATGCCCGTGCAAAATCATGTAGTTTCTTTTTGTTGAATCGTTCCTTATTAATTTTTAGGTAGCGTTTCATTCGTGGGACTGAAACGATTACGAACGCACCATCCAATGTGTAAACATAAACCCACCATTTGGCTTTGGTGATTGCCAGACCAGATGGTTTCCAGAGTGCGGTGCCGTCTGGGTTTTGTTGTTTGCGGGGATTATGTTCCATTTCTATGACCATGCGCCCGTTGCGGTATCGGTCTGTTTTTACTTCAAAGTCGCCGTCAGATAACGCATCCAAAAACTCGGTGACGAGTTTTTCTCCTTTATGCCCGTACTTTAGGTCCGTGTGGAAATCATATTTGCGGGCTGGGATATCATAATCCGACTGATTTTTGGTCACTTTTTGCCTGCGTTAATGATGTGTACCTGTTTGTCATCTAGCCATGCGACACCGTTTAATCCGTCCATTAATAGTTTCACATAGTTGTCTAGGTCACCTCGTAGTTTTGAGGCTGTCTCAGAGGCTCCTAGAGGGGTTACAGAGACTTCTATGCCTGTTGGGGTGAACATGCAGTCCAGTTGGACCAGTCCCTCGTATTTGGGTCCGTTCCATGCTTCGGCAATAATGGCTTCCGCCACTAAAGTTGTTTCGGGTGTGAACACTCGTCCTCGGCGGGTCATCCTTGGACGACCTTTTGGTATCGGTTTGGAATCAACATAAACGCTGTGGGATATTTCACCCATTTTGGTTTTGTGTCGTTCACCTTTTTTGATGGTGTTTATAACCTGTTTTTTGTTTACCTTTTTTATGGTGACAGTTCCATCTGCTTTAGTAATTTTGATGGCTGATGCTTTAGGTATCCCAAAAACGGGTTTAACTTTTTTTGTTGCCATAAGTTCTACTTTGTTTGTTGAATGAATGTGTGAAAAGGAGAACCAGTATGTGGGTCAAATTTGCTTGCAACATTGATTGCTTTTAATGTAATAGATTTTGCTTGTAACGGCTGTAACTTTTTGTTTCCTGCAAGTATTTGTAACGCACCGAGTGCGTATTGTGCGCCCGTACCCAAAGCGTATAAACGATTTGTGTCCGATGCCCAACTGTAATCACCGTCAATAACATAGATTACACCGTTCACACTTACAAGTATAGTTGAACCCTGTTCAGCAATGTGTTCGGACGAGTCTCGTTCAGGTAGCGAGTAGCCTTGTGCGTCAAAACATTCCCGCAATGCAGGTATAAACGAAACTGTAATAAATTTATCTAGACCTTTGATTCCCGTAGGAGGGGTGGGTGGCGTGAAGGCGTGATGAAGGATGTTTATGGCTCGCATGTCGCCTGCTGCGCCCAACAAATATTTTCCGTTTGTCGCTATTTTTGCGCCACCCGAAGTACCAATCTGAGATACAAGCCCCGATGAATCCATAGATGAAATGCGTGAATCTGAACATAACAGTGAATACCCTTCTCCTTGATAAGCGATTATTGTTGTCATTTTTCTTCTAATATTTCTACATTGGAACCTGAACCTTTTATAAGTTTGCAATCTTTATCTAACGCAACCCACGATGATGAATCGGGGTCACAGTTACAACTTCTAAGACTGAACGGGTCGTGCATAACTTTCACACCGCATTGCCTGCACCTTACTTGAACTATCACGAATGTACCCTCACTACTAGTTTGTCTATTTCGTCCTCGCCGTTGGTTCGCAAATGATATTTTCCCCAACGAATGTCAGCAGTTTTTATAATCGTTTTAGTTTGGCTGGGGTTCAGCCCGCTACGAACGCACTCGTGACCAAGTTTGGTCAGAGTGCGAGAACGGTCATTGCCCTCTAGCGGTCCGTCACGCCAAATGACTTTTCCCAACGCACTGAGTGATTGCATTGCTTCATCCAAGGTTGCGTCATACAGGTAGTCGGTGTTGATGATTACAGGTTTATGTTCTTTATACATTCCCGCAATGGATTCAATGAGCATTGCTGGTGTGCGTTGCGCCATTGCTTTGCGACAGAAATCTATGAACAGAACTTTGGATTCACCATGATTGCCTGCTTCAATGTTTTGGCGGTACAGAAAGCGTTGCTTATCTGTGTAGTTGTCGTGAACATCAGGGTACGGTAAACGAACATAATTGCCGTACTGACCGACCCCAAGGGTCGGTTGTTTCGGATTGACTTCTAACGCTGGCACTTCTGCTACGGCGTGGGCTGCGAGAAACATGTTGCGCATATCTTTAGCGTGGACAGGTGTCTCGGCAAATACCCACACATGGTAACCTTTGGACCGTGAGCGTTCAATCCACGACTTGATACCAACCACTTCTAGGGTGTCATACAGTTTGATTGCGTTGTCTAGTGCGTCTGCTGTGTCAAAGTCGGAGCATCCCCATACAACATAATGTTCACCGTTTTTTGGCACCATTGGGTAAACACCCATTGGTGCTTTGCCCTCTAAGTGTGCTTCTAAAACTGCGTCTGTTAAAGGTTCTTTAACGCATCGTCCTTCGTTGTGTCCGTACACATCTGTGCGTCCACGAAACAAAGTTTTATAATCAAGTAACAAATAATCGGGTATCACCAGTCCTCCAGACTGTCCGCTATAACGAGTTGTTCGCTATCTACGATTGGGTGTGACTCACGCCAAGGTAACACATTGCTGTCCAGTTTGTGTAACCGACCTGTCCCATATTCAATAGTGAAATCCATGTCATCAAGTAGGTTTGATGCAGGACGCTTGCATTTGACCAAGTTCAGTGTCAGGGTATCCATGTGTATTCTTAGGTCGTATTGCAGTTGTTCTATGCGGTCCATAATCTTTTCTGTGTTGGTTGCACGCTCCAACTTGTCTTGCAGGTCACGGATGTGTGCTTCTATCTCAAAGCGTTTGCGCCGTACACCTATGATGTGTGTTGCTTGTTGCTCGCCACCGTATGCACCTGATGAGATGGTTTGTTTTTTGCCATCGGCACCTGATGTACGGCTGGATTGATGCAACACTAACAACGGTTTATTATGGCGTTTGCCGAACGCTTTTATGGCGTTTGCTTTGGACGGGACATCTTCACCGCCACCTGTAATCAAATCTAAATAGTCCACAACGATAAGTTGTGGGTCGCCCATAGCATCGGACACTTCTGCCAATGCACGCTCCATGTCAAGCATGGACACTGTTTGGTCAAACACCGCTAGGTTCGGGAAATGTTCTGTTGCAGTTTCTTTCAACAGCGATATAGCGGAACGGTCATTGGAAGAAATTTGTTGTTCCAACTGTTTAGAATCCACACCGTGCATAACACACGCCAACTTAATCAAAGTTAAAGTTCGGGGTTCATCAGGACAGAAATATACGACACGCTTATCACGGTTCGCTACCAAGATTTGTAGCAACGCAAGCGTTTTACCGCTATGTGAGTAGCCGTTGATGATACATAGTTCTGCTGGTGCGATGCCACGCATTTCGGAATCTATGTTCTCAAAACCTAGATAGATGCGTTCGTTGGGTGTTTGCGCCCAATGAACATAATCATCGGCAGCCCGAACCAACGGTTCGTAGTAAGAAAACTTTGGCGTTATAGACAAATCGGACGGAGCGATATTTTCGCCCCGTCCGAGTTTTGCCCAACGCTCCTCATAATCGGGAGCCACAGCGTGCTATCGCTTCGCTCGTGGTTCCCAAAATCCTGCGCCACCCTCAACAGCCTTAAACCAAGGACGCTTAGGGTTTGCGGATAGTCCGTCACGGTTGTCCCACACTTCGGATACGCCTTTAGCGGCGCACTCTTTGTGTAGCCATGCTGGAATCGGTCCGTGTTGCTGACCTTTGATGCGAACCTGAAAGCCACCTGCTGGTGCAGGGGTTGGTACAAACGCTGGTTGCGTTGCTTCAACATACATTTCAGGTGTTGTAGTCACAACTGTGGAACCCTGAAAGGCTTCTAGGATTCGTTCCGTTGTTACTGCAGGCTCACTCTTGGTCATGCCATGAACGGTCAGTAGTGCTTCGGTTGTTGCTTCAAACGCAATGTTCCAATTGGCAATGTTTGTCATCAGGTCATCGGTTTTCGGTGTCAGGTCTGCAGCAATTTTTGCTGCAACCTGTGTGATTATGGATTGGTCTTTGCTTACGGTACTCATGTCAAGCCTCCTGCTTGTTTGTTTTGGTATTACATTTGTGAACGACCCGACCAAGGTACTGGAGGTACTGCCTACAGCCGAGCCGTTCGTAAACTGGAATTAATTGTAGCATACGCTAGTCAGTTAAAGACTGGTCTGCGAAAGCGACTTCTTGCTCACCACACCATGCACCTTTACAGATGTCCCAATACGAACACCATGATTGTGAACATAGCGTGGACGAATCGTTCATAAACCAATTGTCCTCGTAACCTGTTTTCAATGCCGATGTCACTGCACCACGCACTAAATGTCGTAGCCATAAACCGTGTTGTTGAGTTCGCTCAACAACCGCAATCTGATGCTTAGGTGTTTCCGTTCGCACCATCACACCATACTTGAACTGCACGGGATAATCAGGGCATAATCCGAGTTGGACGGCTGCTTCAGCATAAACCGTAGGTTGGACCGCAGATTTCTGTTTCTCTTTAATGTTGTAGGTACGGCTAGAAGTTTTCCAATCCCATATAACACCGCTAGGTGTTATATAATCCATTGTTCCTTCCAACCAAACACCATAACCATTAATCTCTATGCCAAGTGGGGCTTGGAAATATTTTTCTACTTCACCGCCTTGCTCTACATGGGGCAGAATGTTTTCATAAAACGATATGCACATAGATTCCAAATAGGCAGGAATTTTTTCTTGGTCAATGTTTGTTTTCTTGTACGCCTGTCCTGCTTCCAGCAGTCCGTACTCACGATTGACAACAGTTTTCATTTGCTCAAAGGTTTGCCCTTCGGGGAACTGCAAAACATATTCAATACCAGCATGCAATGCTGTACCGATTATGGTTGCGTCCGACCCTGTCCGCAGGTCAGGTCGGACATGACCCAATCTTGCCCGTTCAGGACAGATAGCCATGTCACCCAGCCATGACTGTCTTACATATATGCGTTTCTCTTTTTCATTGATTTTCATAAGTACCTCCAATTATTTAGCGTGGACAATGTAGTAACAGTCTAGTAAATTACTGTCAGTTAAGACCGTGAACTTTACGATAATTTCTTATCGCACCAAGCGTGTAAGAAATATCGTACTTCTCTTTTATGAACGCAACAATTTCTTTCGGATTTGTGCCAGCACGAATCAGGTCGTGAAATTCTTTTCGCATCAAAGTCATGTCGTTACCTTGTCCATGCAAACGAATTACCATCGGTTCATAAAGGTCACGGAACGCAATCACAAGATTGCGAATTATGCCGTGTTTTACGACTATTTTGCTCATAATCGCACCTTTTACCAGCATGTCATTCTCAAACGAAATGAACTGTTCACGAGAAATATATCGCCCAAATTTGTTTGTCGTCATAGCAACCATAAAGTCTGCTAACGAAACATCAATTTTTTCTAGAACATCCAACACAGATTTGACAGGGAATTGACGCACAGCGTTAATGACCGTTTCACGAATGTTTTTCCAATGCACCAGAATGTTCGGGTCAGCAACCAGAGGTTGCAGCGAATCATAATCAAGCACACAGGTACCTGAAGATTCAACATATTTGTCATGGAAATCTGTTACTGCTGCCAACCAAGATAACAAATCTTGACGATTACTTAGGTCATAACGCATAGTTTCCGCTATGCGTTTACCCATCCACATGTTTTGTATCGCCAACGAATCTTGACTGACACCAATAGGTGTAACATCATCCAACCACTCATGCTCACTCATCTATATCTCCTACTGTGTCATCATCATCAAAACCAGCCCACATCAGGGTCCAGCAATCAGGATGTGTGCCTGTCATTAACACTTCACGCTCCTCTTTTGACATGTGTGGGAACGCATCTTGAACAAGTATTTCCTTGTTGCACCATGCTTTATACATATCAAAATCCACCATAACATCACTAGAGACACCACACATTGGACAATCGGGTGTTAAGGCTTTTATAAACATTAGCAACCTACCTTTCGTTCTGCTTGTTCCATTGCATACGAGTCATATTCGTCTTGCAAGTAATCATTAAGATAATCACGAGCCTCATCAGAAAGTTCGGATTCATCTAACATAAGCACCTTGCCTGTGCCATCGCAGTCCTCGCAACTTTCGTCATAACGACCTGAAATATAGTTGTCACGAAATTCGTCATCATGCTCATTCCATTCCTGAGCAGAGTATGCGCCAAACCTGTTGGAATGACCACCTGAACCACGACACAAAGAGCAGATAACCCACTCCTCACGGACGGAACACGGATTTATTTGTTCACCTTCAATAGCCTCACGAATAATATCGGCGTGCGACATTTTCATAATTATGACTCCTTAATGCTTGTACGGCGGATAAACGGATAAATAGTTGCATCACCAGTAGGTGTTTCAACGGCTTCAATGCTCTTGTAAAACCCTTGCATCGCTTCCATAAAACCACACTCGGAACAAATTTCTGTTTCGTTATCAACCCGTGACAACGCACCAGCATACTCACCTTCATGTAAGGCGTTCGGTATCGCCCCACCACATATCGGACACTTCTCGGACTTTTTCATTTCGTTTCTCCTAGTTTTTCGTTTAACCATTCGGACGGTTTCATTCTAAAAGCACCCAACGCAGAACTTAACACAAATTCACGCTTCGTAGGTGTATCCATGCTTTCCCAAGCGACAGTATCTTCTTCCGACCAAGTGGTCGGCGGTAATGTGCTACTCATCATTTCCTCTTTTCCATAGTAGTTGGACCACCTGAATGTTGCAAACATGCAGGAGGTATTGACATCCGCACAAACACTTCTATCTCATTATTGCACTTTGGACATTTATAAACACCCTTAGGTACCAACGGGGGGAGAGTCCTCCCCCCGTTCTTGTTCATCGGCATTTGCATTTAGTAACCTCCCTTTTCGGCTTCGTTCTGCAACATACATTCCATTTCAGCAATCATCGCTTCCATAGTGTCATCTTCTCTGACCGCACCAAACGCATTGCAACGCTCCGCAATTTCCGTCATATGCTTTATGAAATCGGCATCATCACCTGTAGATGCTCGTTCCAACTGCTCATCCAACACTAGCATCTCTGCATCATCCAACAAACCGACACGCCTCGCAAGTGCCAAACCTGCAGTCATAATCATCGTTTCGTTGTATGTTTCTGCAACACGCTTCGTGAAATTTGTTGTCAGATACTCGTAATAGTTTTCAGGCAAATCATAATTCTCGCCGTCATACACACCGCTAGGCGATGTACCTGATACCAACACGACAGGACCTGCAAGTTGCCGATTAAACAACGCACTAGCAAACCAATTCGTTTCCATACCGAGCAACAAACCCTCATCATGGCAATAGCCCACGATAACTGTTCCGTCCTCTAGTTCTGTACGAACCGCATCAATACATCCACCAACATACTGTTGAATGGATTCCAAATCGCCAACAATTGCTGGCTCAATTTCATTTCCAACTCCACAAGGGAGCAACGCACCACTCGTCATGCTTTTGATAACACACCTCCAAGGTGTAGGTCATACTGGACTCGTCAGCGTAAGCAGATACTTACGGACACCATAATGAGGTAACATTATGGTGTTTCGTCCTAGGTGACAACTAACTTATTGGGTTAGTTGATTCTAACTCGGCTGCTTTGGCTAAAAACCAATCAACACATTCGTTTTTAGTTGAAAAATATTTGATTTCAATGATGCCGATATGTGGTAACCAATTCTCGCACAACTTACCAACGAACAGGTCAGGGAACGCTATGTCCTCATCTTGGTACAGGTGGAAGAACATCCCGTTCTTAGCACCAATCGTAACATCCCACTTAGGTCCGTCATCCATGTTTGATTCATAATCAAACGCAGGAACATCCAACTCGGCAACATCCCACTCATCCATTTCGGAATCCGTAGGAATGTTTTTGAGCATCATGTAGCCGACCAACAGAATTGTTTCATACATTGCGGGGACAAACGATGCCACCGACATTGCAGAGCAAAAAATGTATGCCATAACATTAGTTGGTGAACCAACTGCGCCATAACACAACCACAGAACAGCAAAAAACGCTGTCCACAACAGTATAACTCTCGCACATTTACCTAACATTTCAACCTCCTAAGGTTGCTAGTTTATTTTTATATTACATCAAGGGTGTAACAAGGTAGCCGAGGGGAACCGCTACCCTGCCACACCACATTACATCACTTAGGCAACTAAGTCAAGTCCCTTGACCGTACTAAGTACCCAAGCGACAGGGTCACGAACCAAGTCACCATGA
>Ga0114979_10002929_pt1 | contig 11484 bp, 9 predicted proteins | sample S_140625_EF_Meta_FD_87315 | JGI IMG/M metagenome (GOLD analysis project Ga0114979, IMG submission 87315) | Freshwater microbial communities from Lake Simoncouche, Canada to study carbon cycling - S_140625_EF_MetaG | ecosystem: Environmental > Aquatic > Freshwater > Lake | place: Lake... | reverse complement strand
TCAAATAAATCTTCTTATACTACTTCAAATAAATCTTCTTATACTACTTCAAATAAATCTTCTTATACTACTTCAAATAAATCTTCTTTAAGTGATACTACCTTAAACACTAACAATGTAATTGATAGCAGAATAGCAAAAAACATATCAAGTTCGGGAAGAATTGATATTTGGAAAGCATCTTTTAAAATTGTTAAAGAAAAAAAAATAATTTTAGGTAAAGGGCCACAGGCAGACAGATTGTTACTTTCGGAACATCAAGGAAAATCAATTTTAAATAATAATGTGCCTATATTTGACAATAATAGCTCAAACGCACTAATTTACAGTTTTTTAAGTGGTGGATTAATATCGTTTGTAACTCTTTTAATAGTATATTTCTTAATTTTAAGACAAATTTTTTTTTATTTATTCATTAAAAAAGCAATTAGTAAAAAGTATTTTCTAATTAATTTTTCATTAATAACATTAATATTTTTAACAGTTAGAACTGTGTTTGAAAACGGTTACGCAGTATTTGGGGTGGATTACCTTTTTTGCATTACTTGTTATTTTATACTAATAAAATCTTATAAAATTAAAAATAATTATTACTTATTCTTAAGGAAATTTAAAATATTTTTTTTTTCTTTTAAAAAATATTTTTCATTAACATAAACTTTATTTTTTTTTTGATTTAATTGATTTTTAATCTTAAAAAAAGATAAATTATGTTTATTATAATTCAAATATTGAAAACTAGAATTATTAAAAAATACATTGTTATTTTTGAATCTCTTACTTAAATAAGTGAATACATTTGAAGAAATACAGTCTAAAAAAAATAGCGAATAAAAATTATCTCCACTCATAACTGAGTACTTTGTTTTATCTAATAAATATAATAATTTCTTTCTATCAATGTTTTTATAGTTTTTTATATTAGGTTGATTGTATTCATCTCCAACAATAACAATCTTTAAATTCAAAAGTGATAATTTTTTTATTATATAAGTCAAAAACAAATTAGATTTTAGCGGGTGTTTTCGTATATAAAATAAAAAATCGATGCTTTTATATTTAAATCTTCTTTTACTATAAAATAATAAACAAAAGTTAAATAAGCAAAATTTTATTTTATTTTTGGGTATAATTTTTTTTAGATTATCGGTTGAAAAAATAACTTGTTTAAATTTAAAAAAGGATATTTTTAAACTTATAAAATAAAAAAATGGAAAAACTATCTTTCTAAAAAATGTACTTAAATTGTATATTTTATCATTGTAGATACTACCTGTAACTGGACCAAGAATTGTGCTTCTTGGAAGCGAAATAAAAATTAAAAAATTCCATAATGGCAGATAATTAACGTAACAAGTTTTTTTTCCTTTAATATGGTTGTACCATATTAGAAGAACGCCGTAAAAAGGATATAAATATTTCGCTAAAAAATTATTTTTATAATTTTTTTTTTCTAATAAAAAATATTTCTCTTTTAGAAATAAATATTTATTATTATTGGAGTATATTTTAATTATTTCCGGAGATTTGAAATAATTCTCTACAAAACATCTTGCAAGCAAACCTTCTCCTGTGAAAGTTTCATAATCTGATGACCATACAAAAGTATTATATTTCTTCATAAAAAGTAATTTTTTTGTATTTTTTTAAAATTTCTCCTTTTATATACGAGAACAATGTTTCTAATAGTCTTGCTACTCTTCTTCTTGTATCAAATCGAAGTCTCCATAAAGTTTCTGCAAAAAAAACTTTAGAAAAATATTTTGGCAATGGAGGTTCCAAACCAGAGGCCATGTTAACAGCTCCGCCAAAACAAAATATTTTATAATGCTTTTGATTATCTGCAATAAAATTTGCTAGGTTTTCTTGTTTAGGAGTTGGAAGAGTAATTATGCATAATTCGTCTTTATTAAATATTGGAATATATTTTTTGAATAGATCTAAATTGCCCATGGGTAAATCAACGTGCGTTACTTCAGTCTGAAAATGATTCTCCAAATATTTCTTCGAAACTGATTCCAATTTCCCCATTACTATTATTTTTTTTATAATCTTATTATTAATTATTAATTGTTTAAGAAAATCTCTACCGGGTAATTTTTTAACATTCTTGTTAAAAAATCGACTTTTTAAAAATCCATCCGGCCACACCATCATTGACCTGTGAACCAATAATTTTTCTGAAGAAAAATATCCTAAGAATGCTAAATTCAAACCACTTAGTATAAAATTTTCATTATAATTTATTTTTGATGAATCTGTAATTAATTTCAATTTGTAAAAATATTTTTTATTTAAATTTTCAAAAATATTAATTAATTTTTTAATAGATCTTTTTTTAGAATAAATATTTAATAACTTATCGTATGAAGAAATGTTTATTTTTATTTTCTTATTTAATAAAAAAAAATTTTCTACTTCTTTAATAAATGATTGATCGTCAATATAATTAAAAGCTTTTCCAATTTTATATTTATTAATTATTTGATTAGTTTCGCCCCCAACGAAACCTAATATTGGTCTTTTATATTTTAAATAAGTTTGGAATTTACCAGGAATTGTGGAATCAAATGTTTTTTTATATTGTAAAGAAATTAATAAAAAATCTGCATTTAACAAATAGTACTGAATCTCCTCAAATTTTTTTGAACCTAGTAAAAATAAATTATCTATATTATTTCTAATCTTTAAATCTTGTAATTTTTTAAAATCCCTTCCTTCACCCAATACATAAAGTCTAATTTTATCATTATTTAAATTCTTAAAAACTTTAGTAACCAAATCAAAGTTTTGAGACTCTCCAATATTCCCAGCAAAAACGACATTGGTAAAATTAGTATCATATTGTGCATTAATAATTTTTGAAGAATCATTATTATTAACTAAATCTTCCGGCCAAGAAGGGAAAAAATATAATTTTTTTTTTAGTTTCTCATCCTGAGATAAAATTTCTTTCTTAAAGGATAATGACTGGCACAATATAATGTCGGACTTTCTATAAATATAAATCACCAATAGCTTAAATAATTTAAATAAAAAACTTTTTTTGCTTATTATATTAAGATCATTTAAAACATCCGGCCATAAATCTAATACCCAAATGATATGTTTTGAATTTTTTAATTTAGCCAAAAATATACTTGCTAAAGCAACAATAATTGGTGATGTTGCAAAAGTTATAATGTAATCATATTTTTTTTTTCTTAGTAAAAAAGAACCAAAAAAAATAGCTGAAAATAAGAATGACAAGTAATTTAAGAATAGTTGAAATTTATTTCCTTTTTTTCTAGCAATAATCGGAACTCTATAGATGTTTATATTTTCTAATTTATCAAAATTTTTTTTATTTAATAAAAATTCTTTATAAAAATTTCCGTCTGGATAATTTGGGTATCCTGTTAATACGTCAACTTCATAATTTTTTTGTAATTCGATTGCTAAGTCATTAACTCGAAAATATTCTGGCCAAAAATATTGGGAAACTATAAGAACTCTCATTATAGTTATTGGCGCTTAAACCAAGTCTTTCGATTTATGTAAGGAATGTAACTTTGAATAATATTTATAACTTTGTCTGAAACATTAGACTCGGAATAGTCCTTAAGTATATCGGGTTCCGGATTTGATAAAAATCTTTTCAGCACAATTTCAACACTTTTAATAATTTCTTCTGCATTCAGACTACTAATCAGTGTAAATCCTTTTTCCATACCCTCTTGTCTTTCCGTTGTTTCTCTAAGATTAATAGCTGGAAAATTTAATATATTAGATTCTTCAACTATGCTACCGCTATCTGAAATAGTAATTTTTGCATTTAGTTGTAATTTTATATAATCAAAATAACCAAACGGTTTTAAAAAAATAATTTTATTTAATAATTTTTTTTGAATATTTTTTATTTTAATTTTAGTTCTTGGATGAGTTGAGAATATAATTTTTTTATTTAATTTTTTTGAAATTTTATTAAGAGCAATAAAAATTGCATTTAAGTTATCTTTACTGTCAACATTTTCTTCTCTGTGACAGCTGACTAAAATATATTGGTCTTTCTTTAATTTTAATTTATTTAAAATATCAGATTTTTCAATATCATATCTATATCTTTTAAATACCTCAAATAAAGGGCTGCCAATTTTAAATATTTTATCTAAATCAAAATTTTCCTTAATTAAATTATTTTTTGCAACATCGCTATAAACCATATTTATATCTGCGATATTGTCTATTAATACTCGATTAATTTCCTCCGGTACCCTTTGATCATAACATCGGTTTCCGGCCTCTATGTGAAATGTGGGAATTTTTCTTTTCTTGGCACTGAACAATGATAATGCGCTATTTGTATCACCTAAAACAAGCACTGCATTTGGTCTTTCATATTCTAAAATTTTGTCTATTTGCTCCATACAATTTGCAATAAAGCCGATTGAATTATTGTACTTTTTTTTTAATAAATTATATTTTGGTTTCTTTAACGCTAATTGTTTAAAAAAAACTTTATTTAAATTTTTATCAAAATTTTGGTTTGTATTTACTACGACAGTTAGAAAATATTTTTCAATCTTTTTAATTATACAAGATAATCTTATTATTTCTGGTCTTGTACCTAAAATAATCAATACTTTGTTTTGCATAAAAGATTTTGAATAGTTTTTAATACTCTAAATTCTTAATTAACGGCTTAATTAGATTAATGGTTTTAAATTTATCTAATTGATTTGTGTTTTGAGAAGTGTAATCAAGCAATTTTCTAATTTTTTCTTTACCTAGTTTAAAATATAAGTCATAATTTAATTCTCTATTATCAGATTTAATTGAAAAATACTTTCCATGGTCTTGCGAAAAATATTTTTCTTCTCTACTCATTAGTGTTTCATGCATTTTTTCTCCGTGCCGTGTTCCAATAATTTTAATTTTTGATGTTGGATAATTGTATATGCTTAACAATGAATCAACTAAAACTTGTATAGTGGCTGCGGGAGTTTTTGGAATATAAATATGACCATTTTTACCATCTATCAAAGCATGAAGTACCAAATCAATCGCGTCATTTAATGTCATTAAAAATCTTGTCATGCTGGGATCTGTGATGGTTATAGATTCTTTGTTAAGAATTTGCTTAATAAAAAGTGGCAAAACTGAACCTCTGGAAAACAAAACATTGCCATATCTTGTGATCATAATTTGAGTCTGATTTTTTTTTAAATTTCTAGACTTTGCTATGGCAATTTTCTCCATCAACGCTTTTGACATTCCCATAGCATTTATCGGGTAAACGGCTTTATCTGTACTTAAACAAACTAATTTTTTCACTCCATTTAATACACAACTGTCAATAATATTTTGTGCACCGATAATATTAGTTTTGACTGCTTCTAAAGGATAAAATTCACACGACGGTACCTGTTTTAAAGCTGCAGCATGAAATGCATAATCTACATTCTTAGTAGCATCAAAAATGGAATCTTTATCCCTGATATCACCTATGTAAAATTTAATATTTTTATTTTTGAATAAACTTCTTAGATCATCTTGCTTTTTTTCATCTCTACTGAAAATTCTAATTTCTTTAAAGGGATTGTCTCTAATTTTATTAAGAAATGCAGTTCCAAAAGAACCTGTGCCGCCTATTATTAAAACTATTTTATTTTTAAATAAATTCATATTATTTATTATTAATTATTATCATTTAAACAATGATTATCTAGGACTAAACATAATACTTTAACCGATTATTTCAGCAAATAAAAATTTTAAAATTACAATTCATTCATTCTTGTAAAAATAAGTGTATTTATTAAAATATTTAGATATTAGGGATAAAAAAAAGTAAATTGACACAGAATATAAAGAATAAAATATATAAAATTTTATTTAATAAAATAAAATTAAAACACTGATTAGATTGTGACTATCTATACCATTCGTTTTTTTTAAAATCTTTTAATGTATTGAAAGAATTTCTTAAAACCACTCCTTTTAGATATGCAATTAAAATTCCCATTTCGTATAAAAAAGATATGTAAAGTGGCATTCTTTTTTCAATAAAAGAAATCTTTTTTTCGAAAAAATTTAATAAATATCTTATACTGGGAATTTTAAGAAAAATTCTTATAAAGAAATTTTTTTCTATTTTATAATAAATAAGATTTTTGGCTGCTTTTGGATTAATTTTTATAATATCGTTAATTCCATACTCACCTAAAAAATTATATTTTTTTAGAAAATCTTGAAAATTTCTATTATCTCTATGATGAACTAAAGATTTTAATTGAATTAATTTATATGATTTTTCTTGAAACCTATATGCAAATTCATAATCTTCAAAACCATAATTTCGAAATTTATTATTAAAAAAAATATCGTTTTTACAAATAGTCTCACTATTATAACCCATATTCATGGTAAGAAAATTTTTATAGGGAACACTTTGCTGGTTAGGCAAGGAATAAACTCTCGATTGCCTATATTTTATTAAATTTTTATTTTCTTTAAATTTTACATAGCTAACCAAACCAAAATAAATAATCTTTTTTCTATTTAAATGAAGTGTCTTCAAATATTGATATGAAAAATTATTTTCTGGAAAACAATCATCATCTATAAATATTTTATATTTACCAAGCGAGTTGTTAATTCCATAATTTCTTTTAAAGGCTTGATGATTAATCTTGCAGTTATAATAAACAATTCTTAAACTGCTAAATTGTTTTATATAATTTAAAACAGATAATTTTTTTCTAGAATTACTATCGCAAATAACAATCTCGATTGTATTTTTTAGGATACTAACTTGTTTATTTATCAAATTTATCAACTCAAAAAGATTTTTTTCTCTATTAAAAGTTGTGATAATAATTGATATTTGAATTTTATTATTTTTCAAAATATTTAATATTTTTTATTGTTTGAAAAAATTAGACTATTTTTATACATATCACTTAACATTTTTTTCCAAGATGTTTGACTATAAGATATTTTTTTTTTAATCAAAGAACTATTTAGAGTTCTATCTAATTTGCTAGTGTAATCTTTTTTAATTAAAATATTTTTTTTATAAATTTTAGATATTTCTTTTAATAAATTATACTTCGATATTCTTCTAGAAGATAAATTATATAATCCATAATGATTTTTATTTTTTTTAGTAAAAAGATAATTATGTAAAAAATTAAAGATTTCAAAAGTAGTTAATCCTGAAAAAAAAACATTTACATATCCATTGCATTTATTATTTTTTGACAAAAACCACTCTAACAATCCATGCTTTGACGATAATTCGTGACCAATAATCGAGGTTCTAAGAGTCAAAACATGCTTGGCATTTAATTCTCCCAGGTATTTAGAAAACCCATAAAGATCAAGTGCATTAGGAACTGATTTTTCATCATAATTGCCTTTGTGGCCGTCAAAAACACAATCAGTACTAAAATGTATTAATTTTATATTTAAAGATTTTGTAATTTTAAAAATTTTTTTTGGGAATATAGAATTGATATAGAAAACATCGGAAAAGTTAGTTGATTTATTTATTCTTTGTTTAACAAATCCAATACAATTTATAACATAATCTGGTTTAAATTTTTTAATTTTTTTTTTTATTTTATTTAAATCATATGCTGAGACATTGTAGTCGATATTATTTTTAAAATTTCTGAAAAATCTTAAATGTTTTGCTCGTGCTGAACCTTTTGTGATGTATTTAGGTATTTTATTAAATCTTAAAAATAATTCACTACCTAACATTCCTGAAATACCTAAAATATAAATTTTCATATTAAATATTTTCTTAAATAAAATTTTTTAAAATATTATTTACAGTATTTTTAATTAATTCAGGCTTAATATTATTCTGCGACCTCATAAATAAAACTTTATGAACTAAATTCTTCAGATCTTGATTCAAAGTAAAATATAATTTACCTTTATTATCTTGATCTATAATTTCATACCTTTTGCTACATAGCCCTAAATAAGAATCTATTAACATAAATGGAAATAAAGAAGACACTTCATTAAATATTGTTCCAATTTTTGAATACCCATCTGTATTAAATATATATTTTGTTATAATTGGACCTGAATCAACATTCTTACTCATCAGATGAGTAGTTAGAGCGGTAGAATTGAAATGCCCTTCTAATATTGCTGCCTCAGTCGTGTCCATTCCTTTATACACGGGCAGATTGCCAACGTGCAAATTTATAATTCCATCTTTAAATTTATTAATAAAATTATCAGAAATGATTCCTCCGCCTGTAAATAAGGCAATATTTGATTTTAAAGATAAAACACTGCTATTTAAAGTTCTAAAATTATCTACGTATATTAATTTAAAATTTCTATTCTTTGATATGTTTTTATTTTTTAGCCCCAATTTTTTAAAAACATATTTAAGCGAAACTTCACTGTATGAAAGGTTATCATCTCCTTTTAATATTAATTTATAAAATATTTTTTTTAATAAATAAAAATAACCATCTCTTTTTGACTCTTCAAAAAATCGCTTTACAGAAAATCTTCTGACAATAATTGCCTCTATTGGAATAGAAAAATGATTACAAAGTTTTATTACGCAGCCCGTGTATAAGCTATAAGGATTTGGAGATAAAATAACTACTGGCTTTGAATATTGGGATTCTTGCTTTAAAGTATTGTAGCTAAAAACAAATTCTTGTTTAAAGGTATCTTTTTTTAAATCAATATTTTTTAAAGAGGATAAATAAGATACCAATTTATTTAATTCACTATCTATTTCTTTTGATAAAACAGAAGATATTTTAGTACTTTTTTTTAACGAAAGAATAGAATTTATAATAGAAATATCAAGAAAACTCCCACTTCTAAAAATATTTTTTTTTACTAATTCTAAAAATATTAAATGAAATAAATTGAGATAATCAATATATAAATTACCAAACTTTTTTTTTAGATCTTTTATTAAATATCGAGATTTTAAAGAAATATATTTTCTTATAATTTCAATACTCTCATAACAAAAAAAAGTATTATCATTTTTTTTTAAGTCCTCAAGTATTGATTTTAAATCGTTAATTGATAGATCGGATATAATTTTTTTATCAATACTCATTATTTTAGACAAACATTTCCTGAAAAAACCTTTCCATCTATCTTTTCTAATCCTTCAGCACTAAATAAAAAATCTTTAGAAGTTTGCATGCCCTCGGAAAAAGCTATAACACCAAACTTAAATAGTTTTTTTGGGAATATGTCTTTTTTAAATTTATAAATCTCGGACCAATTAATTAAATCTTTACTATAAAATAAACTAGAATAATTACTTTTAACACCATCGCCAATTTCTACAGAAGTTTGTATAATTGCAGATTGATCTGAAAAAATTTTTGAATACCAGACTGGTCCTGGAAAAGAACATCCTTTTTTTAATTTTTTTGTCTTTCTGTCAAAAATTTGTAAATTTGAGGTTTGTAGAGGACTATCCATTCCCCAAATAATATAATTTTTTTTAAAAAGAAGACTTACAGCTCTCCATTTTTGAGTGCCATCTCCATACTTAATAATATTACTAAATTTTTTATTTGGAACTTTAAATAAATAACACTCTCCATTAGAATCTCCTGTTGTTATCCATAAATTATTTTCGAATGGATCATTATAAATTCCGTGAATATGTTTTATTGATTTACTTGGAAAATTATAAATTATTTTCCAGTTTCTTCCGTCATTAAAGGAAGCCCATACTGGAACTTTTGCTTTATATCTATTAGGTCCATATTCTCCAAAAAAAATTCCATTTTTTGTAACTGCAATTGAGTTGTGAAGAACATTTCGATGATTTTTAAGTTTAGAAACTATATTTAAATTTTTTTTTTTAAGACAATAAAAATAAATATATTTTTGGTATAAAATAATAGCTCCATTTTTTTTTGAATTTAAGACGACATTGCACTTATCCAGTCTAAATAATCTTCTTAAAATCCTAAATTTTGAAAAATAAATAAAATACCATTTTAAATTAATAATAAAAAAATATTCTTTATTATGTACGTTTAAATAAAATTTATTGCACTGACTTAAAATTACATCTTTCTTATCAGAGTCGTAATAGTGAACTATCTCTGATTCTAAATAATCATTTTTTTTTAAAGAAAATTGAAACATTTAAGTTTAAAAAAGATTATATTAAGTTAATATTTTATTATGTTAAATTATAGTCATATTGTGCGGAAAAAAATAGCTAATAGTAAAATTATAATATTAGAAAATTTTTTAAAAGAAAGTTTTTACGAAAAAATAGCTAAAGAAATAACTTGGCTTCAAAAAAATAAAAAGTGCGATAAAAATTTTTCTTTTAATAAAAAAATTATAAAAAAAGAATTTACCAATTATAATAATTTTAAAAAAAATCAAAAAAAACTAATTTCATTATTAAATTCTAAACAGTTTAAGATTTTTTTAAAAAAAGAATTAAATATTAAATCCACTATATTTCCTGAAAAATCTAAAATGTTTTCTGGATTTAATATAGCTGAAAAAGGAAGTTATTTAAGACCGCATGCTGATTTTAATTTTAATAATGATATAAAAAAATTCAGAACTATTAATCTACTTTTGTACTTTAATAATAACTGGAAAAAAATTTTTGGAGGAAATTTATCTTTTTATAATTATAAAAACCTAAAAAAAAAATATGAATTTATTGCCAAAAAAAATAGAGCAATTATTTTTTTAACAAACAAATATACAATTCATGGTTATAACAAAATTAAATCTTCTCAATACAGGATATCTTTAAACTTTTATTATTATACTAATAAAAATCTAAGTTTTGATGAAAAGCCACATAAAACAATTTGGAGATAAATTATAATCAAAGAGTGAAAGAAATACTTTTAAAAAAAAAATTTATATAATTTTATTCTTACCGAATGTACTTGTTTATATATAGAATTAAATTATTTCTAAATCACAGCCATCAACATTGGTCAGTGAAATATGTTATCAGAAGACTCTATAGAGTTATTTACAATATATTTGTACCTGGACTTCCATGGCTGCCATTATCTGCAATCAAATATTTAAAATCAAATATAAAAAAGCAATTTATAGGCCTTGAATTTGGTTCTGGAAATTCAACTTTTTTTTTTTCAAAATTATGCAAACAACTAATATCATATGAAAATAATTATTTATTCTACAGAAAAATTTCTAAAGTTAAAAATAATAATGTTAAACTGATATTTGATAAAAATTATCCATTGTTAATTAAACAACTTAGAAATAACTATTTTGATTTTTGTTTAATTGATGGAATTGATAGGGACGTTTGTTGTTACAATGTGCTTTCTAAACTAAAAAAAAGAAGTATTTTAATTCTTGACAATATTAATTGGTATATTCCATTTAAAAGTGAATCTCCACACTCTGCAAAAGATTATTCATCAAATAGTAAATGGAAGTTAATTTTTAAAAAACTAAATAAATGTAAAAAAATTATTTTTG
>Ga0114979_10002928_pt1 | contig 11484 bp, 4 predicted proteins | sample S_140625_EF_Meta_FD_87315 | JGI IMG/M metagenome (GOLD analysis project Ga0114979, IMG submission 87315) | Freshwater microbial communities from Lake Simoncouche, Canada to study carbon cycling - S_140625_EF_MetaG | ecosystem: Environmental > Aquatic > Freshwater > Lake | place: Lake... | reverse complement strand
TTTCAATTAATGCCTTATCCGGTTTACTGTAAAACACCCCTGATTGAGCACCTGTTCTTACACCCCTTAAGAACAAATAAATAACCCCTCCAAAATTTTTATCGTAATCAAATCCCGGTATTCTTAAGGCTAGGTATTTAGTCAACGCCACTGTATAAATTAAATATTGAAGGTGATAGTTATTCTCTTTCATAGCAGCTTTTATATTCTCCTCATTATAAAACTCTATGGAATTACCCAAGAAATTCGATTTCCAATCTAGTATATAAAATTTACCCTCTTGCTCAAATAATAAGTCCATTTTTCCATTCATGATACCCTCTAATTCCGCAATAGATCGAATTCTAAAGGGATGAGTATCATTTGAAAGCGCTTCCAAACTTCCAGTACTAAATGGCTTTAGCAAGAAATCAAATTCAAACTCGTTGAGCCTTTTATTCTTATTTACTTGTTGAAGTGTAAATGGATTATTTCCGGGCATGATGGCAGATGTTACCTGATGCAATAATTCAATGATATTGTCTCTATACAATTCATCAGCAGATCCCGACAAACGTTTCATCGCTTGTTCAACCACCCTTTGCCAATTGTCACTGTTCGAAAAGTCTATATATTCAAATATGTAATGCAACAAATTACCAGTATGTACCCCTTTTTTCAATTCCTGAAAAGCAAATTTATCATAGGCATTGTCAAATGAATTGGAGGACTTAGGAGCTGGTACTAAATCATGCTCCGGATTTAAACCGCTGTAACTTGTTTTAATCCAGTGCAGGTTTTGTAAACTAAAATTATTGGCCGTTGCATACACTGGTTGACTTGCGGTAGATATATTACTGTATCTAAATTTCCACAGTGGAGCAGGTGGTTCCCAAAATTCAACTTGTTTTAAATCTGCTGCAATTAAAGTCAATGCATTGCTAAAAGTTCTTAATGTCGAATTCTTGTAATAGCCAGCTGCATTGCCTGTAATATAACATTGGTATCTGGCTCTTGTAATAGCAACATACAGTAAACGTCTGTTTTCTTGCTCACTTTGATCCCTATATAATTTTTCTTGTCGTTGGCTGCATAATTTCTTTTTTACAACATAGTATTCTCCATCCTCAGGGTCTCTGTAACTGTAATTTTTAATATAAGACTCATCATTTAATAAATCTAAATGTGGAGCAATCACAATATTATATTCTAATCCCTTACTCTTATGGATGGTTACAATCTGAACCGCATCTTGATCATTTTCTAACCTTTGTTCAAATTCATCTCCTTCTCTAGTATCCCCTTCCATCCCCTTTTTTAACCATTGAATAAGTTCTTTTGGCTCGTAATTTTTTCGGACAGCCATTTTATGCAAAATCTCTATTAACTGTTGAATATTTGAAATTACCCGTTCTGGATTTTCCGCACTAGGATCAAATAAACGCTCATTTACTTTATGGTCAGCCATAAATTGTCTTAACATTAAATACACTCCTTTATCTTTCCAGCTTTCTTGATAAATTTTAAACTGAGCTAATATTGCTTCTTCGTCAACACCTAATAGGCTTTTGTTATTATAGCCTCCTAAATTGGTAAGCAAAGCTCTATTCACCTGTGCAGTTGAAATTTCATTTACTGCACTCAATATATAAAATAGTTGGCTTGCTTCCTCTGATTCCAATAATCTAGTCTCGTCAATTGTAACTGCTGGTATTCTTAAAGAAGCCAACAATGCCTTCATGTCTTTGGCCTGTCGTTTAGATCTTACCAATATTCCAAGATCAGAAGGCTTAATTGGATTTGACTTTTCATCCTTGACAATAGTATACTTCCCTTCCGTAAATAAATCAGTAATAATTCCTCTTACCGCTAATTTTAATTCTTTTTTATTTAAATGTTTTGAAATTTTTAATGAGTGGATGGCTTTGCCATTGCAAAGTAATTCACCTTTTGTATTTGGATTAGGAGAGCCTACTTCTATGTACTCAATTGCTTTAGGTATATCTGGGTCATTTTTAAAACTAAATGTATCAAAATTGACATCTGGTTGAAAAAACTCATTCATCGCATTTATATATCCTTCTGTAGAACGATGATTGGTGTTCATTTCATGTAAGTTCTGAACATTTTCTTTGGCCTTAAAATAAGTGAATATGTCCGCCTTTCTAAATGCATAAATGGACTGTTTAGGATCTCCTATATAAAAAAGTATTTTCTCCTTGCCAAAAAGCTTTTCAAAAATGGCATATTGCTCTTTATCGGTATCCTGAAATTCATCAATAAAAACAGCGCTATACTTTTGTTGTAATGCAACAATTAACTGCTGGTTTTTGTCGCCTTCATTTATTGCTTTGTATAAAAGCATAATCATGTCATCAAAAGTTATAATTCCTCTATTCTTTTTTGTCTCAAGCAAATCATTTTTAATTGTGTTACTGGCTTTAATGGCTATATCATTTACAATAGAATCAAAAGCTGCTTTCTGATTTATTTTTAAATTCTCTAATTCAATAACTTCATTTAAAATATCCCCAAATATTTTAAATGTATAGTTGATAGCCCTTTTTTCATAAATAGCATTTAATACAGCATGCCAATTTTCCTCGCTAAAACAAATTGAAAAAGCCTTTCTAGCATTTTCAATTCTATTAATCTGTTCTAACAATTCAATTTTATTTAATTTGAATTTATCAATAAGCGTTGTTGATAATTTAGCAATGGACTTGTTGTCATTTAATAATTTCTGGTAGAGTCTTTCCTGATAGTCCTGATCTAAAAAATCATTTGGAATAGGCACATTAGAAGCCAGCATTTTTCCTGATAACGACTGTTTCACTAACTTTAAAACTTCTTCATGCTTAAGTTCAGAAGCCAACATTAACTCCAACAACTCCTTTTTTATTGTGGTAATTCGTTTTCTCCAAAACTCATTAAATGCATCTTCTGTTATTTGATTAAACTCATCGGGAGTGATCGTTTCAGCTCCAAAAATTTGATTTGTTTCGAAGGAAAATTCAGACAATGTTCTTTGACAGAAACTATGAATTGTCAACACCGAGGTTTCATCTAAAAATAATTGAGCGGTGGTTAACTTTTCCTCAACAACTGCAGCTGAATGGTTCAGCATTTGACTCTCTACTATTCTTGTAATGGTTTTATCTTGAATCGCCTCACCCCTACTCACTTCTAAAGCTAAGCGCACAAAGGATCGCACCCTGGTTTCTAATTCTGCTACTGCAGCCTTAGTAAATGTAACCATCAGTATATTTTGAATCGGGATATTATTTTCTAAAACGAGTCTTAGTGTAAGCAATGCAATTGAATAGGTCTTTCCAGTTCCAGCACTCGCTTCAATTAGATTACTTCCTCCAAGAGTTACAGTTTCGGGATTAAAATTTTTATTGGTGTTTTGTGGCATTGAATAATATTATTTACTTCTTCTTTTAATTATTAATTTTTTTAAAGAGTAATGGCAAATGAACATTAATAGGATCAAAAATAGCCTTTACATTTTGTTGGATTTCTAAATAAACTAATTCATCAAAAAATCCATGTTCAACTGCCTTATTTAAATAATCATCCTCAAATGAAAAATCAAGTTCTTTGTCTTTTGCATCTTCATAAATAGCCCAAAATGTATCGTAATTTCCACTGATCATTTCCATTTCACTTTTTCCAATTATAGGAAAAAAATGAAAATAATTTTGATGCCCTTTTTTATAGTATTCTAAATATTCAGACATCGTATCAATGGCCTCTTGCTGAGAAATGGTTCCTGCAGGTATTGTTTGAAAACCATCTACGCGTTTTGAAATAAATACAAACGCTAACTCTTTGCCCTGGGCAAGCATCGCCAAATATCTAACATAGGCTACTATTAAATATTTTAACTGCTGTTTCGAATTACAGATACTAATATATTTTTCACCAAATACTGAGTCAACTTTACCAATTATTTGAGTGTTATTAATCATAAAATTAATATCAACTTTTCTTGAAGTTTCATTACCCTTGGCGTAATGAAACCTTTCACGCAGTTGACCAACTTCATTTATCACTTTACCAACAGAAGCCTTACCCATATTGTGAAGTGGGATTTTGCCTGTTTTTCTTTCTTTTTCAAAGTAGTCTTCAGTTTCTTCAGCATTCAACAAAATAATTTTATCCTGCACATTCCATTTTGTAAGTTGATCAAAGTCAAATAATTCATGGTCTTTTAACAATACTTCCTCCTCGTAATAAAAAATATTAAACTGCTTTTGTAAATACAACCTGGCAGGATTTTGTAAAAACCTAGCTATTTCATCAACACCAACGTTGATAAATGAAAATGTTTTTTCTGGTTGTTTTTTAGATTTAGGTTCAATACCTGTTTTGTATCGAGACTCATTTAAATAACTTATCAATCCTCCTTGTGTCTTGGGATTGTACTTGCTGCTAAAACTATGTAAGGGGTGAAGTGTAACCCAGTCCTTTCTAATTAGCTCCGTATCCTGTTTCATACCTCTAGCTACATAATCAATTAACTCATCCACCATGGAAGAAGCAGGTAACTTAGATCCATCTTTTGCATTCGCTGCTATATAGCTAATGTATAAATTTTCTTGGGACGACATTAAAGTTTCAAGAAATAAATGTTTATCGTTGTTCTTTACATTTCTATCTCCTGGTTCCCAAGTTTTTAATAAACTAAAGCTCAATGGGGTTTCCTTCCGTGGAAATTTATCAAAATTCATTCCCAACATGGCAACTACCTTAAAAGGAATACTTCTCATGGGCACCAAAGAGCAGAATGTAATTCCGCCTTTTGCAAAAGAGCCTGATTTTTTCTCCAAACTTAGTCTTTGTAAAAAGCTATGACGGAATACTTCAAAACTTATTTCAACATTTGCATTCTTTTCCAACAACGACATTTGTTCGGTGAATTGAACAAGCTTCGTATAGTCCTCATCCTCTTTTTCACCGGCTTGAAAAATCATATCCTCTACCAGCGATTGAAGATATTCAGCCCATTGAGAAATAGTTCTTTTTTGATTTCTGTCTGCTAATTTCTGTTGTAGTATTTTCACAAAATACATCAAACGAACGCGTTCAATGGCTTCAGTTCCTTCCGCAGTATCCAATGGAATAAACTGCTCCTGTCCATCATTTACATCCTGCTCTCCGCTCATACAAATACCATACATTATTTTCTTTAACCCATATTCCCAACTTATGAAGCGGGTGTCATCTTCCTGCCTTCCTTTAATGCTAAATATAATTCCCGCTTGTCTAGCAGCCGTTCTTAAATTTTCTTCGTCTTTAATCTTAAATCGAGTTCTTATATAAGGTGATTCTAACAACTTTAAAACAGCTTCTACTTTAAAAGTATCGGCATCCAATGATAAAATATCTTGAATTGCCGTAAACATATTATTACCAGCAGAATAACTTTCATCTGCAATATTATAGGGAAATTTATAAGGTGAATTACTAAATACTGCGTGAATGAATGGTGCGTACAATTCAATGTCAGTTACTAAAACCAAGATGTCCTTCGGCGAAAAGGTTGTATTTCGCTTATCTACTAACGCTACCAAATAATTATATAAAATTTCTACTTCTCTTACCGGTGTAAAAGCACCATTAATAGTAATAGAACCATCTTTATAATCCAATGCTGCCAATGGATAGCGGGATTTTTTATTTAAGTTGTTGTAAATATCATACTGGATTTTTTTAAGTAGATTTTTGGGTTCAACAATTGGGACTGCATCCTCTTCATTGTACACATTAACAAAATCATCATTGTCCATTAATAATTTAAAAGACTCTTTTATTATGTTTCCCCAATTCAATAACAAATCATTTCCCACAAGCAAATGATCTACATCCTTTCTTTGCTTTTTCCTTTTTTGTAGCAACCTCGTTATTTGCTGCTCAGAGTGGTCATCCATCCAAATTTGTTCTGGGCATGGATTTACTAAATACAAATGAATATCTAAAAATTTTGCAAGCGCATGAAAGATTTGTAAATAATAAGGAGTGATTACCGCAATACCAAAAAGATGCAAGGAGGGGATTTTACTTTTAACATTCACTCTCACTTCTTCATCAAGTAGACCATCGATCAACAATTGGGCCATTTCCACCCTATCTTGGTAAGCATCCCCTAACTTTATTTTAATCTGATGCCAGATCCATTCCTGCCAATCTTCTGCAGGCTGATTAAAAAATAAACGATCATCCCAAGTTTTAACAGTTTTATGTCTATACACATGATATTGATCAAACAAGTCTGCCAATTCATCACTTAAAGCAATTCGCTTAATATCATTATTAAAATAATAACTAGCTATATCCTTGTATTTAATTTTAAATTCAGCTTGATCTAAAATTTCGTAAATACACCAACGTATATTTTCGGTATTTATAATTTGTTTACCAGCCTTTAAACCCCTTCTATAAATTTCAGCAACTATATCATTGGGTTTACAAAAATTTATATTTGCTGCAATTCCGTTTTGTTTTGCAATGTTTTGCTTTAACCAACTATTCATACCCTCTGTTTGAGTCACTACCCACTGTTTAACAAAAGCATCCTGATTGCTTGCTTGTAAATCACTTGCCAGTCTAACAGACAATGGCTGTAATGAATTGGATACATTTAAATATATACTCATACTTTCTTATCTAATTATTATTGATCGACTCTTCCGGTGATACCTGAAATTCTTTGAACACAAGACTCAACGGAGTGTCTAATGGTATCCATTTCTCCTTGAATGGTTATACTTGTTCTTGCCCTTGTAATACCAGTATATAATAGTTCACGCGTTAACAAGGCATTGGATGTTCCTTCAGGTAAAATAACTATCACCTGATCAAATTCTGAACCTTGGCTTTTATGTATGGTCATTGCGAAAGCAGTTTCGTAATAATTTAAATAAGCAGGCAGAATAGATTTAATACCCCCTAGGCCATCCTCAAACCAAACTTTCAAATTGCCTTTATCATCTTTTCTCATAATCCCTGTATCCCCATTTAGTAATCCTAAATCATGCATATTACGGGTGACCATAATGGGTTTGTGTTCATAAAATTCTCCATCGGGTCTTAATAGACCTTTTTTACGAAGATGCAATTCAATAAAATTGTTAGTTGCATACAAGCCTCTTGGGCCTTGCCTAACAGCTACTAAGACTCTACGTTCATTTAGTTTTTTTAAAGCAGTTTTAATATCTACCTCTTGAATATAATTGGCGTACCCTTCTACAAAGGATTCTAATATTTCAGGAGTATACTGATGATCTATTTTTACATTGGTTCCGGCAGAGTTTTCAATTAAGGTGGTGAGTTTCTCTGTATCTCCCTCAATTACAGCCCTACTCATTTTGCCAATGGCTCCCTGACTATTAAAACGATGACTAAATTTTAGTTCAATAATATGACTGGATAATAATGGTTTTTGATCACCAATAAATTCAGATTTAATTTTTCTTTCAGGGTCTATAATAAATTCATTGATCCAAGATGCCGCCTTAGTAGAAAAAATATTTAAGCTCGGTAATGTCTGGCATAAATCACCTAACAAACTCCCCGCTTCCACTGAAGCCAATTGATCCTTGTCTCCTAATAAAATAATTCTACAATTGTCACCCAAAGCTTCTAGCAACTTGGAAAACATTGGGACATCAATCATGGAAGCCTCATCCACTACCACCCAATTATAGGGCAAAGGATTTTCGGCATTGTATTTAAAATTAACAGACTCTTTTTTATACCCTAATAAACCATGAATAGTGCTTGGCTTTAATTTGTCAATTTTCGATTTTGTTTCCACAGAAAATGGTAATGTGCTGCTTTTTAAAGATTCAAACATTCGCATGGATGCTTTACCTGTTGGTGCAGCCAGTGCTACTTTTGCATCTGGCTCCAATTCATACAACACAATAAGTAATTTAGCAAGCGTAGTAGTTTTTCCTGTACCGGGCCCACCAGTAATGATGCTAAAATTATTTAAGAGCGCTTGCAATACCGAAACCAATTGCCAGTCCACTTGCTCCTTATTGGTTAGCCCATTTATATTGTAATTGGCATTTAGGGATTGGATTAGTTTTAAGTAAGTCTTTAACTGTTCCATCCTATCGGCAATCAAAGTTGTTTCTGCAGCAATTAAACTTTTCAGTTTTTGTATAATGCTGGTTTCATATTTAAAGTAACGTTGAAAATAAAGTCTATCATTGTGAAGAATGAAAGGGGTTGTATTTAGACCTTCTTTTGATACTAAATTTGAGAACTTCAATAAGTCTTTAGCTGATACTGCATTTGTATAGGGAGTTGTATTTAAATTGGAAGGCATATTTTCCACAGAAATACAGATATTACCTTCGGTTAGTCTCTGCGATAAAAGATAAGCATAAGGCCAAATTGCATTTTCATCAAAATATTCAGCAAACTGCCTGTGTATGTCGTCTGTTGTCTCCATATAACTAGTTATAGTTTTTTTAATATAATTACATTAGCCACAAGACTAGCAATTTGCTGCAGATGAGGAATTCATAATGGGTATACTCAAACTTGTACAAAAGCTTTAAGAATTTAAAGATCAAGGTCTATCAGAAAAGCCACACTTGAAAAAGTAATTTCGCACTTTGTACTTATTTATTCTATATTTTTAAACTCTTCGAATTTTGCTTTCATTGTTGGATTGCCGTAGGTTAGTTTTTTAATCGTTAAGTCTTCAGCTTTCTCATTTGCCAATCTAAATTGATTTTCACTTGTTGTTAGTTCCTCTTTAACCTTCAGCATTGCTGCTATTGATGTATCAATTTTTTTGATGGCTTCTTGGAAATGGCTTTGGGCTGATAAATAATTTTTTGAGAAACCATCTCTAAACTTGTTTAACTTATCTTCAAAGTTGGTGATATCTAAGTTCTGATTTTTTACTTTGGCGAGCTCTGCTTTATACTTCAAAGAATTCATAGCAGCATTTCTAAGAAACGTGATAATTGGTATAAAAAACTGCGGCCTAATTACGTACATCTTAGGATATTTATGTGATACATCCACAATTCCCGAATTATACAATTCATTGTCTGTTTCTAAAAGAGTAACCAGCACTGCATATTCACAATTCTTTTTTATACGGTCTTTGTCTAATTTATCAAAAAAATCTTCGTTCTTTTTTTTGTTGGTGGTTTCATCTCCTTCGTTCTTCATTTCAAACATTATTGAAATGATTTCATTGTTTTCATCATCGGTTTCTTTAAAAATATAATCTCCTTTTGTGCCTGAACTTGAATCGTTGTCTTTTTCAAAATAGGAATTTTGAAAAGCAATTGCACGAAGTTTATTGAATTCAATTTCGCAATGCAGTTCTAGAGTTTCTCCTAACATTTTAGTCGAAAGCTTTTGTTTCATATCTCTTACTCTAGCAATTTCATCTTCCTTGTATCTTATAATTGCATCCTTACTCTGTATTACAGATGCGAATTGTTGTCTAAGTGAATTTTCTAAGCCTTGTTTCTCTAAATCCTTTGTCTTTACTTCATTGGCCAAATCATCCCTTTGCTTTTCCAGTGGCTTGGTAGCTTCTGCAATTGCTAATTTCTTTTCGATTTCTAAATTTTCAATTTTTGCTTTTAACTCAGCTAATAATTTATCTTTATTCCCTAACTGAGTTGACAAAGCAATTTCGTTTTCTGCTTTCAGTTGGATTATCTGTTTATCCTTTGACTCTTTTTCCTTTTCCGCATTTTGTATTGCTTCATTAACTGCTAGTTTCTTCTCAGTATCTGCTTTGTCAAACTTAGCATTGAGCTCAGCTAATAATTTATCCTTACCAGCAAGTTCCGATTGCTGAGTATTTCTAAGGTTGGCTTCTGCAAGCTTTATAGCCTCCAATTTATCCCTTTCTGCTAAATCTAATCTGGCTTTTAATTCGCGATCAAATTCACTGTCTTTTACTTGTTTGAGGATGTCAGCAAAACCAGCTTGGTCAACCTTAAAAACTTCATTGCATTTTGGGCATTTAATCTCGTTCATTTCTATTTTTTACTATTTATATTTGAAATTTAAATGTCAATTTTATTGAATCAGAAAGCCTTTAATAGATTTGTTTATAACTTCCCATCTGAAACTACTTCTTTACTAAAAAAAGCTAATTTATAATAGTAGCTAAATTGAAAATTATCAAAACGAAATTTTCCATTCAGCATCTAGTAAAACCAATTAGAGCCAAAGCAGCCTTTTTTTTCTACTTTGGTTCTACCGCTCTATTCAATAAAATATTGTCTAAGTTAATAAGAAAACTTCATCCAACATAAGAAGTCAAAATGATACCATTGGTCCCTAAAGTCGCCAAGGTTACTAGGTCAAAAGAAAAACCTTTATCAGGAACTGTTTATAAAAGTTAGCCCTCGTCAGATAAAAATTACCCTCATTTAGAATAACCCTTTTCCTGTTCTTTCATTTTTTATATAATGCCTATTCTTTGTCACTCTTAATTGCTCCGCTTTATCCTATCACTTCATCGAAATAATCACCACATCCACCCTTCTATTGGCCAACTCCTCCTCCCTAGTTTTTTCGGGATAAGGATAAAGTGGACGACTATGGCCAAAACCTGCATGGCTTATGCGGGTGGTTTCAATTCCATTTTTAACGAGAAAATCTTTTACTGCCATTGCTCGCGCAACCGATAAGTTTTGTAACTCTGTGCCCAAATCCATACCATCACCTTCATTTACAGGCCCACAACAAATGTGACCTTCTACCCGAATAACCATTTTAGAATTCGATTTCATCACCTTCAGCAATTCATTCAAGGTAGGTAAAGATTCATCGACAAAATAATGATACCCTCCAATAAAATTGATAGTTTTCAGGGATATTTTATCACCTGAATTTAATTTAGCGCCTGATAAAACCTGCTCTACTGTTACTGTTTTTTCAGATGAATTATTGGTCATAGAAACTATTATTTCAACCCTTCTATTTAAACTTCTTTGCTCTTTGCTAGCATTCTCATTCAGCGGTTTGTTTTCGCCATAACCTTTCTTTAAAAGAATAACAGAATCAATAATACCCTCAGATAAAAGAAATTGATGAACTGCTTCTACTCTCTTTATTGAAAGGCGATCATTATAAGCCGAGGATCCAGAAGAGTCACAATGTCCGTAAAGCTCAATATTAGCCGAAGCGCTCGTCTTTATCTCTTTTACTAAATTCTTCAACTGTCCTTTAGAAGAATCGGTAATAGCAGACTTGTCAAACTCAAACTGAATAATGGTAGTTTTGGTTGTTTGAGCATGGAGTTGAAAAAAGCCTATTGATAGTAAAAGAAAAAGGAATGATTTCATATTGTTAATTTTTAAAAAGTTTGGATTAAAAATAGGTGCAAGTAACAAAATAGTTACAGGTTATTTAAATTAGAACCTTTAACGAATTGGAGATACCAAATATTATATATAATTGAAAATTTATATCAAAATTAGAAAAATATTTTCCATTTACAGTTAGAAC
>Ga0114979_10002927_pt1 | contig 11484 bp, 14 predicted proteins | sample S_140625_EF_Meta_FD_87315 | JGI IMG/M metagenome (GOLD analysis project Ga0114979, IMG submission 87315) | Freshwater microbial communities from Lake Simoncouche, Canada to study carbon cycling - S_140625_EF_MetaG | ecosystem: Environmental > Aquatic > Freshwater > Lake | place: Lake... | reverse complement strand
GTATTCCACGCTCTCGCCTACCGACCCGCCGTTTGCCGAGACCAAAACCTACGAGCCCAACAGCCCCTACTCGGCCAGCAAGGCCGCCAGCGACCACTTGGTGCGCGCCTGGCACCACACCTACGGTTTGCCGGTGCTCACCACCAATTGCAGCAACAACTATGGGCCCTATCACTTTCCAGAAAAGCTCATTCCCTTGGTGTTGCTCAACGCGCTGGCGGGCAAACCGCTGCCTATTTATGGCGATGGCCAGCAAGTGCGCGATTGGTTGTACGTGCAAGACCACTGCCACGCCATTGCCCGTGTGCTAGAAGCGGGCCAAGTGGGCGAGACCTACAACATCGGCGGCTGGAACGAAAAGCCCAACCTCGAGGTGGTGCACACCCTGTGCGCCGTGCTGGATGAGCTGCAGCCCCGTGCCGACGGCAAAGGCTATGCCGAGCAAATCACCTACGTCAAAGACCGCCCTGGCCACGATCGGCGCTACGCCATTGACGCCCGCAAAATTGAGCGCGACCTCGGCTGGAAACCTCAAGAAACCTTCGAGACCGGCATTCGCAAAACCGTGCAGTGGTATTTAGCCAATCAAGCGTGGGTGGAGGGCGTGACGAGTGGGGCCTATCGGCAGTGGGTGGGCAAGCACTACGGGGCTTAAGTCCAAATATGAAAATATTACTACTCGGCAAAAACGGCCAAGTCGGCTGGGAGCTGCAACGCAGCTTGGCCCCCTTGGGCGAGGTACTGGCGCTGGACCGTTACAGCACCCCCCACTGTGGTGACCTGAGCCAGCCCGAGCAGCTGGCGCAAACTGTGCTGGCCTACCAGCCAGACTTTATCGTCAATGCCGCGGCGCACACGGCGGTAGACAAGGCCGAGTCAGAGCCCGAACTGGCGCGGCTTTTAAACGCACAAGCTCCCGCCGCATTAGCCCAAGCCGCCGCACAGGTGGGCGCCTGGCTGGTGCACTACTCCACCGACTATGTGTTTGACGGCAGTGGTAGTCACGCACGACAAGAGGGCGAGGGCGTGGGCCCGCTCAGCGTGTACGGCCAAACCAAGCACGAAGGCGAACAAGCGATTGTGGCCAGTGGCTGCAAGTATTTGATTTTTCGCACCAGCTGGGTGTACGCCGCTCGCGGTGGCAACTTTGCCAAAACCATGCTGCGCTTGGCGCAAGACCGCGAAAAACTGACTGTCATCAACGACCAATATGGCGCGCCCACGGGGGCCGAGCTGATCGCCGATGTCACGGCGCACGCCATGCGGCGCTTAGTGAATACTCAAAACATTGCGTTGGGCGGCGTGTATCACCTTGTAGCCTCGGGCGAGACCACCTGGCATGGCTATGCCAACCATGTGATTGACCAGGCCAAACGCCTGAGCCCCGCTTTAGACTGGAAGGTCGCGGAAGTGGCGGCAGTGCCCACCAGCGCTTTTCCCACACCCGCCACCCGCCCGCTGAATTCACGCCTGTGCAACACCAAGCTGCAACAAGCCTTTGACTTGGTGTTGCCACCCTGGCAGCAGGGGGTAGACAGGATGTTGGCGGAAATACTGTAATCAATGCAATTTGCAATATTGGCATAATGTGCCAATCTCAAAATGCGGAGCTTTATATGCCCACTCGAAATGTTGTGTTGACGCAATACCAAGCCACCTTTGTGGAGGGGCTTGTGGCAAGTGGGCGATATCAAAATGCCAGCGAGGTGCTGCGCGAAGGATTGCGCTTGGTTGAGCAACGCGAAAACCACGAAGCTGCTCGTCTCGAAGCACTTAGGCATGCCGTGGCAGTGGGTGAGGCCGACATACAGGCCGGACGCTATGTTGCATTTGATTCAGCAGCGCAACTCGGGACGCATTTGCAAGGACTCAGCGCTAAGGCCCAGAGCCGATGAAGTCATGGCGAGTCAGACTTTCTCAAGCTGCAGAAGCCGACTTTTCGGCAATAGTGGCGTGGACAGCGGCTCACTTTGGCGATGTACAAGCCCAAAAATATGCAGATATTTTGACTCTGGCGATTGCCGCATTGCACGAAGGGCCCGATGTCATAGGTGCAAAAACACGTCACGAAATAGACCATGGACTGATGAGTTTGCACGTGGCGCGAATGGGGCGCAAGGGCAGCCACTTTGTGGTGTTTCGTGTAGCCACAGAAAACACCATAGATGTGTTGCGCGTGTTGCATGAAAGCATGGACTTAATGCGGCACTTGCCACCAGAAAATTGACAACATTAATCAAGAAGAAATTTCAAATGACCCAACAACGCAAAGGCATCATCCTCGCGGGCGGCTCTGGCACCCGTTTGTACCCCGTCACCCAAGCGGTGAGCAAGCAACTCATGCCGGTGTACGACAAGCCCATGATTTACTACCCGCTCACCACGCTGATGCTCAGTGGCATTCGTGAGGTGTTGATCATCTCCACCCCGCAAGACACGCCGCGTTTTGCCGAGCTGTTGGGTGACGGCAGCCAGTGGGGCATGCATATTGAATACGCGGTGCAGCCCAGCCCCGATGGGTTGGCGCAAGCCTTCATCATTGGTAAAAACTTTGTAGGCAACCACCCCAGTGCCTTGGTGCTGGGTGACAACATTTTTTATGGCCACGACTTGGTCAAGCAGCTGCACAACGCCGACCAACGCACGTCTGGCGCCAGTGTGTTTGCCTACCATGTGCATGACCCCGAGCGCTATGGCGTGGTGGAGTTTGACAGCCAATTTCGTGCGTTGAGCATCGAAGAAAAGCCCACCCAGCCCAAGAGCAACTACGCCGTCACTGGCTTGTACTTTTATGACGAGCAGGTGTGTGACATTGCCGCCGCTGTCAAGCCCTCGCACCGCGGTGAGCTTGAAATTACTGATGTCAACAAACGCTATTTAGAGTTGGGCCAGTTGAATGTCGAGATCATGGGCCGCGGCTATGCGTGGCTCGACACAGGCACGCACGACAGCTTGCTGGAAGCTGCTAGCTTCATTGGCACGCTGCAAAAACGACAAGGCTTGATGGTGGCCTGTCCTGAGGAAATCGCGTTTAGCCAAAAGTGGATCGATGCCGCCGCTGTGCAAAAGCTGGCGGCGCCGCTGGCTAAAAACGGATATGGGCAATATCTATTGAATTTGGTGAAATAACTCAAACGCAGCATCAACGACTCACTTTGGCCGTAATTTATATGATTTCGTGATTTAATACGGCCAATGGATTGGACACTGATTCCCGACAATGCAGGCAGACAGTGGCTAGATTCGTCTGCTGTTTTCCAAGAGTTTGTCACCACGCAGGCCAAAGCCAAGTCTTACGCAGGCGGGATGTATTGGAAAAAGCAAGCGGGGTACGAATATCTGGTTAAAACGCAGCTAGACAACCGCCAACAGCGAATAGGCCCGCGATCGCCTGATACAGAGTTGATTTATCGGGAGTTCACGGCAAAGAAGCTGGCGATCGAAACACGTTTGCGCTCACTGCGCAATGCAGTCAAGGAGTCAGAAAGGCTCAACAGAGCCTTGAAAGTGGGTCGAGCCCCAGCCCTGCTGATCGACATCATTCGCGCGCTAGAAGACAGCGGGCTGCAAGATCATTTCATCGTGGTGGGAACGCATGCGTTGTATGCCTTCGAAATGGCGGCTGGCGTGAGGATTGAACAAGCCGCCATGGCAACCTTGGATGTCGATTTGCTGTGGGATGCACGCAAGAAGGTGCAGTTTTTAAGTGATATTGCCAAGTTGGATGCGTCGATTTTGGGCGTTTTGCAAAAAGCAGATCGCACATTTGTTCGTAAAGAAGGACAAAACGAGACGGCGATCAACGACAAGGGATTTGAAGTTGACTTTTTGCGCCGCATGAAAGAGGCGGATGATCCTCACCCATTTCGATTCACTGACGATGAAGACGATCTTTGGCCTGTTCAGGCCATGCGAGCCCCCGTGCTGACCAGTGCGCCAAAGTTTGAATGCATCGTGGTGGCGAGCAATGGACGGATGGCAAACATGACAACCATCGCCCCGAAGACCTTCGTTGAATTCAAACGTTGGCTAGCAGAGGCGGCAGAAAAACGTGACCCCATCAAGCGCCGACGAGATCAACGCCAGGCCAACATTGTGCAAAAACTTTTAGATGAACACTTATTATGAAAATTAAAACCACCCCCATTGACGGCGTGCTGGTGCTCGAGCCCAAAGTGTTTGGCGATGCGCGCGGCTTCTTTTTTGAGAGCTTTAACGCACGCGACTTTGAGCAAGCCACAGGCGTGCAGCGCACCTTTGTGCAAGATAACCACAGCAAGTCGGCTAAGGGCGTGCTGCGTGGCTTGCACTACCAAACCCAACACGCACAAGGCAAGCTCGTGCGCGTGACGCATGGCGCGGTATTTGATGTGGCGGTGGATATTCGCAAAGACTCGCCCACGTTTGGCAAATGGTTTGGGCTGGAGCTGTCTGCCGAGAACAACAAACAACTGTGGATACCCGAGGGCTTGGCCCACGGCTTTTTGGTGACCAGCGACAGCGCAGAATTTTTGTATAAAACCACCGACTACTACCACCCCGAGTTTGAGCGCAGCTTGTTGTGGAACGATGCGACGGTGGGGGTTGAATGGCCGTTGCATTTGCTGCAGGGTGCGCCGCAACTGGCCGCCAAAGATGCGCAAGCGATAAGTTGGGCTGAGTGCATCGGCGGATAATTGGCTGATGACCCTGCCTAACTACACCATCACCTTTGCCTGCTACAACCAACTGGATTACACCCAGCAGTTCATTGCCAGTCTAGACCGTGCGGAAGTTGATTTTTCGCGCATTGTGGCTGTGGATAACGGGTCGACCGATGGCACGCGTGAATGGCTGCAGCAGCAGGGTTTTGGTGCGGTCATATTGAATGAGCGCAACCTCGGCTGCGGTGCCGCCTGGAACCAAGGGGCGCTGGCCATTCAGTCTCCATGGACCATCGTCATGAACAACGACGTGGTGTGCGAACCCGGCTGGCTGCGCAACCTCATCCAAGCGGCAGAGCAGCACCAATTAAAAATTGCCAGCCCCGCCATGATTGAAGGCGAGTTGAACTACAACCAGACTGACTTTGTGCACCAGGCCCGCGCGCAAATGAAAGGCTATGTTCGAGAAGGCGTGGCCCATGCGGTGTGCATGGCGATTCATGAAGACGTGTGGAACGACATTGGTTACTTTATGCCGGTGCCCAAACTGCTGGGTTATGAAGATGGCATTTTTTTCCAACGCGCCATCGAACAGGGGCTGAAGATGGGCATCACGTCGGATGCTTGGTTGCATCACTACGGGCAGACTACTCAAAAGGCGCTTAAGCTTGAGCTGAAGTTGCAGCAAAAAGACAGTTTGGGTAGCCGTCAATTGATGCAAATTTATATGGGCCAAAACTGGTTGGCCAGAAAGCTGTCAAAGCGCCACGTTAAGTCGCAGGCCAAGCGTTGGCGTGACCATGAGCTGCAAACGTATCAAAAAACGGTTCGCGGTTTAATTCATCCAGGCACCGACAGCGTGGAGTGGGAGTAGGCGTGGTGAGTGATTTAACTGCGCCAGTCGCGTAAAGGATTTAAATGTTTTCAATTGTCATCCCCACCTGGAATAACCTTGCGTACATCAAGTTGCTGGTGGAGAGTTTGCACAAAAACTCCAAGTACAAGCATCAAATTTTGATTCACGTTAACGATGGTTCTGACGGGTCATTGGAGTGGGTGCGCGAGCAAGGCATTGAGCACACCGCGAGCCCAGACAACATTGGTATTTGTTTTGCGGTAAATCGTGCTGCGGCGTTGGCCACGCAAAAATACCTGGTGTACATGAACGACGACATGGTGGCTTTGCCCGGCTGGGACGAAGAGCTTTTGAAATACGCGCAAACCTTTGGCGACCAGCGTTTCATGCTGTCGGCCACTATGGTGGAGCCACGTGAAACAGGTAATAAGTGCGTGGTCGTGGCCGACTTTGGACAAAGTGCCGAACAATGGAACGAGCCCTTGGCGCTTTCAAGCGTTGAAGGTTTGAAACGAACCAACTGGATGGGCTCGACATGGCCACCGACCTTGGTACCCACGTGGATGTGGCAGGAAGTTGGGGGCTACAGCACCGAGTTTTCACCGGGCATGAGCAGCGACAATGACTTCACCATGAAGCTCTATCACGCAGGCTGTCGACACTTTTTGGGTGTTGGCAGTAGCTTGGTGTATCACTTTGCGTGTGTTTCAACTGGGCGAATTAAAAAGAACGATGGGCGCAAACAGTTTTTGCGCAAGTGGAGCGTGACCCAACGCGACTTTGACAAGCAAGTGTTGCATCGCGGTGAAGTGGCCTCAGCGCCTTTTGCGGTTGAATCATTCGACATGTCCCAGTTCAAACTCAAGGCTGAATTGTTAATTCGGTTGAAGCGTTAGTTATGGGAAGGAATTTTTTTACTGTTTGGAAAGTTCCTGTATGAATTTGATTCCAGCTTCGGTCGTGTTGACTGCTTATAACCAAGAAAATTTTATTGAGGCAGCTCTGCAAAGTTTATTGGATCAAGATTATGAAAATCTTGAAATTGTGGTTTCAGATGATTGCTCCCAAGATAGAACTTGGGAAAAATTGTCTGATATCGCAAAAGCATATGCAGGTAATAAACGCATTATTCTTAATAGAAATTCAAAAAACTTGGGCATAGGTGCTAATTACGCCAAGGCTTTTTCTTTAACTACTGGCGATGTGATTTTTAGTGCGGCAGGCGATGATATATCTTTGAATTCAAGATGTTCTGAGTCAATCAACGCATGGCAAGCATCTGGACAGAAAGTTGATTTAGTAGCAACGGATGCATTCGACATGATGATAGATGGTGAAATTGCTGGAATTAAAGAGATTGATGATTTGCATTATTGGAAGTTGAAGGATTGGTTTATCAAGCGCCCTTACCATTTTGGCGCTACTCACATGATGACTCGCCGACTTGTCGCAGTTAATCCATTAAGTAAGCAACTTAATGCGGAAGATCAATGTTTAATGTTTAGGTCCTTGCTTATGGGTGGGGCAGTTAGGATTGCTAAACCATTAGTGATGTATCGCCGCAATGGGGTTTCATACAAGGTAAAAGCTACAACGCACGCCTTGAAAAAGGATAGATTCATCAATGATGCCAAAGCATCTTTAATTGAATCACAACAAATGCTTTCCGATGCAAACTGTTTAGCGCGAGAAATTGAAGTTAGGAAATATATAGATGTAATTGTGAATGCAAACACATTTGTTTTAGATATCTTAACCGCGCCTTCACTTTCAGATATGTGTCGAATTTTCATTAAGGCGAAAACTGTGTCAATATCAAAACGCTTACGATTTTTTCTATTTTCTGCTTTCCCATTTTTCTATGTGTTTGGAATATGGTTGAAATCATTTAACAAAAAATAACGCAGTTATAATGACAGAAATTTTTTCAGATTATTCTGATGCCGTTCCAACCAACTCACTTGTGAAATTTTTGAATTTAATTACTGAATATATCTGAGAAGTTAATCTATATGAATGAAAATTACATTAATAAAATTGAATTTCCATATTTAAGTCAATTAGAAGAAAGCTTTCTTGGGGGTCAGCGTTTTGCAGTGAATGGTTTGCATCGTGCTTATTCTATGTTTGGTAATTCATGGGCTAAAGAATTCGAAAAAATCTTAAGCTCTCTTTTCTCAAGTAAAGAAAGCATAAATTCTGCTGCAAAGGGGTATGCAAAATTTGCAATTCATTCGATGAGATTGCAGGCTGCATTCGAGCGAGATCGGCAATATAAAAATAAGACGCATGAGCAGGCTTCACAAGAGGTTTATTTCAATGAAACTCACATGATGGAAGAATACCTGCCTGGATTATTGTTGTCTCATTTTTTATGGCCTCATCACTATCGACAATTGCAATTTTTCGAAAGTGCATTTGTGCAATCGATGCGAGTTAATGGAGCATCATCCTTTATCGAAGTAGGTATTGGCACAGGTTTGTATTCTGGATTTTTGTTGCGTAAACTGCCCGAAATCAAGGGGCTGGGATTTGACATCAGTCCTGCCTCAAAAAATTTTACCGAAACGCAGATGAGTACTTTGGGGGTGGCGGATCGATACAAAGTTTCTTTGCGTGATATTACATTCGAGCCTATTCAACCGACGACTGATTGGTTAGTTTGTGTAGAGGTGCTTGAGCATCTAGATGATCCTGTGGCTTTTCTGCGTGGTTTAAAGTTAAACATGGCTGTTGGCGCTCGTGCTTTTATTACTGCGGCTGTAAACGCAGCACATACTGATCACATATATCTTTATCGCAATGCAGGTGAAGTGCTTGTTCATCTTATAGAGGCCGGCTTTACGCTAGAGCAATCTTTTGTGGCTGCCGCTTACAAACCATCATCGCCTGGTGTGCCTGTCCCAGAGGCCGTGGCATTCATAGTGTATTGAGGTGTAAATAATGTCATCAAATATTCTTCGAGGTGAATTCGTTAATCTACGCCCGTTGCAAGTTGATGATGCAGAAATGACTTTTTATTGGCGCAAAGATGACCGCGCAAAATTTTTAAATCAAGGTGCAGCAAGCATCGATCAACAATCCAAATGGATTTCAGCGCGTCCAGAATCTGAGCACAATTTTATAATTGAATTGAAATCAGGCCTATCGGTTGGCATGCTATCTCTAATTAGTATCGACCATGCAAATCGTCACGGAGAGCCTGGTCGATTCCTTATTGGCAATGAAGATGCTGTTAAAGGCCTGCCTGTGGCGGTAGAAGCTCTGAAACTACTCTATGAACTGGCATTTGATCAATTAGAATTGGTGCGCGTCTGCGGGATTGTTGCTGCTAACAACGACTTGATGATTAAATGGCAGAAATATATGGGTATGAAAGAGGAGGGGCGATTCCGTAATCACTTAAACCAAAACGGAACGTTCCATGATGCCATTTTTCTCGGTCTATTGGTTGAGGAATATAGACGTATTACCTTGCCTCGAATGAATTTCCTTATCACCGCAGCCCGCACAAAGAGTTAATTTTCAAATCACAATAAGAGGATATCAAATGCTAAACAAAGATGCCATTCAATCCATTATTTTTCGTGCTCTAGAAAGTATTAATGATGAACGTAAGTTGGAGGATCAAATTCTGATAAGTGCTGAAACCAGTTTGTTTGGTGCTGATGCGGTACTTGATTCTTTGTCGCTTGTTTCAGTAATTGTTGATGTTGAGTCCGCACTTTCAGATGCAAGCGGCCGTGAAATAAGCTTGACAGACGACCGAGCAATGAGTCAGAGCGTGTCACCGTTCTCAGATGTCAGCACATTGACTAAATATATTTCACTATTAATAGCAGAGAGCGCATGACTGAGGTTGAAGCATACGCAGGTAAGTGTGCCCTAATTACTGGTAGTCGCAGGGGGGTCGGGCGTTTGATCGCTGAGCATTTGCTGAAACACGGAGCTCGCGTTATTGGCTTTGCACGCGGAGCGGCTACTTATGCGCACCCGCGATACGACCATTTCCAAGTAGATATTGGTGATCCTGCATCTGTACTAAAGGGCTTTAGCGATCTAAAAAAATGTGTAGATACAGTCCATATTGTTGTAAATAATGCAGCAGTACTAACATCACAGTATTCAATGATCATGCCGCCGGCCTCAGCTCAGGCGATGCTCAATACTAATTTATTGGGTCCATTTCTGGTCTCACGTGAAGCATCAAAATTAATGAGAAAAAACAAATGGGGTCGCATCATTAATATCGGGTCCATGGCTGCTAGTTTGGAGCCTATCGGAGACTCAATGTACGCGGCTTGTAAAGCTGGCTTGGCAACGCTCAGTAATGTCATGGCTAAAGAACTCGCACCATTGAACGTGACTTGCAATACATTGGCCGTAAGTGCGATCAAAACTGACATGCTGGCGCAACTTCCACAAGACAAAATAGCTCAAGTCATTGCGGGCTTGCCGATCCCCCGCTTTGCTGAGCCTGACGACATTCTGAATGTTGTCGATTTTCTTGCGTCAGAGCGAAGTTCATATATAACTGCTCAAACAATTTACCTCGGTGGGGTGAACTGAATATGGCCACCCTTGTGGGCAACTGGGGCGGGGGCGCTATCTGGAGAGTTACAAGTGGTCACTTCCCCTCAAATGCCTATTTTTGTGAGGCGAATGTGCCTGGTGGATGTATTCTTATTGATGCAGGTTTGGATGGGCTAGCAATCGATACAGCAATGGCGGAGCATGGATTGCGGCCATATCAAGTATTTTGTACTCACGGGCATTTCGACCATGCCGGAAGTGCTGCCTATTTCCAAGAAAAATACGGATGTCAAGTTTTTATGAATAAGGCGGATGCCCGGACTTTGAAAGCCTCTAACTTTTTATTAATGGCATTTAAAATTCCCCAGAAAATAAAAATCCCAGAAATTACGTATCTAGAAAATCAGTCAATTATTGATATCGATGGTGATGATTTGACTTTTATCCCTGTGCCAGGCCATACCCCTGGATCCTGTATATTGCAGTTTGGAAGTGCATGGTTTACTGGTGACACTATATATAGTCAAGGTGTTGGTTTGTCATCTCTTCCTGGGGAGGATGCAAAAAAGTTGAAGCAAAGCATTCTTGAGATTTGGGATCAACTCTTAGAAGATCGCAATATATTTCCGGGTCACGGTAATCCAGCAAGCAGCATTTCAATCCGCAAAAATAATCAAGCTTTATTAAGGTTTTTGGGTTTCTTGGAAGCCAAAGGTGAATTGCAGTGAATATGTTATCTATGCCAGGCATCACTATCGCGGGTGTTGGCCATTTCCTCCCTGCTAATTTTGAAGACAATGAAACTTTATGTCGATCTTTAGATATAAGTCCAGAGTGGATTGTCGAGAAAACTGGAATTCAACGTCGATATATTGCTGCTCCAGAAGATAGTGCATCTGATTATGCAGTTAAAGCTGCGCATCGCGCCTTAGATATGGCTAGATTAAATGCTAGCGAGGTTGATTTGATTATTGTTTGCACGTTTTCAGGAGACTATGTTTTCCCGCCATTGTCTGCAAAGGTTCAACTTGAGTTACAGGCCATTAATGCGCAAATTTTTGATTTACAGGCAAATTGCACCGGCTTTGTAACAGGCCTAACGGTTGCATCTGACCGTATGAAAATTGATTCAACTGTCAAAAACGCATTGGTTATTGGTGTGGAGCTGTGCTCACGGTACATTGACCGGACAGATGTCAATACTGCAATTTATTTGTCAGATGGCGCAGGTGCGGCTGTCCTATGCCGTACAAGTGAAGATAAAGGCATAAAGGCTTCTGCATTTCATACCGACAGCTCTAACTATGAGGCTGTTCGCATGCGCGGCGGCGGATCCAGCTTTCGCATGCAAAGTCGGACTTTTGATCCAGCGATTGATCTGATGGAAATGAATGGCATTGCCACATGGAAGCAAGCCATCACTCATTTACCTAAGGTGGTCCGTAAGGCTTG
>Ga0114979_10002922_pt1 | contig 11498 bp, 9 predicted proteins | sample S_140625_EF_Meta_FD_87315 | JGI IMG/M metagenome (GOLD analysis project Ga0114979, IMG submission 87315) | Freshwater microbial communities from Lake Simoncouche, Canada to study carbon cycling - S_140625_EF_MetaG | ecosystem: Environmental > Aquatic > Freshwater > Lake | place: Lake... | reverse complement strand
GTCGCTACACATGACCGTTCAGACCGCGGTTCTCATCGAAACCCTCGTGGCACTCGGTGCTCAGGTTCGCTGGGCTTCATGCAACATTTTCAGCACCCAGGATGAGGCTGCCGCTGCCGTGGTGGTTGGACGAGACGGTACCGTTTCGTCTCCTGCGGGTAGCCCAGTTTTCGCTTGGAAGGGCGAGACGCTAACCGAGTACTGGTGGTGCACCGATCGCATCTTCGACTGGAGCGCAGAGGCCGCAGAGGCAGGCCAAGACTTCGTTGGTCCAAACATGATTCTCGACGATGGCGGCGACGCCACCCTGCTGGTTCACAAGGGCCGCGAGTTTGAGCTGGCCGGTTCGGTTCCTCCGACCGGTCTTGACGACAGCGAAGAGTATGGCGTAATCCTCGAGCTGCTACGCAACTCACTTCCGGTTGCACCAGACCGTTTCACCAAGATTGCCGGCGAGCTTCGCGGCGTGACCGAAGAAACCACCACAGGCGTTCACCGCCTGTACGAGTTCTTCAAGCGCGGCGAACTGCTGTTTCCGGCCATCAACGTGAACGACTCGGTCACCAAGTCGAAGTTTGACAACAAGTACGGCATTCGCCACTCGCTTCCAGACGGCATCAACCGTGCCACCGACGTTCTCATCGGCGGCAAAACCGTGTTTGTTGCCGGCTACGGCGATGTTGGCAAGGGCGCTGCCGAGGCGATGGCCGGACAGGGCGCACGAGTAATCGTTAGCGAAGTTGACCCGATCTGTGCACTGCAGGCCGCCATGGATGGTTACCAGGTGGCACGGCTCGAGAGCGTGATCGAACAGGTTGACATCTTTGTAACGGCCACGGGTAACACCGCCATCATCAAGCCGGAGCACATTCTTCAGATGAAGCACCTAGCCATCGTTGCCAACATCGGCCACTTCGACGACGAAATCGACATGGCCGGAATCTCGCGCATCAAGGGCGTCGAGAAAATTGAGATCAAACCTCAGGTTCACGAATGGCGCTTGCCAAACGGGCGCTCGGTGCTCATTCTCAGCGAGGGTCGCCTGATGAACCTCGGAAACGCAACCGGTCACCCATCTTTCGTTATGAGCAACTCGTTCAGCAACCAGGTGCTCGCCCAGATCGAGCTTTTCAGCAAGCCGGAGCAGTACCCGCTTGGTGTTTACGTGCTTCCAAAGGAGCTGGACGAAAAAGTTGCCCGTTTGCATCTAGACGCTTTGGGTGTTCAATTAACTCAACTGAGTTCGGACCAAGCTCGCTACATCGGTGTTTCGGTCGATGGTCCGTTCAAGCCCGAGAACTACCGCTACTAAAGAGAGCTGTAAATCATGAGCAAAAAGATTCTCGTAGTAGAAGACGAATACGCACTAAATGAATCTCTTCGCGACTTTTTGAACGGTGAGGGTTACGAGACACACGGTGTCTACGATGGCGCCGCCGCCCTCTCGGCATTCGCCACTCTCGAGCCAGACCTAGTTCTTCTCGATGTAATGATTCCGAATCTCAATGGAATCGAGGTTTGCGCCAAGATTCGCGAAACCTCAGGCGTGCCAATCATCATGCTCACCGCGCTTACCGACCAAGAAGATGTGATTCGCGGTCTTGAAGCCGGTGCCGACGACTACGTGAAAAAGCCCTTCGAGCCAGCCGAGTTTTTGGCTCGAGTGAAGGCTCGCCTTCGCCCGATTCCAACTCTCGAAGGAGCTGCTGAACTTTCGATTGGCCCACTCACCATCGATGTTGCTGGCCACGAGGTGCGTCGCGACGGACAGCGCATTTCACTAACTCCGCTTGAATTCAGCCTTCTGCAGACGCTCGCCGAAAAGCCAAAGCAAGTTTTCTCACGCGAGATGCTGCTCGAAAAGGTTTGGGGCTACCAGTACAAGGCAGACACCCGCTTGGTAAATGTGCACGTTCAGCGCCTGCGCTCAAAGATTGAAGACGATCCCGAAAACCCGACCATCGTGGTTACCGAACGAGGCGTCGGTTATAAAGCTGGACAGGCTTAGTTGCGCCTTTCCAATCTGTTTCGAGCCACGCTCAGAATATTTCGTCGCTCCATTCAGGCGCGTTATGTTGCCGCTAGCGTAGTGCTGAGCACCGTGGCGCTCGTGGCTGTGGGTGGCTTTCTTTCCTACTCAATTGGCGCTGGTCTATTTGAAACCCGACTTCAGCAGGTTCTGAAAGACTCCACCAGAGCCGTGGCCGAAGTTCAGTCCACGTTCTCGGCGGTTTCTTCAACCGACGAATCAACCCTGCAGTCTCTGCTGAACTCCGTTATTCCCAGCCTGGAGTCGTCGACAACATCCGAGTCTCGCGACGTTGCACTGCTTCGCTCGCCTGGGCAGTCTTCGCCACAAATTTTGCAAAGCCCCATTTCGCTCAACCTAGACGCGAACCTGATTCCAGAAGACCTGCGCACCTCGGTGCGAAGCACCGCAGGAAAGTTGGTTTACCAGTCGATTTCTCTGCCCACCCCAACTTCTTCTCACCCGGGCATTGTGGTTGGTGCAACGGTTGAGATTCCGGTGGTTGGCACCTACGAGCTGTATCTGGTTTACGACCTAAGCAGCGCCCAGCAAACTCTTGACTTCGTACAGAACACCCTGTTCTTTGGCGGCATGATTCTGATTCTGCTTATTGGTGGAGTCGCACTTTTTGTTTCGGCCCGTCTGGTGGCACCGATTCGAACCACTGCAGAAGTTGCTAGGCAAATCTCACAGGGTGCACTCGATCGTCGCGTTCCAACCAAGGGCGAAGACATCGTGGCCCAGCTAGCTAACTCGTTCAACACGATGGCCGAGGGTTTGCAAAGCCAGATCACCAACCTGAGCCGTCTTTCACAGATGCAGCAGCGCTTCGTGCAAGACGTTTCGCACGAACTTAGAACGCCGCTAACAACAATCAAGCTCTCCGTGGCCATTCTCGAGCAGCGGCGCGACGACCTTCCGAAGGCATCGGCGAGACAGTTGAGCACTCTGAGTGGCCAGATTGAACGCTTTGAAAAGTTGCTCGTGGATTTGCTGGAAATATCGCGATACGACGCCGGTGCGGTGAATGCCGAGTTCGAAATCACAGACATCAACGGTCTGGTCGGGCTAGCAATCATGAACATCCAGCCACTCGCCGACTCCAGGGGCTCACGCATTCTCGTGGACATCCCATCTGGACCAGTGGACGGAGAAGTCGACGCACGCAGGTTCGAGCGAGTGCTCAGAAACCTGCTTTCCAATGCAATCGAACACGGCGAGGGCAAACCAATCGAGATTCGCGTGGCTGCCTCCGCTCAGGCCATAGCCATCACCGTGACAGACCACGGCGTCGGAATGACAAAGGCTCAGGCCGACCACGTCTTCGACCGTTTCTGGCGAGCCGATCCATCGCGCAAGCGAACCACTGGAGGCACGGGGCTCGGGCTGGCCATTTCCATTGAAGACGCCAACATCCATGGCGGTTCTTTGAAGGCTTATTCAAAGCCAAACGAGGGTGCCACCTTCAGGCTCACCATTCCTCGCCGACAGGGCATGGAGCTTGGTGCATCTCCTCTTCCGCTTGGACCGAAGCGCGCAAAAAAGGAGGACAGTTGATCAATCGAATTATTAGCACTGTCATCGCAGCGCTAACCACCACGGCGTTGCTCGCCGGTTGCGCTCAAATTCCACAAAGCGGCGCAATCGGAGTGGGACCAGACATCACAAACACCGATGGTGTCGACTACTTCTACTACTCGCCGGCCGGCCCATCGGCAGATGCCACCCAGCAAGACATCATCTCCGGTTTTCTCAGCGCCGGAAACGGACCGCAGAACGACTACTCAGTGGCACGGTCTTACCTCACAATCGACAAACAGGCCGATTGGCTTGCCAGTGAAGAAGTATTAATTCAGGAGGGCCTCCCTCGGTTCACGTTTGCCTCGGAAACCGAAGTGCATGTGGACGTCACAATCAGTGCCTCAATCGACGCCTTCGGAATTTACAGCGAAGCGCCTCGAGGCACTCAGCGCCACCTGATCTATCGCTTCGCCCAGCAAGGCGGGCAGTGGAGGCTGTCAGAAGCCCCAAACCTCACGATGCTGTTGCATCCGAACTTCTTGGTGTTGTTCAAGCCTTACTCGCTGTATTTCTACGATTCGAATCGAAACTATTTAGTGCCGGACGTTCGGTGGTTCCCCTCGAGGGCATCCACGGCAACCCGCCTTACCTCGGCATTGCTTCGAGGACCACAGGAATGGCTTATGCCCGCGCTGGCACCGATGCCCGCCACTCCCGTGGAACTAAACCTCGACGCCGTGCCCATCACGAACGCAGAGGCCGTTGTTGACCTTTCGCAAACTGCCGCGCAACTTCCCGTCAAAGACATCCAGTACCTGAAGGCGCAACTAAAGGCGACTTTGACTCAACTTCCAACCGTTACCGGAGTTAGTTTTTCTTTTGATGGCGAACCGCAGACCGTGAAAGACCTGCCGATAAAGGTTTCGAGGGGTTCGATCGGTTCGCCCATTGCGCTCACGGCTAGCGGGCTGGGCCACCTCAACTCGTCAACGAAGATTTTTGGTGGTAACGAAATCAAGGAGCTTGTTGGAAGTGGCATCAGAGACTTTGCAATAAACGCGGCTGAGACCAATCTTGCGCTGGTAACTGGTGTTGGCGTCTATCAGGTGAAGCAGTCAGCCATCGGCAGCCAAGCAGCGTTGGTGGACAGACGTCCGAAGCTACTTGCTCCACACTGGGACAACAGGAACTTTCTCTGGACCCTCACGAGCGAGTTGAACTCAAGCTGGCTCATCACGGATGCTTCGGCAAACCGCATCAGATTGTCAACCAAGGCGTATTTGAACAGCAGCATTTCGTCATTTGCAATCAGTCCGGATGGCTCGCGCGTTGCGGTTTTGTCGACCGGCGATCGAAACGGGGTGTGGGTCCTACCTATTTTGCGAAATGCAAAGGGGGCTCCGACAGCGCTAGGTCGCGGAATCAAACTTCCGCTAGAGCAGGGCACTCCCATGGCACTCACTTGGGCCGATAGCAGCAACGTTTCGATGCTCATGAAACTCAGCGAAACTTCGGTTCGGGCGGTTACTCAAATGATTGGTGGCGAGAGCGTGAGCTACTCGGCAATCTCGGATGGCGTTGCGATCGTTGCCTCAACGTCCGCACCAGCCGTTTACGTTCTGCTTGCTGATGGCACAGTAGTGCTTTCTCGCAGCTCCATCTGGAACACCGTGGCAACCAAGGTATTGAGCCTGCGCTACCCCGACTAGCAGTTATCCACAACTTTTGGAAGTGGACACCAAGATGCAGTCAGCGCCACCACAATCGATGTGTGACCCGGCTGCGCCAGCAAATACTTGATGCGTGTGTCCCCACTTCATGCGTCTGTTGCGGCGCAGTCGGGTCGCTTATCTGCCTTGAGTGCAAACAAGATTTTGTTTCAGAGCCACGAATGGTGAAACGCGGTTCGCTTGAGGGTTGGGCTGCCATGAGTCTTCACCCCTCGGCGGCTTCGGCAATCATCGCGTTCAAAGATCGAGGGCGAACCGCCACCAAACATTGGTTCGCCAAGAGCTTGGCCCCGCTGTTGCAAAACTATCTGCCAGAAAATCGCAACCTCGCACTAGTCTCGATGCCGGTTAGAGCTGCTGCCATTAAAAGGCGAGGTTTCGATCACTCAAGAACACTGGCCCTTGCGGTTCAATCCCAAACGGGAGTTTCGGTTTCCAAAAAGGTTCTCTCGTTTTCACGCGAGGCATCCGACCAAAGAGAACTTGGCATCAGGGGGCGTTCGGCCAACCTTGCCAACAGCATGATTGCCCGACCAATCAAGCGACCAGTGGTGCTCATCGACGATGTTGTGACAACCGGTGCCACACTGCTCGAAGCTAGGCGAGCACTGCTGGTGGCTGGCGTCGAGGTGCTCGGATTCATCGCGATTGCAGAAACGCTGTCAAAATCCTGACCAATTACGCAAAAGCATATGTATCGAAACCCAAATGGGTATACCGTTCAGACAAGCAACGTTGCTTTTCGATCGGAGGACTAAATGGAAATCAAGATTTCTGCCCGCAACCTCACTGTTTCGTCAAGGTTCAACGAATACGTAGCCGATCGAGTGCCAAAAGTTAAACAGTTGGCGCAGGGTGCCAAAGAGTTTTCTATCAAGGTGACCAGGCACGATCACACCCGCGGTGCCGGACCAGAAGACGAAGTTGAACTACTCATTTTCAGCGGGGGCAGCGTCTTTCGAGCAGAAGCTCACGCGGCCGATAAATTTGCCGCCTTCGACCTAGCCTTGGCCAAGTTGCTCGAGCGCCTTCGTCGCGACTCAGACAAGCGCAAGATTCACCACGGCAAGCACGGTGTGCCAGGGGCATCCGAGTTGTCGGCAACCGATTTTGCGGCCCTCGACATCGAACCGGTCGACGCCGAGGTTCTTGAGAGTTTGCTGCAAAATCAACCCAAAAACTAGGATGCCCGCGCGCCCGTCTAAGATTGACTAGAACCAAAAAACTCACGATTTGGAGCAGATTTTGGCCAATGTCATCAACAAGTTGTTGCGCGCCGGTGAAGGCAGAGTACTCGCCCGTCTGCGCAGCTACACCTCAGCGGTAAATGCCCTTGAAGAGTCTTTCCAAGCGCTCACCGATGAAGAGCTTCGCAACGAGACTGGCATTCTGCGCGAACGCTATGCCGCTGGTGAAACCCTAGACGACCTGCTCCCGGAGGCCTTTGCAGCCGTGCGCGAAGCCGCTTGGAGAACCCTCGGTATGCGTCACTTTGATGTTCAGATCATGGGTGGTGCAGCGCTTCACCTGGGCAACATCGCCGAGATGAAAACCGGTGAAGGTAAAACTCTCGTAGCCACTCTTCCCGCCTACCTAAACGCCATCGCTGGCCGCGGCGTGCACGTTATTACAGTCAACGACTTCCTTGCTAGCTACCAGAGCGAGCTCATGGGTCGCGTTTTCCGCGCACTCGGCATGAAGGTGGGCTGCATCCTTGGCGGTCAAAACCCAGCCGAGCGTCGCGAAGAATACCTAAGCGACATCACCTACGGAACCAACAACGAGTTTGGCTTCGACTACCTTCGCGACAACATGGCATGGCAGTCGGCCGACCTAGTTCAGCGCGGTCACTTCTTTGCCATCGTTGACGAGGTTGACTCCATCCTCATCGATGAGGCTCGCACGCCGCTCATCATCTCAGGCCCAGCATCCGGCGATGCCAACCGCTGGTTTGGCGAGTTCTCAAAGATTGCCGAACGCCTTCAGCCAGTAATCGACTACGAAGTGGACGAGAAGAAGCGCACCGTGGGCATCCTTGAGCCAGGAATCGAGAAGGTCGAAGACTACCTGGGCATCAGCAACCTTTACGAAACCGCTAACACTCCATTGATTTCGTTCCTCAACAATTCGATTCGCGCAAAGGCTTTGTTCAAGCGCGACAAAGACTACGTTGTGATGAACGGCGAAGTTCTAATTGTTGACGAGCACACCGGTCGCATCCTGCCCGGTCGTCGCTACAACGAAGGTATTCACCAGGCCATCGAAGCCAAAGAGGGCGTAGAGGTCAAGGCAGAAAACCAGACCCTGGCAACCATCACTCTGCAGAACTACTTCCGCCTGTATTCAAAGCTTGCCGGCATGACTGGTACCGCAGAAACCGAAGCCGCCGAGTTTATGAGCACCTACAAGCTCGGCGTGGTGCCAATTCCAACGAACCGCCCGATGGTCAGAAAAGACCAGAGCGATCTGATCTACAAGAACGAAGAGATCAAGTTCGCGATGGTCGTCGAAGACATCGCAGCTCGTCACGAGGCCGGTCAGCCGGTTTTGGTGGGAACCACAAGCGTGGAGAAGAGCGAATACCTCAGCAAGCTGCTAGCCAAGCGGGGAGTGCGCCACGAGGTTTTGAATGCCAAGAACCACGCTCGCGAAGCAACTATCGTTGCCCAAGCCGGTCGCCTAGGTGCTGTGACGGTTGCAACCAACATGGCTGGCCGAGGCACCGACATCATGCTCGGTGGAAATGCCGAGTTCCTAACTGTGGAACTGCTAACCAAGCAGGGGCTAGACCCTGAAGAGCAGGCTGAGGCTTACCAAGCCGCCTGGAACGACACCTTTGCCAAGGTGAAGGCTCAGGTCGAGGTGGAGGCCGAAAAGGTCTTGGCTGCTGGTGGTCTTTACGTGCTTGGAACCGAGCGCCACGAGTCTCGTCGAATCGACAATCAGCTGCGCGGTCGCGCCGGACGTCAGGGCGACGCCGGTGAATCACGTTTCTACTTGTCTCTAACCGACGACCTCATGCGCCTTTTCAACAGCAACGCGGCCGCTGCCATCATGAACAACCCGAATGTTCCCGACGACATCGCCATTGAGTCCAAGCTCGTTAGCCGCGCCATTGCAAGCGCGCAATCGCAGGTTGAAGGCCGTAATGCCGAGATTCGCAAGAACGTGCTCAAGTATGACGATGTTCTAAACCGTCAGCGCGAGGTCATCTACAGCGACCGCAAGCACATCCTTGCCGGCGACGACATCGCCGAGCGCGTGGAGACGTTCATGGAAGACGTTGTGTTCTCGATCGTCGACCAGCACATCCACGATTCCTCCGGCGACTGGAACCTCGACGCGCTTTGGCTCGAGCTAAAGAACATCTACCCGGTCGGGCTGGAAATCAGCGAAGTTCTTGAAGAAGCAGGCAACCGTGCCAAGCTCACCAAGAAGTGGCTTGCCGAAGAAATTCTCAGCGATGCACAACTTGCCTACAAGAACCGCGCAGACCAAATTGGCGAGGCCGGCATCCGTGAGCTTGAGCGCCGCGTTGTGCTTTCGGTTGTCGACCGCAAGTGGCGCGACCACCTTTACGAAATGGACTACCTCAAGGAGGGAATCGGCCTTCGTGCAATGGCACAACGAGACCCACTGGTCGAGTACCAGCGCGAAGGTTTCTTGATGTTCCAGCAGATGATGGGCGCTATTCGCGAAGAGACCATCGGCTTCTTGTTCAACCTAGAAGTGCAGGTTGAAACCCCAGCAAGCAAGAAGGACGAAGAGCTCACTTACTCGGCTCCAACCGAAAGCGGCGAGACCGATGTTCATGTTGAACAAACCCCGCCGCCTGCGAAACCGGTTCAAAGCCAGCAGCAGCAACCTCCGCAGAACGGGCAGGGCTCATCCTTCTTCAAGCGCCCTAACTAGGCTCTAAAGAATCGAAACCGACGTTGCTTGCCAGCGTCGGTTTCGCATTTCTAGGCGGATCGCAACAGCGCGGGTGCGCAATTTGGTTTTGAGAAGCACCACCGATTGCACCACACCTGGGCGGTGAGATTCGTGGTGGAGGTTCTTCACTTCAACATCTGGGCGCATGTACTTCTCGCCGCTAACCGATCGCGCACGTGCCATCGCCGATGCCCGATCGCGCAGTTTTAGGTACACATTCTCGCTGAGGCTGTTGCTGAGCTGGTCAACACTCCTCAGACCCGCCAACACTTCTACCACCCCCGGAGCCAGAGCCCGCAGAACGGGTGTTGGATCTGGCAGGTTGCTCAAATCTTCTTCTTCTTCAATGTAGTGATTCATCTCTTACTCCTGTTCTTCAATAAGGCGGTTTGCCTTTCCCCCATGAAGGGTTTGATGAACCTACTCCTAACGCAACTTTTTTGCTTTTCGCCTTGTGGATAACTTTTCGATTGGGTCTGAATCACGCTCAAAATCAAGCCATGGATGTCGCGCGCATGTTTGAGGATCTTGAAGCCTCTATGCCCAACTCTGCCCACCGAGAAGTCTCACCAAGAGACGTTTTGGGCGAGTGCAGCAGTGTCTCGGTCTCCCTCGGCAATCGAGTCGTTCGCCTGCAACGACCAGTGTTTGCATCAGACTTTCTGCTTGGTCAGAATGAATCGCGAACCTTTGCGGTCAACTACCGGTGCATGGGCGAAGCCCGATTACACGCAACTGGGCAAACGGCCAGCAAAAACTCGACAATCAAGTTGCATCAATGGGTGACCAACCTGCCGCAGCGGCTGCTTGCGACTTTGACTCTCGTTAATGGCGAGAAGCTGGTGAGGGCAACCATCCTTGCCTGCGACAAGACCTTTATCGTGATCAGACCAGCCGACCCCGTGCTCGAAGCGTGCGCGGTTCCGCTGGCGGCGCTCGTCTGCCTAGAAATTGATGTTGTGGATAACAAAATCCACCCGTAGAAATTTTGCGACAGACTGCCAGCCATGAGCGTTCATCGGCTGCGGCGACCAATCCGCTTGCGAAAATGGCCAAAGGTGCTTGGCTTGCTAGTTCTTTTGGGCTGGTTCGCAATTCTCGTGTATCCAAGCTCGTCGCAACCAGCCACCGAAGTGCTGGTAGCCAGGAGCAACATCTTTGTGGGCGAACGCGTTCTGCCGTCAGCTTTTGAAACACGCTCACTAGCTCTTGGCGACATCGAGGGCGCATATCTGAGGGTCGATCAGATCCCCGAAGACGCCACCGCCTCCCGCGAGATCCTTGCGGGGGAGTTGCTTGCCAAAACTGCCATCGGGCGCACCGAGCAAGTGCTGATCCCGCTGGCTCTTCAGTTGGCTCAAGCCCCGGCCTCACAAATCAGAGTGGGTTGTTCGGTTAATGTGTGGGCAACGGCAGTGCATCTGGGCACCGTCGACGGTCTGCCCGAGCCTATCGCCCTCAATGCCAGGGTTAGCGCCATAAAACTCTCGGCGAGCATGGGTCAAGAGCGAGCGGTAGTGGAGGTTTTGGTTCAACAGGACTTCGTTCCACCCTTGCTTCTTGCGCAAGCGGATGGCTCTGTAATCTCTCTGGTTCTCAACCCAACTTTGGCAAACCAGTAGAGCAGGCAGAGATTGACTGTGCCAACACTACGAGAGCGGGTTCGCGCGATGGGAAAACCCGACCACGATGCCCCGCCGCCGCAAGGTTCGGAGATCGAAACCCCGACTCGCTCGATCGCCATCTGGGGTCCAAATGGGTCACCTGGCAAATCGACCCTCGCGCTAAACCTTGCCGATGCTTTAGCCAAAGCAGGACTGCGCGTGCTGCTGGTAGACACCGATTTGGTGTCACCAAGTTTGGCCTTACAACTTGGCGTAGAAGACCAGGCCAGTGGCATCAGCGCTGCCTGCAAGCTGGCGCGCGAAGCTAACCTAGATGCCGCCCAGCTGCAGCGCATCGTGGTCAGTGTGCGTGGCGGTTCAACTAACTTCGCGCTTCTGCCTGGCATCTCAGGTGCTTCTCGATGGCCAGAGATAACACCCAGCGCCATCGAATCCATTTTGCGCGTGTCGGCAGGCGTTTTCGACGTCGCGATTTTTGACACGGCATCCTCACTCGAGCCAGCACTTCGCACGGATGCCGCGGCGCTGTCGCGCAACGAACTTACTCGTCACCTGTTGGCCAGCGTCGACCATGTGCTTGCGGTTGTGGGTTGCGACCCGGTGTCGATGCAAAGAATGGTGCGCCAGATTGCTGATGTTCAGAAGTTTCGATCAGGCCTC
>Ga0114979_10002921_pt1 | contig 11510 bp, 5 predicted proteins | sample S_140625_EF_Meta_FD_87315 | JGI IMG/M metagenome (GOLD analysis project Ga0114979, IMG submission 87315) | Freshwater microbial communities from Lake Simoncouche, Canada to study carbon cycling - S_140625_EF_MetaG | ecosystem: Environmental > Aquatic > Freshwater > Lake | place: Lake... | reverse complement strand
GCATTTGATAAACTTACTGTTAGTCCTGCAGAAAATGTAGCAGTAGCCGAACTAGGAATACGAAGTATCACAACTCCAGAACCACCCACAGCACCTGCTCTATTATCAGCACGTTCATATCCGCCAGCACCTCCGCCGGTATTTGGTGTCCCGTTTGCGGATCCGGCTGCACCGTTGCTACTTGCGCCACCTGAACCACCTGCATGCCAACCGGTGCCCCCTCCACCTGCTCCGCCAGCCGCAGTAGTATTTCCGTAATAGTTTGCGCCACCGCCGCCGCCACCGTAGTATGTAGGAGTTCCAGTAATTAAATATTGCAATCCAATGCCGCCAAGGCCACCCCTAGTACTTGAAACTCCAGTTCCGCCAAGCCCACCAGCGCCGCCACCACCGCCAGCGCCTGGTCCACTATTACCGCCTGCGCCGCCATTATATCCGTAACCGGCTGTTCCTAGGCCTGCGGCCTGTGAAGGAGCATTTCCGTTTTCTGCACCGCCTCCTCCAGAACTACCATTACCCCCTGGAAAGCTCGGCCACGTGCCGCCTTTGCCGCCACCGGGAGCGGTGAATATTCCGAATGATGATGAGCTACCCGCAGTATTATCGTTTGACTGGTTGGAAGTCCCCCCGGTGCCCCCTGCCCCTACAGTAATTGAATAGGATTGACCGGAAGTTAAAATTCCAGAACTGTAAACTATACCACCGCCTCCGCCGCCGCCGTTGTGATATAGACTATAACCTGTTCCGCCACCACCCGCTACCACTAGGACATCATACGATAATACTTGAGTTATGCCTATCCATGCAGAGGTAGTAGGATCCCAATACTCAATGTTTCCTGTGGTAGTATTTTTACGTACCATACCATTCTGTGGACTACTTGGTCGTTGTGCTGTAGATCCTGTAGGGAGCTGTAATGCACCAGTACCACCTGCTTGCGTTATATCTGTTAAATTTGAAGTGACAATACCTGCAATATTTGGAATGGCGTTTAATACAGAGCTGACATAAAATCCAACTATAGTGATTGCATCATTGAGCCATGCACCATTAACTAGGACAACAGTTGCACCGTTAGTTGCCGTAAAGTCGCTAGAGTTGAGTCTAACACCGTTACGAAATACTTCAACAAATCCCGGTGTGTATGATGCTGAAATAAAGGTTGTTTGCCCGGAAGCGGCTGTAAATTCTGATATGTTTCTATAAGCCGAAGTTGTTACTGAGCTTGCAGGTAATCCTAAATAACGAACAACAATATTATTTGTGCCTGCAGGCGGTGCTGAAGTAAAAGTTAATATTTGACCAACAACAGAGTATGCACTTGGCGGTTGTAATACACCAGAGATAACAACCAATATAGCATTACCTGAGCCAGGACCTACAGTTAAATTGTAGACAGTCTGACTACCAGTACCTGAAAAGGTATCTGTTATAAATGACGCATTAAATGGTTGATTACCTATGTAGCTCATATGTTATTCTGGTTTTGGATACTTATCTTTAGTTTCTTGTATCATTGCTTTCCATGCTTCAAACCCTTCATGGAATAAAATATCAAATTGTTCTGCGTAAGAAGGATATTCTTCTCTACGAAGATCTGCGTATGTTGCTCGGTCGCCTAAGGGAGATTTATTAGTTGTCATATTATAAGGTTACTGTAACAGCACCATCTCCTGTGTTATTGTTTAGTACGTTTGTTTGTGTAGCGCCAAAGCCTACATAACTTCCGCCACCTGTAGCATAGTCATTATTAGTATTGCCGCTATGGGCTTCGGCATAACCGCCATTGTATCCACCTCCGCCGCCTGCGGCGCCGCCATCGCGTCCTGTGCCTCCACCGCCACCAAAACCACCGTGAGCACCGACTTCATGGAATCCGCCAATTGCAGATACAATTAAAGCATCACCGGCACTATCTTTCTTTGCAGTTGCCGCGCCAATACCACCAATTGTACCTCGTCTCATCCAGCCGCCGCCGCCGCTACCACCCCAGTAGTTTTGAATACCTGATGAGGGGTTGTAAGCAACTTCCCAGGTAGAACCAAAGCCGCCTTCTGGGACTCCGCTATTTGTGTATTGAGCATTGCGTACTGTTTGTGCAGAAGTGATTGTGTTAGAGCTTCGGCCTGCGCCGCCACCTGCACAAATTAATAATTGTTCACTGTTGTTTCTATATACACTAACACAACTTGCCCCACTTCCGCCAACGTTTGTAGTAGGTGCAGAAGAGTATACTACTCCAGATTGTCCTACAACAATACGTAATCGTTCGCCTGCGTACAATGCAAAGCTGGCTTGAATTTTAACTCCGGTGCCTGCATAGGATAACGTGCTACCGGCACCCATAGCACTGATTGTATAAGTACCATCTTTGGGTACTACCCAGTATTGAATGCCTTGTTCTACCCAGAAATAGTTTAAATTGTTTAACCAACTTGCCTGTAAAGGTTGAGCTGTATATGTTGATCGGGCTTGTGTTAATGTTGGCCCCATACGACCAGTTGCACCACAAGGAGTAAATGTTATAGTTCCAGTATATGCATACAGTTGAGGAGCAAGTCCTACGTTTCTCCACAAGTTACCGCTTGGATCGTAAAATTCAAAATACCCTGTTGTGGTATTTTTACGAATCATGCCTTCAACACCGCCTGGTCGGGTACCAGATGAACCATAGGGCAGTATTGCCGCACCTGTACCATCATAGTTTGCTCTGTCTAGTGCGGCCTGTGTTACAGCGTTAGGTGCTAGTTGTTGACTACCAACAACGCCGTTACCTAACGTACCTACTTGAGCCACGGCACCATTGTATGTTACATATATGTTGTTAGATCCAGACGGAGGTGCACCTGTGAATACTATTTGATTGCTTGCATTAAGTGAATAAGCAGTATATGGATTTTGTTGAACGTTGTCAACAACCACTTCCATTTGAAAAACTGATTGAACTGGTCTGGTTAAAGTAAAAGTCGTAGTTACACCGTTCCCGCTAAAAACATCACTAGCGGGTTGTATAATTTGTTGTGTGTAACTATTACCTAAGTATGCCATTATTCCATTTCCTTCCAAGATCTTGAAGGTTCGTCCCAATAGTAAGGGGTATTACCTACTGAATGTACCGGCATTGCGTATGGTGGTTCCCATAAACATGTATTTTCGTTTAATGCCCAGCTTGGGAAAGGCTGTGGCGGAATGAACGCATCTCTAGCAGGATCGTATGTATATCCAATTCCTGCATAATTTTTTCGTAAAGGAGTTCCACCTAGTCGATGTGTGCCTCCTGCGGTATTATAACTTGTTTGGATCCAATCTCCAGGACTTGTGTCGACAAAAGTTTCAAAGAATTCAGGCTCGGCTGAAATTACTTGTGTAACTTTTCCATCGACTACTTTTGCAAAATGTCCCATTTTATAAATTTCCTTAGAATATAATAGTACCGCTACCAGTAAAGGTAAAGACATAATTACCGCTTGATATAGTTTGGGTATAACTACCTGTTGCCGTTGCAAGTTTATATGATATTGGGTATGCAATGATTACAACACCGGTAGCGCCATTACTGCCGGTCGTAAAGTTACTATATCCGCCAGATCCGCCACCACTTCCGGTGAATGCTGTCGGAGTAGTAGGGCCTGTTCCTTGTCCGCCCGAGCCGTTGCCGCCGACTCCGCTGCCGCCACTACTGTTATTTCCTGTATATGCGCCACCACCACCACCACCTGCATAGAATTGAGCAGTTCCACTTATACTGTATTGTAGGCCAGCGCCGCCGTTACCGGGGGTTCCACCACTTCCGTTTCCACCGCCGCTACCTGCTCCGCCACCACCACCTCCCGAAGTTGCGCCGCCGCCGTCTGCGTTTACACCGGCACCACCGTTGTTGCCTTGTCCACTAGTACCAGATCCTACTGAGCCACCACGTCCGCCCGGAGTTCTACCTTGGCCTCCGCCACTTCCACCATTTGGAGTTCCGTTAACTGTGGTTTCACCGGGGCCGCCGGCTCCCCCGGCAATCGCAGTTATGCTGCCAAATGTGCTGTTGTTGCCTACATATCCTCCCGGTCCTCCCGAACCCGCCGCGCCACCTGCTCCAACTGTAATTGTGTACGAAGTTCCTGGGGATACTGCGTAGGTCAGTGCATATAATAGCCCGCCCGCACCGCCTCCACCGCCGATATAACCACCACCTCCACCACCTCCAGCTACTACTAGATATGTTACGTTTGGAGTAGATGCATTTCCGTACGGAGTCCAAGACACACCATTCCAATATTCTGCATATCCAATAGTTGTATTATATCTTGTTTGGCCGAGGGCTGGGCTAGAAGGCCTCTGTACCGTAGTACCTGTAGGTAATGCTACTGCGCCAGTCCCGTTAAAATTGGATTGATCTAATGCTATTGCGCTGATAGCGCCTGCCGCAATTGATGCTGAAGTTACTGCATTTGGTGCAAGCTGATTTGGTCCAACTGTGCCATATCCCGGTAACCCTGCCAAAGCAATCGTAGGATTGTAGTTTACATATATGTTACGCGATCCAGTTGGTGGAGGTGAATAAAATATTAACGTATTATTGTTTATATAGTATGATTTTTCAGAGTCTTGTTGAACGTTATTAACAACTACTTCAACTGCATAGACACTCAAAGGCGTTTGATTTAAAACAAATGTGGTAGTAGAGTTATTGCCACTGAAAAATTGAGTAGCAGGTTGAACTAGTTGTTGTTGTAAACTATTACCAATGTAGCCCATCTGGGGTAATCCTTAAGTTACAACTAGTGCAGATACAATAACATCAATGCAAGAAGCAGTTGATGCTACGACTTTGAGAGAATCATTAGCCGCCATGACTAACTTTTGATCTCCACCGACTGCTACTAACGACCCGCCTTGTGGAACTGTTGCGCCTTTTACAACGTAATAGTCCACTCCACTTTTAGTTAGATAAACGTCAACAGTAACAGCCGTAGAAGTTGTATTTGCACAGCATAACCCGATCACCGATGTTTGTGCTGTTCCGCCAGCAGTGACTAAAGTGGATGCAGAAATTCCCACATTTTTTGCCACGTAATTCGAAAAAGTTGTTGTTGCCATAGTATTTTATTATCCTGTGATATTTAGCCCATCGCTATTGCGTACATTATTGAGTTGGATACAACGTCTAAACTGTTAGAATAGATTGTCTTAGCCCAAATGTCTGCGTTAACGCCAAGACCACCGCTTAGTTGTACTGAGCCAGAAGCTGTTGAAGTAGCGTTGGTTGTGTTCAAGAAATACGATATGTTATTAATACCGTGATTAATTGCACCTGTACCGTTTGGAGCAATATTAATTGCACCACTAGTTGCAAACGAAGTAATATTTGTAACTGTTAGATACCCAGTTAACTGGACGCCGCCGCTAACATCTAATGCTGTTGTTGGTGCTGTGTTTCCGCCAATACCAACGTTGCCGGTATGTCCAACAAAAATTCTGTTAGTGCCGTTAGTGGCAATGCCGACGCTGGTTGCACCACTTGAAGTACTACCGTACAAACCTGCTGTTGATGGCGGTGTTGAACTGCTTGGTCTAAAGTCAGCGCCTTGAACTGCACCACCTACGTACAAGCTAGTACCGTTAAATGTTAAGTTGTTTGACCAGTTAGTTGTGCTTAGTGCAGAGTTGTATGGAATCTGTCCGCCAGTACCAATTGCTAAGTTTACTGCGTATAGTGCAGAACCTGCAACTAAAGAACCAGTCGAAATCCAAGTAGCTGTATTAGTTTGATATTGTAAAATGTAACCAGCTTGGCCAGGAGCAATAAAACTTGTTACGCCTGCGGCACTTTGAATTGGAATAGCTCCTGCCGAACCATTTGATAAGTTTGTTGCATTTCTAGCATTGTCAGCCGCGCCAACTGCAAGTGTTGATGTAGATGCATAAATTGGATTAGTACCATTAAACTGTACTATTGTACCTGCTACTACACCGTGTAAGAATGATGTTATACCCGGAGCACTTTGGTATAAGATATCTCCAGTTTGTCCGCCTGCAATATTTGTAGCAGTACTAATACTACCCGAAACGCTTGCGTATAATGTTCCACCAATCCATAAATTACCACCAACACCCATACCACCAGCAACTACCAATGCACCTGTTTGAGTAGATATAGCTTGAGTAGTACCAGTTAGCGTTAGAGTATTTTGGAATACTGGTGCGCCTGGTTGACTTACTAATACTGATCCAGCAGTTCCTGTACTTAAGAAGCCACTAGTATTGTCAGTGATTTGATAGTGTAGTAGTCCACCGTTGTTATTACCTACAACACCTGCTAGATGTCTTGCATAAGTTGCGGTATATGCTGTTACTGCACCACCTACAACAATTGAGCTTGAGCTAACAAATGTTGCTGTACCGCTTGCGCCGACTTGTAGGATAGAATTAGTAATGCCAGGATTAATAAACTTAGTTACACCAGAAGCCTCTTGGAATGGAATCTGGCCTGCGGCGCCAGCATTAATATTAACTGCCGCGCCAGTAATCAACGAACCTGTTGAATACCAAGTTGCTGTTGTACCGTTGGATTGCAGTACAGATCCTGCTGGACCAATTGCAATAAAATCAGTTACACCGGCAGCACGTTGATAATGTATTCCGCCTGCGGCGCCGCCTGCAATGTTTGTTGCTGTTACTGCGTAAACAGAATTAGCAACATAAATGTTTGAAGTAGTTACAAACGTAGCAGTTGTTAGTCCCATCTGTAGAATAGAACCAATACCACCTGCGGCAATAAAATTAGTTACGCCTGCGCTAACTTGATAAGGAATATAACCAGCTGATCCGCCTGATAAATTACCAGTTGCGGCTGCAACATCGGCGTAACCGACTCTTAATGTACTTGTACTAACCCAAGTTGCTGTTGTAGCATTGCTAGATAATAGTGTACCTGCTCCACCAATACCAATATACTTTGTAATACCAGCACTTTCTTGATAAGGAATTGAACCAGTTGCACCTTGAAGCAAGTTTGTAGCAGTTGAAATACTACCTTGAACAGTTGCAAATAATGTGCCAGCTATCCATACATTTCCACCAAAGCCCGCACCGCCCGTAACAACCAATGCTCCAGTTGTTGGACTACTAGATACTGTGCCGCCAGTTAAGGTTAGTGTATTTTGATATATTGGTGCGCCTGTGCCGCCGCTGACTAATACGTTTCCTGCTGTACTTTGTTGTACAAATTGTGTAACGTTTGGTCCTGATTGATAAACAAGTGTACCAGATGATCCGCCAGCGACGTTGTTTGCGTACACAGCTATTTGTGCATTCTGCACATACATCGAACCAGTACTAATCCAAGTAGCTGTATTGGTTCCCATTTGTAGGAATTGACCAATGGTGCCGCTTGTTATGAAACTAGTTTGGCTGTTGGCCATTTGAATTGGAATCCAACCTGCTAGTCCACCTGCTAGGTTAGTAGCAGTTACCGCAACACCTGCAAGTAAGGCACCTGATCCTGTCCATGTAGCTGTTGATCCGTTACTGTATAAAACATATCCTTGAGGACCAATACCAATAAACGCAGTTGCGCCTGGACTAGTTTGGTAAGGAATTGCGCCAGCTGTGCCGCCAGCAATATTTGAACTTGTTGAACTTGCTCCACCTACTACTTGACCATTGGTGTAAATGTTGCGAGCATAGATATCACCCTGAACACCGATACCACCTTGAACTGTTAACGCACCGTTAGTAGTTGTTGTAGCACTTGTAGCGTTAGCAATATAAACTGCATTAGTAGTTGAACTACCTCTGTTGGTAATTGACTGCAATGTAGCAGTTGACCAAATTGTAATAGTGCCGGTGTTTGATGTTACGTATGTATCTGTACCAGCTGTTAGAGTTTGAACACCTAAGTTAGTAAATGTTACGTTACCGCTTGCCGCACTAACCCCTAAGTATGTTGTGCCAATTGCTTGTAAAACACCGGTATTACTAATTGTAAACGATACTTGTGCCGCGCTTGTTGTTAGGCCAGTAACCTGAATTCCCGAACCGGCAGTTGGAACAATACTTGTAACTACACGATAACCGTTGTCAAATAAGTTTGTAGCGTAAACTGCTAGAGCACCAATACCACCACTTACTAATAATGCTTGACTCGAGTTTGTATTACCACTATAAACATTATTTGTAATGTTGATTATGTTAGAAGTTGTAGAACCTCTATTAGTTACTAACTGTAGTGTGTCAATACTTGCAATGTTTACAGTACCAGTACTTGTTGTTACAGCAATACCACTACCTGTAGTGATATTTGTAACACCTAAGTTACCAATTGTTACTGTACCTGTACCAGATACAGGATTTACTGCAATGGCTGTGCCTGCAACAATTTGTGCGACACCGTATTGACCTAAGCTAGCCGCTGTAATTACCTGCGAACCTTGTACATAGGCTACTCCGCCGATATATAAATCTCGACCAATGCCTGCTCCACCAGAAACAGTTAGCACACCAGTTGATGTACTTGTTGCGTTTGCTGTGCTAGCTACATTAATAATACCGGTTCTGAATGATCCGTAAGCGGTATTAGTAAAGACATTACCAACTTCAGTTCCAGAACTATACCACTCTAACCATTGTGTGTCGTTGTCTAATATTAGACCTGCACTAGTACCGGTACTTAATGCTCTATTATAATAATTGAATCGTAATCCAATATCCTTGCCGTCATCAAATGTCCATCTTGCACCAGTTGCAGTTGAAATTACGTGTAAGTCTAATAAGTTATCAGTGTAAACTGTATTAGTACTTAGAACAAATGTTGCGGTACCGTTAAATGTTACAGCATCAACAAAGGTTGTTCTTCCCCAAACTTGTAAGTTTGTACCTACGTTTAGATTTCCTGTAATACCAACGCCACCTGCAACAGTTAATGCACCTGCGGATGAAGTGTTTGATGCAGTAGTAGCTTGAAGAGCAATAGGAACGTTAGTTGAATTACCTCTATTAGTAATTGACTGCAATGTAGCAGTTGACCAAATTGTAACTGTACCGGTTGAGTTAGAAACAACAGTATCTGTACCAGCAGTTAATGTCTGAACACCGAGGTTAGTAAATGTTACAGATCCTGTACTTGCGCTTACACCTAAATAAGTTGTACCGATTGTTGCAGTAACACCTAAGTTAGTTAAGGTTACTGATCCTGTACTTGCGCTTACCCCTAAGTTCAGTGTTCCAGATAATGCTTGAACACCTAAGTTAGTAACAGCAAAACTTACTGAAGGACCTGTTGCAACTAAACCACTAATACCAATTGCAGTTCCTGCACTTGGAGTTACTTGTGTAATTACTCGGTTAGCGTTATCATAAACTTGTGCGGCAACTACTGCACCACCAACACCAACACCGCCAGCAACAATCAATGCTCCTGAGTTAGTTGCCGCAGATGCCGCGTTACTTGTAATGTTTACAATGTCTGTAAATGTACCTGCGGTAGCATATAAATTGCCACCATATAAATTAGTAGCAGTTACGGCATATATTGCCTGTTTAACTGTTATACTACTTGTAGTTACAAATGTTGCTGTGTTAGCACCCATTTGTAATAGTGAGCCAGTTGTTCCTGTACCAATAAATCCTGTACGGCCTGCGGCAGTTTGATAAGGAATAGCACCAAATGTTCCACCAAAGATATGAGATGCTGTACTAATGGAACCAATAACAGTTGCCGCAACTAGCGTGCCAACAATATCAACGCTACCGCCGATGAATACATCCCCAGCAATGCCAACTCCACCTGCAACACTTAATGCGCCGGTATTAGTTGATGTTGAAACTGCTACACTAGAAATTCTTAATGCATTGGTAGTTGTAGATCCGCGATCAGTTGTAGATTGTAGTGTACTATCGTTCCAAACTACTACTGTACCAGTTGAACGGCTAACGCGAGTGTCGGTACCAGCAGTTAATGTTTGAACACCTAAGTTAGTAAATGTTACTGAACCAGTTGATGTGCTTACTGCAAGGTATGTTGTACCTACTGCTCTTGTTACGCCTTCGTTGTTAACTGTAAATGTTGTATTAGGACCTGTTGTTGAAACAGCACTAATACCAATTGCATTACCTCCAAGAGGAGTTACACTTGTTAATACTCGATTACTATTATCAAATACAGTTTGAGCATAAACAGCCAATGCACCAATACCACCGCTAACTAGCAATGCCTGGCCGCTGTTTGTGCTTGCGCCTAAGTTGTTAGCAGTGATTTGAATTGCTTGATTAGATGTTGCTCCGCGAGCAGTTACGCTTTGTAATGTACTTACATCCCAAATTGTAACAGTACCAGTATTTGAACTTACTCTTGTGTCAGTACCGGCAGTAATTGTTTGAACACCAAGGTTAACTACTGTTACGGTGCCAGTTGATGTGTTTACGGCAATATATGCACTACCTTGTAAACTTACAACACCAATGTTTGTTACTGTTACAGCACCAGTTGACTGACTAACTGCAATACCGGTGCCTGCGTTAATAGAGCTTACACCAAACAAGCCTAATGTAGAACTTGTTAAGTAGCCAGAACCGTTTCCTAATTGACTATTATCTGTTAATGTTGCTGTGGTCCATACTACGGCACCGTTGGAATAAATGTTGCCGGCATATACTGAACCACTAATACCAACACCACCGGTAACAACTAATGTTCCAGTTGTTTGTGATGAAGAGGGTGTATTAGCAGTTAAGCGAATATTTTGATCGGACGTAGCACCTCTACCAGTTACTGTTTGTAGTGTAGAAGTGTTTGAAATTGTTACATTGCCTGTTGCGGCACTAACTGAAGTATCTATACCCGCAATTACACTCAATACGCCAGTGTTAGTTACTACAAATGATACTGCAACTCCACCAGATGCTAGATCTCTAATTGCAATACCTAGGCCTGCGGTCGGAGTTACGCTGGTAACTACACGATTGCTGTTGTCAAATAATGCACTACCGTAAATATTGTTCCACGGAACAATATTTGAACCTAAATTTCTTGTTCCTGATGGAAGAATACTGTTTCCAGAAACCCAAGAACCTAAACCATCGTATAAGAAACTTGCATAGCCAGACCCAGTACCAATATACATACCAGCATTAGCTGCCAGTCCTGCTGTTGTTGCTGTTGATGCTAGGGTAATTGTCTTATCAGCAATTAATAAATTTGTACTACTTACAACAAAACTGTCGCCGTCAACGTACAAGTTACCCTGTAGGTATGTGTTTCCACCAATATATAGATCACGGCCAACACCAACACCACCTGCAACTGTTAGTGCTCCGGTGTTTGTTGAGTTTGTATTCGAGTTACTTGATATTACAAGTGTTGTAACAGAACCAGTTGTAAAGGTCAAGCTACTAATTGTTGCGTTAGGACTTGTAAAGTTTGTGGCAGTTAATGTTGTGATTAACGATGATGCTACGATTTCTTGTCCTGTTACATTTAAAGTTGTAGCAGTTAAATTGGTAATGTTACCGCTAGTTGC
>Ga0114979_10002920_pt1 | contig 11512 bp, 8 predicted proteins | sample S_140625_EF_Meta_FD_87315 | JGI IMG/M metagenome (GOLD analysis project Ga0114979, IMG submission 87315) | Freshwater microbial communities from Lake Simoncouche, Canada to study carbon cycling - S_140625_EF_MetaG | ecosystem: Environmental > Aquatic > Freshwater > Lake | place: Lake... | reverse complement strand
GAGCTGCGAGTTCTCCGGGTAGGTCTCGCGAACAATCCACGAATCGCCTGAACGCTCGAGAACGGCAATGTCGCCCGGGGCATGGCCAGATCGCGCAGGCACGCGCACAAGGATGAAGTCTCCCAGCGAACTCAGTGGGAGCAGTGGTTCGCTCGGCGTCAGAAAATCTGGCTGGGTGGGCGTCGGCGTCGGACCAGCAGACGTTTGGGGTGCCGTGCTCGATTCCGTGTTCAATTCGGTGCTCAACTCCGTGCTCGAGCGCGTCCTGGTTTCGGTGGCGGCATCCGTGGTCGATATCAGACTCGCGCCAGCGGTTGCCACGTTGCTCTGCGGCGTTGTCGGAAACAGCAAGACAACAACGAGAACAGTGGCAACGCCCGCGACGACGGCGAGAACGACGGGGCCGCGTCTCGCTCGCTTGAGAAGACCCCTAACGCGGCCTCGCAGCGTGTCTGCGTCATTCGCAGCGTCGTCTGGCGTCGTCGACGCTGCAGCCGTCACCTCTTCCATGTGTCGCCAAGATTCAATCAAATCCGGCGGCGTGGTGAGTCGAATCTGAACTGGCTCGAAGCGATCTGGGGTTTCATCGTTGGTACTTTTTCGCGCGAGAATTGCGACGCGACCACCGTCGGGAAGAGAAGAGAAATCCTGGGCATCAGAACAGACACGTCGCTGTTCTTCACCGGAGAGTTCGTCGAGGAATACGAGTTCAACGAGTGTCGGCGCGAGCGCGTGACCTAAGTATCTGCCCTCGGCCAAACGTCGACCGATGCGGTAGCCGCCGACGCTTGGCGGAAGCGATGTTTCGTGCACCCCATCAGCCTCACCGCTGCCGAGATTCTGCGTGTGCGCAAAAACCCGAACGGTGGAGGATGCGTGCGAAGACATTGATGTGCAGGACGGGCGCGTAGACTTGAGGGGTGTTGAACGTGAAGATCCTCGGACTCGACACCGACGCGGTTAACTATCGCGACGCGTGGGACCTTCAGCGACGCGTGCACGCGGATGTTGCCGCTGGACGTGGACCAGACACACTGCTTCTTCTCGAGCACACCAGTGTCTACACAGCTGGCAAACGTACTGAGCCCGACGAACGCCCGACCGACGGCACCGAGGTCATCGATGTTGACCGCGGCGGCAAGATCACTTGGCACGGACCGGGGCAACTGGTGGGCTACCCCATTGTTCGACTCGCCGACCCCGTAGACGTTGTCGCCCACGTGCGGCGCCTCGAAAACATCCTCATTTCCCTGCTTCACGACTTCGGAGTGGCCGGCGAACGGGTTGACGGACGCAGCGGTGTGTGGGTTCGACGCGACCTTGGGTTCAACAAGATTGCCGCCATCGGAATTCGCGTGGCCGAGGGAGTGACCATGCACGGATTCTCGTTAAACTGCTCAAACTCGCTCGAGCCCTACGCGAACATTGTCGCGTGTGGAATACGTGACGCCGGAGCAACAACTTTGTCCGTCGAAACGGGAAGAATTATCACACCGTCGGACGTTATCGACAGTGTCCGCAGCGCCTTCGTGGCCGAGTTTGAAGGAATCCATGAGTTCAACTGAGGGACGCAAGCTTCTCCGCCTTGAGGTTCGCAACGCCGAGACCCCGATCGAGCGCAAGCCCGAGTGGATTCGCACGACCGCCAAAATGGGCCCCGAGTACCAAGCCATGCAGGCGCTCGTGAAATCCGAGGGTCTGCACACGGTGTGCCAGGAGGCTGGCTGCCCCAACATTTACGAGTGCTGGGAAGACCGCGAGGCCACGTTCTTGATTGGCGGATCACAGTGCACTCGTCGTTGCGACTTCTGCCAGATTGATACGGGCAAGCCGGATGACTTCGACGCCGACGAACCCCGCCGTGTCGGCGAGTCCGTCGCGACCATGAAATTGCGCTACGCAACGGTGACCGGTGTGGCACGGGATGACCTCGACGACGAGGGCGCCTGGTTATACGCCGAGACCATTCGCGAAATTCACCGTCAGTCTCCCGGCACCGGAGTCGAGATTCTCGTTCCCGACTTCTCGGGCAACCCCGACCTCTTGGGCTTGGTTTTCGACGCAGCTCCCGAGGTTTTTGCTCACAACGTCGAGACCGTTCCTCGAATCTTCAAGCGAATCCGTCCGGCGTTTCGCTACGACCGGTCTCTCGACGTCATCACTCAGGGGCGCAACGCGGGACTCATCACAAAGTCGAACCTCATCTTGGGCATGGGCGAGGAACGTGCCGAAATCTCGGAGGCCCTTCGCGACCTCTATGCCGCCGGAACCGACATCATCACGATCACGCAGTACCTGCGCCCCAGTTCGCGTCACCACCCGGTGGAGCGTTGGGTGCACCCCGACGAATTCGTCGAGCTCAAGCACGAAGCTGAAGCCCTCGGCTTCTTGGGCGTCCTCTCGGGTCCGCTCGTGCGCAGCTCGTATCGCGCAGGCCGGCTTTATGCGCAGTCCATGACTGCCCGCGGTCACGAAATTCCTGAGCACCTTGCCCACCTCGCCGAAGAATCGGCCGGATTCTCTCAGGCCGTTTAGCCGTTCGGTACGTCTACGCGGATAGCCTCGCGCCGGTATTGTTGACGCATGGCAAAGAAGAAGCGCGAACCCGGTCAACTCGCTCAGCTGTGGCAGGTCTATCAGGTCACCCGCAAGCACAATCCCATGGTTACCCTGTGGACGCTGCTGGTGATTCTGGGACCTATCGCTCTTGCCGTCATCGGCAGCTTCATTTTTTCCGAGGGCAACGTCGTCAACTGGGTCATCTGGGTTGTCCTCGGCGTACTCGTGGGCGTGCTCCTCGGCCTTATTGTGATGGGGCGTATCGCCGAATCCACCGCTTACCGCCAAATGCAGGGCAAGCAGGGAGCTTCTGGCGCCGTCCTTTCGGGTGCCCTTCGCCGCGGCTGGATCACCAGCGACCAGCCCATCGCCGTCAACCCCAAAACACTGGACGCAATTTTTCGTGCCATCGGCCGCGCCGGTGTCGTTCTCGTCGTTGAGGGCCCTACCGTTCGCACCCAGCGCCTGTCCGATGATGAGCGTCGCAAGTGCGCGCGGCTTCTCCCCAACGTTCCCGTCACCGTCGTCAACGTAGGTCCAGATGCCTGGTCGGTTCCCCTGACTCAACTCGCCAAACGCATCAAAAAACTTCCCAAGGTGCTGACCAAGGCCGAGGTAATGGTCGTCTCCAAGCGCATGTCTTCGCTCGGTCACGACTTGCCGATTCCTAAGGGAATCGACCCCAATCGCATGCGCAGCATGGGTCGTCCGCGCTAGCTCAGCGTTAGGGTCGAGGACCGGTGCGAACGAGAACCGTTCCGGCAATCTTGTCGTGGAATCCCCGCTGGTCGGAATCCCACACCAGAGCGGGGACGACAATGCCGAGCAACAGGCTGCGCACCACCGGTCGCCACAATCCGACCCATCCCCCGCGGAGCGGCATGACGGCGAGTCCGACAGCGCGGTGTCCGATGCTTCCGCCAAGCGCGGGAATTGCGATGATTTGCAAGGCTACGAAAATGCCGAGAATCGCAAACTGTCCCGGACCCGGCGCAGTGAGAGCGGGCAAACCCAGCCACATCAGGGCAATAATGTACGAGATCCCCCAGTCGATCACGAGTGCGCCGATTCGGCGACCGGGGCGGCCGACCGACCGGTAACCCGATTCGGGCAGTCCCCACCTCTTGCCCGGGTATCCGGGCCGACCCGAACTGGTAGACGAATTCACGTCTTCATCCTAGGTACCGGCGGCCCTGACTCCGAAAGTGTCATTGGCTCAGGCTTGCCTGAAGTCGCGCTCGGCGTAACATTTCTGAAACAATAGCGACACAGCCGTGTCATGGCTCAACCGTAGAGTTATGCCACGAGTTTTCTCGTTATCCACCATCCCTTCGAAGAAGAGACGCATACCCATGTTCACAAACTCCTCTGAAGTTCTTGCCTTCATTAAAGAAAACGACGTCAAGTTCCTTGACATCCGCTTCTGCGATCTGCTCGGTGTTCAGCAGCACTTCAACATTCCCGCACACACGGTCGACGAAGAGTTCTTTACCGTTGGTCAGCTCTTTGACGGTTCGTCGATCCGCGGATTCGCGTCGATTCACGAATCGGACATGCAGCTGATTCCCGATGTGTCGACCGCTTACGTTGACCCCTTCCGCGAGCTCAAGACGCTCGTGATGGTCTTTGACATCTACAACCCCCGCAACGGTGAAATCTACGGTCGCGACCCGCGTCAGGTTGCCAAGAAGGCTGAGAAATACCTCGCCTCGACAGGTATCGCCGACACCGCGTTCTTCGCTCCTGAAGCAGAGTTCTTCGTTTTCGATGACGTTCGCTACGAAGTGAGCCAGAACCGCAGTTTCTACTCGGTTGACTCCTCAGAAGCAGCCTGGAACACGGGGCGCGAAGAAGAGGGCGGAAACCTGGCCAACAAGACCCCCTACAAGGGTGGCTACTTCCCTGTCTCGCCGGTTGACCAGCACGCCGACATGCGTGACGACATGTGCATCAAGCTCGAAGAGGTCGGCCTCATTCTTGAGCGTTCGCACCACGAGGTGGGAACCGCCGGTCAGGGTGAAATCAACTACCGCTTCGACACTATGGTCAAGGCCGCCGACGACATTCTCAAATTCAAGTACGTGGTCAAGAACACGGCTCTCGAGTGGGGCAAGACGGCGACGTTCATGCCGAAGCCCCTTTTCGGTGACAACGGATCGGGGATGCACACCCACCAGTCACTGTGGAGCGACGGTAAGCCCCTCTTCTACGACGAGAACGGCTATGGCGGGCTCAGTGACATTGCGCGCTGGTACATCGGTGGTCTGCTCAAGCACGCGGCCGCCGTAATCGCGTTCACGAACCCATCGCTCAACTCCTTCCACCGTCTGGTGCCGGGCTTCGAGGCTCCCGTGAATCTCGTGTATTCGGCCGGTAACCGCTCGGCGGCTATCCGCATCCCGATTACGGGAACGAACCCCAAGGCCAAGCGCATCGAGTTCCGTGCGCCCGACGCCTCCGGTAACCCGTACCTGGCGTTCGCCGCTCAGATGATGGCCGGTCTTGACGGCATCAAGAATCGGATCGAGCCACACGAGCCCGTAGACAAGGACCTCTACGAGCTGCCTCCCGAGGAAGCCAAGAACATTCCTCAGGTGCCCGCTTCGCTCGGCGAGGCCCTCTCGGCCCTGGAGAATGACCACGAATTCTTACTTGCAGGCAACGTGTTCACCAAGGACCTCATCGAGACCTGGATCTCGTACAAGCGTGAGAACGAGATCAAGCCCATGGCGCAGCGTCCTCACCCCTTCGAGTACGAGCTCTACTACGGCGTCTAATCGCTCAACTTACGGCGGACCACCTCGTTAGCGGGGTGGTCCGCTTTTTGTTCGCTCACCGATGGCTAGCCCGCGGCCGTGCTGTCATCGAAGAAGCACCGTTCAAAAACCGCTCTCGCCCGGCGGGTAGTTCCTAGGTAGTTTTCTTCGAGCGCAGAAGCACTGCCGGGCGGCATACCCACGAGGCGAGCCAGTCCCTCAAGCTCGGAGCGTTCAGTGGGCAGAACATCGGTCAGGCGATTGTTCCAGAGCGTGCCGGCAGCTCGCACGCGTGATGCGAGCAACCACGCATCGCCGAGGCGTTGAGCGTCATTAGCCGTCATGAGATTCGATTCCACACACGCTGCCAATGCCCCGAGCGTCGACGTTGTCCGAAGCGCAGGCACTTCGTGCGCAAACTGAAGCTGCAGTAGCTGGGCTGTCCATTCAACGTCGCTCAGCGACCCACGGCCGAGCTTGAGGTGACGCGTGGCGTCGGCCCCTTGCGGCAAACGCTCACTCTCAATGCGGGCCTTCATGCGCCGAATGTCTCTCACCGCCTCCGCTGAAACAGTGGCGGGATACCGAACAGCGTCGATGAGTATCGTCATGTCGTTCACGAGGTCAGCATCGCCGGCGACCACGGTGGCCCTCAACAGCGCCTGAGTTTCCCACGTCGCACCCCAGCGTTCGTAGTAGGTCGCGTAAGAATCTAGCGAGCGCACGCGAACGCCCTGCTTGCCTTCGGGACGGAGGTCGGTATCGATCTCGAGGGCCAACTGTGGGTCTTCGGCGGCGGCCAGAAGACTCGACACAATCTCTTCGGCGCGCGCTTGGGCTTCGGGGCCGGCACACGTCGAGGTTGCTCGGTAAACAAACATGACGTCGAGATCACTGCCAAAGACCAGTTCGGCGCCACCGAATCGCCCCATAGCCACGACGGCAAACTCTGGATTCACGGGCGCGGCTCGCACTGCCACTGCGACGAAACCGGCCAGCACAGCACTCGAGAGATCCGTGAGCCCCGTGGCCAACGTCGCTATGTCGCCCACGCCCACGATTCCCGCGATGGCCAACCGCAATACCTCACGGCGACGCATGGCGCGGATAGCCGAAATAGCAGACGCGTGCGTGTCGTGCCTGGCCACCAGCGCCTCAATTTCGACGCGAAGGGCTGCGGCGTCGCGGGGCTCAAGATCATCGTCGCTGTCGAGCCACGCCGTCGCCTCGGGCAGGTGCTCGAGGAGGTCGGAGACATAGCGCGAGCCGCTCAACACCGTCATGAGGCGCTCTGCTGCCGCCTGCGAGTCACGAAGCATCTTCAGATACCACGGCGACGCGCCCAGAGCGTCGCTCAGCCGGCGGAAGGCGAGAAGACCGTAGTCAGGGTCGGCGCCCGCGGCTAACCACTGCAGCAGTACCGGGAGAATGGCGCGCTGAATTGTTGACCGGCGGGCAAATCCCGATGTCAGCGCGGTGATGTGAGCGAGGGCCCCCTTGGCGTCCAAGAAGCCGATGGCAGCCAAACGCGCCTGTGCCTGCTCCGATGTCAGATTGAGGCCCTCCTCCGGCAGGGAGGCCGCAGCGGACAGCAGGGGACGATAGAACAGACGCTCGTGGAGCGTGCGCACGGTCACCTTGGTCGATCGCCACAACTCGGTAAGAGCACCGGAGCTCACGTCCCGTCCGCTCGCGCGAGCAAGAATGCGCAGGTCTTCGTCGTCCGCGGGCATCAGGTGAGTGCGGCGCAGGTACCGCAACTGCAAACGGTGTTCGAGAACGCGCAGGAGGCGATAGCTGTCGGCGAATGTCGCCGCTTCGACACGTCCCACGTAGCCGGCGTCTGCGAGGGCCGTGAGAGACTCTATGGTTCCACGCAAGCGCACACGTTCGTCGTAAAGTCCGTGAACAAGTTGGAGAAGTTGCACCGTGAATTCAACATCACGGAGCCCCCCGGGGCCGAGTTTGATCTGATAGTCGATCTCGCCTGCGGGAATGTGTTCAGTTACACGTTCGCGCATGCGCTGCACCTGATCAACAAAACCGTCGCGTCCCGCCGAACTCCATACCCTCGGGGCCACGGCCTCTTCGTAACGCACCCCGAGGTCTCGATCACCCGCAATGGTGCGAGCCTTTAGTAACGCCTGAAACTCCCAGTTCTTAGCCCACCGCTCGTAGTACGCAAGGTGTGAGTCGAGGGTGCGCACCAGCGCGCCGGCCTTTCCCTCGGGGCGAAGGTTGGCGTCCACCTCCCACAGCCCGGGTTCACGTCCGGACTCATAGATGCCACGCGCGAGAAGCTGGGCAAGCTTTGTTGCGTGTGTCAGCGCCTTCTCTGTCGTGAGCCGCTCTTCGTTTCGAGATTCGGCCACGTAGATCACATCGACGTCTGAGACGTAGTTCAGCTCACCGGCTCCGCACTTACCCATGCCGATCACGGCAAACGCGAGGTCGTTCAGCTCCGCACGAGGAACGCCCTGTGCGAGGAGTGTGGCACGGGCCACGGCCAGACTTGCCTCAATGGCTGCTCCGGCCGCATCAGCGAGAGCGCGGCCCACCCGATCACAGACCGCCGTGGCGTCTTGTGCAGCCAAGTCGAACGCGGCGATTTCACACACGACCGTGCGATATTCCACGCGCAGGGCATCCGTGGCCTCGTCGCCCTCGATTCCCGCAATCCCGTCCCCATCGGCAGAAACGCTCGTGAGGAGACGCCGCGTCATGTCGTCCGCAGAATCCAGATCCACACGGCCGGCCTGGAGGCTCGCCAGACGTTCGGGATGACGGGTCAGGAACTCCGCAAGCCCACGTGACGCACCGAGCACGCGCACCAGTGATTCAAACCACGGAACATCCGCGCCACACCGAGACGCCAGCTCTGGTGCCTTCACGAGAATTTCTTCCAGAGCGACCGCAGCGGGGTCCGGTTCGGCAGCTAAGCCCAGAGCTGAGAGCACAACCGAGTCGTCGCACCCGGTGATGGCGCTCAACTTCCCTACGTACTCGCGACCGGCTCGGAGGTCGGTAAAACCCGCCTTGGCAAGGTCAGAAAGTGCCAGCGCGTGCGACACGCGTCGTCCTAGAGAATGTCGAGGTTGCGCTCGAGTTCGAAGGGTGTCACCTGCGAACGGTACTCACGCCACTCTCGACGCTTGTTGAGAAGCACATAGTCGAACACCTTTTCGCCGAGAGTCTCTGCCACCAATTCGGAATCCTCCATGAGAGAAATGGCGTGGTCGAGGCTTGATGGCAGGGGCTTGTAGCCGAGCGAACGACGCTCGACATCGGTCAGTTCCCAAACATTGTCTTCCGCTTCGGGGGCGAGTTCGTAGCCTTCCTCGATGCCCTTCAGCCCGGCAGCCAGCATCACCGCAAACGCGAGGTAAGGATTTGCGGCCGAATCGATGGCTCGATACTCCACGCGGCAGCTCTGCGATTTGCTCGGTTTGTAGAGCGGGACGCGAATGAGCGCCGAGCGGTTGTTGTGACCCCACGTGACAAAGCTCGGGGCTTCGTCGCCGCCCCACAGTCGCTTGTAACTATTGACGTACTGGTTGGTGATGGCGGTGATCTCCGGGGCGTGTGCCATGAGGCCCGCGATGAACGAACGTCCCGTCTTCGAGAGCTGGTACTTGCCACCTGCCTCATAGAACGCGTTGGTGTCGCCTTCGAAGAGGGAGAGGTGTGTGTGCATGCCCGATCCCGGGTGGTTGGCAAACGGCTTCGGCATGAACGTGGCGTAGTTGTCGAGCTCGAGAGCAACCTCTTTGATTACCGTGCGCATGGTCATAACGTTGTCGGCGGTTGTCAGCGCATCTGCATAGCGCAGGTCAATCTCGTTCTGACCGGGCCCGGCCTCGTGGTGGCTGTACTCAACGGAGATTCCGAGGTCTTCGAGCATGCGCACGGCGCGGCGACGGAAATCGTGTCCCTTGCCACCCGGAACGTTGTCAAAGTAGCCGGCCTGATCGATGGGGCGCGCTCCCCCGTTGCGCCAGTCGGCGTTAGTGAGCAGGTAGAACTCAATCTCGGGGTGCGTATAGAACGTGAAGCCCTTGTCGGCTGCCTTTGCCAGTGTGCGCTTGAGCACGTTGCGCGGGTCGGCCTGTGCCGGCTGGCCGTCGGGGGTCGTGATATCGCAAAACATGCGCGCCGCGGGATCCACGTCACCGCGCCACGGCAGAATTTGAAACGTCGAGGGGTCGGGGTGTGCCAGAACGTCGGCCTCGAACGAGCGTGTGAGCCCTTCAATGGCCGAGCCGTCAAAGCCCACACCCTCGGCAAAAGCGCCCTCAACCTCGGCAGGCGCTACAGCAACCGACTTCAACGTGCCCACCACATCGGTAAACCACAGTCTCACAAACTTGACTCCCCGCTCCTCTATGGTGCGAAGAACGAAGTCCTGTTGCTTGTCCATCGACAAACCCTCTCTGTAGGTCACTACTAGGCTAATCGCTATGCCGTTACTTCGTGTCGCGCTGGGGCAGACGAATCCTCGCGTGGGCGACATGACCGCCAATGCGGTGGGAATCGTTGCCATGGCTCGTGATGCCCGTGGGCAGGGGGCCGACCTCATCGCCTTTCCGGAGATGTCACTGACCGGCTACCCGATCGAAGACCTTGCGCTTCGTCCGGAATTCTTGACGAGGGCTCATCATCATCTTGAGGCGCTGGCTCAGACACTGGCCACGGAAGGAATCGGCAGCACGCCCGTCATCGTGGGCTTTCCCAGTGGGCCCCTGCACGACCGCGCTCGTCACGTTGAACACGCCATCGCGCACAATTCAGCGGCCATCTTGGCTGAAGGTCGCATTATCGGCATCTACAACAAGCACCATCTGCCCAACTACTCCGTCTTCGACGAGTACCGCGTCTTCCGTTCCGCCGATGGCGTCACCATCCTTCGCGTCAACAACTGCGATGTCGCCCTTGCCATCTGCGAAGACATCTGGCACGACCACGGCCCGGTTGAGGCCATTGCTGCAGAGAAGCCAGGGCTCGTGTTGGTCATCAACGGATCTCCCTTTGAACGCGACAAGGACGACGTGCGCGTTCCGCTCGTGGCGCGGCGCGCTGAGCAAACCCGCGCACACGTGGCCTATGTCAACCTTGTCGGCGGGCAAGACGACCTGGTTTTTGACGGAGACAGTTTTGTGACGGGCCCCGGGGGCCTGGTGATTGCTCGAGCGCCCAAGTTTGTCGAACACCTTCTGGTTGTTGACCTCGAACTCCCCGACGCGCGCGTGCGGGCAGGACAACACGGCGAGACCGTCACGGTGATCGACGTGCCCACCAGCGAACGCGAGCATCCCCCGCTGGCTGCACCAACTGCCGACGAGACCATGACCGATGCCCGCGAGGCTGTCTGGAACGCGCTCGTTCTGGGTCTGCGCGACTACGTCACTAAGAACGGGTTTACCGGAGTCGTTCTCGGACTCTCCGGCGGTATCGACTCAGCGGTGTGTGCCAGCCTGGCCGTCGATGCCCTTGGCCCCCAGCGGGTGACCGGCGTATCGCTCCCCTCGCGATTCTCCTCGGACCACTCACGAGACGATGCCGCAGACCTCGCGGCACGACTCGGCGTAGAGTACCGTGTCGAACCCATCGCCGACGGCGTCGCAACTCTCGAAGGTCAACTGAAGCTTGAGGGCGTAGCCGCGGAGAACCTGCAGGCGCGCATCCGCGGCGTCATCTTGATGGGGATTTCCAATTCGTCGGGACAGCTCGTTCTCACCACCGGCAATAAGTCGGAGATCGCGGTGGGCTACTCCACGATCTACGGAGACTCCGTTGGTGGGTTTGCACCGATCAAAGACGTGCCGAAGATGTTGGTCTGGGAGCTGGCGCGCTGGCGCAACGACGAAGCACGCAAGCATGGAGCGACGCCTCCTATTCCTGAAAACTCGATTGCCAAACCGCCCAGTGCCGAACTGCGCCCGGGACAGGTCGACCAGGATTCGCTTCCCGACTACGAGGTGCTCGACGCGATCCTGTCGATGTACGTTACCGATCGTTCCTCGCGCGACGAGATTGTTGCCACAGGGTTTGAGCGAGGCGAAGTCGACCGCATCATCGATCTCGTCGACCGGGCCGAATGGAAGCGTCGCCAGGGTGCCATCGGCCCCAAGATCTCTGAGATGTCGTTCGGCCGTGATCGACGCCTTCCCATCACCTATCGTCGTGACCGCGCCGAGTAG
>Ga0114979_10002919_pt1 | contig 11513 bp, 21 predicted proteins | sample S_140625_EF_Meta_FD_87315 | JGI IMG/M metagenome (GOLD analysis project Ga0114979, IMG submission 87315) | Freshwater microbial communities from Lake Simoncouche, Canada to study carbon cycling - S_140625_EF_MetaG | ecosystem: Environmental > Aquatic > Freshwater > Lake | place: Lake... | reverse complement strand
GCCCAATTAATTGATCTTGAGTTTGTGGAAATCACAAAACCCGATGGCAAGGCCGCATTCTTATCCCAAGAGAGATTTGCGAACCTCATTGCGGCTGGCGAACTACTTGTCCTAAAGAAATAGCCAAGCACCTGAGCTCTTGCGCCCCTTGGGGGCCTAGCGATAAAACCCAATAAGCCTCAAGCAACATCATTTATTTTATAAACCATGATTACAACGCGCTTGGTTCTAGCTGATTGCTAGGTTGCTCATCCTCTAAATCCAAACGCAGCTGATCACTCACCGGAACAATACGCCGCAGGTAGCAATCTGGAATGGGTCCACTACTCACCACATCGAGATGGTGCCGAGTAGGATAGAAATAGTGCAAGAAACTGTCTTCGGAAGCCACTTCCACTTTCCAGACATGAACTGGTTCTTCTATCTCAGGCCAAGGCATGAGCCCATACGAATCAACAATGCGCACGACCTTACCAAGGTTGGTGCCAAATTTAGCGCGCACGGTAATAGCCAAAGAGCCAATTTCACAATTGAGGCCCTGCGGACATTGCTCAGCATGGTTCTGCTTAGTAGTGTTCTTTGTATCAGTCATGGCTAAAGAGCTCCTCATCAAAAGCTTGATGAACAGGTTCTGGTGCTAGCAGATCAAGTTGTAGTTGCTGGCAATCTGCAAACTCTTCTAGTAAATATCCCTGCGGGGGTGTTAAACGTCTGAGGTATTGATCTGGAGCAGGCCCTGCCGTGAATGCGCCTAAGCCATTTTCATCCTCATAAAAAAGGACACCGCCTTCGGTTGCTACTTCTACATTCCAGGTGTAGAGCGGCTCGCTATAACCTTGCCATTCCTGAAATCCACCGGACGAAATAATGCGGACGATATTGCCAAGGTTTTCGGGAATCTTGCAATTCACGGTAATGGCTAAATCACCTACTGAGCAATTGAGTTTGGCATCTTGTTGACTCATCGTTTGCTCCTATATTGGGCTCTAACCTTTTCACGCTGGGCAAAAAAGAAATGATCAAAGAGCGGTTTGCCACACAACAGGAGCAATCCTAAAAAGAACATGAAGAACGATTTGGCGCTATATTGCCCTTGCTCAAAGCTATAGCAACTTAAAAAGATCAGTAAGAACCCTAGCCATTTCATCTGGTGTGCCTCCATTTAGTCATATGAGCAAAGAATAATGAGCTAGTAGCTCAATAAATGAGCCATAGAGTCAATAAAGTTATAGAATTGATAAAAGTTCTAATTTGGAGGGTTTATGAGCGATCCAGAACGTCTACACCGTATTAAGTACATGATTCAGCAGCGCAAATGCGTACCGATTCAAGACTTTTTAGATGAGCTTGAAATCTCCAAGGCCACCTTTAAGCGCGATCTGGAGTACCTGCGCTCCCGCTCGAATGCCGATATTGAATATGACCGCTATGAAGGGGGCTATAAGTTCAAAGATGGCACGGACCTTAATAAGATTGAGCTGACCGGTCTTTGGTTTACCGAAAAAGAAGCCACCGCTTTAGTGCTCATGCAGCACCTACTCTCCTCCTTGGATCAAAGCGGTCTGATTGGCCCTCACATTGAGCCTCTGACCACCATCATTGATGGCATCTTAGGTCAAAGTGAAACGACTACCAAAGAGCTTCGCAAACGCATCAAGGTATTAGGCATGGGCTCACGCAAGAGCTCAATGGATAACTTCTCCGAGGTGGGAGCCGCTCTTCTCAAGCGTAATCGCCTAGCAATTAAGTATTACGCCAAAGGTAAAGATGAAGAAACTGAGCGCGAGATTTCACCACAGCGCCTGATTTACTATCGCGAGAATTGGTACTTAGACGGCTATTGCCATCTGCGCGAGGGATTGCGAAGTTTTGCTGTCGATGGCATCCGCAGTGCCGTTTTAACCAATACCAAAGCGCAAGAAATCTCTGACAAAGAATGCCAGGAACATTTTGCGCAGAGTTATGGCATCTTCTCTGGCAAAGCGACGCAAAGAGCCAAGCTGCGCTTTACCCCTGAGCATGCGCGTTGGGTCGCTGGAGAAAACTGGCATGGTCAGCAAGTAGGCTCTTTTGATAAAGAGGGTTACTTTATTCTAGAGTTTGACTTTAACCAGGATCCGGAACTAGTGATGGATATTCTGAAGCACGGTTCTGGAGTGGAAGTAATCAGCCCAGTAAGTCTAAAAAATAAAGTGAAAGCGGAGTTGGAGAAAACGCTAAAAAATTACGCTTAGTGGTTTTGATTCAGTGTGCCAAGCTTTTCATTGCAGACTACGCAATAGTATTTGCCTTTGAGCTCAAATGCCTGAATTCCAAGCTTCTTAGTGCACCAATAGCAATAGAGGTTACTTGAAGGAATAAATTTACGATCCTTTAAATCCGGCAAGCCTTCAATGGAGGTATTGCCTGCCAATGAAACTACTTTTGATTTAGGTGCAAAGCCATGCAAGATATATTGATATGCCTTGGGAATGAGACGATATCGATAAATACAAGCAATACCAAAACATCCGAGCAAAATAAAAACAGTTAGTGGTAAGTTTTCAATCATCCAATTGAAAATAGCTACTAACGCAGCATAAGCAATCAAGATTCCAACGATAGCGAGCAGGTAAGGCCAAATGATGGCCAAAATAATCAGGCCAAAAATGGTACCTAGGATGCCACCAGAATTATTATCGCTGTCATAATCAGCCATCATTTTTTCCCGTTGGCTGCGCACTCCAGTCATAAGCTAAATCAATAAAAAGACTAGCCTCTTGTGAGAGATATTGTGCAGATGGAAAGATTCCTACTCTGCCAAGATCTAAACGATCCGCATCCCAACAAGTCTGAATCGTGACATTGGTGGAGACTTCACCACCCGAGTGATGCCGCAGTGCATAGCAAAGATAATCAAGTTGCAATGGTTGCAGATCAAAATAATCGCCATGAATATCATTTGCAAATTCTGCAGCCCTCTCACCATGATTGGGATCGCGCCCATCATTGAAGCGACAGCTATCATGCAAAAAACCAAAGAGTTCGACTACCAATAAATCAGCGCTACGCAATTGCCCAATATTTTTCCCATGGTGCAAGACTCTAGCCCAATGATTTGCCCCATGAATACCTTGCCAATCAAGCTTGAACTCTGACCGGATCAGGTTTATAAGCCCCGTTCGATCAAATGGAGATTGGATCAACTCGCTCATGGATAAAACTGTTCTAGCCCATAAGAGGTGAGCTTAAACATCCGATCCATCTCGGTACCGATAGCCATCGGGCAACCATCGGGCCTAGCAAGCGGCCAAGGGGCATTCCAGTCCCAGGTACTGGGCGATAACCAATGATGCTGCTCAGATTCATTGACGGTCATCAGCCAGTTGCGCTCTTGCCCTGGTAAACCTCTAGCGGCATCACGTAGACTCTCTGGTAATTGGGAAATCCACTGTGCCAATTCTGCTTCGCTAGGATTGCCTACCGGGTAACGCAATTTCAAATTGACAAAACCTTCGTGATTGGCGATCCACACAAACGCATTTTGACCAAACAGATCGGCAAGTTGTTCGGCCTGCGCAAGCGTTAAGCCTAGTGCAAGTACGCTCACTTCCGGATCCCAATCTTCATTCGGATCAGACCCTAAGCCTTCAATGACATTAATGCCCGCCTTGGCAAGCGCATCTAATAACTTTTGGTGCGCGCTTGCATTTTGCTCTGGCGTTTGAATTTGGCTATAGGGATTGTGCGCGGTTAAAGATGTAGCCGTTGGCTGACCCCGAGCTTTTAGTAAATGGCCTAAGGCATGATGAATCGAGCCTACTTTGAGTAGCAAGACCTCTTCACCATCATGCACAAAATAATGGGCATTGCGATAGGCTTTGACTAGTGCAGGAGAAATCGTTTTTTGAGTACTCATGATTGACTCCCTAAGTGGTTAAATGCGTTGGCACGGTCTAAATCAAAAATATTGACTGGCCCCGCAGCGCTCTTTGGCCAGTCATATCCCAGACCGAGCTCTTTGGCTTTACGAATACGATGATGCAATTTTAGAGCAGAAGAAAAGTAATATAACTGTGGATTACTAATGACCCGTTCATACTCATATTGCAAAGCCTCTACAGTGACCCCATCAACCCGATAAAAATACTTGCCGTGATACTCAATGGCCTCGGCAAAGTAATTGTTCTCATCTTTAATAAACGAGATTGGGGTGTAACGATCCCGAAATACATCCAACAACCTTTTCCACTTACTTCGATTAAATTGATGCAAACCAATTTTGAGTTGGGTAATGTTCATTACGCTCTCCTATTTAGCTAGTTCGACACAGTGTCAGGCCTAGCAATTCGGAATAAACCGCCTTTACTACCTTAAATACCTTCGCTAGCTTTAGTGCAATACAGACTCAACTACCTCGGGCTTTCCTTGGGGATCTTTTTTTTGGCTTGTGACCAAGAATTCCTTAGTCTCTAAGGCTACCTTGAGATACACGTCAGTAGCAGCTCTAAAAGCATCAAGGCCGTCTTCTTTGCTAAAGATTAAGGTGAGGCTATAGATCAGGTTATCGCCGTCCTCACCATCGACAGTGATGGTATTCACTTCTTCTTGATCGACGATTCTGAGCCCGCGGGTAAATTGAGGTTTCTCACCATCGACCCAGCTCATATCTAAGCGGTCAATGTCAAAGCGCTGACTGCGAAAAAGATTGTTGATCGTAAAACGGGCACCACCTAGGTATGTGTAATCACGCATGATTTCTCCTTGTTGGAATTGATATATCAATTGTAAAAACCTGCTGGCTCAAAAAGTGAGCCTCATGGTTTTTTGCTACTCTGACTTTGTTTTTGCGCCGGTTTAGCAGGTTGATCAAAACGAAAGCAGGCCTTAGTACTCCAAATACTTCCTGGCCCATCATGCAGCTCAGCCACCGTAAGTACTTCGGGATGCAATTTAAAGCCTAACTTACAGCAGACATTTAATAAGGCTTTAGAGGAGTCGCGATCTAGCGTTAAAACCCACTGGGGTACTTTCCTACGAAAGCGCTCCTCATATTTTTTCCTACTAAGGCCCCAAATATATTCAGGTGGTGGTCTAAACATATTCCACCTCCTGCACTTCTGTTGAGCGTACTGGCAAACCCAAGTCCTCGTCAGCCTCTTGAGCCGACTCCAACTCATCAGGCCGAATAGGCCTTAAATAGTGATCAGGCACCCGGCCACTGAGTGCACGCTCAGTAGAGCCATCTGGGTTTTCATATACAAGAGGCCTTTCTGAGGATGCAACCTCTACCTTCCATAAAAATATCTTGCTCCCAAAGGTAGACCAGTTCTGATAACCACTCACACCAACAATTTTGACAACGTTGCCAAGATTAATTGGTAACTCCGCCTCCACGGTAACCGCGAGGTCGCCGACCTTACAAAATAACTGACTCATTTTTTTCTCCTATTTAGCTAGTTCGACAAGGTGTCAGGCCTAGCAATTGGGAATAACTCCGCCCTTGCAAATGATTTACAGCATTACAGATTCTTAAAATCCAAAGGCCTGTGCCATCTCTTCTGCCTTTTCCCGAGTCAAACCAGGAAAACGCTCCATGGCATTAGCAATGGGGTCATAGGATTGATTTAATGCTTTAGCAAATTCTTCACAAGATGCTAATTTCAGCTCCCGACCAGCATTTGCCTCATCGAACAACTGTTGCTCATCTTTGGGTCTCATTTGATTCCTCCTTGGTTAAATTGGTGAGCACCAAATAGCGTTATTAATCTTTGGTGTCCTAATGATTGAGTATGCTTTTTGTGGGACTCTGAATATCGGTTACAGCAAAGATTGCAAAATGTAGTAGTGCCAAGATCCCCCTTCCACTTGCGTTTTTGAACCACCATGCGGGCATTTGAATTCACTGGCCTGCCTTTAAATCCATAAATTCCTGAAATCATTGTTTTCTCCTATTTAGCCAGTTCGACAAGGTGTCAGGCCTAGCAATTGGGAATAACTCCGCCTTTCATACTGTTACTACCTGCACTACGCAATATCTTCTACAAACTACTTAAAAACTCCCGTGCAATCGCTAGCCACTTTTGCTCTAGCTCTGGTGCGCTGAGGTTTTCGATGTCAGCTGCTAACTGACTCGCTTCTGGATCGGTGATTGAGAGGCTTTTATCCCCCACAAACAGACGATAAATATCATCCACAATCCAAACCTGTATTGCATTTCCAACATAAACTACTTTTGCGGGCAATAGTTGATCGCCCACGATGACTCTGGCCATATTGATACTCCTCAAGTTGTTAAAGAACGAGGGGCTAGAAATGAAAAAAGCCCCAAAGAAGGGGCTTTTCGTTTAGTTATCTAGCTTGGCTAGATCACATTCGCTGTAAGCGTAGCACCGTTGTCCAATGGACCGGTTGCTGTGGGCTTTCGCCCCCTCTTCATGTATGTAGTAATTATAAAGACTTTCCTATTTTTATGTCAATCAACTGCGCTTATTTACAACACTTTTTACTGCAAGTTTTTACCTTGCTCTATTAAGCCGTCAAAGACTTTTTCTAACTTTGAGTGCGTGCCACGGATGCCAAGAACTACTGCTGCTGACCACGCAAAATATTCTTGCTTGCGTTTGAGGTCCCAGCCGGTTGGTGGGTTACTGAGCATATCGCGAAGATTACAAATCTTATCGGCTAATTTGACTAGCTTTGCCTCGTGACTAGCAAAAGGGGCCTGCTCTACTTGCAAGCGTTTACGCACATCCTTGGCCAGGGACTTATCGTCTGTGAGTTCTTTCGCAATGGCTGTGACTTTTTTACCAAAATGCGCCAGCAGTTCCTCTTCAGACGTTTCTGTATCCTCAATGACATCATGCAGTAGCGCTGCGCACAGCACATCCCAAGACACTACCCCGCCTTCGTTAACTAGCACATTGACTAAATCGATAGGATGATTGATGTAGGGTGTTATTTGCGCATCTTTGCGGCGCTGATTCTTATGCTTGTCTGCAGCAAAAGCTAAGGCGCGAACAAAATGATTAATCATGATGTTACCTATTATAGGGATGCTCTATGAAAACCCTAGACCATCAAGCAGCCAAAAGAAAGCCGCCCAGAGATGGCTCTGCTATTCCACCACGGTGCACTTTAAGGAAATCGTCACGCCATCTTTTTTGGGTTTGATGGTAAGTGCTCCAGTACGCCGATCTAAAGATGCCTGACTAGTGCCTCTATCCCAGGTGAAGGTGTTTTTACTCACCTTGCCAATGCAGGTCTCTGAATTAAATCCATCCAAAACCGAAATCGGTAGACTGTAGTTAGCCTCTGACCAGAGTATTTTGATGCTCTCAGCCTTCACCTGTTCATTTGAGCAAGAGTAGGCGATGTCTCTCGGTGGATTGGGTTTGGCTTTATTCGTATTTTGCGCACTTGAATTAGCGGGGTTTGCGCTGGCTCCACCAGATATGTTTGCTAACAAAAAAAAGCATAACAAGAATAGATGCGGACTCTTCATAAACTGAACTGGATATGGGTTAATCGTTAATTACTTTAAATATAAATCATGGTTGCTGCGCCTTCGTATCCCATGTAAGTCTAAAACAAGCGCTCATTTTTGCAAACTGTCCTAAAAAGTCGCCAAATTTTGATCTATATTTAATGCTTTTGAAGGTTTTAACGCTATTTGCCTAAATTAAGCGTAGGCTGAAAGCAGTAGTTAAAAGGAGTTCCCAGTAATTAAAGCAGTAGTTCACTTTGCCTCGTGCAAAAGGTGCATATATGTATATATATCCCAAAAAACCTGTGCCAGTTGCGCGCAAAATTGTTCACCTACCCAAGTCTAGGCTTGAGCGACTCAAAATCGAACTCATTGAGCTAAAGCAGGGTCTGCGAGATTTTTTCTCTGCTGCACCACTCTGGGAGTGGATTATTGGTGGTGTTGTGGTTTTTGGGGCCTACAGTTACTTTGCAGGCTATTTCTCAGATTTTTGGACTTCACTCAACCCACTCTACCGCTAAAAGAGATTGAACTCTTTACCGCTGTTATCCAGATACTTTTTGGACTTTCATGCAGAAAATAAGATTAATTTCTAATTAAAAGAACCGCATTAGTTAATATACGTTGATAAATAAAATACCGCCAATGACATTTCTATTAATAAAGGCCAAAAGTGCCGTTCTTTTTAGCCTTAGTAAAGAGTTATCGATAATATTAGTGGAGTAAAACTCCATTAATCAACATTGTTAGCGGTTAAAAATAGGGATTTTTGTAGTGATACGAAAAAGTCTTGATAAGGCTTAGGCTCTGTCACTGGCGCATTGTTGTACTGCGCATTAGCTCTTACAATCATGCTCTTTCCAGACTCGCTAGGGCGCACAGAAACAGTCATTCTTAAGGCATAGCCGCTCAGCTTTGTAGCAGAGACTGAACCGAGATCTAAGTCAGCCTTATCTACTACAAACCCTAAGTCTTGTAATGTAGCTATAACTGTTCTCATCGTCTTTGCTTTATCGCTGGTATCAAAGGAACGAGTTTGCATACTGCGAAGCTGTACAGAAGTTTGTCCATCTGCTGAGGAGTCTAAGACCCGCTCTTTCATTGTCTGACAACCCGATAGGAGCAACATGGAACAGATGGCTCCAAATATAGCGAGACGAAGTGGATTTTCTTTAATTAACATTTTGAGCCTGCAGGAAAATAGATTTAGATAGTTTGTCAAAGAATTCTTGATAAATTTCTGGCTCATTAATGCCTTCAATTTTGGTCATAATTCCTTTTTGATTCCAAACCAATCTCTGGAAAGTCACTCTGACAACATAGCTATTGGGCATTTCAACTTGTTGATCAAATTTAATTTGCTTACCAGACTTTGTTTTGATGTCGACTTCAATTGGATTATTGGTAGATGCTGGTTTGGTAACGAGGGAAGCCCTAATCTTTTGAGTCTTATCGTAGCTCGCTGCATTTGCACCAAACATAAAAGCCATAAACATTGCCCCTGCTATTTGACCCGCTTCGGTAGCATCCCTACTTTTTGAAGCCACAATCACCCCAAGCTGCATATTGGATTCATCTAAATTGAAGCCCATATCTTGCAGAACGTTATTTGAGGCTGAAAGGAGCTCCTTCTCACTCTTGATATCGTATTTTCTAGATTGCAACTGTCTGTTTGCAAGTGTGTCAGGTTGAAATTGAAGGGCCTCTGGTGGAATAGGCTGGGCACAGCCCGCAAGCAAACCAATAATAGCCACACAGGCTATGATTTTTTTCATATCAATTATTCTTAGAATTTAGAGGTGTTGTAGGCAAAGTCACGAACCATGCCCTTTTCATCAAACTTAATAACGATGGTCAAAGTTTTCTGGGTTCTGCTGACAGTTGCATTGCGATCAGCAGGGAACCATAAAAATCCAGTACCCTTAGATGTAGATGCCATGCCTTCCGTGGAGACCTTGTCATAGACCCAGGACTCGCGCCTCTTGTCATCAGTGGTAACCATATTGGGCGAGCCCAAAACAGAAACAACATCAGATGAGCTCATGCCTACTCGAATTTCTTTTTGGACTTTACCAATTGAGAGATTGTCACCTTCGCCTTTTGCAGCATTGATATCTTTTTGCTGATCAGCCAAAGATGTAGGGTAACAACCGGAAATAACTATTGAAACAACTACCATGGAGACTATGGAAATAAATCGAATGTGCATTTATATCTTTCAACAAAGGGAAGTAATAAAAAAGGGGGCTTAAAGCCCCCAATCAGTTTTAAAACTTACCCAAAAGTCCTACAGAAAATACTGTAGCAGTATCCGAGGATTGGCCGGCAATATTTTGGAGTCTGTTAATTTGGAATCTTGCATTGAATGTTTTATCAATGGGTTGATCATATCCAAGACCATATAGATACCCGCTACCAGAGTAGCTTCCATTTCCACCGGTTACGTTAGTTCCAGAAGTAGAGGCTGTTTCTTTTGCCCACGTTCCACCAAGTCTGACATATAAGTTGTTATACCCTGTTGAGATACTTGGACGAAGTAAGACAGAATAATCAAGAACCATTACGCTAACACCTGTGGTGCCGGAATAAGCAGCGCCAGTGCGCGATAAAGCTGAAAAATTATAATTAACATTGCTGGTCTGGGCGGCGCCAAGCTCAAGGTCTACGTTCTCTAACACCTTGTAGCCGCCAAAAATTCTTCCCACCGCAATACTTCTATTTTGAGTTACTGAAGCTGACCCACCATTTGTAGCAACTAAGCTATTTGCAAATGTTTGAGCATTATTTGCAACAGCTGCATAGCCAAGTTCTGCACCAGCATAAAATTTAGGCGTGAAAGTTTGAGCACTTACACCGACAGATGTAGCCGCCCCAATTAAACCTGCCGTAATTAATAATTTTTTCATTCAAACCCCCTTTTAATAAGGGCTTGAGTATCTATGCTTCAACTTTTTAAAACAATTTAAATCGCAGCATAAATTTATACATATTAAGAATGCATACTTTCATTAATTAAGTAGTTTCCTTTTTTGCCTGACTCTAATAAGCCATCAACCAAGTGAATTAATTTATCTGTCGCATTAACAAGGCGATGACGCTTGTCATGGATACCATTTGAAAGAACAATCCAACCATCATCAATTAAAAGATTGATATGTTTTCGAGTATTGAGCGTACTTCTAATTGATCCAGTACACAACTCCTTAATGGTTAGGTTCCTGCCTTCTAAGTGCGCCCTTAATACATCAAGTATCAAATCATATGTAATTAATGCGTGACCGGAATAGAGCTCCTTATCGAGTATTTTTCTGAGTTCAATAAGTTTGTCTATATTTTTTATATGCACTTTTTCCATCCGTCTATGTATAAAGACTGTTTATAAAAAAATCTATAAAAGAAATAGAATGAAAGTTAAGCAATTAACTATGCATAGTTACGTTATCTACTTCCCATTTACTTTCTGGGTATGTGTAGATTAGTGAGTTGAAGGCTCATCGAATGAGCTTATTTGAAATCAGTTCAAATTTTTATAACTACTGTGTATTTGTACAGTAGTTATAAATTATTTAACTTCATGCGCGGCAAAACAGTGATGAATTCAGATTTAAAAGATATCAGGCTCTGGCACTGGCTTACCAAAGCTAGTCTCTAGGAAGTCAAAGTCACAACCCTCTTCTGCTTGCAAGATGTGGCGGCTAAACATCCAACCATAGCCACGCTCATATTTAGGCGCTGGTGCAACCCACTTGGCTTTTCTTTGGCTGAGCTCTTCATCACTGATCTCCAGGTGAATTTTTCTATTGGGTACATCAACGGTAATCAGATCGCCTGTTTTAACGAGCGCTAATGGTCCACCGATATAGGACTCTGGCGAGGCATGCAAAATACAAGCGCCATAACTCGTCCCACTCATCCGCGCATCAGATAAGCGCAGCATATCGCGTACACCTTGCTTAACGAGCTTTACTGGAATGGGCAACATGCCCCACTCGGGCATACCAGGTCCACCTTTAGGGCCTGCGTTTCTGAGAACTAAGATGTGATTTTC
>Ga0114979_10002917_pt1 | contig 11515 bp, 9 predicted proteins | sample S_140625_EF_Meta_FD_87315 | JGI IMG/M metagenome (GOLD analysis project Ga0114979, IMG submission 87315) | Freshwater microbial communities from Lake Simoncouche, Canada to study carbon cycling - S_140625_EF_MetaG | ecosystem: Environmental > Aquatic > Freshwater > Lake | place: Lake... | reverse complement strand
TGAGATAACTGCAGAAATTATAAGTCCTGCCTTAACATCACCTTGAATTATTTCACTTTCGATAGCCACTTCTGAGATGACTAAGGCAACCGTCAGACCCATACCAGCTAATGCGCCGATACCTGCAATTTCTGGGAAACGAAGATCTGTTGGTAAGGATGCGAGAGTTATCTTCACGGCAAGCCAGGCAAATAAAGTGATACCAATAATCTTTCCGACAACTCGGGCGATAATAAGTGAGGAAGCGGTCTCTGAAGTCACCGAATCAAACGAAATTCCTTGCGATAGCTTTGCGATTATATAAACCGGAATAACGAAGAATGTGCAGACAGGAGAAAGGAGCACGATTACTTTCGCGGTAGGAAACCTAGGAATTAGCGCCAAAATTGCTCCCAGTGCCGCAGCGCCTAGTGTGGATGCGCTATGGATTACGTCTAACTTATCGCCATAGAAGATTGCTAAAACAATTAGTGAGAAGAGATCATCCGCTACTGCCAGCGTCAAGAGAAATATTCTGGCTGCGGGATTCGCGCGTTTGCCAAGTAGTGCAAATACTCCAAGAGCTAGCGCTAGATCGGTCGGCATGGCTGTTGCCCATGCTGGGCTATCTGGGCTGAGCGCCAAGAAGATTGCAGCGGGCACAACCATGCCGCCAAGGGCTGCAACGGTAGGTAGAAGAATTTGCTTAGGGTGGCTTAGCGTCGATGTTATCTCTAACCCGATGAAGAGAAAGAAAATTGCGATCAAGATATCAAGGAACATATTGGTAAGAGTACAAGAGAATGCAAAAGCCCCGCCGAAGATTCGACGGGGCTTTTGCTTAGTTCGATTTAGATATCGAAATAGAGTTCAAACTCAGCTGGATGTGGACGTAAGCGAACATAATCAACTTCGTTCTTACGCTTCCATTCGATCCATGTTGCGATGAGGTCTTCAGAGAAGACTCCACCCTTTGTAAGGAATTCATGATCCTTCTCAAGGCTATCAAGAACAGCATCAAGTGAACCTGGAACCTGAGGGATAGCTGCGGCTTCTGCACCTTCGAGTTCGTAGAGATCCTTATCAACTGGGGCAGGTGGTTCGATCTTATTTACGATTCCATCAATGCCAGCCATCAACATTGCAGCGAATGCTAGGTATGGATTTGATGATGGATCTGGGCAACGGAACTCAATGCGCTTTGCCTTTGGTGATGAACCAGTGATTGGAATACGGATACATGCAGAACGGTTACGAGCTGAGTAAACAAGGTTTACTGGCGCTTCGTAACCTGGAACCAAGCGACGGTATGAGTTAACGGTTGGGTTAGTGAATGCGAGAAGTGATGGAGCGTGCTTCAAGAGTCCGCCGATATACCAACGCGCCATATCGGAAAGATCGCCATATGTTCCTGCTTCGAAAAACAGTGGCTTTCCATCTTTCCAAAGTGATTGGTGAACGTGCATACCTGATCCGTTATCTCCGAAGAGTGGCTTTGGCATAAACGTTGCTGTCTTGCCGCCTTCCCAGGCTACGTTGCGAATGATGTATTTGAACTTCATCAATTCATCGCCAGCGCTAAGGATGTCGGTAAAACGATAGTTAATTTCCATCTGTCCCGCGGTACCAACTTCGTGGTGTGAGCGCTCAACAAGTAATCCAGCGCGCCCAAGTTCCATAACCATTTCATCTCGCAGATCTGCGAACTGATCGGTTGGTGATACTGGGAAATAGCCGCCCTTGATACGAGTGCGATATCCACGGTTTGGAGTTCCATCTGGATCTGCGACGATGCCAGTATTCCATGCACCTTCGTAAGAATCGATGTGGTGGTATGACTCGTTAATTCCAGTGCTGAAGCGAACCGCATCGAAGACATAGAACTCGGCTTCAGGTGCGAAGAATGCTTGATCTGCAATTCCAGTTGACTTTAAATAATCAACAGCCTTTGCAACAACTCCACGGGGATCGCGTGAGTAAGGAGTGTTATCAGAAGGATTGTGTACAGAGAAGAGAATCACAAGAGTCTTTTCTAAGCGGAACGGATCGATAAATGCTGAAGATGGAATTGGTAGCAATTTCATATCTGATTCGTGGATTGATTGGAAACCGCGAATCGAAGAACCATCAAACATCAAGCCATCGGTGAATACGGCTTCGTCAAAAGACTCCACCGGAACGTTGAAGTGGTGTTGGATTCCTGGAAGGTCTGTAAAACGAACGTCAACTAGTTTTACATCTTCTTTTTTAATGTAAGCAAAAACTTCTGCTGAGTTTTTAAACATTTAAGCGAGCTCCTCGTGTCTTCGAAATTATTCGAGAGTAAGGCGGAATTTCACATCTGCCAGATTTACTCGGGCCTCAACTTTGAGAGCGACCGATCTGGGTAAACCCTAAGACTTGTATGGCGTTTTGGCATAACCGGTGTGTTACATCCATGTAAAACCTGCAGCCGCTGGGTCGATTCAGTAGGCTCACCCGCATGAAACACGAGATCAGTTTGGGCCGGCGCTTACTCGGGCTAACCATTGACTGGCTGATGTGTTACGCAATCGCCCTTGGCCTGTTGGGTCAGGGTGGCCTAACTTTGGTGGTCTTCTTTATAGAAGTGCTGGTTTTGACCAGTTTTGGAGGAGCAACGGCAGGGCATCGAATTGTGGGGCTGAAGGTTGTTCGATTTACTGACGGAGGCTCACCTTCGCCTATACAGGCGCTGATCAGAACGGTCTTATTAGTCCTTGTCGTAACCGCAATTACCTACGATGAGAATGGTCGCGGCATACACGAACGACTTAGCGGTACAGCGCTGTTTGATCTACGTAAAAAAGTTTAACGCTTAGGTACGCGAACGCCCTTTGGCATCGGACCTTTTGGTATTGGAAGAGACATTCCGCCGACAGCCTTAAAGCGCGCACGAACTTCGCGCATTTGATGTGCCGATAACTTCTTGGGCAACTTACCGACATGCTTTTGCAATTTACGGATAGGAACTTGGCCAGCGTTATCTCCGACCATAATTTCAATAACCGGCACACCTGGTGCAAAACGTTCGGCTTTCTTTCGTTCGTCCTGCAACATTATTCTTACTGCTTGGGTTCCTTCACCTGTTAAAACAATTCCGGCACGACCGATGCTGCGGTGGACCATATCTTGATTCTTAGTGACAGCAACTGCAGGAGTTGTAACCCACCCTTTACGAATGGCCATCAAAACGCTGGCTCCGGCACCGATCTGTCCCTCAATTGAGACATAGGCAGCTGATGCGGCAATACGAGTAAAGAAAAACATCGCAGCCAAAACTGCGATTGGAAGTGAGACGAAGCCAAGATAAATTGGATGACCGACGGTTATACCGATTGAGATTCCAATCGCCCACGTAATTGCAAAAACTCCAAAGATGCCGGCGCCAATCCAAGGTTTGACAGATTTGGTTACAGAATAAGCATCACGGAAAGTTTGGAAGCGGACCTTTTTAATCTTTGGCTCTTTCGCCTTTTTTCTATTAAACATGGCGTTAGTTTAGGGGAGCGGGCGCCGTACCACCAAGACGAGCAGGCGCCCAGCGTTGTCCAATATGGCTATCTGGGTATTTGCCTTGAACTTCATGAAGAAGACCAAGAAGTGTCTCGCGCAATAACTTCTCGCCAGCATCAACATCGCTGCCCTTTTCAAATATAAGTGGTTTGCCAAAAGTCACAAAAATTGGGGTTTTCTTGCGGCGAAGATCTCGCTTTACGCCCTTGGTCCAAATTCTTTGTGAGCCCCATACGATCGTTGGAATAACAGGAACACCTGAACCCATAGCAAGTCTGACGGCGCCAGACTTCAACTCTTTTATTTCAAAGCTTCTTGAGATTGTGCCCTCTGGAAAAATTCCAATAACTTCACCGGCGCGAAGTGCGCGAAGTGCTGCGACAAATGATGCCGATCCGTTGCTGCGATCTACATTGATGTGATGCATGCCGCGCATTAATGGTCCTGCTATTTTGTTATCGAATATCTCTTTCTTAGCCATAAAGCGAACAAGTCGACCAGAAGGCAACGCGGCAGTGCCGATCAATGCGAAATCTAAATATCCGATGTGATTCATCGCCAGGATTGCTCCACCTTTACGTGGAACATGGGCATCGCCTTCAAATGTAAATTGCAGACCTAGGTATTTCCAAAAGGTTTTTAAGGCAACGATTACTGGGGGATAGACAACTTCAGCCACGGGCTGATCCCTGCGTAGCGCGTGCTGCTTGCGCTTGTTTGTAAAGCCTTCCTGCGCGATAACTGGAACGAACTAGGGGTCCGCTCATAACACCTAGAAAACCCACGGCGGTTGCTTCATCACTGAGTTCTACAAACTCTTCTGGCTTTACCCATCGCTCAACAGGGTGATGCTTATTAGTGGGGCGCAGATACTGTGTAATAGTGATCAAGTCACACCCTGCGGCATGTAGGTCAACTAATGCTTGCGAAACTTCTTCACGGGTTTCACCAAGCCCTAAAATCAAGTTGGATTTGGTAACCAGACCGAAATCGCGCGCCATCCCAATTACTTGCAGGGATTTTTCGTAGGTGAATGCAGGTCGAATGCGCTTGAATATTCGTGGGACAGTTTCAAGATTGTGGGCAAACACTTCTGGCTGTGTTTCAAAGATTTGATTTAGTAACTCTGACTTGGCGTGGAAATCTGGTGCCAACATTTCTACGCCGCAACCTGGATTTAATTCGTGCACTTGACGAATCGTTTCGGCGTATAACCAAGCACCTTCATCGGGAAGATCATCTCTGGTGACACCTGTGATGGTTGCATATCGCAGTCCCATCGCCTTTACAGATTCGGCAACTTTGCGTGGTTCTTCGCGATCGATCGGTAAAGGCTTGCCAGTATCGATATTGCAGAAATCGCAGCGCCTAGTACAGCGATCGCCACCAATTAAGAATGTCGCTTCTTTATCTTCCCAGCATTCAAAAATATTTGGACAAGCCGCTTCTTGGCAAACCGTGTGCAAGCCTTCGCTCTTAACTAACGAGCGCAACCTGGTGTATTCAGGTCCCATATTGGCGCGGGTTTTAATCCAATCAGGTTTACGTTCAATTGGAGTCTCGGTGTTGCGAGCTTCGATGCGAAGTAATTTGCGGCCATCGGGAGCGATCGTCATGCGCTTACCTTACCGAGTGCTTCGATTAGATACTTCTCAACAGCAGCCATCACCTCAGAAGAATCTATCTCGCGTGCTAATTCGATCGCCATTGAAGTCACATCAGCATCATCTATGCCGCAAGGAACGATCTGGCTAAATGCTGCGAGATCTGGGCAGACGTTAAGTGCAAAGCCATGCATGGTTACACCAGATGCCACTCTTATGCCAATGGCGGCAATCTTTCGGTCGCCTTTGGCATCGCTGACCCAAACACCAGATCGATCATCTATACGAATGGCGTTGATTCCAAAATCTGCGCATACTTTAATTAGCGCACCTTCTAAAGTCCGAACAAATCCCACCAATTCAGTTGGCTTTAACAATTTAATAATCGGGTACCCGATCAGCTGTCCGGGGCCATGCCAAGTAATTCGCCCACCTCGGTCGACGTTAATAACTGGGGTGCCATCGGTCGGCTTCTCAAAATCTTGAGTTCTTTTTCCGGCCGTATATACAGAAGGGTGTTCCAGAAGTATTAAAGTATTGGGACGTTGACCGGACACCACTTCGGAATGGAATTCGCGTTGCATTTGAAGGGCAGCTTCGTAATCCATCAGGCCACCGTGACTTAACGAAATATTTGCCGAGAGTTTTTCGGCGGTGATCGGCGATTGAAGTGGCACTGGTATAGCGTAAAGGTAGGCTGTACTCCTAGCGAATTCTGCTCATAAACGCCCCGAAAGGCCTACATATCGTGACTATGCAACGCGCCCAAAAGAACGGTAAACCATTTGCCATTGCCATGTTGGTGGTGATCGCATGGATAGTGATCACCGGTATTTTTGGACCGCTTTTCGGCAAGTTAACTTCCGTCCAAGAGAATAACAACTCATCTTTCCTGCCGAAAGGCGCTGAAGCGACCTTGGCTGCAGACCAAATCAAAGATTTCTCATCGCAAGACTCTTTTAATTTCCCAGCGCTAGTTCTCTTTGAAGGAACTTATACTCCCGCAACGCTTGCTGCAATTAGTGATCATGTGACCAAAGTTGGGAATTTAACTTTGGCCGATACGAATGCAAAGATTTCAGATTACCTAGCCCCTGGCCAAGTAATAACCGTGTTTCCGGCCGCAGATGGAAAAGCACTCCTTGCGAATATCCCACTTGATGGCAATGCCATAGCAAAATTATTACCAAACGATGAACCCGTACTGCCCGCAGCAATCGAAGCCCTTCGTGAGGACATCAAACCAATCGCTGAGGCGAATGGATTTACTCCATATGTCACGGGGCCTGGTGGATTGTTAGGTGATCTATTTGGAGCGTTTGGGTCTATTGATTCGTCTCTGCTTCTGACAACCCTTGCAGTTGTGGCGGTAATTTTGATCGTTGTTTATCGTTCGCCAGTACTTTGGATTATTCCACTGCTCTCTTCGCTTTTTGCACTTTCAACCGCGGGCGGAATTGTCTATCTATTGGCGAAGAACGACATCATTGATGTTGATGGACAATCACAGGGCATTCTTTCAGTATTAGTTATCGGCGCTGCCACAGATTATGCGCTCCTACTTATCGCCCGCTATCGCGAAGAATTGCATTTCACTGATGACCGATTCGTGGCGATGCGCGCTGCTTATAAAGGCGTGTGGGAACCAATTTTGGCCTCAGGGTCGACCGTTGCTATTTCTCTTTTAATTTTGCTTTTCAGTCAACTAACTAACACTGCTGGTCTTGGTCCAATCGGCGCGATTGGCATTGTCTGTTCAATGATTACGATTTTGACGTTATTGCCAGCACTCCTATTGATTTTTGGTCGCTGGATATTCTGGCCACGCATTCCCAAAAATGATGGTGACGATCATGTCATGACTGGGCTTTGGTCAAAGGTGGCCAATTCCATTGGTCGAAATCCTCGAAAAGCATGGATTCTTACAGGAGTCGTACTGCTGGCTTTTGCGGCGACATCAACAACTCTTAAAGCCGATGGCATCGGAACAGTAGATTCATTTACCGGAAATCCCGAATCTGTCGTTGGGCAAAAATTGCTGGTTACACATTTCCCCGGTGGTGAAGGTGATCCAACGCAGATAGTTGTTGATGTTAATAAAATCGGTGCAGTAACCGCTGCGGTAAAGAACGCTCCTGGAGTAACCGATGTAACGCCTATGCCAGATGGCATTGCACTTCCGGGTCAACCATTACCCGAGATGAAGGTTGTGAATGGTCGGGCTATTTTGAACGTCACTTTGGATAAAGCTCCAGATAGCGTCGAAGCCGGAAACGATATTCCCAAGATTCGCGAACTTGCGAAAGCCGCAGATTCCACGGCACTTGTCGGCGGAACGAGCGCTGTCTATTTCGATGTTAGAGCAGCAAATAATCGTGATAACAAGACGATCATTCCAATTATCTTGCTGGTAATTACTTTGATCTTGGGCTTGTTGCTGCGAAGCATATTGAGTGCGGTTGTTCTTCTGGGAACCGTTGTTCTAAGCTATTTTGCAACACTTGGTGTTTGTGCTTTGGTGTTTAACCATGTATTTGGTTTCGCAGGTGGGGATAACTCATTCCCACTCTTTGCATTTATATTCTTAGTCGCACTAGGTATTGATTACAACATCTTCTTGATGACTCGTGTGCGTGAGGAAAGTGCCAAGATCGGTACGCGTGCTGGCGTTATCAAAGGCGTCACAGTGACAGGTGCAGTAATCACTTCCGCTGGAATTGTGCTGGCTGCAACATTTGCGGTACTTGGTTTACTCCCATTGGTTCCACTTGCCGAACTTGGATTCGCTGTTGGTTTCGGCGTTCTTCTGGATACCATAATCGTTCGATCGATCTTAGTTCCTGCTCTAGTGCACGATATTGGACCAAAGATTTGGTGGCCTTCTAAACTGCAAAACAAGTAAGACCCCTTAACTAGATGTATGTAGTCATTGGAGCGGGTCTTGCCGGTCTCAGCTCAGCGCTGACGTTGCAAGATGCGGGTCACGCCGTGACGCTAATCGATGGCGCAGATCGAGCCGGTGGACGAATTGCCACCGATGTCATTGATGAATTTATATTAGATCGTGGCTTTCAACTGATCAATTTAAATTATCCAGAAATTAAACGACTGGACCTGGCGTCAGATCTAGATTTCAAAATAGCACCTCGAACTGTTGGTATTTGTATCGGAAATGAAAGATTTGTAATTGGAGATCCGCGTCAAGCACCTCTTTCAGTTTTCTCATTAAATACAGGTTCCTTGAAAGAGAAAGCATCTTTTCTGAGATACCTAGCAACTAAACCTGCAGTGGGCGAAGATGTGCAAACTCACCTCTTGCGTTGCGGCACTGGAGGTCTTTATGAAAAGGTGTTAAAGCCGTTTCTTCAGGGTGTATTTCTTACTGACCCATCGCAAGTCAGCGCAGTGGTCGGCCGAGAGTTGATAGGCAGTTTTATATCTGGAAAATCAGGAGTCCCAGCTCACGGAGTTGGTGCCTTTGCGCAAACTCTGGCCAGAAGAATAATTGATCTGCGCTTGAATACCCAGGTTGAAGAGATTCGCGGCAATCGCGTACTTACAAACCAAGGAGAGCTAGTAGCAACGAAAATTATTCTGGCAACTGATGCAACCACCGCAGCACAATTGCTAGATGCTGATGAAGTATCTCCACTTATCCGGTCAACGACTTGGTATCACGTGAGCACCGATGCACCATCTGAGAGCGCTGAATTGATACTGGATGCCGATCATCGGGGACCGGTGGTGAATTCAATAGTTATTTCAAATCTTTCAAAGAATTATGCTCCCGCGGGTCAGAACTTAATCTCGTCTACAACTATTACACATGCATCCGAATCAGAAGTTCGTCGCCACTTAGCTTTGATGTGGGGGAGTTCGACTGAGAATTGGAGGCTAATCGCAAAATATGAGATTAACTCTGCGCTGCCGCTCTTTGCTCCTGGAAAGACAAAAACCAAAGGTTCCAAATTCAATGAGACTATCTATCTCGCTGGAGATTATTTATCGGCGCCTTCACAAAATGGTGCGCTGTTGTCGGGTCGACGTGCGGCGCAGGAGTTAATGCTCGACGAGGGCTTGTAGCGCAGTTGAAATGTGTGGATAGTCCCACTGGAATCCAGCATCTGTTAGTGCGGTGGGAACAACTTTCTTTGAACCAAGAACTTCACTTGCAAAACCGCCGAGTCCGATCTTTAAGGCTATTGCTGGCGCTGGAAACAGAGCGGGACGTTTCATCGCTCGTGCAAGGGCGGCGGTAAATTCTTGGTTGGTAACCGGATTAGGCGAAGTTAAATTCACTGGCCCAGAAATATTTTTTTCTAGCGAAAAAATAATTGCGCGAACAACATCGTGCAATGTGATCCAAGACCACCATTGTTTTCCTGAACCTAGTTTTCCACCAAGACCAAATCTAAAGAGGGGGAGCATCCGGCCAAGTGCTCCACCAGTTGGGTCCAATACAAGCCCGGTACGAAGTTTTACGGTGCGAACTTCGCCCGCCAAGTCCGCTGCCGCTTCCCATTCGCGACAAACCGCGGCGAGAAAGTCGTTTCCAGAGGAATCACTTTCAACAACAGCGCGATTTCCCGAATCTCCGTACCAGCCAATGGCGCTAGCAGAGATAAATACTTGTGGCCTTACTTCAGCGACCGCCTTAGCAATGGCAGTTGTTCCAAGTAAGCGCGAATTTAAAATCTCGGCCTTAAATTTTTTACTCCAGCGTTTATCGCTGACGCCAACGCCGGCAAGGTGAATCACTGCATCAACACCTCGCAGCGCTTCAATATCTACATAACCACTCTTGGGATCCCACTGGATTTCATCAGGCGATACTGTGGCACGACGCACTAGACGTTGCACAGTATGACCTTCTGACTTTAAGTGGCCAACGAGCGCGCTTCCGATTAGTCCAGATGCGCCTGTTATAGCAATGCGTTGCGGAACACTCATTTATTTTAGAGTCCTAAATCTGATTCGAACGCTCCACCTTCAAGGCGTTCTTTCAAGGTAACCAAGAAGCGAGCTGCATCTGCGCCATCGACAACGCGATGATCGTATGAAAGTGCTAGATAAACCATGGAACGGATCGCAATAGTTTCTCCGCCATCTTCACCCTTAACGACCATTGGTCGCTTAACAATTGCACCTAATCCCAGGATGGCCACCTGAGGTTGATTAATAATTGGTGTATCAAAGAGCGCACCACGGCTGCCAGTATTGGTGAGAGTAAATGTGCCACCACCTAGTTCGTCTGGAGTGACTTTATTATCACGAGTGCGTGCTGCGAGATCAGAAATTTTTCTAGCGATTCCACCCATGTTTAAATCACCAGCGCTATGAATTACTGGGACAAGTAATCCACGTTCGGTATCAACTGCGATACCCAGGTGCTCTGTGCCATGATAAATAATTTGGTCGCCCTCAACAGATGAGTTCAGAACTGGATGTTGCTTGAGCGCTTCACATGTTGCCACGGCAAAGAACGGCAAGAAGGATAACTTCACACCTTCACGGGCCTCAAAAGTTGCCTTTGCGCGATCGCGAAGACGAGCAATCTTCGTAACATCTACTTCAATAACAGTGGTTAATTGCGCACTAACTTGTAGCGACTCGACCATACGGGCGGCAATAACTTTGCGCAGACGAGACATTGTCACCGTCGTTCCACGAAGTGGTGAGACTGCAACAATTGCTGGACGTTGAGATTGTGCAGCAGGTGCTGGGGCAGTTGAGGCAGGAGCGCTGGCTGCTGGTCGCGCGGATTCAACATCTTCCTTGCGAATTCGTCCGCCAACTCCTGTTCCTTTAACGCTTGCTAAATTCACACCAAGTTCAGATGCTAACTTGCGAACAATTGGAGTTACATAAGCATCTAGTGGTTGCGAAACTGGGGCAGATGCAACTGGGGCAGGTGCAACGATTGGTGCTGCAACTACTGGGGCCGGAGCAGGAACCACTGCTGCGACAACTGGTGTTGAAATAATTGGCGCTGCAACAACAGGTGCTGGCGCTGCTACCGGTGCTGCTCCGCTGGTACCAATAACTGCAAGGCGCGCACCGACTGGGACAGTTGTGTCGACAGGAACATCAATTGAAATAATTGTGCCGGCAACAGGAGATGGAATCTCGGTATCAACCTTGTCGGTTGAAACTTCAAGAAGTGCTTCATCTACTGCAACGCTATCGCCAACTCCCTTTAACCAGCGAGTGACAGTGCCTTCGCTAACGCTTTCTCCAAGCGCTGGCATCGTAATAATTGTGCCTGCAGAATTATTGGCAGCTGGTGCTGCTGCAGGGGGAGTTACTGGTGCTACTGGCGCTGCAACTACGGGAGCGACAGGAGCGGCAACAACTGGCGCTGCAGTTACCGGAGCCGCTGGAGCTGGGGCACTTGTTTG
>Ga0114979_10002916_pt1 | contig 11515 bp, 2 predicted proteins | sample S_140625_EF_Meta_FD_87315 | JGI IMG/M metagenome (GOLD analysis project Ga0114979, IMG submission 87315) | Freshwater microbial communities from Lake Simoncouche, Canada to study carbon cycling - S_140625_EF_MetaG | ecosystem: Environmental > Aquatic > Freshwater > Lake | place: Lake... | reverse complement strand
TGAAAATATAGTTGTTGAATTATTAGAACCTGTCCAGTTTATTCCATCACTTGAATATGCTATTGAATTTGTTCCACTACCTACAGCAACCCACATAGATCCATTCCATGCAATACCATTTCCACTATTTGAAAATATAGTTGTTGAATTACTACCATTAATATTATTAGCACCTGTCCAATTTATTCCGTCAGGGGAATAAGCAATAGTATTTGTTCCACTACCTACAGCAACCCACATAGAGCCATTCCACGCAACAGCTTGTCCATATGATGAAAATATATTTATCGAATTATTAGAAGGGTACCAATATTGTCCATTAATAGAATAAGCAATAGTATTTGTTCCACTACCTACAGCAACCCACATAGAGCCATTCCACGCAACACCGGTACCCGATGATGAAAATATAGTTCCTGAGTTATTACTACTATTTATTCCATATGCCGGAGACCAGTTCATTCCATCATTGGAATAATAAATAGTACTACTAATAGTACTACTACCTGTCGAAGTAGCATATGATAGAGCAACTATTACGGGTTTTGGAGATGTAACTGTATATGGTACTAATACTGTTGAGCCAATACCACTTCCATATGAAAATATAGTTGTTGAATTACCACCGTTAATATTATTAGCACCTATCCAATTTGCTCCATCACTTGAATATGCTATTGCATTATTTGCGCTACTACTACTACCTACAGCACTCCATAATGATCCATTCCACGAAATACCTGTACTATAATTACCAAATATATTTGTCGAATTATTAGACGCTGTCCAATTTACTCCATCTGGTGAATATGCCATTGAATTTGTTCCACCACCTACAGCGACCCATATTGTTCCATTCCATGCAATATCTGAACCATATGATGAAAATATAGTTGTTGAATTATTAGAACCTGTCCAGTTTATTCCATCACTTGAATATGCTATTGAATTTGTTCCATTACCTACAGCAACCCATATTGAACCATTCCATGCAATACCATTTCCACCATTTGAAAATATACCTAACGAATTATTAGAACCTGTCCAGTTTATTCCATCACTTGAATATGCTATTGTATTTGTTGTTCCACTACCTACAGCAACCCATATTGAACCATTCCACGCAATACCATTTCCACTATTTGAAAATATACTTTTTGAATTATTAGAAACTGTCCAGTTTATTCCATCATATGAATATGATATTGTATTATAATTATATTGAATTTGATTTGAATTTGATCCTAAACCCACAGCAACCCATATTGTTCCGTTCCACGCTATGCTACCTACATAAGCCATTGTTACAGAATTAGCAGGAAACCAATTTATTCCATTTACTGAAAAAATAATAACAGGCCCTGCATTACCACCAACAAGCCATATACTTCCATTCCATGCTACACAACTACAACTAGACATAAAACTATTACCGGCACCTGTCCAATATATTCCATCGTATGAATACGCAATTGAATTAGTTCCACCACTATTAGATACAACAGCAACCATTTTAACTTTATTATTACTAGTGACTAACGAATAACTCACTGCGTTAGGATCGGTATATCCAGAACCGGCATTCGTGGTTACGGTGCTCGTTAAATTATATTGTACTCCAATGACCCACCCGCTTCCAAAATTAGAAGGAAATGTAATTGTTGGAGTTGCTTGTATAGAAGTATAATATGTTGTTGGAGAAGGATATACATATGTTGCTTTATTATAATATGTAGTAGCTCCTATGGTAACATTAATTTGGAATTGTCCTACACCTACAATGGTAATCGACGTTCCGTTTATACTAGATATTGCTGAATTACTTATACTTGAATAATTAACACTTCCCGATATTGTAGCAACAGCTGTATTACTCGATGAATACGTAATTGTAGGGCCAGGTATATCTGTATTACTGGTTGTTATAGTATAAGGAGGTGTATTAGTATAGGGAATCGTATATTGATTACCATAGATAAACATCGAAGGTAATGTAGGAAACGTGGTTATAGTAGGTGTTCCCGATATTATCATAATAGTTTCAGATGGTACACTATTTGGCCCATAGTCACCATTCGAAGTAGCGGCTGCTGTTGCAAGTATTTTAAAACTACTACCTACACTTTTTGTAGTAAGATATATAATTTGAGATGCTCCTGTTCCAATAGAACTAATTGTAGCTACTGTGGAAGGTGTAACACCATCAGTGGCGACAATAGAATATGTTAATATCTGGTTTCCATTATTAGGTGTAATAGAAGCTATCGGGTTTGTCAATGGATACGGTGTAGGTTGATAGGTGTAACTACTTTTAAACTTAGAGGTATTAAATACGATATTAGGTATTTCTTTTGATATTGTGATAAGGTCTGATGTAGCAGATTGAGGACTATAAAATGCATTAGAAGACGCTAAACATGATGCCTGAATTTGAAATGTTCCGACAGAATTTATAACAACCGATGGGTTTAAGGTTTGTGATTGGGGGTTTGGGACAATTTTAGCTACAATTGTATCGGACGCTACACCAGGACCAGGAACAGAATTAACAATACTATATGTTAATAATTGCGATGGGTCACTATTTGTCAAAATGGGAGCTACAAAATTATACGTAGAACCATAAATAGAAGAAGTTACAAATGCCTTCTTAGAAAATGTGATATCAGGTGTAGCCCATATAGTTTGATAATATGTAGTAAGAGATGGGTAAGTATATGTAATTTCAGAAAAATTCGTTGTAGCAGCGATTGTAACTAAAATTTGATAGTTACCTGTTCCTATTCCATTTACTATTCCTGTGACTCCTGCTACTGTAATAGTATTTCCAGATATAGTAGCAACATTCGTGTCACTTGATGTATACGTAACTATAGAAGGTCCAGGGATATCAGTATTACTAGTTCTGATAGTAGAAGGAATAACATATGGAGTTCCCTTATAAACTAATGTTTGAAGTATTGTTGGAAAACTTTTAATAGTAGGTACAGCTTTTTTTGTCTCATATATTTGTGGCGACGGTGAAGGCAGAATTTGGTTATAATTTGTAGTAGAACTTACGCTAGTCGCTATTTGAAAATGTCCAATGCCTGTTATCGTAACTGTTGACCCGGATATTGTTGCAACGGGATTATTAGTACCAATAATGTTACCAATAATACTATAAATTATTGTAGGGTAAGGATTCGTATCTGTATTTGATGATATTGTGGTAGATTGAGGAGGAAACGTGATAATGGGATTAATTGTATATTCTTGTCCATATACCAACGTGGATGCCGTTACTCCTGTGGGTAGATTTATTTGCGGATACTGAAGAATGGTAGGTGTTGCTTTTACAATAGTTAATATATCAGAAACTGCTTTATTTGGACCAAAATCACCATCTAATCTCTCATCCGCTGATGCACATATCCTGAAAGTACTAGTACCAGTATCGCCACATGAGACGGTAGTTAAAAAGCATCCCGAGGGATCAATTGTAGCTACTGTAGAAGGTGTAAGTGAATTTATAGTGCTATCGGCAGTTACAATAGAATAATTTAATGTCTGTCCAGTATTATTTGTAATTGATGCTGCTGGTTCTATATAGTCATATGGGTCTTCATATCTATATGTATATGGAGATTTTTCAGTAACGTTAGGTGAAAACTCAATATCAGGTATATCAGGCCATACTCTAATTGGTAATGAAGTTAATGTAGTTCCTGTATAATTTTGAATAGAAGATACTGTTGCTACTATATTGAAAGTTCCTAATGAATTTAATACAATAGTTGGGTTAGATGTATTTGCTCCTGATGTAATAGTAGCAACTGCAGAACCAGTATTGCTCATTACTTTGACGTTTATTATATAATATAATAACTATAAAAATATATTTATTATTTTATTTACCTAATATATTTATTTACTTTCATATTTACTTTCATATTTACTTTCATATTTACTTTCATATTTACTAATTTATTGTATACTATATGTAATTGTTTGACTTGATGGGTTAGGTACTTTAATTACGGCAGGCGTCAAAATATATGGAGTATCATATGTTGCTATTTGTTTAACTGAAAATTCAACCACGGTAGTTGCCGGTGATGCTGTATAATTTGTATATTTATTACCAGGTATATATAACAAACCAGACGGGTATGTATATTTCGCTGCATAATAATTGTTGGTACTTGCTATATTAACATAAATTTGGAACTGTCCTACACCTATAATATTAATACTTGTTCCTGATATTGAAATAATATCCGGACTATCTGTTGAATATGAAATTACTGGTCCTGGTGTAGTATCAGTATTGGAAGTTGTTGGGTATGGTATAATATATGTGCCGCCATATGTCCATAATAGTGGTATATCCAAAGGCGATGTAATAGTAGGCGTAGCATGAGTAATATTAATACTATAGTATGCTTCATTTGCACTAAAATCATGGTTAGTCGAGTTGCTTACTTTTGCATATATTCTAAAACTGCCTACGCTATTTATAGTAAGAGATGCTTTCTGTGATGCATTATTTGAAGAAACAGAAGCAACAGTAGAAGGATCATCATTGCTCATGTTTACTGTCGAATAGGTGAAGAATGATTGTGTTTGAACGCTGTTATTAACAGTTGCTATAGGATAAGGTAGTGAATAGTTCAAATTGTATGCATATGTAATTCTATTTACTAACCTACTCGAAAATGTAATTTCTGGTTTTTCCTTTCCTACACTTATAACTGTAGAAACACCTGGGGTACTTGGTGCTGTATAATTACCATTTGTTGAAGGAAGACATGTAGCATTAATCTGAAATGTTCCTACAGAATTAATTGTAATAGATGGGATTGTATTATTTGCAAAAGAGCCAATAGGAGGATTGGGACATGAAATAGTAGTAATACTGTATGTTATTATTTGTGATGGATCACTATTTGTTATTGTAGCACGAGTAAAAGTATATGGGTTACTACCATATACCCATGAGTTAGGCACTTTTGTAAGGAATGTAATAGTGGGTGTTATTTGGGGAATAATTATAAGTATAGGAGGGTCGACACTCCAGGGAATAAAATTTTGAGTTTCTGGTGACTGAATTTGTAGTATAAAAGAACCTGCATTATATATTTGAATCTGAGTCACTTGCATTAATGGCGTTGTCGGTGTTATTAACTGAGCAACATTTATAGAAGATTTACCAACTGTATTTTTTTGATTAAGTATAGTATACTGAATACTACTATTGCTATCGGTATTACTAGATGTTATTCCAGTTAGACTATATGGTGTAGAACTAGTAAAAGTCCAATTATTAGCAAAATCTGGTGGAATAGTAAAAACCGGTTTAGCTTTATTAATAGTTATTGGGACACTTTTAATGCCGCTAACTCCATTAAAATTAGTAGTCGGAGTACATGATACATTTATATAAAAACTACCTGCACTTATTATATTAACAGTACTTATCATAGTAACAGTATTATTCGAAATAGTAGCTACTGATGTATCACTACTAGAATAAGATAATATAGGACCAGGAATATCAGTATTTGTTGTAGTCACACCTGTTATTTGATACGTGTAATTTTTAAGATATGGTACTGTTGTTTGAAAAGTAGTAGAGTTGAATGTAATACTTGGTGTAGCTTTGGTAATTGTTATTATTTTTGATAAAGCTGATGCATGTGAAAAATCTAAATTAGTAGTTTCTATAACAGACGCTTTTATTCTAAAAGTTCCAACACTATTTATTAAAAGTTGTGTTCCTTCTTGGTTTATAGTTGCTACGGTTGTTTTAGATTCATCGTCATCAGCGCTAACAAGTGAGTAAGATATATTTTGAATATTATTATTAACTGTTGCTAAAGGTATAGGCAATACAAATTCTACATTATATACACATGTTAGGTTCAAATTTTGCGAAAATGTAATACTGGGAACTTCTCCTGCAATTACTACTTTATTAGATATTTTACTGTTAGCATGGTAGTTTGACGTTGAATTACATGAGGCATTTATATTAAATGTTCCTAATCCATTAAAATAAAGATGTTTTGTAATCTCGGATATAGTTGTTATAGAAACACCCTGTTTTATAGTTCCGTAAATATATGGCGTAGAGCCATTTGTAGCACATATTGTCCCATTTCCAGAATATATTTCATATCCTGAAACATTTTTCGTAATATTACCTAGTAACCATAGTGATATAGTATATGAATGTGCAGGATGCATTAAAACAGCGAAGTCTGTTACATCGAAATTTTTGGAAGTTTCTATATTTGATGGTATAATTAAATTACTACATTTACTAGTTAATATAAATGAAATACTATGTGAATGAACCGGATGATTTACAACAGTGAAGTCTGTTATATCTAAATCTTTGCAAGTTATTACATTTGCTGGTATACTTACAATACTACATTTACTAGTTAATATAGATATATAGTTTATTTCTATATACATATTACCATTAGTGCTGGGATAATATGCTGCGTTTGAACCACTTTTAATAACAAGGGTAGCATTTGCTAACTGTGGTTCTGTTAATATAACATTACATGAAAAATTATAAATATATAGTGCACCTCCTGATACACCGATGGGAAGTTGAATAGAAGATAGTGGATTATTTGTTAAATTTACCGGAGGAAGCCCAGTAATTGTATCTGTTACAACTAAGTCGCATGCGAAACTGCTTGTGTCTCCGTTATTTAAAGGATAACTCAATGCTATAGAAATATTACTAATATATACATCATCTACAATAGTTGACAAAATTGCTTGTGAAAAATTTGGAAATGCAGGGTAAGATGGGTTAGGAGAAGTAATTTTCGATGACCTACCACCAGGATTACTATATGTAGAGTAAGTAGAATTTATATTTATATTATGTGTGTCTGATTGTACAGAAACAATATAGTAATTTGTAAGAGTATTCGCGTTTAATTGTTGAAAAGAAATACTGTTCAAGAATCCTTCATGAGTTGGGTTTATAATTCCGTAACTTATTTTCTGGAGGTTATTAGATTGTGATGGTGAATATTGAATAGTTCCTGATTTAGAACCACCATCAGTATTAGTATTATTGTATATTGTGGAAATATTAACTACGTTATTTGCTGGTACCGAATCAATAACATTATACGAAAGTTTTTGAACCTTATTGTTGATTATTGCTGGAACTAATTTATACGGAACATCATATGTAGCAGCAGTAACAAAACTTTTTGGAAATGTAATAATAGGTTTTTCTTTGTCTATCGTTATAGTAGGTGATAGTAAAAAATTAGGATTATAAACACTTGTGCTATTACAGTATGAATATACTTTGAATGTTCCTGCGCCATTTATAGTTACTTTTCCGGATTCATCAATACTAGTAATTTCAGCCGGGGAAGAATTTTTAATTGAGTAAATCAGTGTTTGGGGTACGCTACCAGGTGGTTGTATTACAGGATTATAATTAATACTTGGGGGATAAAATGTATATGGACTACCATATGTCCCTGATGCAATAAAATTTGGAGACTGTAATATAGATGGCGTAGATTTAAGAACGGTAAATGTATCAGTATGAATTGGTGTCGCCTCATTATAATTTTGTCTTAATTGAGCATTAAGTATAGTAGAAATTATTATATAAAATGGTGCTACTCCTATAATATACACTGATTGACTAATCGAGTTACCATTAACATTGGTTTGTATAGAAGCTATAGAATTATTGTTAGGTTGATATTTGAATAATATATTTTTACCATCATTTTTATTTTTATTTGTATTTTCTATAATAGCACTTGGTAAATTATATGTCATACCGTATGTTAGTGGTTTAGTAAAATTACCTTCAAATTTAATTGTAGGTGTAGATTTTGATACTACAATCGGTCCAAATAAAACACTTGATGAACCATACTCTCCGAACCTAGCCTGGAAAGCATATACGTTAAAATATCCTGCATTTTGTAATAAAATCTTAAACGTATTTTGAGTATTATTGTTACTATAAATGGAAGCTACATTTTTATATACGGCATTTCTATCATATGCTATTGATGTTCTTATTATATTATTAGAGTTTATGGTTTGTGTATCACTAGTAGCTGTACCATATAAAATTTGTGGTAGATTATTATATTCATATGAATAAGGAGATTGTATGTTTACTGCTAGATTTGGATCAAGAAGAGTTTCTGTCACGATCTTATCACTACTTTCTCCCAAACCATTTCCATTATATCCAGTTATATACGCAATATAAGCTGTACTTTTGGCTAGTCCTGTAAGTTTATATGTAAGTTGTGTATCTAAAATATCAGGTAATACGGTATCTGTGGTTATTTTCGATATTATTTTATATTTTATATTATTATTTAGGTCAGTATATATTGCGTCATCATAAATGGGAGTGGGAATGTTATTTACCAATGATATATCTCTACTTGAAGTAATAAATTGTTCATTATTATAGATATTATTATTATAGATATTATTATTATTATTATTATTATTATTATTATTATTATTATTATTATTATCGTAAGACAGAGAACGCACAGTTCCTAAAATCTGTATTGCATAGTAAGTTAAGCTATAATGTAATACTTTACACAATGTACTACCAGTATCTTCCCATGAAAATGTAATACTACTTGTATCGACATCTATTACAGATAGTATAGGTTTACCAGGAACCGTTCCAATACAACTATTAGTAACTTCTTTTATCTTGACATAATAATTCCCGGAAACATTTGTTCCCTGGTATTTTCCAAGATTAGCTTCTTGTGCTCCTTTTGCGCTATAAAATGAGCTACCATTCAATGTCACAGTATCTGATACTAATTTTTTAAGGCGCGTCGAACCAGATACAGCCCCTTGTCTTCCAAATCCGATATTGTTTGGCTTGTAGATTGTTTGTGAAGGACAGTATAATGCTTCGGCTACAAGTGTGCCTGAAAGATAGTTATTATTATAATTATCTACAAACCAATTAAATATGATATTATTTACAGTTTCAAAACTAATAATATAGTTAGTTGATGGATTTATGTATACATTTTCAGGAAAATAAAATGTAACTATACAGCTATCATAAGCAGGTAAAATTGGAAATGGTAATGGATTTATATATGTCGACTGTATATTATATGATGTTGTTATTTTGTTATTATTATTATCATATATAGTTGCTTGTATTAATGATGCCAAAGATGGCATATTTACATAAAAACCGGCTTTGACATATACAGGTCTACATTTTATTTTTGGTATAAAATTGGCCGAAAATACTTGGGGCAGAGCTCCAAGTGGAGTGTTTGATATTGATGGATAATCGTATAAATTAAAAAAATTCCCTTTATATGTTGTGCTTCCGTAGTTTACCGGCGCGACAACCTGTGGTCCATTTGGTTCGTTGTTTGGCCACAATGGAATACCTTGTGCGTCGAAATATACACACCCTGCTGCCTTATTTGTCGATAAATTTTGCGCATATGTTTGACATCTTGTTTCTAATTTGTCGTTACTATATGAATAAAATGCCTGACTTTGAAATGCAATTCCGCTCTTAATTAGATTTCCTTGTGGGGAACAGTTTATGCAATCAGTATTATACACACCTGTCAATACTTTATAAGCCGGGTTTGTTGGGTCGTTTATTTGTGCTTCTGTTGCATCATAAGGTACTGTGGTAAATCCATTATTTTGTATTTTGACATCGAGTACTCCTTTCGAGTAGTCGTCATCCTTAGTTTCATAACCAAATTTATTGTTTGAAATTATGTATGAATTTCCGCCTTCTCCTGGAACACACGAGCAATCGGGTGTAAAATGGTATACTGTTAAACCTGGTCGGTCGAGTTGAGAAATGGATGCTGTTCTTGAATTGTTAGCACCACCTTTATAGTCATATACACGTAACTGTCTGCGCCAATGCTTTAAAGGTCGGGGTTTAAAATCGGGACCATTATAATCTTTATCATTTATATTTGCGTTTTGCCCATTCGCATTGGGACGATTCCAGCCGGGAATAATACTCACACCGGTTGTTAGCTTTGTGGGATAGTGAGGTACTTTTGTTGTAATAAGCGTATCTGTATGTCTAAAATTGAGTGGAGCATTTATTCTTGTAGGATTTTGATTGGGTGGCGGTGTAGCCATGTATATATATGTATATATCTATTATATATAAATATATATTACGTTAATTGTATTTTTGTTGATATATTATTATTATTCACCTATAGGTTTTAATGTAGGTTTAAATCGTGGTTTACAATAAAGAGAAATTGCTGATGTTGAAACAGGATGACAATCACCATTTCCACATCGAAATAACTGGGAGGAAATCTTTTCATATAATTCTTTATAGCATTCAAAATGATCTTTGTTAAGTTGTTTTCTAATTACTTCCAAATCTGAATACCGTACCCCTGGCGCTGCCGCATATTGGTCCAATAAACTAATAATATTTTTTATTTTTTCTTTTTCTTCAACACTTCCTGTATTATATTTATGTATTAAATAACTTATAAGTTGTAATCCTTTTATGTTTAGGTATGCTCCTTGCGGTTGTATAGTTATTGTACTAAGGTATGTTTGTGTCATATTTGGTATATTTTTTCGAGATTCAATTTCTGATTGAGTAAGTAACCTATTATAAAAAACATTGAAAGTATGTGGAAAATTCCTTATACTTTCTATTATTCTTTCTCCGTCACTAATTGATTTCGGATCACAACATTTAGGTTTTGAAATCCCTGCTCTACTATTAGGTCTAATACTAGCTCTACTACTAGCTCTACTACTAGGTTTAATACTACTAGCTCTACTACTATTTCTACTACTTTTAATAATAACACCACTATGAGGAACACCACCCTTTAGTATTCTTTTCCTACTTTTATTTTTTCTTTTCCTACTTTTCTTATTTTTCCTATTTTTACTACTATTTTTACTACTACTTTTATTTTTGTATTTTTTTGTTAAACGTCGAGTTTTCATATTATATTAGTAACAGATATAAATTGCATGTTAGTGTATTTTTAATTTAATATGAATATATGAATATACAAATATGTTAATATGTTAATATTAAATGAAATGAAATGTGTTATTTAAAATCCTATTAATAGTATGTCAACCCAGTATTATAATGTTTCTCTAAATCAGAAGACTGTGATTGAAAACAAACAGTACGATTCTGTCTGTAAATAGCGCCTAAATTTTTCTGCGAACATATAGGCGGTTGATACTTGCTTTTAAGAAAGTAGGGTGTATCAGATACACCGCGATATGCACAAGCACTTGCACCTTCAGAACCAAACGCGGCTTTTAATGATGCGGCATTTGTATTAACCGTTATTTGTTTAAGACGGTCAATACGTGTACTACTATCAACTGCACCTTGACAAGCATATTGGCGATTATTTGGTTTAAAGATGGTGGTTCCTGCTTTACTACCATTATATTTTCGCGTGCTTTGTGGGTTATATTGGTCAGTCGTTGCATAGAC
>Ga0114979_10002915_pt1 | contig 11515 bp, 6 predicted proteins | sample S_140625_EF_Meta_FD_87315 | JGI IMG/M metagenome (GOLD analysis project Ga0114979, IMG submission 87315) | Freshwater microbial communities from Lake Simoncouche, Canada to study carbon cycling - S_140625_EF_MetaG | ecosystem: Environmental > Aquatic > Freshwater > Lake | place: Lake... | reverse complement strand
ACCGCATTAATAGTATTTGGAAGTAATATTTCTTGGTTGCTTTCTAATACAACATAAGTAGTATTATTTCTAACTATTCGCTTGTCAATACATATATAATGAATGTCGTTTTTTACACTCGACTTAGATAATAATGTTAATAATTTTTTACAATTGTCACAATAATTACTATAATATAATATACAACTCATATTATAAAGTTTATATTAATATTTTTATCATTAATTTTTAATATAATTTTTATTTATAATATATATTTTCCTATAAAAATGTTTTCTTATAAATAAAAATGTTTTCCTATAAATAAAATTGATTTCTAATATATTATATTAGATTATATTCATTAATCGCTAATCAATGTTGAAACATCAAATGCTAATTGAAAAGACTAATTATGAGCCCCATCTTAACCTTGAACTATTGACAGGTTCATTTGTAGAAAGTCAATTTAAAAAGATTTGTGCGCAAGCTGTTTATCAAGCATATTTTAACGAAAATGAAATTCAAGACTATTTGATCTATAGACTGAACACAGATTGCGAAGCATTTATTCGAGGTTTTCCACTCGTTCTTGATTATATTGAATATATAAAGACTGCTCGTATTGTAACTTGTGAAAATATTCCTGTAATCACTTATGTATATAATACACTGTTACGTGAACCAGGTGATAAGGAGCTAACACCTGATGACGATGCAACGCTAATCCTTAATAATATTCAATGCTTCTTTGATATTGATGAAGACAAACTTGTTAATGATTTATTAACACTAATAAATGAGAAATTTGTCATTAATGGTTAATAGTTAGTTAATAGTTAATAGATCAAATTTATAAATGTTTTTTTTTCTACACAATAAAACAATAAAACAATAAAACAATAAAATAAAAATTGAAAAAATATAAGGTTTATTTATAATTAATATATATTATAAATAAATGGCATACAAAGCAAAAGTATCAAATATTGATGAACAAAATGGAAATTTGACTTTTACTTTAAGCAATGTAAATGTTAGTTATGCTAATGGAATACGAAGAATTATTTTATCCGAAATCCCAGTTATAGCAATTGAAAGCTATCCTCACGATAAAAATAACGTAACAATTTTTACAAATAAATCACGATTAAACAATGAATTAATTAAACAACGTTTGAGCTGTGTACCTATTCATATTGATGCTTTAGAAGATTTTCCATATACAGAGTACGTGCTTGAAATAAATAAGAGTAATGATACAAATGTTATTATTTTTATTACAAGCGAAGACTTTCAAATAAAGAATATTAAAACAGGTAAATATTTAACACGAGCAGAGGTTCAAAAAATATTTCCTCCTGATCCAATTAGTGGAGATTATATTGATTTATTGCGCCTAAGACCAAAGCTCTCTTCAAATAATGATAAAGAGCAATTACATTTGGAAGCTAAATTTACAATTAGCAATGCAAAGAATAGCGGAATGTATAATGTTGTAAGCACTTGTAGCTATGGAAATTCACTCGATCAAGTAAAGATTAAAGATGCGTGGACTTTAAAAGAAGAAGAACTAAAGCTTAAATATAGCAAAGAAGAAATTGTTAATCATAAAAAAGATTGGATGTTTACGGACGCAAAACGAAATTATGAAGAAAACAGCTTCGACTTCATAGTGGAAACACTTGGTATATATGATAATTTTAAATTACTTGAAATCGCAGGAAACCTTTTAATTAAGAAATTATATAGCTCTTTAAATTTAATAAAAGGAAATATCGACTTTATTGAAGAAGTTGAAGATACAATGGAAAATTGTTATATTATTACATTAGAAAACGAAGACTACACTATTGGAAAAATTATCGAGTTTAATTTTTATGACAAATATTTCATTCAATCAAAAGACCTTAACTATGTAAGCTTTTTAAAGAAACATCCACACGATAATTTTAGCATTATCAAATTATCTTATAAAAATTCTATTACAAAAGATGATATTATGACCAATTATGAAGAGTGCATTAATAGCGCAATATTAGTTATTAATTCAATCAAAGAATATTTTAGTTCTAAGTAATAGTTACGACCCTAAGTAAACCTATATTGTATTTTATAGCCAAAAAAAATTGATATTTTTTTATGTAAGCAAATCTAATAATAAGAGCAAATAAGAAAATATGAATTGCTATGCTGGATTGGCAAAACGCCTTATTAAGTTTTGCTTTCCGAGAATTATTCCTGTTCCACAACTAGAACCACTTGATGCTAAAAATATTATCAAACATCGTTCATATCAAGAGGCTTGTGAAGAGGCGACTAAATACCCGTGCGAACGTTGGAATGAGGTATATGAGGCGCACAATAACGTCTCTTTTAAACCCAAACCTATTTCAGATGAAGCGGCAGTTACATGCATACGCTGCGCAAAGACAAAAGAGAAGGAGAAAGCCCTATTGTTAAAGTTATTATTATCCCAGACCGACACAGACGAATCTTATGATTCAGACAACTCTGAATTTGGTGTTCCCACACATCCGGTGAAAAAGTCAGCTCTCTTTGCTGGTTCAGACAATGAAGACACTGAAAAACTTGTCAGGTCTATTATAGCACAATGGGTGACCGCCTTAAATAAATGGCACGCAGCAACAATTATACAAGCAGCTGAGAGGGGGCGACTGGTGCGTTCAGGCGCGTATAAATTCTTCATCACGACACATTACGCCTATAATGAGCCTTGGCGGCGAGAGCTTTGGTGGGTGACGACATACACACTAACACGGGCAACACTAGCAATAACTACATTATGGAATGTTGAGAAGCGAGCGGCAACACTCATACAGGCAGCCGAGAGGGGGAGAGCACTACGTCTCAGTGTTTGGTATGCCGCATTTGATAAAGTTGTGGCAGAAAGAGCAGAAAGAAGACATATAGCAAAGAAGACGAAACAGACTTGGAAAGCAGCTAACGACCCAACCACGTGGTATAGTGTGTAATTGTTGTTTTTGTTTATACACCATAAAAACAACAATTATTATTCACTATATCCAACATATTCATTTTTTTTTGTATCACGTAACTGACTATAAGACGGAGGTTCAGCATATTCATCATAATAAATATTAGATATATCTAAAAACGGAACTTGATTTGTATTATTCTTAATTTTCATATTTGTAGTATTACATTCTTTATTAAAAGAAAATAGTTCACATATATTTCCCATATTTATTTTATATATTTATATATTAAATATTTTTTATATTTATATAATAAATATTTATTATTTTTTTAAATATTTATTATGAAAAATAATAAATATTTATAACATTAATTAGTTAATTCAAATTTCCATACTATCTTTACAACCTTCTTCACTAATAACGCTATTAGGACAAACATTAACACTTGTAACAGACGAATCAAAGTTCATTGTTTGAGCGCCTTCGCTAAGAGGAGCAGGAGCAGAAGGAATATGTTTATAATTAATAATAAACATTTGTTGCGCAGGATGTAACCCATTTACATAATCAATTACATATTTTTTATCGATAATTTTACTCTGCGGCTTAAGCTCTGTCTTGTATTTTTCGTGCAACTTATACATATGCGATTTATACTCAAATTCATATTCTTTTAATGGCTTTTCTTTGCGAATAAAACAACTAATGTAATTCATAAATAAGTTACTCGTATAATAATAAAGAGCCAATTTAAATTTATTAAAAATTACAGTATGCTCCGGATAATATTGTAAAAATTCTCCAACCTTATTTTGCTGCTTTAGTGATAAATAATTAAACTGCAGTTTCGGCTGATTTCCTCGCAGTTTTCGGACTTCTTCATAACTAGCATTTCTAATTTTACTACGCGTCCCATCTTTGCTATATAAAAAGCAACCAACACAATTATACCCCGCATTTCCAGAGGCATAATAATCACTTATTTCCGTGAAATTAGTTACAGGATATTTATTCGCAAATTTAATATTGCTATTAAGAAAAATATACGGAGGACAATTTAGCAGAGACTGAATATTAACTTCATTAATAATGACTTGATCTAAATTATCAGCACTTAAAACATTATTAATAGGATGAGTAATTTCATAAACTTTCACTAAATATATAACAGGACTACTAATAGGCGTGACAATCCTATTAAAAGGATGCTGCAATACAAAACTATACACATATTTTTCATCTAAACAATTTAGGTCCAAATTACAAGTATTACAAGCTTCAAAAAACATAGAGCGAAATGTAAGATTATAATAATCTTTAAAATAATTGTTATTGTCAAAATATTTATAATTTTTAACATCATTGAAAAAAACAATGTTTCCTCCAACAGTCGAACGTGTAGCAATCTCCCAAGTTTGCTTAATATTATCATAAAAAACATTAATCATAGTTCCGTCAATATAATCCTCAACCCAACTGTTTTCCGTCGAATATGCATTTACAAAATATGAATAGTCAAGCGATTTTTCAGGCGCAAAACATACAACCTTGTTATTTCTAACAATAACAGAACGAAACTTGGAAATAGCTAAATATTCGGCAAAATCGGTCTTCATAAGTGAACTAATAACCTCTTTAGAGTATTTGATGATTTTGTATTCATTATTGTTAAATGTATACTTTTTAATAGTAAAATAATTAACTTCATTCTTTAGAGCATTTGTAACATTAAGATTAATTGAATTGGTAATAGTTACCATATAACGGTTATATGATAATAATAATAATTATATTATTATCTTTAAACCGTTTTAAAATTATTAAATCTCTCAAAAAGAAACTTTGCTTTTAATAAAGTTATTAACAAGAAATAATATTAGAATTATATTAATTTCTATTATAAATATAAGATTATATGAGTAAAATAATAGAAACACTAGAACAAGTTAGAGAACTACCTGAAGAAACTCCTAAACCGCTATTACATAATATTAGCCTTCAGTTAGGTGATATTATACAACTTGACTCTCCAACAAATAGTTCTTTGCACGATAAAATCTATTTCATAAAATTCATTAATAAGGAAAAATTAGTTTTAATAGATGCAGCTAAAACAATTACATTAAGCTTAACACAAAATGGAAAATTAGAAGAAGAGTCAATAAGCAATATAATACTATTAAGCAGACATAAAAGCCCAAGCTTTATTGTTCAAAACAATTTAGAAGTAAAAAAATACATTTCAATATATTTTGGAGAACCCCTTCCAAAAGTATTAAATGGTTTAATCACCAATATTGAAAATGATATGATAGAAGTAACAACATTACCGGAAAAAGAAGTATTATATATAGATTTCGCATATTCTGGTATTCCCGAGCATTTGAATATTGAAAAAATTGTAATACGCGAAAAAGTGGATGAGACCAAATTAGTAGCATCAGAAAATGAAGGTTTAGAGGCATTAAAGTCTAACGACACATTAAGCACAAGCTTATTATATCAATATCAAGGCGATCCACACGAATTAGACTATGAACTAAAAGTTTATGAAACAGCTAAAGATTATGAAAGTATTATAATAGACACATTAGAATTAGGAGTTGAGCTCGACAGTATAGAACACGAGGTAAATGTATCAGAAGACGAACAACGCTATAGTATAGATAAACAAACAAATGACTATTTAGATAAATTAATAAACGCATATTTACCGGAACAACGCACCACAGAAGTAATAAATAAAATACACAATGAAATAAACTATTACTTACAATTGCGCACAATTTATTCTAATTTTGATGCAAATAATAATCCGTCAATCATTGAAGAACGTGGCGAGCACTATAAATATTTAAAAGAGCAACTATTTAATTTGAATAAAAAGCTATATTATATACTGCCTGTTGTATCAAATGTTCGCAATTTGCTAATAAGCGATGTTGGCGAAATGGATGAAATGAAAGATGAAAGTTCGTATAATTTTCAACACATTGGAGAATTCATCGAAACCTTAAATGCAGTATCTCTAAAATGGATGAACAATAGCTCAAAAGAGAAAATACATAACTATAAAGAACATATAAAATCTCTCAATGAGCTATTAGACAATACTATAAATTATAGCGAAGAAAACATAAATGTAAACGGACAAATAGAAATGTTGAACTCTATTGTCGACGATTTTTATAATTATAGTATACATAAAGGATCACTCAGTAAGAGCCGGTTTATAATAGACGTATACAATGACGGTTTCAATATGCTCGAAACGTTTTACGCAAATAATAAAAAATACACCAAACCAATTAAAATAATACCTAACGACTTTGTTAATATTATAGGATTTATGACATTACCGCTACCATTCTTTAATTTATCCAAAATACATACTCCATACACAAATATATGCGACAGAGCCAATTTAAACTACCACTTTATTTCTAATCACTCATTATTAAATAATGCAACCCTATACAATAAATATGTTTTGGAAAACACATCCAAAGATGAATTCATTAACGCCAACACCAATATTCACAATAATAGCCTCTTATCCGCTATAAATAATTTCGCTATTGAATCCAACGACCTTCCTTATTTGGAAAGCCTGAATTATTTAATGGAATCCTTTATTCCCACAAATAGCGCATTTATTGATGAATATACTAAGCTTTATGATAACAAATCTCTCGAACATCGGCGCTATAATTTAAGTAATTTTGTATATGACCTACAACCACTAAATATAGATATATATAATCTACACGTTAACGATTACAAAAAAATAGGTAAACTAATAGATACAAATATAGATGTATATAAGAAAAACTACAAATCTAAGGAAACAAACTTTGCTCAATTCTTGAAATACATAGCTAATAGCGAAGCCAGCATTAACGGAGCTAACAGTGACCAGTACCACTACCAATATGCAAACAATGGCAAATACAATAATTTAACTTATTCTTTTAATATATTGTCAAAGGACTTAAAGGCGGAACTGTTTAATTTTTATAAAATAAACGAAGAACTATTTAATAATACTGAAGAATTATACAGCACTATTGTGAAAATCGATAATGCGGATTACTTTATGCAGTGCATAAATAAAAATATAATGGATTTAGTAGTGGGAAACTTGCTCGAGAACTTTATAAAAGCTCATTCACGAGAACAAGAAGAAAAAGAGGGAAAACTGAAACAAACAACTACAACAATGGACCCAAACACACAAGAACCGCTATCGTCAAAAGATATATTAAAAGGGGATTTAGACGCATTACAAACAACTTGCGAAAAATACGTATTATCGAAGAAATATACATCATTACAAGGACTGGAAAACGATAATAATAAACTAATATACTTCGACGCAATTTATGATAATACTTTTTACAGCATTATAAATGATTATAAAAACGAGCGCGAAAACATGGACAATAAACAATTTATTGACTTTATAGCAAATCAATTAATCGGACAAATGAGTTTAACAAAGGAAAAAGCATATAGAGAGGCAAAGGCCATTGTAGAGGAAAAGCGCGAAATAATTGACGGTGATTATGCTCTATTAACCGATAAACGGAGCAGTAAAAATTACATATATGTAAGAAATAATAATATATGGACATTAGAACCAAAATTTGAGGAGAATTTTATTATTGATACCAACCAAATATTATGCAATACAAATAAGGAATGCGTATCTGTTGACGAAAAATGTATGACACATGAACAACTAAAAAAGGCAAACCTAAACAAAGATGTAGACGAAATATTGAAAAATTTTGAAAATAAATACAACTTAAGCATTGAAGATATTAAAGGTAAAATAAATGCAAATTACGAAAACGCTAAAAAGAGAATAGCAAAAATAGTATTAATAAATAATGCAAACAGCGAAGTGGTGAGCAACTATTTAATAAGCCTCGAGGAAGTCCAAGAACATAAAGTCCAAGTCTCACCATACGAAAGTTTGAGAGATCACATATTAAAAATGAAAGATTTAACCTATAAATATACTTGTATTAATAAATTATGCATTAATTTTACAAGAAACGCCATAAAAGACGAATCGCCTCATTGGCTCTATTGTAATCAGTCAGGTGTTCGCTTGTTACCGTCATTTTTTTTCAGATTAGCAAATGTTTTTATTAATAAAATGGACTATGCACGCGAATTAGATACTATATGCGCGGAGCAAGGAACAATTAGCGATGATAATAATTTTTGGGTGGACAAATATAGTGGATACATTATTAAAACAATCGCATTTGACACCGAAGAAGGTTATGACGAAAAAGGCTTTAAACTATACACTCGCGCAACTGTCCAAGAAGATTATAATATCAATATTAATACTAATGCTAACACTAATGCTAATGCTAACGCCAATCTTAATGTTGATGAGGCATTAGAAAGTCAAATACAAGAACAAATGCAAATAAAGGAAAAAGCAAATAACAAATCATTAAATCCAAACATAGGCATAATAACAAATATAGTAAAAGCAATGAGTAATATGATAGGAATAAACATTTCGCATAATCACGAACTGCTTATCAATAATGTTTTAACAATACAAAATGCAAATATTCCGTCGCAACAACAATACGAACAATTTATCTTAAAAGCGACACAAAAAGAAGGCAAAGTAAAGGCAATGCCCACTTATAAAGAAGCGTACAATTCGTCGCTGCTATTATTAACATTAGCATTTCTCGTATATTGCGTTCAAATAAACATTCCCTCTTTACAAACAAAAAAGACTTTCCCGGGCTGTATTAAGTCATTTAAAGGATTTCCATTAGACGGCGAAGAAGACAAAACCTCAATAGCATATATTGCTTGCGTGGCTAATAAATTAAAAAGCTCTATTGACCCGTGGAGCAGTATATTAAAAATGTCGGAAAGCACAATTATGAAAAAGTTAGAGGCGCTAATTGAAAAATATATAATACCTAATAAAGAATTAATGGCGCATTTGAATAAAAAACGCGCCTACTTATTATCAGAAGGCGCAATAAAAGACAAAATACCAGAATACTTGTCAATTAATAACTGGCACACATTTAATCCGCCATTAAGCGACATTAAAATAATGTTAGAAAACGTACAACCACCAGACGACACATTTAAAACCATTTTATATGACACATTTTCAAGAGGAACCGCAAATAATATTAAAGAAACACTCGAGTCTAAAGCAATACACACAAGTTATTATATTATTGAAAAAATACAAAACATTGTTAAAAAAAATAGCCCATTGTTGAAAAATTCCAACGACAACCCATTTTTAGAAAACGCGTGCTGTAACTCTGGCAAAAATACCATCAAATATTTTATGAGCGAAGACAATTCTATAGAAACTTATAATAATTACGTGGCAATATATAGTAATATACTAAATAGCATAGACCTATTAACATATGCTCCGCAATTATATGACCCCAAAAACACTAAGCAAAAACGCGCTTCAAACAAAGTGGCGTTTAGCGAAGAATTAGTATATAAAGCATTTATACACTTTTGTAACTTTAATAATCAGGTTCCACTTGACGACGAATTACGAGGACTATGCTTAGATAAACCGGCTCAATTCGATAATAGCAAATCAATAAATGAAATAATAGCTACCCTCAAAGAAGAAGGCAAAGTTTACAATTTTGCATCCTTTGTTGAACTAATACATATAATAAGTAAACGAAACATAATAAATATATCACAACAATATCCTATTTTAAATAATATAGAAACAATGCGTATATTAATCGAGGCATATAGACAAAACAGCTACTATAATTTGGACGACGACTTAATAGCAAATTTAGAAATTTTGCTTGACAATTTTTCTATAATGGCGGCCGAAAATAGCGAACTTCGCAATTTTAAGAATTTTATAGGAAAGTCAAATATGTTATTAAAGCAAAATATATTACAAATAATCAGCAAACAGAGCTCAATTAGTAAATCAGATGTCGCAAAATTCTCTCAAAATCTAAATATTCAAATAGATGTTGAAAATATTAAATTTCACCAAAACTATATTATAAACTTTTTATATGTGTTTCCGTCAATCATTAGCAATAAAAATATTAATTATGGAGCAATACCGAAACATTGGAAGCTATCCGATATTCACGTAAAGGACCTTTTTAACATAGTGCAAAAATACTATAATAACTTAAATAACTTTGAAGCGCGACCAGAGCTGTTAATCGCATTCAAAATAATTGCTAAACGCTGCAAAATATTGGTGGAGCTTATGCAAGTATTTTTATATGATAAAAATCTCATTAAAAGCACTAATAGCACTAATAGCAATAGCACTAATAGCAATAGCACTAAGTCAGCAGTTAAAATCAACAGCATATTTGACGAACAAGTAATAACAATGTTTTACAATTTTATATTTTATAAATTGATCAATGAATTAGTAAATATTAGCGAAGATGAAGAATTTTTGCTTGAAATTCAAGGGTCAGAAATAAATGACTATGCAAAAGATCAATTTTTGAAAAACAGTATTGCATATGTTTTAGAATATATAAACATAATGTCTAATCATTATAATTTAGTTAATAATGGCTACAAAAAGGTAAAAGAAAAAATTAATATGGCAAAAGAAAAGGAAAAGACCATTATTACCGATTTCCTTAAAAATCTCTCTGATGAAGAGCGCGAAATTGAAAATGTTTTGAAAAATAATAAACTTGAAAAGTGGAATAAAGGTATGCAAAAGGGTCTAACCCAATATGTAAAAGAAAATTATGACGAAGAGCGCGAGGCATTAGATAAACAGGCGCTAAAAGAACGCAAATTACAGCAAAATAATAATGTAACCGCAATGAATAGAGAATTGTATAATCTTGATAACGATGAATCAGAAGCAACAGACCAAGCTATAGATCAAGAAGAATATAGCTTACAAGATGTTCCAGATGATGATGATTTTAATTATGATAATGACCAAGATGGAGATTATGCAAACGGCCCAGATGACCGAGATTACGATTAAAACTTATCTTGCAGATTTTAATTTTTTATTTTTTATTTTTTATTTATTAAAATTTTATAATAAATAAAAATAAATAAAAATAAATAAAAACTCTAAGCTAAGCCTTACTTCTATAAGAAGTTAGAAAACATGTTAAGACTCTATATTTTTTAGCTATATGTAATGGATATCGTAGCTCAGGATAATCTCTTAATTGTTCTGCTACTTTTTGCTTAGTTGTCCGTTTTTCATATTTTTCTGCAACTAAGTCGTAAATATTTATAAACACTTTTGCTTTTAATAGACGACGTGCTTTTGTTTTTGATGGTTGAGGTTCTTCGCCAAATATCACCAATTTCTCATTTAACCATACTAAATCATTTAAATTTTTTTCCATAGTTTTACCAATATGGTCTCGCTCTTCAACTATCTTTGCAATTAAATCGTGAATGTCTTCATATTCTTTACATCGTTTATCAATATCTAAACCTAAAATACAACTAGATTTTTCAAATACTTCTTTAAAAGCTTTTATACTTGCGCCATTAAAAATTCCGATTTCCAAATATTT
>Ga0114979_10002914_pt1 | contig 11518 bp, 10 predicted proteins | sample S_140625_EF_Meta_FD_87315 | JGI IMG/M metagenome (GOLD analysis project Ga0114979, IMG submission 87315) | Freshwater microbial communities from Lake Simoncouche, Canada to study carbon cycling - S_140625_EF_MetaG | ecosystem: Environmental > Aquatic > Freshwater > Lake | place: Lake... | reverse complement strand
GTTAAAGCAATTGGTAAAGATAAGGTTAAAGCAGTTATGATGCCGTCCATTTATACATCTAAGTTGTCCTTACTTGATGCTAAAAAAATATCGAAAAATTTTGGCGTAGATTTTTCTGTTATACCAATTAAGTCCTCAGTTAAAAAAATTGAGCATGCTCTTCGTAGAGAGTTAAGCGTTAATAATTGTGGGATTGCTGAAGAAAATATTCAGGCGAGAATTCGAGGAATTTTTCTTATGGCTATTTCTAATAAAACAGGAAACTTAGTTCTTACCACTGGAAATAAAAGTGAAATGGCTGTTGGCTATTGCACACTCTATGGAGATATGGCCGGGGGCTTTGCTGTTATTAAGGATATTTATAAGGGTTTTGTTTATCGTTTAAGTGAATATGTAAATAAAGACAAATGTCTAATCCCTACAAGCGTTATTGAGCGACCACCAAGCGCAGAGTTAAAACCTAACCAAATAGACCAAGAAAGTTTACCCCCCTATGAAATTCTAGATCAGATTTTGTATAAATTCTTAGAATTAAATCAGTCTTCTGTAGAAATTATTCAATCAGGATATTCTGATTTTGAAGTTAAGAAAATCATTTCTATGGTCGTTAAAAGCGAATACAAAAGACGCCAATCACCCGTAGGAATTAAAATTTCTAAGAAAGCCTTTGGAAAGGATTGGAGATATCCAATTACTTCTAGATTTTCTAATTATTGATAATCTTAAAAAGAGAAGTTTGATAAACGAGAAAATGTAATTTTTAATATGTTAATATTGCAAAATGAAAAATAAAAATATTGGTATCGTTGGGTTGGGAAAGCTTGGTTTGCCAATGATGGCAGCTTTCATATCACGAGGTTTTAATACATTCGGCTTTGATCTAAATGAAAATTTAGTCAATATATTGCGTAATAAAATAAATCCTTATAAAGAGCAGGGAATTCAAGAAATTATTGATAAGGATTTTAACTGGAGCGAAAGATTTTTTAATGATTCTGAATCGATTGTGGAAATTTCAGATTATTTATTTCTAATTGTTCCAACACCAACAAAAGGAATGATATTTGATGTTTCCTATATAAATGTAGCGCTTGACGACATATGCAAAAGTGTGAATAAACTCAACAAAAAAATTACTTGTATAATTACATCCACCCTGAATCCTGGCGATTCTCAGGTTTTAAGTGAAAAAATTAATATTACAACAAATGGTAAGATTAAGTTGATTTATAGCCCTGAATTTATTGCCTTGGGCTCAGTGCTTAGAGATATGTTGAATCCTGACATTGTGCTTCTTGGCGGATCCGATGAGGAGGCTATCGATTCCGTTTATTCTATATATCAATCGTTATATCTATCTTTTCCTGAATTTCATAAAATGAGTTTTTTTGAAGCTGAGACTTCCAAAATTGCTATAAACACATTCATAACAACAAAAATAAGCTTTGCAAATACCATAGGTCTTTTCATAGAAAAAGTTACCGGATCTAGAAAATCTGCCCAAGCAGTTTTAAATGCTGTAGGAGGTGATTCTAGAATAGGTAGAAAATATTTCAAATATGGCTTAAGTTATGGCGGTCCTTGCTTTCCTAGAGATAATAGGGCGCTTTCAGCACATCTCAATTCGCATGGAATAAAGGCTTGGCTTCCTGAAGCGACTGATCAATTTAATAATGATCTGACTTTGTATTGGGTAGATAGAATAAATTCTGGTGGTTATGATGCAATGATTATTGTAGGACTTGCATATAAATCAGGGACAGATTTTATTGAGGAAAGTCCTTTAATCAAGATAGGTCAAGCACTGTCTAATGATATTGATATTTACTTTATAGATGAACTGATTGAGGAATTTCCTTCTTTTGATAAAGTTTGTCCAGCTAATCTAATCAAGATCAAAACCTATAAAAAAGTCATTGTATTAAATAATTACGGTTCACATAAACTAGATTATTGCAATAATCTAGAAATTATTGATATCTGGAATTAATTTTCTAGAATAAAAGGTTTCTTATGTATGAAGATCTTGGATTAGGGCTTGTTGATATTAATCAAGTAAGAGACTACTGGAATAATAGGCCATGTAACATTAAACATTCAAGCAAAAATATAGGCTCTAGAGATTATTTTAACGAGGTAGAGATCAGGAAATATTTTGTTGAGCCGCATATACCTGCATTTGCAGACTTTAATAAGTGGAATGGAAAAAAAGTATTAGAGATAGGCTGTGGAATTGGAACAGATGCTGTAAATTTTGCAAGGGCAGGGGCTGATTATACTGGGATTGAGCTATCAAGCGAATCATTAAATGTCGCAAAGAAAAGATTCGAAGTTTTTGGTTTGACTGGAAAGTTTTTTTTATTGAATGCTGAGGAATTAATTCTTGATGACTCTTATGATTTAATTTATTCATTTGGCGTCATTCATCACTCACCAAATCCGAGGAAGATAATTGAATCAGCATATAAATTTTGTAATCCTAATGGTGAATTAAGAATAATGCTTTATGCAAAAAATTCTTGGAAGGCAGCAATGATTGATGCAAAATTTGATCAGCCAGAAGCGCAATCAGGCTGTCCAATTGCATTTGCTTTTGATTACTCTGATTGTGAGCAATTGTTAAATGGATTATTCAATATTAGAGAAGTAAGCCAAGATCATATATTCCCTTTTGTTGTAGACAAATATAAGAACTACGAATATGAATTATTACCATGGTTTAAAGAGATGCCAAAAGATATTTTTGATGCTCTATGTAAAAATTTTGGTTGGCATATGCTTATAAAAGCCATTAAAAATGAAAATTAAATTTAAAGAAATAAATTTCTTTAATGAGCCATTTCCTCATATCACATCTAAAACTGATATTTGTTTAAATTATAAGTTAATAAAAGATTTAATTGCTTCAACAAGCCCTGATCAGTTTCGAGTAACTAATAACGTTGATTTTCAAAAAAAAGAACTACGCAACGATAGTGGCTTATTAGGTGATTTATTAGGCGCCATTCAAACAGATGAAATTAAAAAAGTTTGTGAAGACTCTTTTGGTATAAAAAATCTGATATCTGATCCGAATTTCGATGGCGGTGGTTTAACGATCACAGAATTAAACGGGTATCTGAGGTATCACAACGACTTTCCGTATTCAAGCGAAGTAAACGCTTACCGGGTGATCAATACTTTACTTTATTTGAGTGATTCCGAATTAGAGGGTGGTGATCTTCATTTGTTAGATCCAATTTCACTGACTGTTGAAAAAATAATTAAATTAGAATTTGGTCTTTTTGTAGCTTTTCCGACATCAAAAAACACCCCTCATGGTTTTTCAAGAATCAAAAAAGGTAAGCGTATTGGCATAAATTCTTATTTTTACAGTGATAGCCCATTAGATGAACGCACTGAGCCTTCAAAAACTGACTGGATTAAAATCATTTAAATTCCAAAAAATTAGTTATTTATGGCTTGATATTTTTAATTGACTTGCTATCCATGGATATGTTTTTTCTAGACCTCCAAATAGGGAGCTGGAAACTGACCAGCCGATCTTATCTTTAAAAAGATTATTATCTGAATTACGACCCCTAACTCCTAAGGGGCAATTGAAACCATACTTTTTATGGAAATTTTCCCCATATATATTTTCAATATCAATATTTTTACCAGATATTTTTATTGCCATTTTTGCTAATTGATTAATACTTACCATTTCGTCAGAGCCAATGTTAACTGGCCCGCTAAAGTCAGAATCCATTAGCTTTAAAACTGCCTCAACACATTCATCTATATATAAAAAGCTCCTTGTTTGTGAGCCATCACCCCAAACCTCAAAAGAGCAGCCATCGCGAGTTTCTGCAGCTTTTCTTAACATTGCAGCAGGGGCTTTTTCTTTTCCTCCCGTCCATGTCCCATATGGCCCAAATATATTATGAAACCTAGCAATTCGAACGTTTAATTTATAATTTCTTGAATAAGCCAAATACAATCTTTCGCTAAATAATTTTCCCCATCCGTATTCAGAGTCTGGATTAGCCGGATAAGCCGAATCTTCTTCACAATTTGGATTGTTGGGATCTTCTTGATTGTGTTCTGGGTAAATACAAGCCGAAGAGGAATAAAAAACTTTCCCAACCTTTTTTTTAACAGCTTCATTTGCAACATTTAAATTTATCATGGATGAATTATGCATTACATTGGCATCATTTTGACCCGTAAAAATATAACCTGCCCCCCCCATGTCAGCGGCTAATTGATATATTTCATCAATATCATCTGAGATAACAATTTCTAAGGCAGATTGATTTCGCAAGTCGCATTGAATAAATTCATGGCAGATTTCTTGATGATCAAAATACTCATGTTTTTTTATATCCGCGATACGGATATAATTGCCTCTTCGCTTTAATTCTTTTGCCAGGTGGCCGCCAATAAAGCCCCCGCCACCTAGAATAACAATTCGTTTCAATTTGAATCCTTTTCCTAGTGATGATATTTTGGTTAAATAAAATATTATTATAATTTATTCTGCTACAATCTTTAACGAGTATAAAAAATCTTTTTTGTTAAATTCTATAAATACAAAAAATAAGATTGGCATTCATGGTTAATATTTCCCCTGTGATATTGTGTGGAGGTTCTGGATCAAGACTTTGGCCAGTTTCCCGTGAAGCTTTTCCTAAGCAATTTCATATATTTTCTGGTGTTACAAGCTTGTTCCAGCAAGCTGTAATTCGCTGTAATGATTTATCTTGTGATGATATTAAAGTTAATAATACACTGATTGTAACAAATGAAGAACATCGTTTTCTCGCTTTGGATCAGCTGCGAGAGCTGCCAAAAATTTCAGCTACTTTATTATTGGAGCCTGAAAGTAAAAACACTGCCCCAGCATTGACATTTGCTGCGATCGTGGCGACCGATAAGGGAGAAGATCCAATTTTGGTTGTAACTCCTGCAGATCATACGTTCGAAGATATTGATGCTTTTAATAATGTCTTGCGAAACGCTATTCGAGTAGCCGAATCTGGATCAATTGTAATTTTAGGAATCCCTCCAAGCAAACCAGAAACCGGTTTTGGATATATAAAGCGCGATGAAGAGGCTGGTTTATTTAAAGAATTTAAGGTTAGCCAGTTTACAGAGAAGCCTGATTTGGAAACTGCTAAAAAATATTTAGCTTCTGAAAAATATAGTTGGAATTCAGGGGTTTTAATAGTGCGGGCTAGCGTTTGGTTAGAAGTTATTAATTTTTTCAGGAGAGACATTTTTGAGGCAACATCACAAGCTTTTAAGCAACGAATTGAAGATTATGAATTTATTCGTCCTGATTCTAAGTTGTTTGAATCTATACCAAATGAGTCAATAGATTATGCAGTGATTGAAAAATGCCCAGGCTCTGATTTCAAAATCAGGATGTTGATGTTAAATGCTGGATGGAGTGATTTAGGTTCCTGGGATGCGGTATCGCAAGGCAGCAATCGAGATTTGCTTGGAAATACTTCTTTTGGCGATGTTATATTTGAAGGTGCAAGAGATACTTTTGCATTTGCTAGTCATCGATTGCTTTGTGTTGTTGGAGTAAGCAATTTAGCAATCATTGAAACGGCAGACGCAGTTTTGATTATTGATAAGAGTCAAAGTCAGCATGTTAAAAAAATTGTTTCTAAATTAAAAGATACAAATAGATCAGAGGCTTTTATGCATCGTAAAGTATTTCGTCCTTGGGGATGGTACGATGTTATTGATGAGGGAAGTAAATTTAAGGTAAAACGCATTCAAATTAATATTAATGCAAGCTTAAGTTTGCAAAGTCATAAAGAGCGTTCGGAACACTGGGTTGTGGTTAGAGGTGTTGCTGAAGTAACTTGTGGGTCAAACATCACTACGCTTCATGAAAATCAATCCACTTTTATTCCTCAAGGCACCATCCATCGACTAGCAAATATCGGATCTGAAGTGCTTGAAATTATTGAGGTTCAGTCAGGTACTTATTTAGGTGAGGATGATATTCTAAGAATCGATGATCCTTACAGGAGAGTTTAAATCTAAATGTGCGCACTTGATTCAAAAATTTATATTGCTGGCCATAATGGTATGGTGGGAAAGGCCATTGTTAGAACTTTAAAAAATAAAGGTTTTTACAATTTAATTACCCGGCCTCATTCAGAATTAGATCTTACTAGCCAAGAAGCAGTTCGATCATTTTTTGAAATTGAAAGGCCTGAGCAAGTTTATTTAGCTGCTGCGCGAGTTGGTGGTATTTATGCCAACAATACCTACCCTGCAGAATTTATCTACCAAAATTTAATGATAGAAGCAAATGTTGTCCATGCAGCATGGGAATTTGGCGTAAAAAAATTACTTTTTATAGGGTCAAGTTGTATTTATCCTAAATTTGCCTCACAGCCCATAAATGAGGAATCTCTTTTGACTGGTGTTTTGGAGCCAACAAATGAACCTTATGCCATAGCTAAAATTGCCGGGATAAAGCTTTGCGAGAGTTATAGTCGCCAATACGGTGTTGATTTCAGAAGTGTAATGCCAACAAACTTATATGGACCAGGTGATAATTACCATCCTCTGAATTCTCATGTAATACCAGGCCTTATTCAAAAATTTCATCAAGCTAAACATAAAAATTTAACTAAAGTAGAAGTTTGGGGTACTGGAAAGCCTAGGCGTGAATTTTTATATGTTGATGATATGGCGGCAGCTAGTGTTTACTTAATGGATGTTGAAAAAAATAAATTTGAAACATTAACATCGCCAAATCAAAATCACATTAATATAGGCTTCGGCGAAGATGTAACAATTGCTGAATTGGCTTCTTTAATTGCTCAAATTACTGATTTTAAAGGTAAAATAGAATTTAATCCAATTAAGCCTGATGGCACACCTAGAAAGTTATTAGACTGTGCTCGAATTAATTCTTTTGGCTGGCAACCAAAAATTGACCTTAAAACTGGACTAAAAGAAGCCTACAAAGATTTTTTATTAAAAATAAATGTTTAATTTTGAAATGAAAATAAAAATATGAAATCCAAAGTCGCATTAATTACTGGTATAACTGGCCAAGATGGTTCCTATTTAGCAGAGTTTTTATTGGAAAAAGGATATGTAGTTCATGGAATTAAGCGAAGGAGTAGTTCTTTTAATACCCAAAGAATTGAACATCTCTACAGGGATCGCCACGAAGATAATTTGAATTTCATTTTGCATTATGGTGATTTGTCTGATACCAGTAATCTTATAAGAATAATAAAAAATATAAATCCTGATGAAATTTATAATTTGGGAGCGCAAAGTCATGTTGCTGTAAGCTTTGAGTCTCCAGAATATACGGCTGATATAGATGCTCTAGGGCCTTTAAGATTGTTAGAGGCTATTAGAATTCTTGATCTTGAAAAGAAAGTACGTTTTTATCAAGCTTCTAGTTCAGAGTTATTTGGTGATGTACAAGAAGTTCCTCAAAAAGAAACAACGCCATTTTATCCTCGAAGCCCTTACGCTGTTTCAAAATTATTTGCATATTGGATAACAATAAATTATCGAGAGTCTTACGGTATTTATGCATGCAATGGAATTCTTTTTAACCATGAAAGTCCTCGTAGAGGGGAAACATTTGTAACAAGGAAAATTACACGCGGCCTAGCCAATATTGCATTGGGCAAACAGGATTGTCTTTACATGGGAAATATAAATGCGATTCGAGATTGGGGGCATGCTAAAGATTTTGTTAGGATGCAATGGCTAATGCTCCAACAAGATAAGCCATCAGATTACATAATAGCTACAGGAAAAGAATGCTCAGTGCGCGATTTTATAACGATGGCTGCAAAAGAATTGGGGATAAGTCTTAGGTTTGAAAATGAAGGCCTAGATGAAAAAGCCATAGTTACTAATGTTCAAGGCAGTAAGGCTCATGGTGTTAAGGTGGGAGATGTTATTGTGCGAATTGACCCTGTTTATTTTCGTCCGGCTGAAGTCAATGCTTTATTAGGGGACTCAACGAAAGCAAAATCTATTCTTGGGTGGGTTCCTGAAATCAGCCTTCATGAGATGGTAAAAGAAATGATGGAAAGCGATTTAATAAATGCTAAGAAAAACATACAATTTACCTAGAAAGTTTCTTGATATTAATGCAATTTAATTTTTTAAACTGGATAAATCCCAATATATACATAGTATTTTTAAATTCTTGCCTAACATATTTATTAATATATAAATTTTGGAAATATTTTTATAAGAGACTGGGCCTTAAAAAATATAAAAATATTCAGAGAATTCATTTATTTGAAGTTCCAAGGTTTGGTGGGGTTGTTATTTTCATAAATATAGTAATACTAATTTTTTTGATAAAGAATAATGACGTGCAATCATTGCTTGGAAAAATTACACTAGCTTTTTTTCCAGCCTTCCTTATTTCACTAAAAGAAGACATTTTTTATAATGTAAGAGCTGTATGGAGGTTTTTGTCGCTTTTTTTAGCATCTGCAATATTTCTCAGCTTTAACTTCTCTATTTTGCCCAGTTTTAATATTCCAATGTTAGATGTTTACAGTAATTCTCATTTAGGGTTTTTAATTTATTGCTTTTCAATAGTCGCCGTTGCAAATGGAAGCAATTTGATTGATGGTGTTAACGGATTATGTTCTTTTGTTTTTTTGATTATTTTTTCATGCATCATTTTTTTATCTTACTCTGTGCAAGATATTAGCATAATGATTTGCGCTTCTTTTTTCATTTTTCAAATTTTATCATTCCTAATTTTCAACTATCCCAGAGGCATTATTTTTCTAGGTGATACCGGGGCATATTTGCTGGGCTTTTCTGCATCCACACTTTTATTTTTATTATTCAGTAGACATCAACAATTAAGTGCTATAAATGGTTTGATAATATTGATATATCCGATTACAGAAATTTTATATACTGTCCTGAGAAGATTTTTATCTAGAGTTCCAATATACAAACCTGATAGAAAGCATCTCCATTTATTAATTTTCGAATTTTTGAGACCAATTGGTAGATTAAAAAAATATTCAAATAATGCTGTAACTCCAATATTAGCTTTTTTATGGTCTTTCCCGATAATTGTTTTACCATTTATATATAAAAATATTAGCTATCAATTTCTTGCATTTTTTGTATTTCTTTTGATGTACCATTTTATATACTTGAAAATTTCGAATTTTGCAAAAAATTCGAACAAAAAAAAGTAATTTTTTATAACTACCAGTCAGACAGCATTTTTTAGCCAAAGATTGGGGCTGATGTTTACTATTATATCGATAAGGACAATATGAAAGTTGTAATACTAGCAGGTGGTTTTGGAACGAGACTTAGCGAGGAGACTTTGCTTCGGCCTAAACCAATGGTTGATATTGGTGGAATGCCAATTTTATGGCATATCATGAAAATATACTCTTCATTTGGTTTGAATGATTTTGTAATCTGTTGTGGTTACAAAGGCTATCTAATAAAAGAATTCTTTGCTAATTATTTCTTGCATCTGTCGGATGTAACTATCGATCTAGCTAATAACGAAATGAAAATTCATCAAAATCAATCAGAGCCTTGGAAAGTAACACTTATTGATACCGGGATTTCAACAATGACCGGCGGAAGACTGAGGAGAGTTAAAGAGCATTTAGAGGGGCAAGATTTTTGTTTTACATATGGCGACGGTGTTGGCAATATTGATATTCAATCATTAATAGATTCCCACAAAAAAAATAAAACTTTGGCGACATTAACAGCGGTTAGATCGCCAGGTAGATTTGGTATAATTAGTTTGAAAGATAATTTTGTAGAAAATTTTGAAGAGAAGCCTATGGATAACAATTCCTGGATTAATGGAGGTTTTTTTGTTTTAAGCCCTGGTATTTTTGATTATATAGAAAGTGATGAGACCGTTTGGGAGGCTGAACCCCTAAAGAATTTGGCATTAAATAACCAGTTAGCCGCTTTTAAACATTACGATTTCTGGCAGCCCATGGACACTTTAAGAGATCAAATGCATCTCGAAGATCTTTGGAAGAATAATAAAGCCCCGTGGAAAACATGGATATAAGTTTTTGGAGAAATAAAAGAGTATTAATAACAGGAAATACTGGTTTTAAGGGTAGCTGGCTCTCTCTTTGGTTAGAACATCTTGGGGCCAAGGTTTATGGTTGTGCGCTTAAGCCGAATACCAATCCTAATTTATTCGAAGTTGCTAGAGTTGAAGAAGGTTCAGAAGTATATTTTTGCGACATTTGTGATTACTCAAAATTGAATCTTTTTTTAAGGGAACTTGAGCCCGAAATAATTTTTCATTTAGCAGCGCAACCTCTAGTTAGTAATTCCTACTTAAACCCTTTAGAAACTTATTCTACTAATGTTATGGGGCTTGTTAACTTGTTCGATATTTCGAGGAATTTGTTAAAGCTAAAGGTAATAGTAAATATAACAACAGATAAATGTTATGAAAATTTAAATGTTAAAACTAAAACTTATCAAGAAGAAGACTTGCTGGGTGGTTATGACCCTTACAGTAATAGTAAAGCTTGTTCAGAATTAATAACAAATTCATTTAGAAATTCTTTTTTCAACCCAACAAATTATAGTGAGCATGGCGTAGCTATCGCTTCAGCAAGGGCTGGAAATGTTATAGGTGGCGGTGACTGGTCTCAAGATAGGCTTATTCCTGATGTTATAAGGTCTTATATTTCTAAAACTACCCTTCAATTAAGAAACCCAAGTTCAACAAGACCTTGGCAGCATGTCCTAGAACCACTTAGGGGTTATTTAGATTTAGCACAAAATTTATATTTGAATGGTTGTGAATTTGGTAGCGCTTGGAATTTTGGACCAAACGAAGATGATGTGAAAACGGTCGAATGGGTTGTAAAAGAAGCTGAGAAAAATCTACCAGAATTAAAATATCTTATTGACGATGATAAAAGTTTTCATGAGGCTAATTACTTAAAACTAAATTCTAATAAAGCATGGCATTATTTAAATTGGAAATCATTACTTGCTTCAGAAGATGTTATTGATCAAACATGCAAATGGTATAAAGCTTTTTTTGAAAAAAAAGATATGCGTTCATACACCCTCAACGAAATTTGTAATTATGAAAACTTATTAGGAATTTAATAGTGGATAAAGCGGATAAAATAAGACATGAAATTCTCGCATTAGCGAAAGAATTCTCAATGATTAAATTTAAAACTAACTCTTTTGTTCCGGGTAAAACTTTTGTGCCTGCATCCGGGAAAGTAATTGATCACTCGGAAGTTGCTTCGATGATAGATGCTGCTCTAGATGGTTGGCTAACCTCTGGTAGATTTAACTCTGCTTTTGAAAAAAAGCTCTCTGAAATTCTTGGTGTTAAGCATCTCCTAACAGTAAACTCAGGCTCATCAGCAAATTTAGTTGCATTTTCTGCATTAACATCAGAAAAGCTTAAGGAAAGGGCAATTCAACCTGGTGATGAGGTCATTACAGTAGCCGCTGGTTTTCCAACCACTGTTAATCC
>Ga0114979_10002913_pt1 | contig 11519 bp, 4 predicted proteins | sample S_140625_EF_Meta_FD_87315 | JGI IMG/M metagenome (GOLD analysis project Ga0114979, IMG submission 87315) | Freshwater microbial communities from Lake Simoncouche, Canada to study carbon cycling - S_140625_EF_MetaG | ecosystem: Environmental > Aquatic > Freshwater > Lake | place: Lake... | reverse complement strand
GCCGCAGCAACTCTCAATGTGAATAGGTTCACCAATCAAGTCTTCACACGGCTTAGGGCTAGGTCTGTGGCCCTTCGGGTTGAGAGCAACGAAACCGGGGTCGAGTGGCGTCTTGGTGTGCCGAGGTTTGATATGCGGAAGGATGGACGTAGATGAGTTCCAAACTAACCCCCACAGCACTGCCAGCGCCGCCAAACGAATACGATCTTGGCTACATGAACAGGTTGGTTAAACAGATCTCTCTTGAGTTCACAAAAAACAAGGCAACCACACCCATAACATGCGGCTCTGACTTGAGCGGCGAAGCCGGGTTCCCAATTTCCGGCCTGACAATCATTGATCCTCCCATATCCTTAACCGGATCTCCACCAGAAGGATTCCCCGAGGGAAGCGTTTGGTGCGACACCACATCTGAAAACTCACTAAAGATTATCACCTCCGGTCCATATACGGATCAGGATAGTCTTAACCTTGCCAACACAACGGATCCTGCGCTGGGTGACGCTCTAATTGGGTTCCGGCAATCAAATGCATCGGGCATTTTGACTGGCGCTGTGGGCAGAACGGTCCACGAAAAATTGCAGGAGTTTGTCTCCGTCAAAGATTTTGGCGCTATTGGCGATGGCGTGGAAAATGATACCACTGCGCTAAACGCGGCACTTGCGGCTGCTGTATCTCAGCGTAAACTCCTGTTTATTCCTTCTGGCACGTATTTGCTAACGTCAAACATCACTGTTCCTACACCGTCAAATTCTCAATTCGGCTTTACTATTGTTGGCGAAGGAAAACACAACGGGTCAGTTTTGCAGTTTTCTGGCGCTGCCGTTACAACTGGTCTGACTTTTTCTTCTCCTATAGGCACATACCAATACTGGGGCACCATATCAGAATTGCAATTTAATTGTGTATCCGGTGCAAAACGCGGAATAACTATTGATTATGCTCATGCCCCAGAAATTGTAAATTGTCAATTTAATGGCGCTACTGAATATGGTTTAGTAATTTCTAATTCTAACCAACCAGTCGTAAGCGGATGTTTGTTTAAGAATAACGGATCAAGCGGTACGGCCCAAGTATGGCTGGACTATGCTACAGCGTTTTCATTCAGAGAAAACTATATTGCTGGCTCCCCAAGTGCAGCTTCTGGTCTTGATATAGACCGCTGCCCAACAGGCATTGTCCTTAACGGGGCCATTGAAAACACGGGGATTATGATCCGTATCGGAAATGCTGTTGAAGGAACTTACCCTTGCAAGGGCATTACACTGCAATCTATCAATATGGAAAATCCCACTAACTGCTATGTCAAAATTGGATATGGATGGACTTCAACTTTTGGTATGCAAGAAATAACAATTCGGGACTGTATTGGTTTTCCCTCTGGAAGCACAACTGCTTTAATCGGTGTCGATATGAAGCATTGCAGAAACGTGCAAGTTACAAACAGCAGATTTGGTCTTATAGGTGGTGGTACAGCCACCTATAACTTGGATGGCACTACCAACTCATATATTTTTATTGGGAATAACCAAAATGAATATGGTAACAATATTCCTTGGGTGCTGCAAAATGGCTCTATAGTTAACGCAGCTAGCCCTCTTGTTGACTGGGCTTCTGCGTATGATGTCGGTCAGACACTATCGGCTTCAAGAAGTGGGACAACCGCAGTACTAGACCTTAGCCCATTAGCTGCTCAGGGCGGTATATTCAACTGTGTTACGCTAATAAACGCGGCCCCCACTACAATCAACCGAACGTCTGTCGTTCCGTCACAGAACGGATATCGGCTGACTTTGATTGCTGCGGATGCAAACACAACAATTGCTCATCTGGGTGGTGGTGGAACAGGACAGTTCCGCAACACATCAGGCGCTAATCTTGCGCTAGGCTTAAACGAAGCCGTAACATATGTATACAATTCAAGTTCAGGAAACTGGTCTCAGACATAGTTTTGAATGGTGCTGCCGTGCGTAAAATAGCACTGGCAAGAAACAAACTTGCAACTGGTGCATACAGCATAAAAACATAAAGGTTTGGAAATGTACTTTAATGGAATCCCGCAGGGCTTTGGTCAAGGCCAGCCCCAAGAGCCAGACACCCTTATGAACAGGCCCTTTATGGGTTATACTCAGGGTATAGGCGGCTTAAGCCAACAGAACACTCCAGCCCCCTCAAACCCCGCCCCGCAGCTTGGTAATATCTCAGGATCGTCCTCCACCGCTGGGACGGCGGCTAAATCCATCGCCCCGCTGCCACCCCGCAACAACCAAATGCAGCCTCAAATGATGGCGCAGGGCGGCGTTGTTGGCCAGACCCTACAGAAGGGCGGCGTTGTTTCGGAGGGCATTGCTGCCCTACAGGGAAGGCATCCTGACCCTAGATCAGCCCTTGCTGCCTATGATGATGCATTCGGCACAGATGCCACCAGCGAACTTATCCGCAGCTACGCCGATGGCGGTGTGGTGAGTGGCCCCGGATCTGGGGTTGCGGATTTGGTCCCGGGATCTATTGACGGTCGTGAGGATGTGAGGATTGCAAGCGGTGAGTATGTGGTTCCCGCTTGGGCAGTAGCCGCCCTTGGAGACGGATCCACTGAGGCTGGTGCCGCCGTGTTGGATGATATGGTCGCGCGTCTTAGAGAGGCGGGGTCCGAACTAATAAAGGGCTCCGACTCGATTAAACCCAACGAATTTATTCCGGCGTAAACATGGCAAAAACACCAACAGGTAAATCAGTCCAGAAGTACATCACGGACGTTCTCGGCACATCCAAGGACGCCGGGAAGGCCGCAATTGCTGCTGGCTATCCCGATCAGTCATCCTACACACAGGCATACCTTGCTGGTGTGCCATATCTTTATCAGTATGGTGATCCGGAGCAGGCTCAGGCGCTCGACCGTATGGGTGGCCTCTATGACGCATATGGTGCCGCAGGAGACTATAACAAGACCAACTTTGCCGACATTGAAGGCATGTATGGTGCCGCTGGTCAGTATGATCCGGCACAATACAATATGTCTGACTACACAACCCAGAATATCCAAAGCCGCATGACACCTTATGAGGAACTTGTTTCCCAGAGGGCTGCGGCGCGTTTAAAGAAGGGTTATGATGAGGGGCGCGGTGAGCGAGAGGCTCAGGCCACGCGCAGCGGATCCTTTGGTGGGTCTGGGGCTGCTATTCAGGAAGAGGTTGCTCGCCGCAATTATCTTGAGCAGATGGATGACATGAACGCCAAGAATCTTCAGTCTGCCTATGAATCCGGCGTTGGTTTGTATGGTAGAGAAATGACTGAAAACCTTGCGGCTGGACAGGCCGAAGAGGCTTCTCGTCAGTTTGGCAAGCAGGCTGAGTTCGATGCGCTTAGCGGCCAAATGGGCGCTCGCCGGGAAACTGCCGCTCAGGAGGCAGCCGCCAAGGAGGCGCAGTTTGCGAGCCTTCAGGGTCAGGGCACCTCTGCACAGCAGCAGGCCACGCTTGCTGAGCAGAAGAAGAACATGCAGCTTGCCAACCTTGCTTCTATGCAAAAGGCTGGTCAGCAGCAGGAAGATTATCAGCTTTCTCAGCAGCAGTATCCGCTTGATGTTGCAACACAGCAGGCAAACATGCTTGCGCCTCTCTCTGGCGGGGCAATACAGCAGAAACCAAATAAGCCATCAACCATGCAGAACATCCTTGGTGGCGCTGCGGCAGCCGCTGGCATTGCGACTGGGCTTGGGTTCCGCGATGGTGGATATGTTTACAGGGGCGGCGGTCTTGCTGACTTAGACCCGCAATATTACGCAAGGTACAGATACTAAAATGGCAAACATCATTGAACAGCAGGATCTCCTCAAGGGTCTTCCGGATGCTCGCCTGTCCCTTCTCTTGCAGAAGCCGGATGCTAGCATTCCTCCGTTTCTTGTGGCCGCCGAGGCTCAGCGCCGTCAGGCTATTCGCCAGCAGTTTGCAGGCGATGGTGGCAAGGAGTCCGTTGTCGATACCCTTACCAAGCAGTTGGCGAACGTTCCGCAGAATATTCAGGCCCCGAGTCAGATGCCACCTCAGATTCCTCCTCCGCAGATGCAGCCCCAGATGGCTGGCATTGGTTCGCTTCCGCAGGGCATGGCCGCTGGCGGTCCTGTCCGTAGGTTTGGAACTGGAAGCCTTGTGCCCCCCACGGTGGCTGGTCTTTCTGGCTCCATTACTGGAGAAACAAAGGAACAGTACCTTAAGAGGGTTGAGAAGGAAAGAATTGACGCCATGCCGCCCGGCAGGGCAAAGTTTCTTCTTCAGAACCCGACAGCCCCGAAGACGGAAGCCCAGCTTGCGGAAGAGGAACGCTACGCAACGACTGAAGGCCCCCTTAGCGGATTTTATTCCGACGAATCCAAATACGATGCCAACGCTGCCGCCGAAGCCGCTGCCAATAGAAAGGCGTCAGAAGAGGCCGGAAGCGATGGATCGACCAACATGGATATGGGCGGCATCAGTGATTTGCTGCCAGATAAGAAGCTTCCGAATCCCTCCAAGCAGCCGTCTTCCACAACAGGGACAAGTGACACCTCTCCGGAAAATAAGTATAAGGCTATGGAAGCGGATATGCGTAAACGGCTTGAGGGCATGTACGCTGCTGATGAGCCTTCCAATTGGGAGAACGCACAGAAGTGGTTCGCAATGTCCCAGCAGATTATGAACCCTGACGCCACCCTCATGCAGGGTCTTGTTAATGCTGGCTCTGCTTATGCTGGCATTTCCGGTGAACAGGCCTCTGAACAGCGCCGCGCTGAACAGGCACGGGAAGAGGCGCTTCTTAACTACGACATGCAAATCATGCAGGGAGACCGGGCTTCTGAATCTGCGGCTGCCGCCAAGGCGGATGATCGGGCCTTTGAACTCCGGAAAGGTCAGCAGCTTCGTCCGTCCGATGCAATTGGTGCCCTTGGTGACCTTATTAAGGGGATCGACAAGCGTCTTGAGGATAGCGGCATGATGCTTGACGATGCAGCTAAGCAGGCTCTTATGAAAGAGCGCCAGATGTATGAGATGCAGCTTTCAAGCATTATGAAGAGCGGCGGCTATGGCGCTTCTGGTGTGATTACCCGCGACCAACTCCCCCAATAAGGTTTATAAATGGTTAAGTCAGTTTATGTGCCGGAAGCGGGTGGGATCATTGATTTTGCCGACGATCTCACGCCAACTGAGATCTCTGGCTACATCAACGCCAAGTATCCCCGCGCGGTCGCTGGCCCTGCGGCTCAGACCTCTGATGATTCCGGTATCTTTGGACGGTTTGCCTACGGCCTTGGCACTGGCTTAACCGACATCCCGGGCGGCATCGCCGCTCTCGGCTTGCCTGCCGAGAAGGCTGCCCAAACTGGCGCGGGGCAATTCTCCCAAGAAGCCCGTAAGTATCTTGAGTCAACCTTCGGTATCGACCCAACAAAGGAAGCCACCACCGCTCAGATGCTGGCTCAGGGCCTCGGTAGCGCGGCTGGCTTCCTTGTTCCCGGTGGCGCGGCTGCAAAGGGCGCGGCGCTCTTAGGCAAGGGTGCTGCGCTTGCTGGTACTGCCGCAGCGGCTGGTCAGGGTGTTGCCCTTGGCGCGGAGAGCCGTGCCGAACAAATTCGTCAGCAGCTTGCATCCGGCATGAAGATTAGCGAAGCAGATCAGCTTGCGGCGCAGCGGCTCAGTGGGTTTATTGGGGCCTCTGAAGCACTGCCGATGAGCAAGTTCTTCGGCCCGCTCACCAAGATCCTGAGCAAGGTTCCCGCTTCGCAAGCGCCGCTTGTTGAGAAGATCCTATCCAACCGACTGTCCCGCCTTGCAAAGGCTGGTATTGAAGAGGGCGCACAGGAAGCCGCCTCTGGCATTGCAAACGACCTTATGGAGTACGGGGTTTATAATCCTGACGTTGCAATTGGTCAGGATCTTCTTAGCAACGCCGGAACTGGCGCATTTGCCGGATCCACCATTGAGGGCATCGTACAGCTTGCACTGGGCCGCAAGATCCGTGGGGCCCGTCAGCTTCAGGCCGACCTCCAAACTGAGATGCAGAAAAACTCTGCCGATCTCCAAAAGATTTCTATTGCAGAGGCTGCCAACACCCTCGCCCAGAACGGCGTTCAGGGCAATGTCACTATTGAGCCGAACGAAACCCCGGAAGGTTTTACTGTTTACACGCTATTGGGCGCAGACAAGAAGCCCATCACATATTTCCAGAGCGAAGATGACGCCGTTCAGGCCGTAGACCTCTACAAGAAGATGACCGGGGCAGCCGTCAACGTCGATGTGTCGGCACCCCCCAAGCTGTCTGCAATCCGCATTGGCAATCAGAAATTCCCCACGCTTGCGGCGGCTGCCGAAAAGCATCGCAAGATCAAGGAACGTGTAAACGAGCTTGTCAAGTTTGGCGACAACTTTGAGCTTGTTTCCAAAGTTGCGGCACAAGAGGGATTTGCACCGCAGGTAAAGGCCAAGCAAATTGCTGACGAGATTGTTGTCGCCAAGCGAACGCTGTCGATGTTCGACCGATACTTCTCCCCAGAGGTTCAGGAAGCAAAGACAAAGCAGGAAATCAAGGTGGGCCCGAAGGTCAGCGGGGCTCCGGTAAATAGTCAGGCAATGCCCGTTGAGCAGCCATCCCAGAAGCCTGACACTGTAAGAGTTTATCATTCCGGTTCAAGGGGCGAGGGTGAAACAGGCCGCTGGGTAAGCACAAGCAAAAAGTACGCCGCAGACTACAGACCAGATCTTCCATTGTACTATGCTGACATACCCACAAATGATCCGCGCGTACAGCCAGATCCAACAACACCAGATCAGACGGTTGACAAGGGATTTACGTTCAACTTTGAACTTACCCCTGAAGAAGCCTCTCGTCTTGTCGAGGCTGAGCGGGATGTAACAGATACTTATGCGGAACCAATTGTGTCTGAGGAAGAAATTCCCGATATGCCAATTGGTGCCGTGGAAATGCCCGTCGAGGAATCCCGCATTCTTCCGGACAGCATTGTTGAGGAAGATTCCGCAGTGGCCGCAGAGCCCGCTCCGGAAGCCCCGGTTGTTGTGGAGAAGCGCCCGGCTGCCACAGTAGATGATCTTATGAACCTCCGGACGGAAATGTTCGGCAAGCCTATCGGTTGGCACGACATGACGCCGGATCAACGGTCTGCATACGAAGCAGAACGCGACAGGCGTTTCCCTCCTGAAGATGTGGATGTGTATCAGTCTGCGGGTAGGCTCCGTGATCCCGCTCCTCGCAATCTTCGCGAAGCCCACATTGCTGGCCCGACAGTCAAAGACTACAGCCCGGAGACAAAGGCATGGCTGCAAAATATCTATTCTCGCCTTTCAAACAGGGCCGAAGCAATTGTGCCGGGTCAAGCAAAAATTGAACTAAAAACGCTTGTTGGCGCAGACCCCAACTATCTTATCCGTGGTCAGGCTAGGACTGTTGAAACACAGTACGGCATCAAAAGCATTGTTGATCTTTCAACGGGAATTTTGCGCCCCGGGATGTCGGTAGAAGATGCTGTTAAGGAACTTGTCGGCACCCTCAACCATGAGATGATCCACGTTCTGAGGGACAAGGGCGTGATCCGCCCAGAAGAGTGGCGCATTCTCTCCCGCGCAGTTGCAAAGACGAACGTCAGGGGAAAGCAATACACCTACCTCGACAAGGCAGAAGCTATTTACACGCCAAACGGCATGCCAATGAACCCTACCTACAGCAATCCGGATGCTGTGGTGGAAGAGGCTGTCGCCGAGATGTATCGTGATTGGGTGCTTAACGGACAGAAGCCGCCGCAGCAAACTGTTGGCTTGTTTAATCGCATCACTGAATTCCTTCGCCGCATCTTCCAAGTTCTTCGCGATGCTCGCCATGATGAAATCTTTAAGAAGATTGAAAGCGGCGAGATTGGCAAGCGTCAGGGAGAGGGTCGCGTTGCAGACGTAAGGTATTCCGTAAGCCCAATATTCTTGCGGAGCAACCCGTCCTATGAAGAGCAGTACCAGCCGGGCACAAGGCGGAAGGAAACTTTCATTCCCGACAAAATGCCTGCATCGGCTGCACGGAGAGCTTTCGAAAGGCTGAACAGCGCAGCTAGGAACTATCCGAACCCCCTGCAAAACGATCAGGAATGGGTTAACAATCTTTCTTTTGCCTACAACCAAAGCGGAAATGTTTTGTTCCCTCCCGGCTGGGCAATATCCATGTCCAACGATGTGAATTCATGGGCAACATGGATGAAGGGATTGACGCCGGATCAGTTGCGCGGGGTTGACAGTGGGTTTGCATCCATTGATGCAATCTCTCGGGAATACAAGAATGGAACGGCAACTCCTGAGTTTACCGGGACGCTTCTGTTCTGGACTTATCTTTCGAGAATGGCTTCGTCGTTCCCTCACGAATCCGGCTTCTTGGATGCTGCCGAAGGTGCGCTTCCCTTTATCAAGAAGGCCATTGCCGGAACGTTCACCGCAAACAGCGACTTGCTGGCAATGACCTCAACTGGTCAAAGCGCAAAAGCCCTCAAGGAAGCAAACGGCATTCCCGCAAATGCGCTTCCCGCAGATATTTCTGTGCCGGGAAGATCTGACCTTGATGATTGGTTCCTCTTTATTCAGAGGACCATACCCTCATACAGCCCCGGGAATTCTGTAACGAACAACATGAATTCCTATGGCCGTGACTTTTTGTACAACATGGCAGCAACATCCCCGGATGGTGGGATTAGCAAGCTTCAGGCTGTTCACAATCTTTTCTCAAGCAATAGGTCTGGCCCTGAAATTCGGCGGGAATTCCACCGCATCAGGGACGAGGCAAACCTTGGCTTTGATAATAAAATCCTGTCATTTGCCATCTTGTTAAGTGGGCGTCAGGATGTGCTGATCCTTGATCGAATTCAGATCAATCAGCTTTTTGGTGGCGGTCAAACCAACAAGATATATGATGACGTTGCTGGCATGTTCAACGGGCCCAAGGGGCTCGCTGTGTATGAGGCATTGGAGCGCGGCCTCGGGGCCAAGGTTGGGCAGCTTTACTCTCAGGTTGGGAGGCCCAGTGATGGAACGCTTGGTCGTTATCACTGGGAAAGCTGGATTAGGTCTAGCGGGCAAATTGTTGCTCACCCAACAATTCAAGCCTTGGTAAACCTTGCTCAAAACAAACCGAACCCCTTTGTGGATATTGCCTCAACAGAGGGGCGGTATCACCGCTCCATGTTTGGTGTTCAGTATTTCAAGCGAGCAGGTGGCGGCACGGAACTTGTTTACACAACTATTGATGGAAGAGAGTTTTCCGTCAACAAGAATGTTCTTGACACTGTGCTTAGCAAAGATAATCTTCTGCGCGTTGGAGCCATTCCGAAGTGGTTTCCCGGCGTCTCCGACTTTGAAGGTGGAGTGTCAAGCTGGAAGGATTACCCCGGCGTAGACATTACAAAGGTTGACGCAGAGATTGAAAAAAATGGAAGGTTAATTGGAAATGGACGAAGCAACCAAACGCTTAACTCAGGCGCTATCCAATCTGCGGCAGCCAATGCTGCCAGAATTGCCAGAGCAAGAGCAACCCATGACGCAGCAAACCGAATTCGCTGGGAATTTGGACGCAAACCCGCTGGTGGCAAGCCTACAGATCGCATACCCGAACCTTACAGCAGAGCAGATCGTGTCGATGCTTCAGGAGATGTAGCTTCTATCTACACCCCAAAGCCCGGCGTTGTTGATATTTTGGCGGCGGCAGGCATCTCTCACCCTGATTTTCACGAACTTTCTCCTTCGACAAAAAACGCAAAGAAGTTTTTTGACGCAATATCTACGGCCAAAAACAGCAATGAGTTTGGTGCAGCAGTTTATGTTTATGGTGAGCCCGAATACAAATCAATGCGCCTCTTCATCACAAGTGATGGCAAGGCTGGGTTCGCGCTTAAGGAAGATGGCGATATTGTTTCCGTCTTTAACCAGAGGGGCAGCCCGCACTTTGGTGTGACTGTCCCGGCAATTCAGCTTGCCATTCAGCTTGGCGGAAAAAAGCTTGACGGCTTCGACACAATCCTTCCCAGCCTTTATTCTCAGGCTGGCATGACTGTTGTGTCTCGCACAAAGTTTGCTGACTTGGAGGGTATTAGACCTGAAGGATGGGATTACAATAAGTTCTCCCAATTCAACGCTGGTAAACCAGATGTTGTCTTTATGGTTTTTAGCCCCAGCAACTGGTCGATGTACAAGCCTACTGACGGTCAGCTTTTCACCAGCACAAAAACCGATCCGTATGCGGCTGCCGAAGAAACATACAACTCTGCTGTTTCCACTCAAACGAATGCCATTTTTAAAGAACGTCAGGCACCTACAAAAGAAACAGGAAGGTTCTCCGCAGCCCCTCTGCCGCCATACATCCAGCAGCAAAACAGCGGCCTGTTCTCGCCTGCCGTGAATGTCTCGACTAAGGACAAGATCTTCAACCACTTCTCCGGTCGCAGGTGGGGTGGCAAAACGCTCAGCACGATGCATGGCCAGATCGAAATCTCTGGCAGCACGATGGCCGGAATCGCTGGCAAGGAAGCTGTTGCCGACAAGAACGCCTACATCACAGAACTGGAAAAGCTTCTCAACGAGAAGCTTACTGGGAATTACCAGCGCATGGAGGCGAACTACTCTGCCACCGCAGCACTGGCTTGGCGGCGTAGGTCTTCCCATATCTTCGCGTCGATGCTTCTTCGTGGCAACGTCGAGATCAACTTTGACAGCCCGGGCGACATGCAGTCTGCCACCATCAAGGTGGTGGATGATCCCGACAGCATGAAGGAGATCTTCAATGTTATTGCGGAGAAGGGCCCCACAGACGCCAACGGGGTCCAGACAGACAAGTCCGACATCTTCCGCTCCTACGCTGTGGCGAGGCGCGGTGAGTGGCTTCGGGCAAGCGGTCAGAATGTCCCGGCACAACTGACACCTCAGTATGTTCGTGAGGTCACCGACTTTACCCAGCGGGAATATCCAGAAGTGGTGGAGGCCTACAACAAGTATCAGCGGTTTAATAAAAAGCTGCTGACAACCGCCAAGGATGCCGGGATCATTTCTCAGGCTGAACTTGGTCGCCTCACCAACCAGATGAACTACTACGGATTCATCTATGAAGCATACGGAGAGCCTCTGGGCCCGACATCATCCCAAAAAACCGCCAGCAAGTTTAAACTTCGCGCCTACACCGGAACACAGGCTGGCGGCCTGACCAGCGACCCGATGTTCGTGATGATGCAGAACGCCCAGTTCTGGGTTGATTCCATTGCAAAGAACATTGCGGCCACGAAGGCTTTCGAGTTGACCCGCGTCATGGGTGAGTCTCGGATCCTCGGCACAGACGAGGCCCCGGACGAACTCGCCGGGGAGGCTCCCGATGTGATGTTCTTCAGCCAGAACGGGGTTGTGAAGAGGTTCGCGGTTAAGGATCCTTCGCTGGTGGTGGCCCTTGGGTCTGATGACCGTTTAAACGTTGGCAAGTTCTGGGAAACCCTTGGCCTCCCAACTCATATCCTC